>Ga0316628_100005382_pt1 | contig 10257 bp, 7 predicted proteins | sample OWC_Aug_M2_C1_D5_FD_207648 | JGI IMG/M metagenome (GOLD analysis project Ga0316628, IMG submission 207648) | Wetland soil microbial communities from Old Woman Creek delta, Ohio, United States - OWC_Aug_M2_C1_D5_C | ecosystem: Environmental > Terrestrial > Soil > Wetlands | place: USA: Ohio... | reverse complement strand
CGCCGGCACTTTCTTCCGGATCGGACGCCGCTCGGAGAGCCGCGCCAGTTCGGGCCTCTCGCCCTGACCCCGTACCGGAACGGCCGGGCGCGCACGATCGTCCTCTCCGCGGCGGACGCCTTCGACCGCCTCGAGGTGACGGTCGAGGGGCCCGGTGCGTCGCCCCTGCCCTGCCGGCGCGCCGGGGCGCGCGTGCTCTGTCCCTTCGACGCGACGGTGGAGGTCGCCTGGCACGAGGTGCTGTACCAGCCGGTGCGCTGTCTCTTCCTGGTGCCGCCGAGCGGTGGACGCACGCTCGCCGTCCGCCTGCCCGAGGCGCCGGCGGCCGATGCGCTGCTCCTCGAGGCCGGCATCACCTGGGAGCATGCCTGGCTCGCCGGGCGCGCCGACGTGCAGCTCCGGCTCGACAGCCCCGCCGGCGCGCTGATCCTGAGAGTCCCCGGCGCACACGAGGGCTTCGTCCGCGGCGAGTCGCCCTCGTCGGCGCCCGGCCCGTGGACGCTCCGGGTGCAGACCGGCAACCCGCAGGACCGCCAGGTCTGCGTCCGCCTCCGCGGACTGGGGGGGCCACCGTGAGCCGGGCCCCCACGCCGACGGACCGGCGCATCGCGCTCGGGCTCGGGCTGGTCACCTTCCTGGTGCTCTGGGCCACCGAGCGCCCGGTGGGCTTCGTCCGCGACGAGAGCGTCTACTTCGCGGCGGCGGAGCAGTTCTCCCGCTGGTGGACGCTCCTCTTCCATCGCCCGGCGGCGGCCCTGAGCGACGCGGCCATCTCGCAGGCCTTCGACTTCAACCACGAGCATCCGATGCTCATGAAGTCGCTCTTCGGGTGGTCGCACGCGCTCTTCCACTCGATGCTCGGGTGGGTCCGGCCCGCGGCCGGCTTCCGGCTTCCCGCGTTCGCCGTCGCCGCGCTCATCCCGGCGCTGCTCCACGCCTGGGGCTCGGCGCTCTGGGGCCGGCGGGCCGGGCTCTTCGCCGCGGTCTCGTTCTTCCTCGTCCCGCGCCACTTCTTCCACGCCCACCTCGCCTGCTTCGACATGCCGGTGGCGGCGATGTGGCTCCTGGTGGTGTACCTCTTCTGGCGCGCCGAGGAGGACCTGCGCTTCGCGCCCTGGACCGGGCTCGCCTTCGGCCTGGCGCTCGCCACCAAGCACAACGCCTTCTTCCTCCCGCTGGTGCTCACCCCGTTCGGCGTCCTCGCCGCCTGGCGGGTCGCCGGAGCGGAGGGGCGTCGTCTCCTGGTCCGGATGGGCGAGGCGGCAGTCGCCTTCCTCGGCTTCCTGCTCCTTCTCCTGGTGGTGAACGGGCGGCGCGGCCTGGTGCAGTCGTGGGGCCTGCTCTCGCCGCAGACCTTCGGCGTGGTGGCGCTGGTCGCCGGCCTGGCGACGCTCGCCTGGCAGCTGCGCGCGCGCGACGCGGCGGCCTTTCTCCCGGTGGCCCCGCTGGTGGCGATGGGGCTCGTCGGACCGGCGGTCTTCTACCTGCACTGGCCCTGGCTCTGGTTCCACCCCGTGGACCGGCTGGCCTGGTACTTCGACTTCCACGCCACGCACGTCCACTACGCCTGGACCTACCTCGGCGACGTGCTGCGCGCGCCGCCGTTTCCGCTGCCCTACGTCTTCGTGGTCACCGCGCTCACCCTCCCCGTCTCGCTGCTGCTCCCCATGGGCGTGGGGCTGCTCCGCACGGGGGCGCGGACGCTCGGCGACCTCGTGCCGGCGCTCGGGCGTCGCGTCGGGCGTGGCGGCGGAACCGAGTGGCTGCTCGGAGTCAACGCGCTCTTCTCCATCCTCCTCATCAGCCTCCCCGACGTGCCGCACTTCGGCGGGGTGAAGCACTGGCTTCCCTCGATGCCATTCCTCGCGCTCCTCGCCGGCCGGGAGTTCGACCGCGCGGCCGCCGGGCTGGCGACGGCGACGAGGCTCCCGGCGCGACAGGGCATGATCGCCAGCCTCACCTTCGCATCAGTCATCCTGCTTCCGGCGCTCACGCTGACCGTCCATGTGCACCCGTACGGCACGTCGGCCTACGGCGAGCTGGCGGGCGGAGCGCCCGGCGCGGCGAGCCTCGGGCTCCAGCGTCAGTACTGGAGCAACAATGTCACAGGGGTGCTTCCCTGGATCGACGCGAGCGCGCCGGCAGGTGCGCGGATATGGCTACACGAGGTGAACGGGCTCTCCTTCCGCGATTACCAGCGCAATGCGATGCTGCGTGCGGACGTTGTGCCTGCAGGCGGCCCCGAGGACGCGGACCTCGCCGCCGTCCAGTACCACCAGGAGTTCCGCGAGCAGGAGGTGCAGGTCTGGCAGGCCTTCGGGACGTGGGTTCCCTCGACGGGCCTGTACCTCGACGAGACGCCGCAGGTGGTCGTCTACCGACGCGCGGCACCACAGCCGCGCTGAGGCTGCGGGAAAGGGGAGAGTCGTGAACAGCCGTCGTGTCGTGGCCGGAGTCGCTCTGGCGCTGCTCGCCGCGTGCGCCCGCTCGGGTGTGCCGACGCAGCGCATGGAGCTCCGGCGCATCTCCGGGGACACCGTCCAGTTCGTCCCCACCGAAGGCCAGATGCAGTACTGCCTGGTGTTCACCCACTCGGGGAAGGGCGTCGTCCGTCAGCTCACCATGAGCAAGAGCAACGTCTCGGTGAGATGTCCCGCCGGAGAGCCGGTGCTCGGGCAGGCGTACCGGATTCCAGCCGAGGAGGGTCCGGTGAAGATCCACATCTTCTTCTCCGATCAGCGGCTGGAGGCGGCCAGCGTGGCGAACCAGCTCAACGAGATGGCCGCTCCGAGCTTCAACCCGATCGACTTCCGTTTGCCGGGCAAGGTGGTGGTGGAGACGATCGACTTCATCCCCAGCGAGACGAACGAGCCGAAGCCCGGGGCGCTGGTCCCGGGCCCATCCGCACCGGCGGCAACGAACCGGCCGGGGGGCTGAGCCTCATCGACCCGGCGCCCCTGCGCCGGTCCTCGGGCGTCCCCCTGGTGCGGGGGGCTGAGCCAGGACGGGCGGCGCTCAGAGCGCCGCGCGGGCGATGTCGAGCAGGTCGGCCTCGGTGGTCGGCCTGGGGTTCCCCTGGTGCGAGGCGTCGCGGAAGGCGAGGGCGGCGATGCGCTCGAGGTCCGCCTCCTTCACTCCTGCGTCGGACAGGCGGGTGGGCAGCCCCGCGTCGGTCACCAGGGCGCGCACCCGCTCGATGGCCAGTCCGGCGAGCACCTCCTCCGAGGCGCCCGACGGCTCCCCCATCGCCACCGCCACCCACGCCAGCCGCGCCCGCGCCGAGCCACGGTTGAAGGCCATCACCGACGGCAGCACCACCGCGTTGGCCAGCCCGTGGTGGAGCCCGGCGACCGGGGTGAGCGCGTGCGCCAGCGCGTGCGCGTTCCCCAGCCCCTTCTGGAATGCCATCGCCCCCTCCATCGCGGCGATCATCATGTCCATCCGGGCCTGGAGGTGGGTTGGCTCCCGCATCACCACCGGGAGCGCGCGCGCCACCCGGGCGATGCCGTCGATGGCCACCGCGTCGGCGAGCGGGTGGAACCCGTTGCTCAGGTACGCCTCGAGGCAGTGGGTGAAGGCGTCGAGGCCCGTCGCCGCCGTGGCCCGCGGGGGCAGCCCGTAGGTCAGCTCCGGATCGCAGATCGCGGCGCGCGGCAGCAGCGCGGGCGCGAAGATGACCGTCTTTCGCCCGGTGTCCTGGAGGAAGGCGACGCCGCTCCGGCTCACCTCGCTCCCGGTCCCGGCGGTGGTGGGGATGGCGATCAGCGGCGGCAGCGGATGGGTGACGAAGCGGTCTCCCCCGGTCGCGTCGTCGTAGCGGCTGAGCGGGGGCGGGTGGCTGGTGAGGAGCTGCACCAGCTTCGCGGCGTCCAGCGGGCTGCCGCCACCGAGGGCGATGATGCCGTCGCAGCCGCCGCTCCGGTAGGCCTCCAGCCCGGCGAAGACGTCGCGCTCCGTCGGGTCCGGGGTGACGTGGTCGAAGAGCACGTGGACGATGCCCGCCTCGCCGAGGATCGCCAGCACCCGGTCCACCAGCCCGGCCTTCACCACCCCGGTGTCGGTCACCAGCAGGGGACGGCGGAGCCCGAGCCGCCCCACCTCGTCCGGGAGCCGCTTCAGGGCGCCCGGCCCGAGCACGATCCGGGTGGGCCAGGACATCACGGTGACGCGGGGGGTGGCCGGCAGATCGAAGAAGGGCGTTTCCATGGTCAGGCGAGCTCGAAGTATCGCTCCAGCTCCCAGGTGGTCACGGCGCGCTCGTACTGCCGGACCTCCCAGGTGCGGGTGCGGAGGTAGTGGTCGACGAACTCCTCGCCCAGCAGCTCCCGGGCGACGGCGCTCCGGTCGAGGAGGGTGATGGCGTCGCGGAGGTTGCGCGGCAGCGGGGCGGCGTCGCTCCGGTAGGCGTTTCCCGCCACCGGCTCTCCCGGCTCGACCTGGTGCTCGATGCCCCAGAGGCCGGAGGCCAGCGAGGCGGCCATGCCCACGTAGGGGTTCATGTCCGCGCCGAGGAGCCGGAACTCCACCCGCGTGCTCTTGGGGTCGGAGCCGATGACCCGCAGCGCGCAGGTGCGGTTCTCGCGACCCCACGTCGCCGAGGTCGGGGCCCAGGTGTTCTCCACGCTGCGCTTGTAGCTGTTGATGGTGGGCCAGTAGAGCGCGGTCAGCTCGGGCATCAGCTTCAGCTGCCCGCCGAGGTAGTGCCGCAGGGTCCGCGACATCCCGCGGCCCGCCCGTGGGTCGTGGAAGGCGTTGCGGCCACCGTCCAGGCTCCACAGCGACTGGTGCACGTGTCCCGAGCACCCGGGCAGCCGGGCGCTCGGCTTGGACATGAAGCAGGCGGTGAGCCCGGCCCTGGCGCAGATCTCCTTCACCGCCGACTTGAAGAGCACCGCCCTGTCCGCGGCCGGCTCCAGCACGTCGTAGCGAAGGGCGGTCTCGTACACCCCCGGGCCGGTCTCGGTGTGGAAGCCCTCGACCTCGAGCCCGAAGGCGTTGCACCCGTCGAGCAGCGCGTGGACCAGGTCCGAGTTCTGCGAGGTGCGGAGCCAGGAGTAGCCGAACATCCCCGGGGTGAGCGGCTCGAGCTGCTGGAAGCCCTTGGCCCGGAGCGAGGCGGGCGTCTCGCGGAAGATGAAGAACTCGTACTCGCTCCCGAACCTGGGGAGGAAGCCGAGCGCCCGCGCCTTCTGCCCCACCCGACGGAGCAGCGCCCGGGGGCTCGGGGCGTAGTCCGAGCCGTCGGGCATCACGAAGTCGAGCAGGAAGGCGGCGGTGGCCGGCTCCCAGGGAATCATCCGCGCCGTGGAGAGGTCGACCCGCGCCTGGAGGTCCGGATAGCCGGTGTGCCAGCCGGTGACCCGGGCGTTGTCGTAGAGCTCGTCGGCGAGGTCCCAGCCGAAGACGACGTCGCAGAACCCCAGGCCCGCGCGGGCCACCGAGGCGAACTTGTCCAGGCTGACGTACTTGCCCCGCAGCACCCCGTCGAGGTCGACCCCGGCGATCTTCACCTGGGCCGCGCGGTGGTCGGCCAGCCAGCGCAGCACCGGCTCCACCGGATCCGCCGGTGTCCGGACCTGCCTGGGAGCACGGGCGGTGGCTCGGGTCGCACGGCCGGCGGCGCGGGGCGGCATGGCTCAGACCTCCGGGAGGTGCGTCCAGATCGTCTTCAGCTGGGTGTAGTTCTCCAGCGCGTGCGCGGAGAGGTCGCGGCCCCAGCCGGACTCCTTGTAGCCGCCGAAGGGCGCAGCGTCGTCGAACTCGTTGAAGCAGTTGATCCACACCACGCCGGCCTGCACCTTCCTCGCCAGGGCATGGGCCCGGGCCACGTCGCGCGTCCAGATGCTGGCCGCGAGCCCGTACGAGGTCCCGTTGGCCACCCGCAGCGCCTGTGCCTCGTCCTCGAAGCGCATCACCGAGAGCACCGGGCCGAAGATCTCCTCCTGGGCGATGCGCATGTGGGGCTGCACGTCGAGGAAGACGGTGGGCCTGAGGAAGTTGCCCCTGGCCTTGAGGCCCTCGCGGTCGCGCTCGCCGCCGCAGGCGAGGGTGGCGCCCTCGCTCTTCCCGGACTCGATGTAGCCGAGGATGGTCTCCAGCTGGTGCGCGCTCACCTGGGCCCCCATCTCGGTGCGCGCGTCGAGCGGGTCGCCGACCACCATCTGCCGGGCCCGGGTCACCAGCTTCTCCACGAACGCGTCGTGGGCCCTGGCGTGCACCAGCACCCGGCTGCCGGCGTTGCAGACCTCGCCCTTGTTCCCGAAGATGCCCCAGAAGCAGGCCTCGACCGCGCGGCCCATGTCGGCGTCGGCGAAGACGATCTGGGGACTCTTCCCGCCCAGCTCCAGGGTCAGCTTCTTCAGATTGGTGTCCGCCGAGGCGTGCAGCAGCCGCCGGGCGGTGCGCACCGAGCCGGTGAAGGCGATCTTGTCCACGCCCGGGTGACGGGCCAGCGCCTCGCCGGTGGGGGCGCCGTAGCCGGGGAGCACGTTGAGCACCCCGGGGGGGAACCCCACCTCGCGCGCCAGCTCCCCCAGCTTCAGCGCGGTGAGCGGCGTCAGCTCGCTGGGCTTGAGGATGACGGTGCAGCCGGTGGCCAGCGCGGGCCCGAGCTTCCAGCAGGCGAGGCAGGTCGGGTAGTTCCAGGGAACGATCGCGGCCACCACGCCCACCGGCTCGCGCAGCACGTAGGTGAGGAAGCTCCCCTCGACGGGGAGCACCTCGCCGGCCATCTTGTTCGACCACTCGGAGGCGTAGGCCAGGGTGGCACTCCCCGGCGCGACGTCGCCGCGGACGGCCTCGGCGAACGTCTTGCCGTTCTCCAGCGACCCGACCAGCGCGAACTCCTCGCGCCGCTCCCACAGCGCCTCGGCCAGCTTTCGCACCAGCTTGCCCCGGGCGCCGGGGCTCAGCCGCGACCAGGGACCGGACTCGAGCGCCCGGCGCGCGGCGTGGACGGCCTTGTCCACGTCGGCGATGCCCGCCGCGGGCGCCTGGAAGAAGGTCTCGCCGGTCGCCGGGTTGGTGACGGGGAGGGTCCCCCCGTCGGCCGGAGACACCGATTCACCGTCGATGAGGAGCTTCGGCTCGGGGAGCCGGGGCGTCAGGCTGCGTGCATCGGGCATGGGGGATCTGTCCCTCGCCGCCGGGCAGGGGCGCAAGGACTCCCGGCGTGACGAGAGGGAAACAGCCGCCCGGGGACTGGACGGCGGAGCGCGGCCATGGACACGCTGAGGCTCCCGTGGCCAGCGTGCGTCGTCCGGAGGTGGGACAGTGAACGATCGCTGGGAGCGCATCCTCGACCAGAAGCCAGTTCCCTTGCAGCAGCACCTGCTGGACGAGGCGGCGCGGCTGCTCCTCGACGAGCTCGGACGCTGGCCGCTCCCGGTCGAGGAGATCGACCCGCGCAGCGGAGCCGGCGTGGCGGCGCTCCTCGGGCCAGAGGCGCCCCGCCCCTCGCCGGCGGTCTTCCCCGCGTCCCTCCGGCTCGTCCGCTGGGAGCTGGGACGGGAGCACGAGGCCTACGACGACTACATGCGCAACCGCCGCTACCTCGAGGTGGGCATCCCCGAGCGGGAGCGCCCCCTGCTCCTCCTCGTCTCGCGCTGGGTGCTCGAGCAGCTGCTCGCGCTCTCCGAGGCGACCGGGGGACGGGTGGACCGGCCCGCGCTGCTCGGCGTGGTGGAGCGCCTCGAGCGCGGTCTCACCCTGACCGGAGTGGCCGGCTGACGCCGCCCGTCACCCCCGTCAGCGGCGGTCCCCGCTGATTGCGACGCGCTGGCCGCGCCCCGAGGGCCTGCCCGCCAGGTGACGCGTCCGACGCGTCGGGTCATGGGGGGCGCCCGGGGCCAGAACGGCACGGGTCCTCCGAGGTGGACCGGCGTCGAGGGGGAAACGACGCACGGGTCCTGACTGCCGGACCGTTCCGGCTCGCCGAGCTCCCGGACCTGAGAGCCGGGCCGGGGCCCGGAGGATTCTCGCCGCCGGACGCGAATCCCGCGGGGGTGGTCCCGGCTCTCAGCCGGCGCCCATGACACCTCGCGCCACCACCTCCGGGCTCCTGCTCGCCGGGCTCCTCGCGTCCCCCGCCGTGCTCGCCGAGCCGGAGCTCACCGTCGCCGACGCCATCCGTTCCGCCTGGACCCACGAGGCCCGGCTCCAGGCCTCCTCCGCCCAGGCCACCTCCGCCACCCGCGGCGCCGAGGCGGCGGACTGGGCCCTCGGACCCACCGTCGTCCTCGGGGCGACGGGGACCGTCACCTCCCAGCCCTCGCACCGGTTCGCGCTCCTCCTGGACCAGGGCCAGGTGACGGCGTCCGACTTCGATCCCGCCCGGCTCAACACCCCCACCGCGCTCGGCAGCTTCGGCCTCTCGGCCGTGGTGGAGCAGCCGCTCATCGCGCCCGCGCTCTGGGCGGCGAGCCGGCGGGCCCACGCCGGCGCCGAGGCCGAGCAGGCCTCGCGGGAGGTGATGCAGTCCCAGGTCGCGCTGGAGACGCTCCGGGCCTACTTCTCCGTCCGCGCGGCCGAGGAGGCGCTGGCCTACGCCGATGACGCGGTGCGGGCGGCGCGCGAGACCGAGACCTTCGTCCGCGCCCGCGTCGCGCAGGACCTCCTGCTGGCCTCGGAGGGCTCGCGGAGCACCGCCTACCGGGCGCAGGCCGAGGCCGAGCGCGCCGCGGCGGTCCGGCAGCTCGCCCAGGCCCGCACCGGGTTCGCGCTCCTCGTCGGCCAGGAGGCCGCGCCCGGGACGCTGGTGACCCCGCTGGTCCCGCCGGACGCCCAGGCCGAGGCCCCGGTCGAGGAGCGTCCCGAGGCGAAGGCGGCGCGCGCCGCCGTGGCCGTCGAGGTCGCCGCCGCGGACGAGGCCCACGGGCTGCTCTGGCCCACCCTGGCGCTGCGGGGCGGGGTGGCCACCGAGCGCGCCGGCTTCAACGAGGGAAACGTCTGGGGAATGGGATTCATCGTCCTCCAGTGGCGAGGTTCCGTCGCCACCTTCAAGGCGGCGGACGCCGCCGATGCCGCCCGCGCGGCCGCGGAGGCCCGGCGGGTCGCGCAGGACCGGATGCTGAACGCCGAGCTGGAGCAGGCGAGGGCCTCGGTCACCGCGGCGGGCACGGCGCTCGAGGCCGCCCGCACCGCGGTGACGGCGTCGGAGGAGACCCGCACCCTCCGCCAGGCCCGCCATCGCCAGGGCCTGATTCCACTCACCGAGCTGCTGGATGCCGAGACTGGCCTGACCTCGGCGCGCGCGCTACTGCTGCGCAGCGCACTGCAGGCCCGCCTCGCCCGGGCGGAGCTGGAGCACGCCTCGGGTCAACCCGTCGAAGGAGTCCGTCCGTGAAGCCACTCGCCGTTCTCGTCCTGCTCGTGGCCGGCTGCAGCGCCACCCATCCGCCGGCCGCTCCGGAGGCTCCGGCAGCGAAGGTCCGGCTGGTGCCCTCCGAGGATCTCGGCGAGCGCACCTGGGTTCCGGCCACCGTCAGCGCGGTGGATCACGCGGTGCTCGCCACCCGCGTCTCTGCCCGGGTGACCGAGCTCTCGGTCAACGAGGGCGCCCGCGTCCGCCGCGGAGACGTCCTGGTGCGCCTCTCCGGCGAGGACGTCCAGGCGACGCTCCGGGCCGCGGAGAGCCAGCTCGAGGTGGCCGAGTCCCAGGTCCGGCGCATCCAGGCGCTCAGGTCGGCCAGCGCCGCGACCGCCACCGAGATCGACGCCGCGATGACCGCGCGGGCGGACGCGGTGGCCCGGGTCGAGGCGGCGCGGGCGACCCTGGCGGACACCGAGATCCGGGCGCCGTTCGACGCGGTCGTGCAGCGCAAGTGGGTGAGCCGGGGCGCGCTGGTCGGTCCCGGCGCGCCGCTGGTGGAGCTGGACGGCACCGCGCTGGAGCTCACCGGGACGCTCTCCGAGACGGAGAGCGCGGGCCTGGCCGTGGGCGCCGAGGTGCCGTTCCGCGTCGGGACGCTCCAGGGAACGGCGGCGCTGGTGGCGCTCTCGTCGGGAGGCGATCCGCTCTCGCACCGGAGCGCCTTCCGGGCCCGGCCGACGAAGGACGCGCCAGCGCTGCGGAGCGGCGACTTCGGACGGATCGGCATTAGGGGCGCCGGCGGGCCCCGGCGGGTCGTCCCGCGGACGGCGCTGGTCCAGCGCGGAGACCTGAGCGGGGTCTTCGTCGTCTCCGACGGCCGGGCCACGCTCCGCTGGCTGCGCTTCGGCGAGCCCGAGGGAGATCAGCTTCCGGTGCTGGCCGGCCTC
>Ga0316628_100005381_pt1 | contig 10257 bp, 6 predicted proteins | sample OWC_Aug_M2_C1_D5_FD_207648 | JGI IMG/M metagenome (GOLD analysis project Ga0316628, IMG submission 207648) | Wetland soil microbial communities from Old Woman Creek delta, Ohio, United States - OWC_Aug_M2_C1_D5_C | ecosystem: Environmental > Terrestrial > Soil > Wetlands | place: USA: Ohio... | reverse complement strand
AATCCGGGAAAAAAGTAACTTATCACGATCCATGCTATCTGGGCCGTCATAACGGCGTCTATGATGAGCCGCGCGAAGCGTTGGCGAACGTACCCGGTTTGGAGCTGAATGAGATGCCCGAGTCACGCGCGAACAGTTTCTGTTGCGGTGGCGGGGGAGGCAGGATCTGGATGGAGACGCCGAAGCGTGAGAGGTTCTCCGATGTCAGATTGCGGCAGGCCATGGATGTCGGGGCTGAAGTGCTGGTTACTGCTTGTCCGTACTGCATCAGCAATTTCGAAGCTAGCAGGGAAACACTGGGTGTAGTCGAAAACATAGAGATCAAGGATGTCACGGAAATCATCTCCGAATCTCTTTAGTAGGCTGCTAAAAAAACTACCGTTCACCCTTCGAGAGCCTCAGGGCGAACGGTGCGGAGCTTGAAATGATTGAGTATTTTCCGTTCGTGCTGAGCCCGTCGAAGCATTCCGAACGATTTTCGGCAACCTGTTAGGAAAACCGAAACCATAAGGACCGAGGGAAGTGAAACAAGAACCAGTTGCAGCACCGTCTGCCAAAACTCCAGATGAACGTGATTTCGGAGATGTCATGGTTGTCGGCGGCGGGATCAGCGGTATTCAAGCCGCTCTCGATCTTGCCAACACGGGCTTCAAGGTTTACCTGGTCGAGAAAGCGCCGGCCATCGGCGGCAAGATGGCCCAGCTTGATAAAACCTTTCCTACAAACGACTGCTCCATGTGCATTGAATCTCCGAAGTTCCTGGAATGCAGCCGACATCCCAATATAGAGCTTCTGACCCGTACTGAAATTGACAGCGTGAAAGGGCAGGCAGGAGACTTCAAGGTCACGCTGACTAAAAAGCCCCGATACATCCTCGAGGACAAGTGCACGGGTTGCACCACCTGTGCGCAGTACTGTCCGGTCAAGGTCCCCGATCCGTATAATCAAGACTTATCCTTGAACAAAGCGATCCATATCTATTTTTCTCAAGCGGTTCCCCTTGTCAGTTATATAGACGCCGATGCGTGCCTCTACCTCCAAGGCGAACAATGCACCATTTGCAGAGGAGTCTGCGAGCATAAAGCGATAGATTTCGATCAAGAGGAAGAGAAGCTGGAACTCGGCGTGGGAGCGATCGTTCTTTCGCCGGGCTACGAGATCTTCGATCCCAAGCTGAGGGGCGACTATGGCTACGGCAAGATCGAGAACGTCATAACCAGCCTCGACTTTGAGCGGCTGTTAAGCGCTACCGGTCCGCACGAAGGTGAAATCAGGCGCCCTTCCGACGGGAAACATCCGCATAAAATAGCCTGGATTCACTGCGTCGGCTCCAGGCAGGTCAGGGCGGGCGGCAACAGCTATTGTTCCGCCGTATGCTGTACCTATACCCAGAAACAAGTAATCCTCGCCAAAGACCATAACGCTGAGATTGAAGCCACAATCTTCCACAACGATATCCGCTCCTATGGCAAAGATTTCGAACGGTTCTACCACAGGGCAGCCAACCTTCCCGGCGTTCGATTTATCAGAAGCTATGTATCAATCGGACAAGAAATCCTGGAAACCAAGAATGTAACGATCAGATACTCTACAACCGGCGAAGGGGTAAAGGAGGAAGAGTTCGATCTGGTAGTGTTATCCGTTGGATTGAATCCTCCGACTGACGCGCGCGACCTGGCAAGCAAGTTCGGCATCGAACTGGAACCTCACGGGTTCTGTAAGACTAATCCTCTGAATCCGATTGAAACTTCTCGCTCCGGAATTTTTGTCAGCGGCGCATTCCAGGGACCCAGGGATATTCCCGAATCGGTTATAACCGCCAGCGGGGCTGATGCCCTTTGCAGTCAGCTCCTTGCCTACCGGCGCGGCAAGCTGAACAGAGAAAGAGAGTATCCACCGGAAAAGGACGTCACGGCGGAGGAGCCCAAGGTGGGCGTGTTTGTGTGCCGCTGCGGCGCCAATATCGGGAGGGTGGTGGATGTCCCTGGGGTCGTCCAGTATGCCTGCAGCTTGAAGAATGTCGTGCACGCTGAAGAGAGCACCTTTGCCTGTGCTGCCGATACTGCGCAGAAAATAAGTGAAACCATCAAGGCAAAAGGACTCAATCGTGTGGTCATCGCCGCCTGCACGCCGAGGACCCATGAGCCGCTGTTCCGCGACACGCTTCGTGAAGCGGGAATCAATCCGTATTACTTCGACATGGCGAATATCAGGGAGCATTGCTCCTGGGTCCACTCGCGAGAAAAGGAAGACGCCACTCAGAAGGCAAAGGACATCGTTCGGATGTCGGCAGCGCGAGCGACTCGCTTGCAGCCTTTGCAGGAATTTGAGCTGCCGGTGGACAAAAGGGCGTTGGTGGTCGGCGGAGGCCTGGCCGGAATGACCAGCGCGCTGAGCTTGGCCGAGCAGGGATTCGAAGTTTACCTGGTGGAAAAGGACAAAGATCTGGGCGGGATGGCTCGAAGGATTCATTACACCCTTGAGGGGATGGACGTTCAAGCCTATTTAAGCGAGCTGATCCGCAAAGTCTACCGGCACCCCTCAATTCATGTATCTACCGATGCGACCATCACAGAGGTTTCCGGTTATGTGGGGAATTTCATAACCAAAGTGAAATCTGACGGATGGGTCCGGGACATTCACCATGGAATCGCGATTATCGCCACGGGGGCTGGCGAATACAAACCCACCGAATACCTCTATGGAAAAGATGACAGAGTGGTGACCCAGCTGGAGCTGGAGGAACGAATCGCCAAAAAAGACGAAAGGGCGATCGGCTCCAGCAGTATGGTGATGATCCAGTGTGTCGGTTGCCGGCAGGAGGACAGAAATTACTGCAGCCGCGTCTGCTGCGATCAGGCCCTCAAGAACGCCTTGAAGCTGAAACAGGTCAATCCCGGCATGGATATCCACATCATCTTTCGGGATATGAGAACTTATGGGTTCAAAGAGGATTACTACCGGGAAGCGGCGAGCAAAGATGTAAGGTTCATCCGCTACGAGCCGGAAGACAAGCCCCAGGTGGAGGCGGTTGAGGAGGATGGCAAACCGGTATTACGGGTTACCGCAACCGATCCTATTTTGGGCCAGAAGCTTATTATTGATACCGATTCCGTCGCTTTGGCTGCCGCCGTTATTCCTTCGGCGACCAGTCACGAAGTATCAAAATTATTCAAAATTCCGTTCAACCCGGATGGCTTCTTCCAGGAAGCCCACGTGAAGTTAAGACCGGTGGACTCGGCCGCGGACGGCGTTTTCCTGTGCGGCACGGCGCACTATCCCAAGCATATAACGGAAACGATCAGCCAGGCGTACGGAGCCGCCGGCCGGGCTGCAACAATTCTCACGAAGGATTCCGTCGCGGCCTCCGGCGCTATTTGCGAGGTCAATGAAAATGCGTGCGTCTCGTGCGGCGGATGTATCTCCGTTTGTACATATGACGCTATAGAGTTCCATGAGACGCCGCAAGGCAAAAAGGCCAGGGTGAATCCGATCCTCTGTAAAGGAGACGGCCTGTGCAACTCCAGGTGTCCAACGGGGGCTATCTTTCTAAAGCACTTTACCGATGAAGAAATCTTTGCCCAGATCGACGCGGCGTTTCCGGCCCCGGAAGAAACTCCGCTCATGGACGAAGCAAGTCTGATTTCCGCGGGAGTAAGCTGAGATGGCAGCAGGGTTCAAGTTTAAGCCGAAGATCGTGGGGTTTTTGTGCAACTGGTGTTGCTACGCAGGGGCGGACCTCGCCGGAGTCTCCCGTTATCAATATCCCGCGAACATAAGGATCATCAGGTTGATGTGCTCCGGCAGAGTCGACCTGGAATTTATCCTTCGGGCATTCTCAAACGGACTGGACGGCGTGTTTATGGGCGGCTGCTGGCCCGGTGAATGTCACTACATCACGGAAGGAAACTACGGCGCGTTGAGCATGATGCATCTATGCAAAAAATTGCTGCAACACATAGGCGTGGACTCCGAAAGATTAAGGCTCGATTGGGTATCCGCTTCTCAGGGAACCCGCTTCGCAGCAGTCATGAATGATTTTTCGAAGAAGCTGGAAGAGCTGGGGCCTCTCGGCACAGGAGAAGGACTGGATAAGAAAGCACTCAAGCTGAAACTGCAAGCCGTTACAAACCTGGTCCCTTACATCAAACTGGTGGAAAGGGAGAGGCTGAGAGTGCGTTTCGACACGGAAGAGCAATACAAAACATTTTTCACCAGTGAAGAGGTGGACAGATTATTTCGCGAATTGATTGTAGATAAATTGGCCATGAGCCAAATTCTGTTGCTGCTGAAGGAGAGACCGCTTTCAGCTGGAGAAATCTCCGAGATTCTCGGCGTAGACGCATCTGAAGTATCAACTCACCTCAACAATTCGGCAAGGCAGGGATTGATCGAATTCGATGAAAGCCAAAAACGGTTTGTTACGGTGTAAGGATCGTGATTCGTGTTCGTGGTTCGTGTTCGTAAGAGCCGGTGTTCGGTCAACGAGCACGAGCGACGAGCACGACCAAAGCGTCTGTTAGGACAGCGGGTATGGATAACGGTAAGATCGATAACATTCTGAACAAATATCCGAGCGATCCCAGCTCGCTGATTCAAGTATTATTGGAGATTCAGCACGAACTGCGCTGGCTTCCCAAGCAGGCGTTGGCGAAGGTCAGCAAGAAACTGAACGTGCCGCTAAATCGGATACAGCATATTACTACCTTTTATAAAGCCTTCAGCCTGGTTCCCAAAGGGCGCCACCAGATTCACGTATGCACCGGCACGGCTTGTCACGTTCGCGGCGCCGGACGCGTTCTGGAAGTGGTTCAAGACGCGACCGGCCTCAAACCCGGCCTGACGGACCGGGATTTCAAGTTTAGCCTCGAGACCGTTAACTGCGTCGGCTGCTGCGCTTTAGGGCCGGTGATGATCGTCGATGGCGAACATCACGGCAAGTTGGCCCCGGCCAAGTCAAAAGATATCTTGAAAAACTATGAGTAAGGAAACGTTATGCCAAGGATAAATTCACCTGCTGAATTGGAGGAATTCAGGAGGGACATCATATCCAAGAGAGGTCCGAATAAGCCTTGCATTGCGGTATGCACTGGAACAGGTTGCCTCGCTCTTGGCGCAGCAAAAGTAGTTGACGCCTTTAAAGAGGAGATTAAGAAACAGGGACTGGAAACTAAAGTGGATGTCAGGGAAACAGGCTGCCCCGGCTTCTGTGAGAGAGGCCCCCTGACTGTGATTTATCCTGAGGAGATGTGTTATCTGCAGGTGCAGCCGGGCGATCCGGAAGAGATCGTTTCTCAGACCATACTTGCCAAGAAGGTGATCGATAGGTTGCTTTATGTCGATCCCACAACCGGCGAGAAGACAGTCCATGAATCTGAGATACCATTCTATAGGAAACAGAAGCGGCTCCTAATCGGCAATAATATTAAGATTGATCCCAAAAGCATTGATGACTATCTCGCGGTCGGCGGTTATTCCGCTCTGGTGAAAGCTCTTTTTCACCAGACGCCGGAGCAAGTCGTGCAGCTGGTGAAAGATTCCAAGTTGAGAGGGAGGGGAGGCGCCGGTTTTCCTACCGGCATAAAGTGGGAGTTTGCCCGAAAGAGTCTTGATGAAACGAAGTATGTAATCGTCAACGCCGACGAAGGAGATCCGGGCGCTTTTATGGATAGGGCTGTACTCGAGGGGAACCCTTTCTCAGTCCTTGAAGGGTTGACCATCGGAGCTTATGCCATCGGCGCCCACGAGGGCTATGTTTACGTTCGACAGGAATACCCTCTGGCAGTGGAAAACGTGACCCTCGCCATCAAGAAGGCTGAGGAGCATGGGTTTCTCGGCAAAAACATTTTCGGCTCTGGTTTCGATTTCACGGTCAAAGTGCATCGGGGAGCCGGCGCTTTCGTCTGCGGCGAGGAGACGTCGCTGCTCGCATCTCTGGAGGGCAAGCCGGGCGAGCCGAGGGCGAGGCCGCCCTATCCGGCCGTGCAAGGCCTGAACGGCAAGCCGTCAAACATAAATAATGTGGAAACTTGGGCCACCATTCCGTTGATCCTTAACAAGGGGCCCGAGCATTTCGCCTCGATCGGCACGGAGGGGAGCAAGGGAACCAAGATCTTTTCACTCGTCGGCAAGGTGAACAATACCGGGCTCGTGGAAGTTCCCATGGGCATCACGCTGAGAGAGATCATCTATGAGCTGGGCGGCGGCATTCCCGGAGGCAAGAAGTTCAAGGCCGTTCAGACCGGTGGTCCGTCAGGAGGATGCATTCCTGCACAATACCTGGACACGGAAGTCGACTTTGACGCACTGCCCAAAGTCGGCGCCATCATGGGTTCCGGCGGCATGATCGTGATGGATGAAGACACCTGCATGGTCGATGTCGCGAAGTACTTTCTCAAGTTCCTTTCTACCGAATCTTGCGGCAAATGCTCGCCATGCCGTGAGGGCATCAGGCAGATGCTCAAGATTCTGACCAGGATCAGCGAAGGAAAGGGAAAAGAGAGCGACATCGGACTTCTAATGGACCTGGCCGAATCGACAAGAGATGCCTCGCTCTGCGCATTGGGCGGAACTGCTCCCAACCCGGTGCTTTCGACACTGAAATACTTTCGCCATGAATACGAGGACCACATCCTCCATAAGCAATGCCAGGCTGGCGTGTGCACGGAGCTTTACAAAGCCAAGTGCATCAATGCCTGCCCCATCGGCCAGGATGTTCCGGGTTACCTCTCGCTCGTGGCCGAGGGCCGCTATGAGGAAGCGATCTCCCTCATCTATCAGACCAATCCGCTCCCCGGGGTATGTGGCCGGGTCTGCACTCACCCGTGCACGGACGTCTGCCTGCGCGCAGAAACCGATGAAGCACTGAACATTCCCAAGATCAAGCGATTCGCCGCCGACATGGCCAAGAGAAAGGGCGTCACCGTAAAGCTTGAAAAAGGCGCGCCGAAGGGAGAGAAGATCGCCGTCATCGGCGGCGGGCCGGGCGGGCTGGCTGCAGCGTACAGTCTGGCGTTGATGGGATATCGCCCCACTATCTTCGAGGAACTCCCGGAGCTAGGCGGAATGCTCCGCTACGGGATACCGCCTTATCGTCTCCCCAGAGATATTCTGGATCAGGAAATCCAGTTTCTCATGAACGTCGGCGTAGATGTCAAAACGAATACCAGAGTGGGACGCGACATCACGCTGGAGCAACTCCAGAAAAATTACGACGCGATGTTTGTCGCCGTCGGCGCTCACAAGAGCCTCCCCATGCGCATCTCCGGCGACGATCTGCCCGGTGTGAAAGGAGGCGCTGAGTTCCTGAGAGAAGTGGAGCTGGGGATCGCCCCGAATCCGGGAAAACGGGTAGCCGTAATCGGCGGGGGCGACGTCGCGATGGACATATCTAGGAGCTGCCGCAGGATGGGCGCTGAAGTGACCATTCTCTATCGGCGCGAAAGGAAGGACATGCCTGCCTCCGGAGAGGAGATTGCGGACGCGTTGGAGGAAGGCATTGCACTAAAGGAACTTGTGGCTCCCAAGTCCATCAGGAAGACCGACACCGGGTTGGTCCTCGAGATGGAGCTGTGCGAACTCAAGGATTTCGACCGCAGCGGGCGGCGAAGGCCAGTGCCGATCGCAGGGGCTGTCGTTACCGAGGAATATGACACGATCTTCTCCGCCATTGGGCAAAGCTCCGATCTTGAGTTTGCCGGATCAATGGAGACGAAAGGGGACACCATTACGGTAGATCGCCATCGCCTGCTTACGAATCTCCCCGGAGTCTTTGCGGGCGGAGACGCTGTGATCGGCCCGGCGCGAGTGGTGGATGCGCTGGCACACGGCAAGAGAGCCGCGGTCGAGATAGACAGATACCTGGCCAAGAAAAGCGGCCGCGACCCGTACGCCGAAACTTTGGAAAAGATCCAGGTGACGATGACGCTGCCCAAGGAAGTAATCGAAACACCGATGGCGGAGATTCCCAAGCTTGAACCCGAAGAGCGGATCAAGGACTTTACAGCGGAGGTGGAGCTTGGCTTCGATGAGGAAACGGCGAAGAAGGAATGCGAACGCTGTCTCAGGTGTGATGTCAGTTGGCTGGCCGCCCGCGATAAGAACATGCAGGTCGCTGGCTGACGGTGCCGCGTGCCACCCGTGGAGTATAAAGAAATAGTCTGTGAGAGTAAGCCCGCTTAAGAGAAAAAACGATGACACTGTGTGGATCGACAGGTGAAACGACTAGCGCGCTTGTTCAAAACGTTCAAGTGGTTCAAGGTGTTCCAGCCCCCACCCTTCGACAAACTCAGGGCAGGCTCTCTGTCCTCCCCCGCGTCGCGGGGGAGGATGAAGGAGGGGGTTTGAACGATTGGAACTTTTTGAACGAATGGAACGCACTGGTGAGACTTAAGCGGCAAAGAGCTAAGCGCCAAGGGCAAAGGGTCTTAGAAGCTCCCTGCTCCGTGCTCCATGCTCCATGCTCGAGTAATTAAGATGAGCAAAATTGTTTTACAAATTGACGGCAGAAACGTCGAAGCAGAGGAAGGTATGACCGTTCTGGAGGCGGCCCGGAATGCCGGGATATCGATTCCGACAGTCTGTCACCACGAAAAACTGAAACCTTACGGGGCTTGCCGGCTTTGCGTCGTGGAAGTGGAAGGCCGCGGCAGGACGAATCTCGTTGCTTCCTGCCTTTACCCGGCAGAACAGAATTCGGTCGTAAAGACCAGGTCTGAGAAGATCGACAAGACGCGCAAGACCCTTATAGAGCAGCTTTTGGCCCATGCTCCGGATGCCCCGGTATTGCAGGACTTGGCCCAAGAGTACAGCGCCGACAAAGACCGTTTTGAAAAAGAGGCCTCCTTCTGCATACTTTGCGGTCTGTGCGTAAGATACTGCTCCGAGGTCAAGCAGAACAATGCTGTTGGCTTTTTCGACAGAGGAGCAACTCGGGAGATCCGTTTTGTTCCGGAGCTGGCTGCCAAGATGTGCTGGGACTGCAAGGAATGCTTTGCACTCTGCCCCACATCATATGCACAGGCAGCCTATGAGCTAACCGAAGCGTTCTTTAATCGGCCCAGAAGGAGTGCAGAAGATTTATCTCGCCAAGGCGCTAAGGCGCAAAGTTAGGAATACCTTTCGAATCTTCTGAACTTGGCGTCTTTGTGCCTCTGGGAGATACATGGCTTTTTCCGATACTTAGAATTTCGAATTTGGGATTTGCAGGTTCGTGTGTGTACTGTGCGTCCTCTGCCTCTTCGCAAGAGACATTGAGCAATCGGCAGATTGAGTGGTAGGGGGTGAACGATCATGAATACCGTTGATGAAATTCTCGATTACGCGATCGACCAGGAACAGCAGGCTGCCGATTTCTATGCAAGCTTTGCCGCGCGCGCCGAAAAAGCCGGTATGAAAAAGATGCTGCTTGAGTTCGCGGAAGAGGAAAAACGCCACAAGGAACGTTTGCTTGCAGTACGAACCGGCGAGCACAAATTGACTCCGGAAAAGGAAATACTGGACCTGAAGGTTTCCGACTATCTGGTCGAAGTCGATGCCAGCGACAACATCTCCTACCAGGATGCACTGATCGTTGCGATGAAAAGAGAACGCGCCGCCTTCAAACTGTATAGCGATATGGCCGAGAAAGTCACGGATGCCAACCTCAAACAAGTCTTCGTCGGTCTCGCCAAGGAAGAAGCCAAGCACAAGCTGTTCTTCGAAACAGAATACGAAGAACGTGTGTTGATGCACAACTGAACAGTTGTGAAAAAATCAAATCCGCCTGTAATCCACCTTTGTCAAAGGGGGATTTGTCTCGTCGGGCTCTGAATTCCCCCTCTTTGGAAAAGAGGGGAGAGGGGAGATTTTTCGGATTTACATCGATGACACGATTGCTTCACAGGCTCTGAGCATCTCGCCAAGGCGCTACCGAACTTTAAATCGATCGATTCACTAATCCGCACGTGACGGATACAGCTGCCCCTTCCCACGTTTTCGGAATTCCGGAAACATAGAAGTTCGTCTCGTAGGATTAGGAAAACTAAGCGCCAGACGAAATCTGAAGACGGACTCCTCGCGCGTACAGCCAGATCGTAGAGCAATATCCCAATTCACCCTACGCGAGCCAGGCAAGGAATCGTTTGGCCGAGCTGGAGAAGCGTTAATGGGGGAAGGCGTCGGAGGCGGGTTTGAATGCCGAGACAGGCGCGATTGGATAGTCCGGGAACGCTGCACCACGTGATTGTCCGAAATGGTAACGGCTCTCGTCCCATCACG
>Ga0316628_100005379_pt1 | contig 10259 bp, 8 predicted proteins | sample OWC_Aug_M2_C1_D5_FD_207648 | JGI IMG/M metagenome (GOLD analysis project Ga0316628, IMG submission 207648) | Wetland soil microbial communities from Old Woman Creek delta, Ohio, United States - OWC_Aug_M2_C1_D5_C | ecosystem: Environmental > Terrestrial > Soil > Wetlands | place: USA: Ohio... | reverse complement strand
ACTGGTCTGGAACCCCCCTCGTGTCCCGCCCCCGACCCACCCCCCTCCCCTCGCCTGCCGCACCGGTGCGGTCGGCTCCGCTGCGGCTGGTCCCGCTCGACGACGACGCACTCGTAGCGTCGCTCCGGGCGGGTGAGCCCGGCGCGGCCGATGCGTTGTTCGATCGCTATGGCGTGTACGTCCGGCGCATCGTGGCGCGCATCCTCGGTCCGGACCCGGACCTCGTCGATACCGTGCACGACGTCTTCGTGGCGGCGCTGGAGTCGGCGCACCGGCTCGAGGACGCGGGCGTGCTGCGCGCCTGGCTGACCAGCATCGCCATCTTCACCGCACGGGCGCGGATCCGCGGCCGCCAGCGCTGGCGGCGCTTCTTCGTGCCCTGGGCCGACAGGGGCCCCGAGAAAGGCGCATGGGCCGCCACGGACGCGCAGCAGGAGCTGCGCGCGACCTACGCCGTGCTCGATCGCCTGCCGGTCGACGACCGCATCGTGTTCGCGCTGCGGTTCATCGAGGAGATGCAGCTCACCGAGGTCGCTGCGACGCTCGGGACGTCTCTCGCCACGGTGAAGCGCAGGCTCACCCGTGCCCGTGCGCGCTTCGTCCAGCTTGCGAAGGGGTGCCCGGAGCTCGAGCCCTGGCTCGAGGGAGGCGGCGAATGAGCAAGATGGACTCGCTCGAATCGCTCGGCCGAGCCGTGGCCGAGCAGCAAGACGCGCTGCTCGCCCGGGAAGAGCTGCGCGGAGCTCGTCCCTCCTTGCGGACGCGCAGCCCCCGTTCGCGCCGGCCGCATGCCGTCCTTCTGGCGGCCGCGGGCGTGGCGCTCGTCGCGGGAGCATCGATCGCGTCTCGCCTCGCCGGTCCGAAACCAGCCGACGCCCTCACGTTCCGGTTCGGGTCGGGAGCCGAGCCTGCCGTGCTCGGGACCTGGCTCAGTGCCACCGACTCGAAGGATGCGTCGCTCCGATTCTCGGACGGGACGACGATCGTGCTCGATCCGGGAGCCCGCGCGCGCGTCGTCCGCGTCGATCGGCTCGGCGCCGATCTCGTGCTCGAGGGAGGACGCGCTCACGCCTCGTTCGTCCCGAACCGGGGCGGCCGGTGGAACCTGAGCGTGGGCCCGTTCGGAGTGGCGGTGACGGGGACTCGGTTCGACGTCGGCTGGAAGCCGGACGAAGATCTGTTCGAGCTCTCGCTCTCGCAGGGCAAGGTGAGCCTCTCGGGGTGCGCGTTCGGCGAATCGCGGCCGCTGCAAGCGGGTGAGACGGCTCGCGCCTGGTGCCGCCAGAACCGGTTCGAGATCGCGAAGACCTCGCCTCGGGCCGAGCCGCCCCCGGCAGCCCCGGCAGTAGCGCCGCCACCCGCCACCGCGCCGAGTGCCGCTCCCGACGCGGAGCCACGGAAGGAGCCCCCGGGCTCGCGTGCCACCGAGCATCCCGCACCGCCTGGTCCCCCCGCTTATCGCGACCTGATCCGCACGGGAATGTATCGCGAGGCGATCGCGACCGCGGCCGCGGGCGGCTTCGAGTCGACCTGCGCTCACGCGGAGCTCGGCGATCTGGAGGCCCTGGCGCGCGCGGCGCGGCTGTCGGGCGATGCCGCACGCGCGGTCACGGCCTATCGCGCCCTGCGGCAGCGTTTCCCGCGCACCCAGGAAGCCGCGATCGCGGCGTTCTATCTCGGACGCATCGCGTTCGATGCTCGCGGCGATTACGCCGACGCCACGCGCTGGTTCCGCACGTACCTCGCCGAGCAACCGAACGGCTCGCTCTCGCGCGAGGCGCTCGGCCGCCTGATGGAAGCTCTGCAGAGCTCGGGTGATGCTGCCTCGGCGAAGAAGACGGCTCTGCAGTATCTTTCGAGCTACCCCACGGGGCCGCACGCCGAGCTCGCGAGGACGCTGTCTCGCAATCAGCCCTGAATCGAGCCCGAATCGCTTGCGTTGCTCCCCGTCGCTCCGGATGCTCCTCGTCGGGCTCCTGGCCTCGACCCTTCCGGCACCGGCGGTCGCGAGCGAGGCGGACTCCATCGTGCTGGTGCACGACGCGGGTCAAGAGCTCCTCACGCTCCGCCTGCGCGACGAGCTTCACGCCCTCGGCTGGCTCGTCGTGGAGATCTCCGAGGACGGTGAACGCGAGCCGCTCGACGCTCTGGCAGAGCGCGTGCACGCCTTCGCCGGCGTCCACGTGGATCGCAGCGGCGAGCTCGAGCTCTGGGTTTCGCCGGTGACGGGACCTGCATTCCGCGAAGAGCTCCACGTCGATACGGCAGACGCGGAGGTCGCGGCGCTGCGCGCCGTCGAGGTCCTTCGCACGCGGTTCCTCGAGCTCGGGCTCACTCCTCCGGCGGAGACCGATCCCAGAGCGGCGAAGACCGCGCCCGGGTCTCGCGATGCCTCCGCTCCCCCGCCGCAATCCAGGATGCCACCGCAGCCCGGGGAGACGACGCCGAACCCGCCCTCTGGACCGGACGTCGCACGGTCGTCGCCCACTCCACGCCCTCCGCTCTGGATCGGCATCGCTCCCGGGGCAGCTGCGAGCCCGGGCGGCCTCGGCTCGTACCCGATGGCGGCCCTCGAGCTCAGGATTCTCACTGCCACGAGATGGTCGTTCGGCGGCCGGGCGCTCCTGCCGCTGCTCGGACGCACTGTCGATGCACCCCAGGGCTCCGCAGACGTCCGCTGGGGCTTGCTCGAGGCCCGAGCGGAGTACTCGGTCGTGCCGGAGCGATCCGCGGTCGATCTCGCGCTGATGGGCGGGCTCGGCGCCGTGCTCGTCCAGATGGAGGGCAGCGCGCAGCGGCCGTACGCGGGGAGATCGGACGCCGTGGTGGCGCTGGCCGCGAGCGCGGGCACGGCCCTGTCGCTGCCGCTCTCGCGCAGCTGGGCGCTCCGCGCGGAGCTCACCGGCGGCATGGCGATGCCGAGACCCACGGTGCGCTTCGCCGGCGAGACGGCGGCCTCGTGGGGGCGGCCTTTCGGGGTGGCCACATTGGGGGTGGAAGTGGGCATCGGACGATGAGCCGCCGCTCGACCGTTGCGCTACGATCCATGTCGATGCGCGCGCGCGCCATCCGGGTCGTTCTCGTGCTCCCGCTGCTCGCATCCTGCGGCGACACGGGTGGCGATCCCGTGTACCTGGCCTTCCCCAACGATGCAGGTCCTGGCGAGGGCGGAACCATCGCGACGAGCACTGGCCGGGACGCGAGCCGAGATCCTGCCAGCGCCGGCGGAAGCTCCGGTGCGGGTACCGGCGGCACCGGGACCGCAGCCAGCGGAGGAGCGGGCGGCGGCGGGGGCACGCAGGTCGGGTCGAGCCCGTGCACCTCGGACGTCGAGTGTCCCCGCGGGAGCGTGTGCGACGTGTCGCTGCACTCGTGCGTGGCGAGCTGCGCCACGAACGGCGATTGCACGTCCGACGCGCCCTTCTGCGACACCGCGGCCCGGACCTGCGTCGGATGCCGCGACGCGCAGGACTGTCCCTCGGATCGTCCGGTCTGCGACGCGACGCTGCGCGCGTGCGTTCAGTGCTCCTCGCTGCTGGACTGCTCCTCGGATCACAGGGTCTGCGAGGTCACGACCCACACGTGCGTGGACTGCACGCGCAACGCCGACTGCACCTCGGGGGATGCTCCCTATTGCGATCTCGGTCGCCACGTGTGCGTGGCCTGCACGACGTCGTCGGAATGCCCCACGGCCGGCACCACGTGCGATCTCGCCACCGGGACGTGCGCCTCTTCGTGCTCGAGCGACCAGAATTGCGGCGAAGGTGGCCGGCCCCGATGCTTTCTCGCGGGCGGCTTCTGCGTCGAGTGTCTCGTGAACGGTGACTGCGGCGGCGGGGATTCCGGGTCGTCGCTCTGCTCGACGGCCACGCACTCCTGCGTGGACTGACCTCGAGCCCGGAGCCGAGGCTCCCCGGATCGACCCATTTTTGCCGCTCATTGCCGGAAGCAGGCCGTGGCTCGACAAACCGAACACGAGGTTCGATGTCCGCTCACGCGCTCGCCGGGTCGTGCACCACCGGGCTCAGCTCCGAAGAGGCGCGGGAGCGCCTTGCGCGTGACGGCCCGAACGAGCCTTCCACGACCGAGCACGCGGGCCTCGGCCAGCATGTAGCCCTGCTCCTCCGCGAGCCGATGACGCTGCTGCTGCTCGGGTGCGGTGTCATCTATCTCCTGCTCGGAGATGCTCGAGAGTCGAGCATGCTCCTCGGGTTCGTGCTGTTCATCGTGGCCATCACGCTCGTCCAGGAGCGAAAGACGACTCGAGCCCTCGAGGCGCTGCGCGATCTATCGAGCCCGCGTGCGCTGGTGATCCGGGACGGCAAGCGCCGGCGCATCGCGGGGCGCGACGTCGTTACCGGCGATCTCGTCGTCGTCGCCGAGGGAGATCGCGTCCCCGCCGACGCCGCCGTTCTCTCGTGCACCCATCTGACGATCGACGAATCCTTGATCACCGGAGAGTCCTTGCCCGTGCGGAAGAGCATCTGGGACGGAGGTGCCGCGCCACCGCGCCCGGGCGGGGACGACCTCCCGTTCGTGTACGCCGGAACTCTCGTGGTGCAGGGCTCTGCCATCACCCTGGTGCACGCCACCGGCGCGCGCACCGAGATGGGCAAGATTGGCTGCGCCCTCTCGACGGTGCGGACGAGAGAAACGGTCCTTCAGCGGGAGACCCGGCGTCTGGTCGGAAAGCTCGCGTGGGTCGGAGCCGTGCTGTCGGTCTCCGTGGCGCTCTCGTACGGCCTGCTCCATCGCGACTTGCTGGGAGGCACGCTCGCCGGCCTCACGCTCGCGATGGCGGTGCTTCCGAACGAGTTCCCGGTGGTCGTCGCCATCTTCCTCGCGCTCGGCGCGCTGCGACTCTCTCGCAACCGCGTGCTCGCCCGCAGCGTGCCAGCCGTCGAGGCGCTCGGCTCGGTCACGGTCCTCTGCGTCGACAAGACCGGGACGCTCACCGAGAACAGGATGCGGGTGGCGCGCCTCGTCGAGAACGGCGTGGATCTCGACGTGACCCGCAGCGGAGGCGGGCCGCTGCCCGAGGCCGTCCACGAGGTTCTCGAGTACAGCATCCTCGCGAGCCGCAAGGACCCGTTCGATCCGATGGAGCGGGCATTTCTCTAACTCGGTAACGAGCGCCTCGCCAGCACCGAGCACCTGCACCCGGAGTGGAGCGTGGAGCGCGAGTATCCGCTGTCGAAGGCCGTGCTCGCGGTGACCGTGGCGTGGGACACGGGTCCCGCGTCGGACTTCGTGATCGCCTCGAAGGGCGCACCGGAGACCATCGCGACGCTCTGCCGCCTCTCGGAATCCGATCGTCGCGCGCTCGAGGACCGGGTTCGCGCCCTGGCCGAGGGCGGCCTGCGCGTCCTCGCGGTCGCCGGGGCTCGGCGCGGACGCGCGGACGCCCTGCCCGGCTCGGTGAACGAGTTTTCGTTTTCGTTCGTGGGCCTCGTGGGCCTGCTCGATCCGGTAAGACCCAACGCGGCCGCGGCGGTCGACGAGTGTCGTTCGGCCGGGATCCGCGTGGCCATGATCACCGGTGACTACCCGGCCACCGCCGAGGCGGTGGCGCGCCGCATCGGGCTCCCTTGCCCCGAGCAGATCCTCCGCGGCGAAGACATCGCGACGCTGTCCGACGTGGATCTCCGCGAGCGAGTGAAGACCACGAGCGTCTTCGCACGTGTCCTGCCCGAGCAGAAGCTCAGGCTCGTGCAGGCGCTCCAGTCGGGCGGCGAGGTCGTGGCCATGACGGGCGATGGAGTGAACGATGCTCCGGCGCTCAAGGCCGCGGACATCGGGATCGCCATGGGACAACGCGGAACCGACGTGGCCCGCGAGGCCTCGGAGCTCGTGCTGCTCGAGGACGATTTCGCGTCCCTCGTCCTGGCCGTTCGCACCGGTCGCCGAATCCTGGACAACCTGAAGAAGGCGCTCGCGTTCGTCCTGTCCGTTCACCTGCCCATCGTGGCCCTCACGGTGCTCCCGATCGGGCTAAGGTGGCCTCTCGTGCTCATGCCGGTCCACGTCGCGTTCCTGCACCTGATCATCGACCCGGCTTGCTCGGTCGTCTTCGAAGCCGAGCCCGAGGAGTCGGAGGTCATGCAGCGACCTCCCCGCGGCCCCTCCGAGCCGCTCTTCGGGCGCGGCGTGATCGAGCTCGCCCTCTTTCAGGGAATCGTCGTCGTCTTCGTCGTGGTCGGCGTCTACGCCTTCGCCCTGTACCGTCGCGAACAGGAGGCCCACGCGCGCGCCCTGGCCTTCGCCACCCTGGTCACGACCAACCTGAGCCTGATCCACACGAACCGCTCCTGGTCCGCCGCGATCTCGAGATCGATTCGCCTCCCGAATCCGTGGCTCTGGCGCGTCTCGATCGGCGCCGTCCTCCTCCTCGGGGTCGCGATCTACGTGCCAGGTGTAGCAGCGCTCTTTCGGTTCTCGCCGCTTCACCCCATCGACGTGGCGGCGTGCGTCGCCGCCGGGCTGCTCACGATCACGTGGCTCGAGACCGTGAAGCGCTGGCTCGGCGGGCTGCGCCATCGCGAGACGCACTGCGACGCCCACTGATGACGGCCACCGTGCTAGCGTCCAGCGCCCACGATGAATCGCTCTTCCATCCTTGCCGTGAGCGGAGGAGAGCTCGCGTGAGCCGGTCTCCGGCGGACAGGAACGAGCCGGGTACGATCCGCAAAATGAAGCCGCAGGTCGTGCTCGAGCCCATCGCCAAGGACCAGGCTCCCATCCTTCGCAACCTGTTCGAGCTCTACGCCCACGATTTCAGCGAGTACGTGCCGCTCGAGCTTTCGCCGAACGGTCGCTTCGACGTCGACCTCGACGACCGATGGTGGACTCGCGACGATCACTTTCCGTTCTTCGTCCGGTCGCAGGGCAAGCTGTGCGGGTTCGCCCTCGTCAAGAGAGGATCTCCGATCACGGGTGAACGCGACGTAATGGATGTCGCCGAGTTCTTCGTCGTGCGCGGAGCCCGCGGACGGAAGGTCGGAACGAGCGCCGCGCATGCGCTGTTCACGGCATTTCCTGGAGCGTGGGAGATCCGCGTCCGGCCCGCCAACGTCGCGGCGACGAAGTTCTGGGCGCGCGCGGTGGAAGACTTCATCGGTCGACCGTCGACCGGCGCTCGTCGATCCGTGGCGGGCGTCGACTGGGACGTGTTCCGCATCGAAGGCGCGCGGCCGCCTGCGTGAGGCCTTCCTGGCCTCGTCGCGGGCCTTTGCGACTTGTGGCTTTCGCGCACACTCGATTCTCGCTACATGCGAGGTCGATGCAGAGCCGCGACCTCGAGGCCCCTGAACCGGGAGGATCGCCGTGCTCCGGTTGAGCACCGTCCGCTCGAAGCTCACGGCGCTGGTGGCGTTCTCTGCGCTTTTGGCGCTGGTCTCCGTCGCCGTCCTCTCGTGGCTCATGCACCGTCAGCTTCTCGACGAGGTCGACGACCGGGTGCCGGACGCCATCCAGGGCTTCGACATCGAGGTCGAAGACGACCTTCGCGACCTTTCTGCGACCCTTTCGGCGCTCGCGGCACGCCCCGGTATCGACCGGGACTTCCGCGCGCGCGACGGGGCGGCGGTGCGCGAAGCCAGTCGGCCGTTTCACGAGGCGTATCCCGACGTCGACGTGGCGTTCTTCGACTCATCCGGCAAGCTGTTCGCCGGCGTCGGGCTCACGCGACCTCCGGAGGACGCCCGCTCGATTCTCGAGGGCCTCCCCTCGATGCAGGGCGGCGAGACCCGGGGCGTCACACGGCGTGGCTGCGAGCACCCCGCGGGTGAGAGCCCGCCCGGCTACGCCATCGCGCGCGGCATCGCGGACGCCGGCACCCTGGTGGCCTGCGTCTCACTCGACTCGAAGTTCCTCGCGAATGCTGGCTCGAAGCTCGGGGTCGAGCTCGCGCTCCTGTCGCCGGAAGGCGGGCTCCTCGAGGCGACCGCGGGCTTCCCGCGGGACCTCGCACGCGGCATTGGCGACGAGCCGGGACTCGACGAGTCCGGCTCCAAGATGTGGGCCTTCGACCGGTTCGATCCCGGATCTTTCGGCGCCGGGGCCGGAACGTATCGCGCCGTCGTGGCGCTCGACGTCACCGACATCCGGGACGTCGTGCGCCGCAATCTGCGGCTCGCCGCGGCCGTGCTCGTGCTCGCCGCGGCGGCTTCGATCGCGATGGGCGCTCGCGTCGCGAACGTCATGTCGCGTGCGCTCGGCAGGTTGAACACGGCACAGAAGAAGCTCGAACAGCAGCAGTACGTGCACGTCGACGCGCTCAAGACCGGCGACGAGCTCGAGGACCTGGCAACCGGCTTCAACACCATGGTCGACGGCTTGAAGGAGCGCGACAAGCTCCGCACGACGTTCGGCAAGTACATGACCGAGGCGGTGCTCGAGCACCTCTTGGCCGGCAAGGTGCAGCTCGGCGGGGTCATGCTGCCCGTGACCGTGCTCTTCTCCGACATCCGGAGCTTCACGACCATCAGCGAGCGGATGAACGCGCAGGAGCTCGTGTCGCTCCTCAACGAGTATTTCACGGAGATGGTCGCCATCATCATCGCGGAGGACGGCGTGGTCGACAAATACATCGGCGACGCCATCATGGCCGTCTTCGGCGCGCCCGTTCCCAAGCCGGACGACGCCGTCCGGGCGGTCCGCGCCGCGGTCCGCATGCGCGCCGGCCTCGCCACGCTGAACGAGCGCCTGGTCGCCCGCGGACTGCCCGCGCTGCAGACGGGCATCGGCATCCATACCGGCGACGTCGTCGCCGGCAACATCGGCAGCGAGGCCCGCATGGAATACACGGTCATCGGGGACGCCGTGAACCTCGCCTCGCGGCTCGAGAGCAGCACCAAGGAGCTCGGAGCGCCGGTCCTGATCAGCGAAGACACGTACCTGCTCGTCCAGGAGAGGTTCGAAACCCGGCCCATCCGGCAGATCACCGTGAAGGGCCGGGTTCAGCCGGTCATGACGTACGAGGTCTTGAAAGAGAAGGGCTGAGCGTCTTCAGGCTCCAGGGTTCAGGCTCCAGGGTTCAGGCCTCCAGGCTCCAGGCTTCAGGCTTCAGGCTCCAGGCTTCAGGCTCCAGGGCTTCAGCTCGTGTGATTCCGCCCAACGCGAAAGCCGTAGCATGGAGCCCGGAGTCTGGAGCCCGGTCGTGAAAAGCCCAAAATCGCGCTCAGCGGCGCACGCCGCGCGCGACCAGGTACTTCCGCGGCTGATCGTATCCGAGCTCGCTCCCGAACGTCTCGTGCCACGCGATCATGTCGCGCCTGAGCTCGCTCCTCCGCGCGTCATCCAGGCTCGCGGCCAGCGACTTGGTGGGGCCGTAGTGATTGAGCCACAGATTCCACGCTTGCTCGCCCGAGCCGTAGCGGAACTGGTTCGTCCCTTCCTCGAACCCGAGCTCGAAGGCGTCGCCGAACAGCTCCTTCAGGCGCTCGACCTTGCCCCACTCGAAGGGAGAAGGCGGCGGGGGCTGCGGAGGCGGCGCCATGAACTTCTTCATCACGCCGAACATGTTGAAGACGTTGCCGTCGTTCTTCCAGGTGGCCAGCACGAGCCGGCCGCCCTTCTTGACCACGCGCGAGATCTCGGCGGCGGCTGCCTCCGGCCTGCCGACGAACATGACACCGAAGGTCGAGACGACCCCATCGAATGCGCCATCCGCGAACGGGAGGCTCTCGGCGTCGGCGTGGCGGTACTCGATGGCGAGACTGTGGGCCTTCGCCGCCGACCGGGCATGCTCGAGCATCTGATCGGCGATGTCGGCGCCGGTCACCTGGATGCCTGGAAACCGCTGCGCAAGCACGCGCGAGCCCCAGCCGGTGCCGGTGGCGAGGTCGAGGATGCGCTCGCCCTGCCTCGGCTGTAGCCGCTCGACGGCGTGCTCGATCGCGTCGGCGATGCTGCGGCTGATCTCGTCGTACCGGCCAGCGGGCGAATTCCAGACGGACTGGGCTTTGATGTTGTGGGATTGAACTACGTCGGCCATGTGGGTCACTTCCTTTCGGGAAGGACCATGGGCCGCTGCCGTGGGAGCTTTCGTGGTAAGGGGCGTGGAATCGACGCTCAGACCGTGTCCGAGCCGGTTTCCACGCCCTCGAACAGCGCCGTCGACAGGTACCGCTCGCCGGTATCCGGAAGCATCGCGAGCAGGACGCTGCCCTGGGGCGCCCTCGCCGCGACCTGGAGGGCGGCGGCGAACGTGCCTCCTGCCGAGATGCCGCAGAAGATGCCCTCCAGCCGCGCGAGCTCGC
>Ga0316628_100005378_pt1 | contig 10259 bp, 8 predicted proteins | sample OWC_Aug_M2_C1_D5_FD_207648 | JGI IMG/M metagenome (GOLD analysis project Ga0316628, IMG submission 207648) | Wetland soil microbial communities from Old Woman Creek delta, Ohio, United States - OWC_Aug_M2_C1_D5_C | ecosystem: Environmental > Terrestrial > Soil > Wetlands | place: USA: Ohio... | reverse complement strand
TGTTACATTCACCTGAGGATAGTAATTGGCCAAAGCCTGCTCCACCCTGGCCCTGGAGGCATCTACAGTCGCCACGTTGGCCAGCAAAGAGGGGTGGTATTTCAGGGCAATGGCCGTACATTGCTCAAGGGTCAATGGTTTTCCCGGTGGAGGTAGCTCTTCCTGGGCCAAGACTGGACAGGCCAGAAGAAAAAGGATGAAAAGGCCCAGCCACCCAAATAAAACCCCCCTTCTCCATGGTTGCATCATTCCCGTGTTCCCCTTTCCGTATGAATTTTATTTGAATTCCATTTTGTTTTCAAATATATTTTCGATCCTGTGAAATCTTCACTCCGATGGGCCGATTGGCCGGGCCTGCCTGGGAAAGCGCGCATTCCGGACCAGTAAGGCCGGGACGATACCGATGGCAATGATCAGGGCCGCGAAGACAAAGGCATCATCGAACGCTCCCACTGCGGCCTGGCGTTGAACCCACAGGGCCAGTAAGGTTTTTCCTTTCATGGCGACCACCGCCGGGTCATACCCAGCCTTAAGAAGCAATTGCTGCATGGCCAATTGGGCTGTAGATACAGCAGGAGAAAAGGCATCGTTAATCTGCTGCAGGTAATGGGCGTAATGAAAGAACTGCCGGCGTTCCAGGGTGGTCCCTAAAAGGGCGACTCCGAAGGCCCCCCCGACCTGCAGGATGATTGTCAGCAGGCTGGAGGCGATGCTGGTTTGCTCCCGGCGAACGGCATTAATGGCGGCGCTCATGAGGGGGGCATTGATCAGCCCCAGCCCAGCGCCTCGCATGACCTGTGGCCAGAACATGAACCAGTAATCCGAATTGAGGGAAAGGTCTTTGTAAAGGTAAAGAGAGTAGGCCATCAGCACAGTGCCGGCGAACAGGGGGACCCGCGGGCCGATACGGTCAGATATGAGCCCGGAGAAAGGTGAGACGATGGCCACGCTGACGGCTGTGGGTGCCAGGACGATCCCCGATCGTAAAGCTGTATAATCCAGAAGATTTTGCAGAAATAAAGGGAGAAGGAACATAGAGCCAAATATGGCCACAGCCCGGACAAAGTTGATGATGTTGGACATCAAGAAATTATGGTTGGCAAAAAGGCGCAGGTCGATGAGCGGGTCTTTCACCAGGAAGCTAGAACTGATAAAGGCAACCAATCCCAAGAGGCTGAAGCTAAAGCAGGAGATGATGTAGTCGGAATCCCAGCCCTCCCGCTGACCTTGAGCCAGGGCGATCAAGAGGGGAGCTAAAAAGGCCGAGAAGCTGATGAACCCGATGAGATCAAACCTCCGCGCCAGGCCGAGTGCTTTGCCGGCGGAGAGAATCAATAGTGCCGCCAGAATGGCCACAGCTCCCACTGGAAGGTTGATGTAGAAAATGGACCGCCAGCTGACTTCATCCACCAGATAGCCGCCCAGGAACGGCCCGACAGCAGGGGCTACCATGGCTCCGATAGACCAGACTCCCATGGCCATCCCCCGCTCCTGAGGGGGGAAAGCTTCCGAGACCAGTGTCAAACCCGTGGGCATCAGGGCCCCTCCCCCCAACGCCTGGATAACCCGAAAAGCAATCAGGGAATCTTTATCCCAAGCCATACCGCAAAGAGCTGACCCAAAGCAGAAGAGCCCAAGGCTGGCGATAAAAACCTTCTTCAGGCCAAAAACTTCGCCCAGCCAGGTGGTAAGCGGCATGGAGATGGCGAAGGCAATCATGTAGCCGGTGACTACCCATTCAATTTGTTCGACGTTCGCCCCGAAATTCGCCATGATCTTGGGCAGAGCGACGTTGACAATATTATTATCCAGGATAGCCATGAAGCTGCTAAAGATGACGACCACCAGGACGCCCCATTTATGATCTTTACCCTGGGGAGAGAAATTTTCCAATTCAGTTCTTTCTCCAAAATTACCTAAAAGGGCCCCAGGATCTCACTTGACGCCTCCAATCCGGGACTCCTGGACCCCTTCCTTTTCCCGACTGGCCTCGATAGCCACGACCACCATCATCCCCAGTTTAAGCCGGTTCTTCGGGTCTTTTACAGAAATGCGAACCGGAAGCCGGTGGGTGATTTTGATGAAATTGCCCGACGGGTTCTCAGTCGGCAGCAGGGCAAATTCCGATATGGCAGCTGCACCGATAAATTCAACCCGGCCTTCAAAAGTGTCACCCGGAAAAGCGTCGACTTCAATTCTTGCTCTGGCTTCCGGGCGTACCCTGCGCACTTTCGTCTCTTCCACATTTGCTACGACCCATTTGTCCCCGGGATCATTGACCACCAGAATCGGTTGGCCCGGCTGAACCATCTGCCCTTGATCCGCCATACGCTTGGAAATGACCCCGCGGATGGGGCTGCCAATTGTTGTCTCCTGGAAGCGGATCTCGGCCAACTGGGAAGCAGCTTCAGCCTCCTGAACTTTGGCCTTGAGAAGCTCGATATTTTTTTCTTGCAGGGTGATCTGCATCTTTTCCTCTTCCGCCAGCGCCAAGTTAAGTCGGGACCTTTGGAGAATCTGTTCCGAGATGCGGGTCTGCGATTGTTTCAAGGTGACCGACCGCTGGTTGGCTTCAGCAAGTGCTAGCTGGGAAAGGGATTCCCGCTCATTTTCAATAGCCGCCTGATACTTGGTTTCGGCCACCTGCCAGGCTGTCTCCGCGGCATCCCGGGCGCTTTCCGCTATGTATTTTTGGCGGAATAGTTCCTGATTCCGGGCGAATTCTTTTTGGGCATTGTCCAGCGTGGCCTTGGCCTCCAGGACCCGGGCCCGGGCAGCTTGGCAGCTAGCCCGGGCACGATCGATTTCTTTATCCACCCGATCGGCCGTGAGGACGGCATCATCCTCGGCAAATTTAAGACCTTCCCCTGCCTCACGCCAGGAAGCCTGGGCTACTCCGATACCCTGGAGAACTCGCTCTTTGGTTAGGGAAAGCTGGGTGATGGCTTTGGCCAGCTCATGTTTGGCGGTTTCCAGGGTGGCGCGAGCTTGGTCTCGGGCGGCGGCGTAATCTTCTTTTTCCAGCTCGAGGAGAACCTGCCCCCGCTGCACAGCATCCCCCTCCTCTACCAGAAGCTTCGCGATCCTTCCCGGAACCTTGGCACTGAGATTGATCAAATTCCCTTTCACTTGCGCATCGTCCGTCGAGACGTAATGCCAGCGAAAAATCAACCATTGCAGGCCAAAATAGATTCCCACCCCCAGAGCGACAGTCAGCAGAGCAAGAAGGATAGTCTTTCTTCGGGGTTTATTCGGTGGAATTTCTTTCTCTTGGCTCATTTCTCTACTGGCTCCCCTTCAATCCGTTTAAAAAGACGTCCACGAGTGTGTCGGCAACTTTCTTCGGGGAAAAACGGGAGGGATTTTTCATCCTATATATCTCCTCATCCAGAACATAATGGATGACCATGCCGATGAAGGCTCGCGCGGCTAACACGGGGGGTACCTTTCGAAACGCCTTTTCTTTAATCCGCCGGCGAATATATGCGGAGAGAAGCTTGGTTCTTTCCCTAGCATGATTTTCAAAGAAAATCTTAGAGAGGTCATGACGCTCCAAAGCACTGTACAGGATCAAGCGCATAAAGGTGGGGTCTTCAGTATTCTTCTTTATCAAATAGGAAGCGATCGACTGGAATACGTGTCGGTCATCTTTGGCCTGGATAGCTTCGCTGGGGAAAAACATCTCCTCCGAACCATCCATTCTTCTCTGAATGATCGCTCGGTAGAGAGCGTCCTTGCTGGGAAAGTACTTGAACATCAGCGCCTCGCTGATGCCCAGGCTTCGGGCGATCTCCCGAGTTTTGGTTCCGCGGAAGCCTTTCTCCGCAAAGAGGCCCATGGCTCCGTGGAGAATTTCTTCCCGGCGACCATTGGCTGACAATCGTCTTTTCATCCTCTTCCCCTTTCGGTGCTGGAAAAAAGAAAAAAATGAGTGATCACTTACTTATAAAATATTTTCTTTCCTAAGTCAATAAAAAAGGCGTTCGTTCCCCGGCCTCTGAGATTGCCCCATTATCGGGGTGGGGTGAAAAGCAGGCCACTACACAATTATCCGATTTCGGACTTAAGGTCTTGTATCCATTTTAATTTTCATGCCATTCGGCGATCGCAGAGGCGCTTCTCCCCCTGACTGGCAAATCGGGCGAATTCAAAAAGAAAAATCTTTCCGACCTTGATTCTGTTTTTAGAATAGGGTACCGTACATTTTTTGATCCCTGAGCCTCGAATTTCCGGGCGGGAACCATTTCGAGGCCCGCAATTTTGGAGGGGCCCATGATCCGAAGAATTGACCACATCTCCGTTGCGGTCCGCGATCTCCAGAAGGCTAAGACTTTCTTTCTGGATGGCCTGGGCGGAAGAGAACTCTTTTCCATGCCCATGAGCCCGCAAAAATATCGCTGGACGACCATAGAACTTGGGACTTCTTGTTTCCTGGAACTGATCGATCCCCTGGAAAAGGATGGGTTTTTGCATCGATTTTTAGATAGCCGGGGGGAAGGTCCTCACCACATCACCATCCAGGTAAAAGACATCCAGGAAGCCCTTAGAATTCTGGAAGAACGTGGAATTCCCACTTTTGGATTCTCCGAGGACCTTCCTGGGTGGAAGGAGTTATTCATCCATCCCAGAGACGCCTTCGGAACGCTAATCCAATTCGCCGAGTTTAACCCTTTGGACTGGATTAACCCGGGGTACATCCCTCCATCTTACCGGGAGTTCACACCGCCCCAAGCGAATGGGCCCAAAGGGGAGAAAGTGGAGGTTTGCACGGTGGAAACCGAAGAAGGGCTCCAGGTGGAGATTCGACAAGAAGGGAAGGTCATTCGGTTCCCCCGGGCTCAACTGGAACACCTCATCCAGGCCCTAAAAGACGTCAAATGATCGCCATTCCTTCTGCAAAGCAGCGGGCTTACGAATTCTCTTGAAGGGCATCATTTTTTGAAAAAAATTTGATCCCCAATACTTGACAATTCACTGAATCTTGATCAAATATAGATCCCAGGAGAAAATAGCCCGCAGATTGAAAGTAAAATTTTTAGAAAAGGGATAAGAATGGAAAGAATTGCCGAAGCTGATTTTGACCTTCTGTTTAACCCGAAGTCTATCGCCCTCATCGGGGCTTCGAACCATATCGGGAAATGGGGGGCCATTATTTTTCTCAACATTCTTCTCGGAGGGTACAAGGGAAAAATTTACCCGGTGAATCCAAAAGAAAAAGAGATTTTGGGACGCCAGGCGTACCCCAGTGTTAACCAGGTCCCCGATGCAGTTGATCTGGCCATCGTCGCCATTCCTGCGCACCTGGCCATGGAGGCGGTGCGGGATTGCATCCGGAAAGGAATCCGCATGTCCATTATCATCACCTCCGATTTCAGCGAGACCGGGGAAGAAGGAGCCCGGCTGGAAAAAGAAATGACCGAGATGGCGCGATCATCTGGAATGCGCCTGGTGGGGCCGAATACCATGGGAATCTTCAGCGCCTCGGCCAGCCTGACAGCCCTGATGCCTCCCGTAAGGCCAAGAAGGGGGAGGGTTTCCCTTGTTTCCCAGAGCGGAAACATTGGGACTCAGATGCTCGGCTGGGGAGAGAAGTTTGCCGTTGGTTTCAGCAAGTACGTGAGCAGCGGGAATGAAGGAGACCTACGGTCAGAAGATTACGTGTCCTTCTTCGGAAAAGACCCGGAGACAAAGGTCATCCTCACTTATATTGAAGGCTTGGATGATGGAAGAAAATTTCTGGAGATTGCCAGAGAGATTACATCCCGCAAACCCATCATTGCTTTCAAGGGAGGAAAAACGATTGCCGGGGCCCGAGCTGCCAAATCTCACAGCGGCGCTATGGCCGGGGTGAGTGAATTGTACGAAGCGGCCTTCCGGCAAGCCGGGATCCTATGGGCCACAACGGCAGAGGAGATGTTAGAGTGGGCGGCGGCTTTTTCCTTCCTCCCGTTACCCCGGGGAAATCGTATCGGAATTCTTACGCGGGGAGGGGGATGGGGAGTGATTACCGCTGATGCCTGCAATGAGATGGGTTTGGAGGTGCCCCCACTGGATGAAACTCTCATCCATGCTCTGGATGAATTTCTTCCCTCCTATTGGAGCAGAGGGAACCCGGTAGACATGGTAGCCACGATAAGCATGGATGCCTACATCAAATGTCTGGAGATGCTCATCTCCTGGGATAAGGTGGATGCGGTGATCTCCTTGAGTGGCGATGCGGGCCCCCTCTCGGCTATCATCCCGGACGTGAAAAAAAAGGTGGAGCTGATCATTCCGCCCGAAAATCTGGAGAAGATTTCTCAACAAGTTTCTGAAGCCAGGGCCCAAATTTACCAACGGGTTTGTGACCTGATCGAAAAATATCAAAAACCCATCTTTGCGGTGGGAGCCAATCTGGTGAAAGGAAAAGGCGGGAGCCCATCAGATTTTTCTTTACCACAATTTCGAACTCCCGAGCGCGCGGCCAGGACAGCCGGGAAGCTTTACCAGTATTTCCGCTACCGGCGCGCGATTGGGGCAATTTAAGGGAACATGGAATGATGGAAAATTGGAATAAGGGAATGACGGCAAGGCCCAATATTCCACTTTTCCTTTGAATCATGTCGGTTAGCAAACAAACCCAAAGAGAAGGAGGACGTAGAAAATGAGGCTCAAAGATAAAGTGTCCATTGTAACCGGGGCCGGACGGGGAATCGGAGAAGGAATTGCTTTGCGCTTTGCCGAAGAGGGAGCCAAAGTTGTGGTCAATGACGTGAACGAGGCAGATGTGAACCGCACTGTGGAGACGATCAAGGGCAAAGGCGGCAGGGCCGTGGCCGTAATCGGAAGCGTGGCTTCGCGAGAAGTGGCTCAAAAAATGGTGGATACGGCCGTTAAGGAATTCGGAACGGTGGACATCCTGGTGAACAACGCCGGCATCACCCGGGATGCCATGCTGCACAAGATGACCGATGAACAGTGGGATCAGGTTATCGAGGTCAACTTGAAGGGTGTTTTCCTCGGCACGCAGTGTGCGGCCCGGGTCATGCGGGAGAAAGGGTATGGGAAAATCATTAACATTTCATCGACGAGCTGGAGGGGAAACCCAGGCCAACTCAATTATTCTGCCACCAAAGCCGGGGTGATCGGGATGACCAAGACCGCGGCCAAGGAGTTGGCGCCCAAGGGGATCAACGTCAATGTCATCGCTCCGGGGATGATCTGGACGGATATGATCAAGGCCATGCCCCCGGCAATCGTCGAACGGATGGAGAAGAGCCTGGCTTTTATTGTTCCCCTGAATCGTAAAGGTCAGCCGCGGGATATTGCCAACCTGGCCCTTTTCTTGGCTTCGGACGAGAGCTCTTTTATCACCGGCCAACTGATCCATTGCGACGGCGGGATGATCATGTAAAAAGGGTTCGAGGATTTAAGGGGGCAAGGAAAAAAGTGGGGGCGCTGCAAATCAGAGGCATGCCCCTATTTTATTTTTAGAGCCCCCACCAATTCGGATAATAAAATGAGGAGGTGCGAAACTTGTTTGATTTCACAAGAGGTGCCGTCAAATTTATCAGGGGGGGACGGTACCCTTTTTGCCATTCTATCCTTGTGGAGGATCGGGCGAGAGTAATCATCGATGCCTCCAGCGACAAGGATAAATTGCAGTCCATCAAGGAACAAGGGTCTGTGGATTACCTTATCAATTCCCATGCCCACGAAGACCATATCGTCTTCAATTACCTTTTTGGGGAGTCAAAATTTTGCGCCCATGCTTTAGACGCTCCCTTTTTTGAAGACCTTGAATCCCTGATCGATTGTTACGGGGATATGACCGCAGAAGAAAAGGAAAAATGGGGGCAGTTCCTTCAAAACGACTGCCATTACATTTCCCGAAAAGTGGACCTATTGCTGAAAGATGGAATGGTTATGGACCTGGGGGAGGTTAAAGTGCAGGTCATCCACACCCCCGGGCACACGAAGGGGCACTGTGCCTTTTATTTTATCCAGGAGAAAATCATGTTTACGGCCGACCTGGATCTGACCAAAGCTGGACCCTATTACGGGGATCGAGGTTCGGACATAGATGAAACCATTCAGTCCCTTAAACGTTTAAAGGCGTTTGAGGTAGAAACCTATTTAACCTCCCATGGCAAAGGGATCTTTGACGGAGGCCCAGAGAATATTGACCGCTACCTGGAAATTATTTTTTTGCGGGAGGAAAGATTGATCGGTTTTTTGAGAAAGGGATCAAAGACTTTGGATCAGGTTGTGCAGGAAGGAATTATCTACGGGGAAAAAACCATCTCCGCGGGCCCATGGGACCTAACCCTCTCCGAAAAATTCATGATGGCCAAACACCTAGACCGGTTGATGCGAATGAGCCGGGTGCAAAAGGAAAGAGATTTTTTCACCCTGATTAGTTAGCCCCGAGGAAGAAAGAACCCCCCGAGACAGGATAGTGATGGTATGAACGCCTTTTCTCTCGATGGAGGATGTCTCACCATGGAGTAGGTTGGCGGAAAAAGGTCCCCCCGATCAAAGGAAAGCGCCGGTTCAGGGAGGATATCAAGAAGATTCATTCTCTGGTAGAATCCGGAGAACTGATCAACAGGATTGAAAAAGTGGTGGGAAGCTTGGAGTGAGCCGGCTGGGATAAATCATTTGATTTTCTATTAAGTTTGTGATATGAAAATCCGCGTTTAAGGGCAAATTTTGGGTTAAGATAACTTAAGAAAAGGAGGGAAAAAGTATGAAAAAAATCTTGGTTTTGGGAATCATGGCCTTGGTATTCCTGCTTGCGGGCTCGAACCTTGCGGCTGAGCCCATCAAATTGGGAATGTCTACCTGGCTTGGATATGCTCCCTTGTACCTGGCCAAGGAGAAAGGATTTTTCCAGAAGCAGGGGGTGGAAGTGGAGGTCGTAGTCATCGAAAGCCCCGCGGACCGGAGAGCGGCCTTTGCGGCGGATAAGATCCAGGGAATGGCGACAACGGTGGATACGCATGTAATGACGGCAGCTGCGGAGAACCCGATCCCGGTAAAACAGGTTTTAGCCCTTGACGATTCTCACGGGGGGGACGGCATTGTGGCCAAAAAGGAGATTAAGACCATCAAGGACCTCAAAGGAAAGACGGTCGCGGCCCAACTCGGTGCCGGGGCGAGTTACTTCTGGCTGAACTATGTCCTAGCCCAAAATAAGATGAAGCTAAGCGATCTGAAGACCGTGGATATGAAAGCCGGCGATGCCGGGTCCGCTTTTGTAGCCGGCAAGGTTGACGCTGCCGTGACCTGGGAACCATGGCTTTCTAAGGCCAAAGAGACTCCCTTTGGCCATGTCCTTCTTTCCAGCGATAAGACTCCCGGAATTATCGTGGACTCCCTGGCCTTCAAGCCAGATTTTTTGAAGAAGCGCGGGGCCGACGTGAAGAAGATTGTGGCCGCCTGGAATGAGGCAGTCAAATTTGCGGCCCAGAATCCGCAAGAAGCTGACCCGATCATGGCTAAATTCACCGGGCAGAAACCGGAAGAATTCACCAAAGAAAAGACCGGGGTTCGGTTCTACGGCGACAAGGAGAATAAGGAATATTTCGGGTCGGCGAAAAAACCAGGACTCCTTTACACGGTGACCCAACGGGCAGCTGATCTCTGGTTTGAATTTAAGCTGATCAAGACCAAACCCAAGGCGGCCGACCTGATCGACGGGTCATATCTGTAACAGACAAATACGGATGGGAAAGAAGAAAGGGAAGGAATCAGAGGAGGCTCCCCGCGGGTGGAAGGATTTCTTCAACCCGCGGGAGCCCATCCCCAGAAGCCTTTATCTCGCCCTTACCTTAAGCAGTTTTGCATTCTTTCTGGCCATTTGGTCAATTCTCACCTATGGGAGGTTGGTTGATTCGTTGTTCCTCCCATCTCCAGGCCGCGTCTTCCAGGCGGGATACGACCTCTTCCTTGAATTAGGATTCACCAGCGACATCCTCAATAGCGTTTACCGGGTCATGGTTGGATTCATCGTGGCCGCCCTTCTGGGAGTTCCCTTGGGTCTGATCATGGGAACCTTCAAGGCTGCGGAGGCGTTTACGGAACCGGTGGTAGGCTTTATCCGCTACATGCCGGCTTCGGCCTTCATTCCCTTGTTTATCCTTTGGCTGGGGATTGGAGATGTTGAGAAAATCGCCATCATCTTTGTAGGAAGTTTTTTCCAGCTCGTGCTGATGGTGGCGGTCGTAGCCAAGAATGTCCAGAAGGACCTGTTGGAGACGGCCTACACCCTGGGAGCA
>Ga0316628_100005377_pt1 | contig 10259 bp, 8 predicted proteins | sample OWC_Aug_M2_C1_D5_FD_207648 | JGI IMG/M metagenome (GOLD analysis project Ga0316628, IMG submission 207648) | Wetland soil microbial communities from Old Woman Creek delta, Ohio, United States - OWC_Aug_M2_C1_D5_C | ecosystem: Environmental > Terrestrial > Soil > Wetlands | place: USA: Ohio... | reverse complement strand
CCTCCGGACGCCTCGGTCCGCTGGCGAAGCGCCACCGGACCTCGGCCCAGGCGTGGTCAAGGCGCCATGGGGCCGAGCACACGCGGGCCATTCGCGGCTTGTGAGATCTGGGGTCCGTTACGCTCTGCCCCTCCGCTCCTCTTGAAGAATCTCTCCGGCGCGCATCCGCGCGCCGCGCCAAGGCCACGCGATGGGTGCGCGTGAAGCGCGCGGAAGAACTCTTCCTCGCTGACTCTCTGCCTCTTGGCGCCTTGGCGGTAACTCTTCTTCTGGCGGCGGGATCGATGCGATGATTCGCGGGACCGTGAGCGGATGGATCGACAACCTCGCCGGCGTCATCCGGCGGCACGCCGAAGCCGCGTTGCTGCGGCGACTCGATGCGGGCGCCGGGTTCGCGGATGCGCGGGTCGCGTCGCAGATCTACCTGCGCGATCCGGCGGCGATGGCGCGGATCGCCGGCGGGACGTTGCGGCCGCAAGGCACGCATCAGAAGGCGCTCGCGGAGCTCGAGCAGCTGATGGCGGCGAGCGAGGTCGACGCGAAGGGGACGCCGCTCGCGGTGCTCGTGCAGCGGTTCCAGCTGTCGCGGCTCGAGGGTGCGGTGGTGGCGGGCGCGCTCGCGTACGCGGTCGATCTGGACACGCGCGAGCTCGTCCACGCGCTCGCGCCGCGGCGCAAGGCTGCGCTGCACGTCGAGACGATCGCCGACGTGCTCGGGCTGCCGGTGACCGAGCTGCTGCGCGCGGTCTCGCCCGGGGCGGAGCTGCGGCGGTGCCGGGTGCTCGCGATCGATGGCGATGGGCTCGAGGCGGCGCTCGAGATGCATCCGGCGGCGCTCGGCTGGCTGCTCGGTGATACCGGGCTGGCGCCGCCGGTGGCGGGTGTGTGCGAGCTGCTCGCGCCGAGCGTGCATCCCGTGCTGCTGCCCGAGGGCGCGCGCGCGGCGATCGACGCGCTGGTGCCGACGGTGATGGATGCGCGGGTCGCGGTCGTGATCCGCGGGCCGCGCGGGTCCGGGCGGCGGGCGGCGGCGGAGCGGCTCGCGGCCGCGGTGAAGAAGCTGCCGATGCTCGTGCCGGTGCCGGCGCTGCTGGCGGCGGAGCGCAGCATGCGGGTGTCGCTGCTCGGCGCGGCGCTGGTCGCGGCGCAGCTGCGCGATGCGGTGCCGTACCTCGCGGATGCCGATGCGCTGTACGACGAGCGCGGCGAGATGGCGCCCGAGCACCGGGGCGCGATCTCCGCGTTTCCCGGGCTCGTGATCGTCGGCTCGACGGGGAAAGGCGGACACCTCGACCTCGGGCGGCCGCAGCTGATCGTCGCGATGCCGCGCACCGAGCTCGCCGACCGCGAGCGCGCGTGGCAGCACGAGCTTGCCGCCGTGAACGGACCGCAGGGCGATGCGGTCGAGCTGGCGGCGCGCTACGTGATCGGCGCCGGCGCGATCCACGACGTCGTGCGCGAGGCCGCGAGCTTCGCGAGCGCCGCGAAGGTGGCGATCGATCGCGACGTGCTCGAGAGCGCGGTGGCGCGGCGGCTGTCGCTGCGGCTCGGCACGTACGGCTCGGTCGTCTCGCGCAAGGCGCGGATGTCCGAGCTGGTGCTGCCGGAGGACGTCATCGACACGCTGCGCGACATGATCGCGATGGTCCGCGAGCGCGCGCAGATCCTCGAGCGGTGGGGTTATCAGCGGCACCTCGGCATCTCGCGCGGCGTCGCCGGGCTGTACTCGGGCGAGCCGGGCACCGGCAAGACGATGGCGGCCTCGGTCGTCGCCAGCGAGCTGGGGCTCGAGCTGGTGCGGATCGACCTCAGCGCCGTTGTCTCGAAGTACGTCGGCGAGACCGAGAAGAACCTGGCGAAGATCTTCGACGAGGCGCAAGACGCGCACGCGATGCTGCTGTTCGACGAGGCCGATTCGCTGTTCGGCAAGCGCACCGAGCTCAAGAGTGCGCAGGACCGGTTCGCGAACCTCGAGGTCAACTACATCCTGCAGCGGATGGAGACGTTCGACGGGGTGAGTGTCCTGACGACCAACGCCGAGAGCGCGATCGATCCGGCGCTCCAGCGCCGCCTCAACTTCCGCATCCGGTTCCCCGAGCCCGAGGTCGATGAACGCGCGAAGCTGTGGCGGCAACTATTGCCTCCGGCGACCGGGCTCCACGATGCCGTCGACTTCCACGCCCTCGCCGAGCGCTTCGACATGACGGGCGGTTACATCAAGAATGCGGTGGTGCGGGCGGCCGTGATCGCGGCGCGCGCCGGGAGAGCGATGGTCGCCGAGGACCTGTGGATCGGCGCCCACCACGAGTACGTCGAGATGGGCAAGGTGATGCCGCAGCTGCCACCGGGAGGCGCGCGATGAGCGAGGAAGAGACTCCGAAACGTCCCAACCGCATGGTCGCGATCGCGCTGGCAGTGGTCGCCGGCGCGGCGCTGGTGTTCGCGGCGGTCACCGACAAGTGGCTGACCAACGGCAACGACTACGAGCAGATCTCGTTCGGATTGCGGTCGATGAGCCAGTGCGGCCACGAGTTTGGCGAGAAGCCGTGCGACACGTTCTCGAACAGCGCGTTCGTGCAACAGCTGCGCGATTTCGGCAGCACCGCCGCGATGGACACCTCGAGCGCGTTCGCGCCGATGGGCTGGATCACGCTCATCGCGGCGCTGCTCGCGGCGCTCGGCCTGTTCGGGGCGGCCGCCATCGCGCTGACGGGCAAGAAGCCGGAGCTCCCGATGACGCCGCCGACGCTCGCGCTGCTCGGCATCATCGTCGGCATCATCACGGGTTGCGTGTTCATCGCGACCAAGCCGGGACCGGCCGGGTTCGTCGGAGCCGGCCTCAGCTTCTGGGTGTTCGGCGGCGGGTGCGTGCTCGGCATCGCGGCGGCGCAGATGCTGGCAAAAGTGAACCGGCCACTGGATCCGGATCTGATGCACGACGCGATGAACGCGGACGAGTTCTGATCTAGCCTCCGCGCATGAGTTTGCGCGGAAAGACCCTGTTCATCACCGGCGCGAGCCGCGGTATCGGCCTCGCGATCGGCCTGCGTGCCGCGCGCGACGGCGCCAACGTCGCGATCGTCGCCAAGACCGACACGCCGAACCCGAAGCTCCCGGGCACGATCCACACCGCGGCCGAGGAGATCCGTGCGGCGGGAGGCCAGGCGCTCGCGATCGCGTGCGACATCCGCGACGAGGCCCAGGTCACCGCGGCGGTCGCGAAGACCGTCGAGGCGTTCGGCGGCATCGACATCTGCGTCAACAACGCGAGCGCGATCAGCCTGACCGGCACCGAGCAGACCGAGATGAAGCGCTACGATCTGATGCACCAGATCAACACGCGCGGGACGTTCCTCGTCAGCAAGACGTGCATCCCGCACCTCAAGAAAGCGGCGAACCCGCACGTGCTCAACCTGTCGCCGCCGCTCAACATGGAGGCGCGGTGGTTCGCGCCGCACGTCGCGTACACGATGGCGAAGTTCGGCATGTCGATGTGCGTGCTCGGCATGGCCGGCGAGTACAAGAGCGCCGGCATCGCGTTCAACGCGCTGTGGCCGCGCACGACGATCGCGACCGCCGCGATCAAGAATCTGCTCGGCGGCGATCAGATGATGCGCGCGTCGCGCAAGCCCGACATCATGGCGGACGCCGCCTACATCATCTTCAACCGCCCGTCGCGCGACTGCACCGGTAACTTCTTCATCGACGACGACGTCCTCGCATCCGAGGGCAAGACCGATTTGACCGAGTACTCGGTCGATCCGTCGGTCAAGCCGATGCCAGACTTCTTTGTATGAAGAAGCAGGCGAAGAAGCCGGCACCGAAGAAGAAGCTGGCCGCGCCGAAGAAGGCCGCCGCGAAGAAGGCCGCCGCGAAGAAGGCCGCGCCGCGGAAGACCGCCGCAAAGGCGGCACCGCGCAAGGTCCCGACCAACCGCGCCGTCCAGGCCGAGCTGCTGCGCATGCGCGGCTCGGGTCTGGTCGAGCTCGCGATCGCCGCCGACCGCGAGCGTCGCGATCCGAGTCATCCGCCGAAGCCGCTGACGCGTGCCGAGATCGCGCAGCTCGCGATGCCCGACGGCCGAGAGATCCCGCCGAGCCTCGCGACCTGGCTCGCCTATGACCGCCTCGACATCTTCGAACCCAAGGGCAAGGCGCCGCGCCTGCGCTGGCGCTCGTTCGACGGCATGATGCGCGAGCAGTTCGACGACGAGACCGCCGCTCGCTACGCCGCATTCGGCGGGCTCCTCACCGGCCAGTGCCTCGCACTCCCCGACGCCGGCGACTCGCGCAGCTTCCTCTACGCCGGCGAGCCCGACGCGCACGGGGAGTACCCGGTGTTCATCGTCGATACCGACGAGCTGGCGTGGGTGGGCCTCGCGTATCCCGGCTTCGACGCGTACATCGCCGACGGCCGCGTCGCGAGCGTGGTCACCGAGTCGTACCTCGATGCGTGGGAGCACGATCACTGGGCCCCGCACCTCGAGCATCACTCCCGCACCAACTTCGGCGGGCTGCGCGAGCTGTCGGCTAGATCTTAGGCATGACCGGCTTCGCCGCCGGCCTCTTCACGCGCGCGCCCAGGAAGCCGAACGCCGCACCGACCGCACCGCCGACGAGGTGCGCCATGTGCGAGACGTTGTCGTGACCGTGAATCGCACGGACGATCTCGCCGCCCATGTAGATGATCGCGACGACGAGGAACGTCAGCGGGATCTCGCCGCCGCGCGCGTTCGCGAGCGAGCCGAGCAGGATCATCATGAACACGATGCCGCTCGCGCCCATGACGAAGCCGTTCGACAGCACGATCGCCGCGAGCCCGGTCATCAGCGCCGTCATCACCATCATGAACAGCAGCGTGATCGACCCGTGCCGCTCCTCGAGGATCGGCCCGATCAGCAGGATGAACGTCAGGTTGCCGAGCAGGTGATCCCAGCTCGCGTGCCCGAGCGTGTGGGTGAACAGCCCGACGTACGAGTGGACATCGCCGAGCCGCGGATACGCCACGAACCATGCCTGCGTCGCCGGCACGGTCTGCGTGACGATGAACGCGACCACCGCCGCGATCGAGAACGTCAGGACGACGGGCGCGTTGTACGAGATCCTGAGCTTCGCCACGCCTGAAAGGTAGCGCGCCGTCAGTAGAGGGGCCACTCGCCGGGGCGAAGCGACACGCGGTTGTCCTCGTAGGTGTAGCGGTGCGGGGCGACGTAATGGCCCGTCTTCTCGACCTCGACGACGTCGAGCAGCGCGACGTACGGGTAGGTCTTGGGCCGCGCGACCTCGACGGTGCAGCCGGCTTCACGCACCACCTTCTCGGATACAGACCCGAGCACGGCGCGTTCTATTCCCGTCAGGCCCTTGCTGCCGACGATGATCAGGTCCGCGCCGACATCCCTCGCGACGCGCAGGATCTCCTCGGCCGGTTTGCCGATGTGGCAGTGGACGTTGAAGTGGACCTTGCCTTCGACCTTGCTCGCGATGAGCTCTTCCTTGACCGCGCTGGTCACCGCTTCCTGGACGCGCCCGGCGTACTCGATGTCGACCTTCTTGGTCGGCAGCGCGACGAGCGCGACATGCGGCTCCAGGACGCAGACGAAGTGCAGCACGTGCCACGGGGCGCGTGTCGCGACGCCGATCGCACGCTGCATGGCGGCGCGAGAGCTGGTGGTGAAATCGAAGCCGACGACGACGTGCAGGTGCTCGATGCTCATGCCCGGCACTGCAGCAACGGACATGCCACGCCATCTCCGCGCATTTCCCGGGCCTTCCGCGAAACTCCTGCGTTTCCCTACCCGGCCTGTGCATTAAATGCCAAGGTCCCACCATGGCTACCCGTGAGATCACGGCAGAGAACTTCAAGGACACGATCGAGAACAACGGGATCGTCCTGCTCGACTTCTGGGCCGAGTGGTGTGGTCCCTGCCGGGCCTTCGCGCCGGTGTTCGAGAAGGCGTCCGACCAGCACGCCGACGTCGTATTCGGCAAGGTCGACACCGAGGCTCAGCAGGAGCTCGCCGGTGCCGCCGGGATCCAGGCGATCCCGACGCTGATGCTGTTCCGCGACGGCATCCTGCTGTTCCGCGAGTCGGGTGCTCTGCCGCCGGCCGCGCTCGAGGAGCTGGTCACGCAGGCCAAGGCGCTCGACATGGACAAGGTCAAGAAAGAGATCGCGGAGCACCAGCACGATCACGAGCACGGCCCGGGCTGCGACCACGATCACTAAGCGTGTTACCGTCGCGACGTGCGGCGCGTCGCGGCGATCCTGATCGGTCTCGCGAGCGTCGCGCGCGCCGATGATCCGCGCGATGTCTTCGGCCTCAAGCCGAAGCACACCGAGGCGCCGCTCGACTGCAGCGACGGCCGCGATTTCGGCTGCGCGCAGGCGACCGATCCGTTCTCCGACGTGACGCCGTACGCGCTGCGCACGTGGCTGCCGGCGAGTTATCTACTGTCGCTGCCGACCGCGGACAGCACGCAGCTCGACGTCGCGAGCTATGCGCTCGGCGCCTCGCGCGACGACGCCGGCGTCAGCTTCCGCGGCGCGACCGGGCTCGAGAACCGGTGGACGATCGACGGCGCGCCCGCCGACGGCACGCGCACCGGCGCCGCCGACACCCGCGTCCCGCTGGTGTTCCTCGAAGGCCTGATGGTGGAGGCCGGCGGCTTCTCGGCCCGCGACCGCGCGTCGACCGGCGGCACGATCGACGCCCACCTGCTGCGCGGCACGAAGACGCACCAGCTCGACGCCCGCCTTTGGCTCGGCTGGACAGCAGATCCGCGGCGGCGCCCGCCGATCCCGTCGACGTACCTCGTGCGCAGCGGCACCGTCACGCCGGGACCCGACGCGACGGTGTCGCTGGTCGCCACCGGTCCGCTCGCGCACGACGGGTGGTACGCGGCCGGCATCGCACCGAGCCTCGCACGCACCGACTTCGCCTTCCGCGCGGCGACGCTCGAGGACGAGGACCAGAACATGACGCAGGACGGCCTGCCCGGCGTCGTCCACACGCGGCTCGTCGAGAACGATGCGCGCACCGCGACGACCTACAACGTGCCGTTCATGGTGCGCAGCGGCTGGGACCACGGGCCGCATCACCTCGAGCTGACCGCGATCGGCACGGTCTCCGACGACACGCGCTACCTCTACAACGCGACGCTGCAGGCCGCCGGCGTCGACGGCACCAACCTCGTCGGCGACGCGATCGCGACGTGGAAGAGCGAGTGGGAAGGCACGCACCTGCGCGTGCAGGCCGCGTGGCACCGCTCGCAGCGCCGCGAGCACGCGCACGACGCCCTCGCCGGGCAGCTGCCGCAGCTGCTGTCGGCGTACGTGCCGGACTCGCTCGACGAGGACATGCCGCTCGCCGGCGCGTGCAGCGACATGGGCGCCGATCCGTATCCCATGATCGTCAACTGCCCGATCCCGGCGGGCTGGTTCGCGAGCGGCGGCGCCGGTGCGCTCGTCGATACGACCGGCGATCGGCCGTCGCTCACCGCCGACATCGCACACGCGATCGACAACCACGTCCTGCGCGCCGGCATCACCGGCGAAGACACGCGGCTCGTCACCGAGACCCGGTTCACCGGCGGGCGACAGATCCGCAGCCTGTTCCCCGGCCAGACGTCGGTGCGCCAGTTCCTCGATCCGAACACGCCGTGCCTCGACGGCCAGCCGTGCCCGACCGTCGACACGTCGACGCTGACCTACCGCACCCGCTACACCGCCGCCTACGCCGAGGACACCTGGCACCCGGCGCCGAACCTCCAGGTCGACGGCGGCCTGCGCTGGGAGCTGATGTGGGTCGGCACGACGCTCCACTTCTCGAACGAGCTCGCGCCTCGCATGGGCGTGACCTACGACCCGCTCGGCGGCGGCCGCTCGCGCATCTGGGTCAGCATGGGCCGCAGCTTCGCGCTGTTGCCCGCGGGGCTCGGTCCGACCGTGCTCAGCCGCGACCGCTACGTCGACAACATCTCGTCGATGTTCGGCGAGGGACGCGACGTCGAGACCGGCGCCGTGTTCTCGGTCGCGCACGGAATTCGCGCGATGCGCGAGGACGAGCTGACCGCGGGAGCGGAGGTCGCGCTCGCGAAGACGCTGCGCGCCACCGTGTGGGCGCAGGGGGCGTGGCTGCACGACGGCATCGACACCACTCCGGACGGCTTCGACAACCCGGGCCGCGACCTCGGTCTGTCGGCCACGCGGTCCACCGCGCTCGCCGGCGCCGAGGTGTCGACCTCGCCGCTCGCCAGGCTCGTGCTCCGCGCAGGCTACATGTATGGGCACACCAACGGCACCTGGACCGGGGCGTACAACCCCGAGGAGGGCGCGGTGCTGTACGCGGGCGGCGACTTCGACATCGAGTCGATCAACCAGGCGGGCCGGCTGCCGACCGACGTCGGCCACCGCACTTATATAGAGGCGCAGACCTCGGGACGGGTCGGACCGGTCCAGCTGACGTTCGCGACGCGGCTGACCGCCGGCAGCGGCAAGCCGCGCAGCGCGCTCGCCCAGAGCGAGGACGGCCAGATCTACTACCTGTTGCCGCGCGGTTCGCTCGATCGCGGGACGGTGCTGACGCAGGCCAACCTGCGCCTGATGGCGACGTGGCGCGGGGTCGACCTGATGCTCGACGTGTTCAACGTGTTCGACCGCCGTGATCCGACCAATGTCGACGAGGTGTACAGCGGCAACACGCTGCACGGGATCGTGGGCGGCTCGCAGGAGGACCTGGTGTTTCTTCGCACGGAAGCCGGGTCTCCCGCACAGCGCAATCCCGGCTTCCTCGTTCCGACCACCTACCAGCCTCCGCTGTCGGCGGTGCTCGGCCTGCGCACCCGATTCTAGGGATATTTGCGAGCGGTCCTGGCGATCAGCCGCCAGGGGTGCCGTGTTACGATTTTTCTCCGCGTCGCCAATCGGGGAAGCACGCGCGCGCTCGACGAGGAGCCCATGGCCGATCTGTCTCGTTTCTCGGAAGCCAAAGCCGAAGTCCAACACTCGCCCCACGCGGTCAGCGCGTGGGAGGAGGTCGAGTCGCTCGCCGCGGATCTCGACAAGCCCGACGAGATCGTCGCGCTGTACACCGAGGCGCTCGCGGGGAAGCTCGAGCCGGAGGTCGCCGAGATGATCGGCGAGCGCGCCGGCAGCTTCTGCGACGAGTGGTTCGGCGACGACCCCAAGGTCCTCGAGAAGATCCTGTCGCGCGTGCTCCAGCTCGCCCCGGGCTCGGACTCCGCGCTGCAGCGGATCTCGGTCATCTACACGGTCGCCGAGCGGTGGGACGACGTGCTCGCGCTCTACGACCGAGCGACCGGCTCGACCAAGGAGAAGAGCCGCCGGGTCCGCCTGCTCCGCGAGGCCGCACAGCTCGCGAAGGACGTCGCGAATCAGCCCGAGAAAGCGATCGGCTACTACCAGCAGCTGCTCCCGCTGGTCGGCGATGACGCGCAGATCGGGCAGAGCCTCGAACGCCTGCTCGAGCGCCACGAGCGGTGGGCCGACCTGATCGCGCTGTGGGAGGGCCGGCTCGAGAGCCAGAGCAAGAAGGATCGCGAGCGCAGCCGCGCGCGGATCGCCGGCGTGTGGCTCGAGAACCTCAAGGACCCGCAGAACGCGCTCGCCGCGGTCAAGCCGCTGCTCGTCGAGGCCGACGACGACCGCGAGAGCTGCGCGCTGCTCGAGCGCATCATCGAGTCGCCGCAGGCGACCAAGGGCGTGCGCGACTCGGCGCTCGACCTGCTCCGCTCGCACTTCGACGCGACGTCGCGCCCGCGCGAGGTCATCCGCATCCTCGAGAAGATCATCCAGATCGATCTCGCTCGCCAGGCAGAGCCCGGCTCGCTCCATTCCGGGCCGTCGGGATCGCGCGAGCTGCGCGAGGAGGCCGGCACACGGCTCGCCGAGCTCGACGACGTGCCCGCCGCGATGGACCACTACGCGGCGCTGCTCGCGATCGCGCCCGAGTCCAGCGTCACCGAGGAGAAGCTGCGCCAGCTCGCCGAGCGCGGCGGCCAGCACGAGCGCTACGCCGAGGGCGTGGCGACGGCGGCGCGCGCATCCGGCGATCCCACGCGCAAGGTCGAGCTGCTCGCCGAGTCCGCGCGCACGCGGCTCGACCGGCTGAACGACGTCGACGGTTCGATCAAGCTGCTCGTCGAGGCCAGCGCCGTCAGCGGCGCCGCGGAGCACGAGCAGCTCGTCGTCGCGCGCCGGCTCGCCGCGCTGTACGCGCAGACCGAGCAGCCCAAGGAGCG
>Ga0316628_100005376_pt1 | contig 10260 bp, 8 predicted proteins | sample OWC_Aug_M2_C1_D5_FD_207648 | JGI IMG/M metagenome (GOLD analysis project Ga0316628, IMG submission 207648) | Wetland soil microbial communities from Old Woman Creek delta, Ohio, United States - OWC_Aug_M2_C1_D5_C | ecosystem: Environmental > Terrestrial > Soil > Wetlands | place: USA: Ohio... | reverse complement strand
GCGGGCGGGCGTTCACGTAATAAATCGGAGTGGTGATATAAAAGGCCATGTCCATTTCCTAGCTCAAAGGGTTCAAGGGGTCCAGGGGTCAAGGGTTCCCGCGGGGATGCACTCTACATTTTGGACGCCTCGAATCCTGGGTCCCTTCCATCCAATCGCCGACGTCAGCCGATGTAAGGCCGCATCGAGGCTATTCGGGCTGCATTTGAACGTTCTCGATGGGCGTTTCGACCTCGGTACCGTCCTCCAGGCGCACCGTCAGGCGGTTGCCGACAGCGTTGTGACGAACGACTTTGCCGATGCCGCTGGGGGTTTTCACCATTGAGCCGATCTTGGGCAGGGCCTTCTTGAGACCCATATAGGTGTCGTATTCGTAGACGAGGCAGCACATGAGCCGGCCGCACTGGCCCGATATCTTGGTCGGGTTCAGCGACAGGCTCTGCTCCTTGGCCATGCGGATCGACACCGGCTCAAATTTTTCCAGGTAGGAGGAGCAGCACAGCTCGCGGCCGCACCGGCCGAGGCCGCCGCACATCTTGGCCTGGTTGCGGATGCCCACCTGCCGCATTTCGATGCGGGCCCCCAGCTCCTTCACCAGCATCTTCAGCAGCTGGCGGAAATCGACGCGGCCGTCGGCGGTAAAGAAGAACGTGTACCGGCTGCCATCGAAGGATTTTTCCACCGCGAACAAGTTCATTTCCAGGCCGAGTTCCTGGATGCACGTTCGGCAGAAGGAGTGGGCCGCCCGTTCATCCGCTGCATTTTTCTCGAGCTGCTCGAGGTCCTTGGGCGTAGCCAGGCGGTAGACTTTCTTAAACGGTTTTTCAGGGGGCGGGTCGTCCACCATCCGGGCAGGGGTCGCTACCGTACCGAAGCTCAGCCCCTGCTCGGTTTCGACGATCACCTGGTTGCCGGGGGAGAGGACAAATGCCCCGCTGTCAAAGTCGTAAACCTTGCCCGCTGGTTTGAAGCGAATACCGAGGATCTTGACCATATCAGCCTATAAACGTATCACCTGAGGTAAGCAAATTCATCGAATTCCAGCCAGACCCGGAGGGGTTTGCGCCCCGCATGGGCCGCCGCAATTTCGCCGGTGGCCGTCGCAACGGCAACAATAGCCGCTCAGATAGAGCCGGACAGCCCCCGACGCAAACATCCCACGACAGCCACTGCCGTGGCTGCCTGTTCAGATTCATTCTAGAGGCCCTGGGGGCGTTGTCGCAGCTACGGTGTCATTTGCGGCGGCCCATGCGGGGCGCAGACCCCTCCGGGCCTTACCCCAAGAATCCAGGACAGAATCGCCCGAGTTAGGTAACCCCTAAAATGACACACGATGGTCCTGCGACGCCTCAGGCCGTCGGCCGCAAATGTCCGGCCATCGTAATCAGCAGTCTCTCGAAGCTGAGTCTTGCGTTGGCGTTGGACTGAACGCGCCGCTGGGTTTCCCCCAGGCCCATCGTGGCCCGGGTGAAGAAGCCGTCATCCACACCCTGGGCGGCAGCGACGATCTCAGCCCTCACGTCTTGGTGAATGATCCGGTCGGGGTCATGGCGAGCAACCGCCATATCCCGCACCCAGGAGGCCAACAATTCCAGGTAATCCGGGATGTCTTCCTTGACCTGAGCCAACTTTTCCGCCAACGCCAGCAGCGACGTCACTGGCTGCCGGGGCAGGGCGGCCAGCTCGGACATGAACCAGTTCCGTCGTTGGACCCAATGGCTGCGGCGCATCGCCAACGCGCGTGTGACGCTGCCGTTGGCCATGGCCGCCGTGAGAGCCGCCTCCTCGGCCGGGAAGCCGTAGGCCTTGGCCAGCATGGCCGCCAAATGCATCCTCGCGATCGGCTTGAATCGCAGGTGCCGGCAGCGGGAGACGATGGTGGGCAGCAGATCGGAGGTCTGGGGCGCGGTCAGTATCAACACCGTCCGGTCCGGCGGCTCCTCCAGCATTTTCAGCAGCGCGTTGCCGGCCGCCGGGTTCATGCGATGGGCATCGGCGATGAGTGCGACCCGGACCCTGGCCTCGTAAGGTTTCATGGCCAGGGACTGGCACAGGTCCCGGACCTGGTCGATCTTGATCTGGAGCCCGGCGGGCGCAACCCTCAGGACATCCGGGTGATGGCCCGTCGCTATTTTGCGACAGGCGGAGCATTCCCCGCAAGACTGGGCGGCAGTCCGCTGCGCCCGGAGGTCCGGACCCCCTTCCCGGAGACCTCCCGTGCAGTTGCAGGCCATGGCAAAGGCGATGGCCGCCGTCCGTTTGCCGACGCCTTCGATCCCAGTGAACAGAAGGGCGTGGGGGATGGTCCCGTGGGTCAGAAAGGAGGTAAGCAGCCGAATGGGGCGCTCTTGATCGATGATCGCGTCGAACCCTGGCACGAATCTAATGATTTACACGTTCCTTAAGCTCTTTTCCGGACTTAAAGAACGGAAGCTTCTTGGGCCTGATGGTCACTTTTTCACCGGTTTTTGGATTTCTTCCGGTATAGCTTCTGTATTCCTTCACAAAAAAGCTGCACAAGCCCCGGATTTCCACGCGCTCCCCGCGTGCCATTGCCTCCGCCATGTGGTCGAAGAAAATCTGCACCACCCGGGCGGCTTCGGCCTTGGAAATGTTTGCCTCCGTCTTCAACGCGGAGATCAACTCCAATTTGTTCATACCTCCTCCTTTGCAGCAGCCTGGACATCGCGTGCTTGTTTTTAATTTATATTCCGAATCTTGATTAGATGTCAAGCACTTATGATGAACTGACAAAATGCCATCCGCTTAGACGACTTCGTAAGGAGGCCAAAGTCAAGGCGCGCGAGTCCTGCGGCGCGAGGCGTACTTAAAGTACGCTGCAGCGACAGTCCCGCCAGAGGCGGGAAAGCGCAACGCCGAGATTGGCCTCCTTACGAAGTCGTCAGTTATGAAAGGATCGGCGGCAGAATCTCGATGTCCTCCTCCTGAACATCCACACCGGCGGATTGTCCCAGGGCCTCGATGTTGACGACCACCCGGCCCTGGCCGCGGTACCGGGCGAAGCTCCCCGTCACCCCGGCAAACGGCCCGTTCACCACCAACACCCGGTCGCCTTTCTGCAGGCGGTGGCCGGTGGTGATCGGCAGATCCGCGGCTACCATGATTTTCAACGATGCGACGGTTTCATCGGCCACGGGCACGGGACCTTGATGGGTCCCGATCAGCCGCACCACCCCGGCGGTCTTCACGATGTCTAAATGGGTATGCGGATGCAGATCGGTCTTGATGAAGAGGTAGCCCGGGAACAACGGGATGTGGATCATGGCCTTGCGATCCCGCCGGGCACTGCGCACCTTGATCTTGGGGAGAAAGACCTCCATGGATTTTTTTACCAACCCCTGGTTCACCACGCTCTCATGCCGGCTTTTGGTGTGCAGGACGTACCAGAGCCGCTGCAAGCGTCGATCTTCCATATCCAAGCCTTTCATCGCGTTATCGCCTTTGTCGCAATTCCTTATATCCCCGCCACCGTTGAAACGGAATGGTGTCGCGGCCGTCGCGCTAAAAACCAAACTCACCGATCCCGCGCAGCCGTATGCGTACGCTTACACCGATGTCCTCTTCCTCACGCTCGAAGACCGCCTGCAGGGTCCAGCACTGGCTATTGTAGATAAACCCCAATCCGTAGGTAGGGGCGCGGTCGTTGATAAAGTCGCGCTCATAGGAGGTCAGCAGCGAGAATCGTTCAGTCAACCCGATGCGCGCCTGGGTGTAAAGGGTGTTGATCTGCTGTTCCTCGGTCGTTTTTTCCGGCTCGGTGATCTGGCCGTAGTCATACTCATCCGCTTTTTCATCTTTAGCCGTATCGCGGTCGTACCGGTACCTGATGAACAAATGGTCTTGCTTCTTGTTTCCAAGCACCACGGAGGCGTTGTAGCGGTCCAGGAGGTTCGTGTAGGTGTTGTAGGCCACCTCAGTGTCGAAGCTGATTTTATCCGCAGGGTTCACGGTGAGCTTGGTCAGAATGGGGCCGAACGGCTCGTCGTGTATGGCGAAGTCGTAGTATTGGCCGACTTTCAACCGCAGAAAATCCCGGTATGCATATTCATCACCGAGAAGGGAAGGCATCAGGCCCGGCGACGAAGGCAACCGGCTGTAACCTTCATCCCCCTCGATCGGCTCTGCGGGTTTCGTCGCCCCTTTCCGCGACTTGGAGGTCAGAAAGTTGGTCACCGAATAGCTGAGCCGGTTGCGGTTCTCGATGCGGTCGCGGGAGTCGACGTTGGGGAGGCTGTCCTGGTTCACCTCGGGGACGTACGTGTGAACGAGTTCGGGGTAGACCCTGTGCTTGATTTTTTGGACGCTCTCGCCCTCGACGTCGTAGATTTTATAAAAATCCGTGCCCAGCACAACGCGCGTGTCGTAAAGCTCGCGGTGAAAGTAACTGTCGTCGGACCAGGGATCCGTGTCCAGCGTCGCATATTGGTCCCATACGGTCTGGCGCCAACCAACCGAGGGTTCGATGGTCAGGTAGGGCGGCACGGGATACGGGTAGTAGAGCCGCGGCCAGAGGTCGCCGCGCTGGACCCCGAAACCCCGCTCCTGCCAGAAGTTATCGTATTCGGAACTCAGATTGTACATGAAGGGGCTCTCGGCGACTCTCTGCTTGGGGGCGCTGAACCGGACCACCGGCAATCGCTGGGTCTGATCTTTCCAGTCGGCTCCCTTGGTGCTGTCGACGTAGACAAGGGTCCCGGCATCCAGAGAGAAACTCTGCCAGCCTTTGGTGACCTGAAGCCGGTTCACGCGCACCGGGTCGTCGTAGTCGTCCAGCACCCGGCCGAAGAACTTGTTGAAGAATACGCTGCTCTCTTCCCACCCCATGTAGCCTTTCTTGAACATGCTCAGGTAATCCTGGTCGCTGACCAGGTCCATCTCGAGCCGGCCGAAGGCGCCATACGGCAGGGGGTTTTCATGGCTCATCCGGAACCACCAGCGGTCGTGATTTTGCCTAAGGCCGGCAGTGTCGTAGCCCCACTCCTTGCTGGAGTCGCCCCCGTGGTCGTTTTGCTCGTCATCCAAAAAATCGAAGAACACGGCACCCTTGGCTTCCCGGGTGAGGTAATACCGGTACTCCAGCCCTGGCTTCACCCCCCTTTTGCTCATATACTCCATGTAGAAGGTGGCATCCGACTGGTCGTCGATCACCCAGTAAAACGGCTGGTTGTAAAAGGCGCCCTTTCGTACGGAATAACCGAATTCAGGGACAAGAAACCCGGTCTGGCGCTTGTTCCCGGGGAACGACACGTAGGGGAAGTACATCATGGGGATCTCGCGGGCATACACCAGGGCGTTCCAGGCGGATCCGGATCCGTCGTCATGGATTTTGATATCGTTTCCGGAGATCTTCCAGTCGGGCGGATCCCCGTCGCAGGTGGTGACGACGCCCCGGTCGACCGAATAAAGGTCCGCCCCGACCTTCTGGATCCGGTCCCCTTTTATGTAGTAGTTGTCCTCCGAGAGGAAGACCACGCCGTCGTCGAGGTACCCCTTCTCGCTTTCCAGGTCGAATTCGAGGTAGGACCCCGAGAGTACGTTTGTCCCGGCGGTCATCGTCACGTTTCCCTCCGCGTAGGCCATCATGGTCTGCTGGCTGTAGCGGATGGCGTCGGCGGAGATCGAGCGGTCCATCTTGGAGAGGATGACGTTGCCCTCGGCGATGTATTCGTTGCGGGCTTGGTCATAACGGATGCGGTCGGCCTCGATATTCCAGGGCAACTGCGGGTCCAGGGGGGCCAGGTGGGGACCGGGGGCGGCCGCACGTTGAGCGTAGGCCGATGGGGCCTGAAGCATGGAAGCACACAGCAGAAGGACGCACCCCGTAACGGCCCGCAGCCATTTTCTGGCCCCTGTATGGCGGTGTCGGCTTGGCCTGGCGGATGGGTCCATTCGCTCCTATTCCTCCGGTCCTGGAATGGGGGTTCGGGAAAGGGTGCGGTTACGGCGGCCGGTCGGAGCCTCGGCCCTGGACCTTGAACCCTGCCGGGAGTTAAGCTATAAAACGAAGTTAGCCAAAAAAGTCAAGCGGTTGTTGCCTTATGGATATTCTTCTCACCAATGACGACGGTATTTACGCCGAAGGGTTGTGGGCGCTCCACACGGCCCTCTGTCGGGAACACGCGGTGACGGTAGTCGCGCCGGACCGCGAGCGCACGGCGGTGAGCCACGGGATCACGCTGCATCAGCCATTGCGGGCCAGCCGGGTGTCCGTGAACGGCCACTCGCAGGGATATGCCGTTAACGGCACCCCGGCCGATTGCGTCAAGCTGGGGGTGTTGGAAATCCTGGGCCGCAAGCCGGATATCGTGGTCTCCGGCCTGAACCCCGGCGCCAATGTGGGCGTCAACATCAATTACTCGGGGACGGTGGCTGCCGCCAAGGAAGCTGCGCTGGGAGGGGTTCCGGCCATCGCGGCCTCTATCGAGGCCGGCGCGCCCTATGCATACGAAGCCGCCGCCGGTTTCATCGCCCGGCTGGTCGGTGCGGTGGTTCTCCGCGGGCTCCCGTCCGGGACTTTCCTCAATGTGAACCTCCCCAATGTGCCGTGGCAGGAGATCGCCGGGGTCCGGATCAGCCGTCACGGTCTTTCCCTGTTCAGGGAGTACATGGAGAAGCGGGTCGATCCCCGCCAGCGCACCTACTACTGGCAGGGGGCGGACATGCAGACCTTCGAAGAGGATCCGGACATCGACGGAGCGGCGTTGCGCGGCCGCTTCATATCCATCACCCCGATCAAATGCGACATGACCGATTACCATGCGCTGAGCGAGCTCAAGCAATGGGGGATCGAGGTAAAATAGGAGAAGGCATGTTGATCACCTTCGAGGGAGGTGAGGGCGCGGGGAAAACGACCCAGATCGTCACGCTGGCCGGGTATCTCACCGAGCGAGGGGTGGGGTGCATTCTCACGCGGGAGCCTGGCGGCACGGATCTCGGCAAACGGATTCGCGCCCTCGTGCTGAGCCCCGACCACTCCGGCATGGCCCCGGAAACCGAGCTGCTGCTTTATATGGCCGATCGGGCCGAGCATCTCAGCACCGTCATTCGGCCGGCGCTGGCTGCCGGCAAGACGGTACTCTGTGACCGCTTTTTCGACGCCACGCTGGTCTATCAGGGAACCGCCCGCGGTCTGTCCCCGGAATGGATTGCGCAGTTGCACGCCCTCGTGTTCGCCGGTCTCCAGCCGGACCTGACTCTTTTGCTGGACCTGCCAGCGGCGGTGGGCCTGGCTCGCGCCCGCCGCCAACTGGAAAAGGGCGTACGCTCCACCCAGGAGAGCCGTTTCGAGGATGAAACCCTCGCTTTCCATCAGCGGGTGCGGGAAGGGTACCTGGCCCTGGCTCGCCAGAAGCCTGAACGGTTCAGGGTGATCGACGCCGCTCAGGCCGAAGGACGGGTGCGAGAAGACATCCGGTCCGTGGTGGAATCGTTTTTGAGCCGCAGCCGGCCAAAAAAGTAACGAGTAACGCGCAACGAGTAACGAGTATTTGTCGAGTAACGCGCAACGAGTTATGAGTAACACCCGCTCTTAAATTTTAGGCACTTTAGGCATTTTAGGCACTATAGGCACTCATGGGCTTCTCGCTTCTCGACGCCATCGGCAATACTCCACTGGTGGAAATCCGTCGGATGAACCCAAACCCGCGGGTGAGGATCCTCGCCAAGCTGGAGTATCTGAACCCGGGGGGCTCCATCAAGGACCGGCCTGCCCTTTACATGATCGAGGCGGCCGAGCGGTCCGGGGAGTTGACTCCCGATAAGACGGTGATCGAGGCCACCAGCGGCAACACCGGCATCGGCCTGGCCCTGGTATGCGCCGTGAAGGGCTATCGGCTGCTGCTGGCCATGTCCGAGTCCGTCAGCATCGAGCGCCAGCGGATCCTCAAGGCGCGCGGTGCCGAGATTCTTCTCACCCCCGGCCACCTGGGCACAGACGGGGCCATCGAGGAAGTTTACCGCTTGCTCCGGGAGAACCCCGCCCGCTATGTCGCGGTAGACCAGTTCAACAACGAGGCCAACTGGAAAGCCCACTATTACGGCACCGCCGAAGAGATCTGGCGCCAGAGCGGCGGGGCGGTCACGGTGCTGGTGGCTGCCATGGGGACCACAGGCACGCTGATGGGGGTCTCCCGCCGGCTGAAGGAGTACAATGCCGACGTCCGTATCGTCGGGGTCGAGCCCTATCTCGGCCACAAGATCCAGGGCCTCAAGAACCTCAAGGAGGCCTACTGCCCCGAGATTTTCGAAAAGCAGCGGCTCGACCGGAAAGTCAATATCGACGACGAAGAGGCTTACGAAATGGCTCGGCGCATGGCCCGGGAAGAAGGCCTGTTTGTCGGCATGAGCAGCGGGGCGGCCATGGCGGCAGCTATCCAGGAAGCCGGCCGCACGGCAGAGGGCACTGTCGTGGTCATCCTGCCCGATGGCGGGGAACGCTACCTGAGCACCCCGCTGTTTGCGGCCGAGGAGACGGTGGAGGTCAGCCTGTACAATTGCCTCAGCCGGGCCCGTGAGACGCTGGAACCCCTCAAGGCCGGAAGGGTGTCCGTTTACTCCTGCGGCCCGCGCCTGCAGGGGCCGCTTCAACTGGCCGAGGCACGCCGGTTCGTCATGGCCGACCTGCTCTGCCGCTATCTCCGCTGGCGCGGGCTGACGGTGAAGCAGGTCGTGGACATCATGGACCTGCAGACCGTCGGGTCCGCTGCGGCCGGGCGGGACGGCCTGTCCGGGGAACCCCTGTCCCCCTCGGCGGTGGACGGGTTCATGCAGGACCTGGCGCTGCTGCGGGTACGGCCGGCGGATCATTATCCCCGCAGCCGGGACCACGTGGAGGACATGCTGGCCCTGGCCCGGCAACTCGCCGCGCAGGGCATCGCCTACGAAAAGCTGCGTTCGCTGTACTTCGATCTTTCCCGGGTTCCCGGCTACGGCCGGCTATCGGGCATCGACGTCGCCAAGGTCAAGGTCGGCGCCACCGTCGATCTCGCGGATTATGAGAAGGAAAACCCGCGGGACTTCGCCCTGTTCCGGCGCTGCCGCCTGTCCGAACTCAAGCGCGGGGCTTTTGTCAAGAGCGAGTGGGGAAACGTCCGGCCCTCCTGGCACCTGCAGACGGTAGCGGTGGCCACCAAGCACCTGGGGAAGGGATTTGACATCCACACGAGCAGCCATGACCTGGTGTTCCCGCACCATGAAAACGAGAACGCCATCGCAGAGGCGCTGTTCGGCAAGCCGCTGGCCCGCTGCTGGATCCAGTCGGAACAGGTGCTCGGGGATGCGCCTGCCGTGAGGGACATGGCGGCTAAAAGCGTTACGGGTCGGGAGGTCCGATTCTGGCTGCTTTCGGTGCACTACCGCAAGCCGCTCACCTATTCCCTCAACCGGCTGGAAGATGCCCGCCGGTCCCTGCAGCGGCTGGACCGTTGTGTCCGGTCCCTGATGCAGATCCGCGGAGGGAGGCCCTGCCCGGAGGTGGGCCAGATGGTCTATGACGTTCGCCAAGGGCTGCGAGGAGCCTTCGATGACGATCTCAACCTGCCGGCAGCCATCGCCACCCTTTTTCAAGCGGTGAAACGAATCAATTCCCTTGTCGCCGGCCACCTGCTGGATGCGCAGGGCGCCGGCCGTCTCATCGCAGTCCTGAAAGACCTGGATACGGTTTTAGGCATTTTCGATTTCGAGGACGCTCCGGCGATCGACTCCCAAACCCGGGAACTCATCCAGGCCAGGGATCGAGCGCGCGCCGAACACAACTGGCCGTTGGCCGACCAGCTTCGGCGCGAGATTCTCCAGCGCGGTGTCAGCGTGCAAGATCCAAAATGGGATCGATGGTGAAACCCGTTTACTTCCCCCATACCTATCTGTCGCCGTCCGTGGCGGACGCTCTGGGGGCGCTCTTCCCCTCCGTGGCTGTCTATCAGCCTGTGGCGGGTCGATTGCCGGATGAGATGCGGCCACTGGCCGAGAAGGGTTTTTTGGAGGTGGTGGCCCCGCCACCGGGCGACGAGGCAAGCTTCGACCGCCTCATGCGGGACTTTCAACAGTGGGGCCGCCTGCATCAGGGGGGTGCCGGCCTCAAGACCCTCATCCTTCATGGCCGCCATTTGTCGGAACCGATCAGCGCGGACGGCAGCCCGGCGGAGATCGTGTCCGAGATCAAGCGCCGGATTGCACCTGAACCGGGATCGAGGGGCAGCGAGGCTGCTCTGATGGCCCGGGCGTTTCTGCATTTGGCCCAGG
>Ga0316628_100005375_pt1 | contig 10260 bp, 12 predicted proteins | sample OWC_Aug_M2_C1_D5_FD_207648 | JGI IMG/M metagenome (GOLD analysis project Ga0316628, IMG submission 207648) | Wetland soil microbial communities from Old Woman Creek delta, Ohio, United States - OWC_Aug_M2_C1_D5_C | ecosystem: Environmental > Terrestrial > Soil > Wetlands | place: USA: Ohio... | reverse complement strand
TACCGCTCCGGATCGAGCGTGTCATAGAGATAGGCAATATCTTCAAACTCGGCACGAAATATTCTACGCCTCTGAAGGCGGTCTTTCTCGACGAGAACGGGCAGGAAAAGGCGGTCATCATGGGCAGCTACGGCATCGGTCCTGCCAGGATCGCTGCCGCGGCCATCGAACAGAACAATGACAAGGACGGCATGATATGGCCGGAAAGCATATCGCCCTTCGATGTAGAGATACTGCCGTTGAACATCAAGGACGCAAAGACGATGGAGACGGCCGAAGCGCTTTACAAAGATCTTACAGGGAGAGGCTTTGAAGTACTCATGGACGACCGTGACGAAAGGGCCGGAGTTAAGTTCAAGGACGCGGACCTTATCGGGATACCCGCCCAGATCATCATCGGCGAGAAAAATCTGAAAGAAGGTCTTCTCGAACTGAAGAAGAGAAGGACGAAAGAGGCCGTAAGGGTCAAAGTTGAAGAAGTCGTGGAAACATATATAGCCGGAAAAAACAAATAGGACACTCGTGAAGATGATCGATCTCGGAGAAAGGACGCTGACCTCTGAAGGCGGAGAGGTCGTCCTCGGCCATAAAGACACAGGGAGCCAGGCATGTTACATGATCTACGGCAGATTAAAACCGGGCGAAAAGGGGCGGCTTCTTAAGCCGGGCAAAGGGCATGAGGAGATCGTTCTTGCCGTAAAGGGTGATATGAATGTCACGGGTTTTTACGAGGGGAAATTACCGGAAGGGTCTGCCTTTCATCTTGCCGGCGAGAAAGAATGCTATCTCGAAAATGCAGGAGGGACAGACGCCGTGTATGTGATCGCCGGCGGCCATTCAGAGGGCGGCCATCACTAAAATATGGATTTACTGAAAGTTGTTTCCTTTTCTCATTCAGAGAAGTTTCCGGCTGCGCATTACACCGTCAAAGATCCAGTCGCTTAATACCAAATAGACATCCTCTCTACTTATCTGCCGCCTCGGTATGTCCCCCTTCTCCGGCCTCCGGCCTACCTTCTTCTGTGCCCTCGCCCTTTGCAGCAGCATCTTCCTTAACGGCCACGTCTTTTCTCGGCCGCCTTGACCTCCCCCTCCGACGGTATCTGTCCCTTGGCTTGCGTTTATGCTGGACCGTCTCCTGACCCTTTTGTTCTTCCGCTGCTACGGTATCACCTTTTTCGAGCACTTCAGTTTCCGCTCTTTCAGCCCCGGCTTCGTGCCGCTCCTTTCCGCCTGTTTTAGACTCCGCCCTTCCGCCGGCCTCACCCCTGATCTTGTCCCTTTCCCTCCCCCTGAACTTTTGAGGGTGCTCCTCACCGGGCTTTTCATGTTCCCGGGCCCTTATCTCGCCCTCAGTCCTCTCCGTCTCTATGACATGCTGCCCTATCAACTTTCCATCCGCAAGAACGGTTATCTTGACCCCGTATTCTTTTTCGGCGCCCCGGATGTCTTCAAACTTGCTGTTTACCAGGTAGTTCGTGCTTTCTACGGGGAGGCGGCAGGTGATGCCTTTGATGCCTCCCTTTGACGCAACAGTAAGGACTTCCCTGAAAGCGGATATAGCGATCATCTCTTCGTTTCTCACTATCCCAAGACCGCCGCAGGCTTCGCACTTTTTGTTGACCGTCTCGAAGTAGGCAGGTCGCATCCTCTCCCTCGTCATTTCGATGATCCCGAACTTCGAGATGTTCGTTATCTCGGCATGCGCCTTGTCAGATTCCATCGCATCCATCAGCCTGGTTTCGAGTTCCCTCCTGTTCTTGGAAGAAACCATATCGATAAAGTCGATCACGATCAGCCCGCCGATGTCCCTCAGCCTGAGCTGCCGTGCAATCTCATCGGCCGCTTCAAGGTTCGTCCTCAGAGCCGTAGACTCGACGTTCTCTTCTTTCCTGGACCTCCCGGAATTCACGTCGATGGCCGTAAGGGCCTCTGTCTTGTCGATAACTATATAACCCCTTGACGGCAGGTGCACGTACCTCTCGCCTAACTTTGCTATCTGGTCTTCTATATTGTGAATCGAGAAGATCGGCTTCTTTTCCTTGTAGAACTTGATGTTGATCTTGCGCCAGGGCACGGTCTTTCTCAGGAACTCCTTCGTTCCCCTGAATGCCTCCTGGTCGTCGATGAGCACCTCGCTCACGTCGGAGGTCAGGTAATCCCTCACCGTCCTCACCGCAATGTCCTGCTCCTTGTAAATGAGGGCCGGCGCTGAGGCCTTTTTTGCCTCGGCCTGGATCTTGATCCAGAGCTTTGTCAGGTATTTGAGGTCGTTTTCGAGGTCTTCACCGGTCTTGTCGCTTCCGGCGGTCCTAAGGATAAACCCCATCTTCTTGGGAAGCTTAAGGGCGTGGAAAATTTCCTTGAGACGCTCCCTGTCGTCCCGGTCCTCGATCTTCCTCGATATCCCCACCCTCTCCTGTCCGGGCATCATGACGATGTATCTGCCCGGGATCGAGATATAGGTCGTAAGGCTTGCGCCTTTAGTGTCCCTCTCGTCTTTCTCGACCTGCACGATCAGTTCCTGCCCCTTCTGCAGGTCCTGCACCCGGGGTCTTTTACCCTGGGGCGTGTTGGCGAAAAACTCCTGCTTTATCTCCCGCAGCTGCAAGAAACCGTGCTTCTTCGGTCCGAAATTCACAAATACCGCCTGCAGTCCCGGTTCGATCCTCGTGATGACGCCTTTATAAATATTCCCCTTGAGATGCTCCTTACCGGACCCCTCGACATAGAAGTCGACGAGTATGTCTCCGTCGACAATAGCAACCCTTTTTTCCTCAGGATACATCGCGTTTATCAATATCTTCTTTTTCATATCGGTCTCACATTACCTCTTTCTTCTCACCAAAAATTTTCGCGATCTCGGCATCCAGTTCCTCATGAAGCAGGTACAGTGCCTCGCTCAGCGCCAGCTCCGGATACTTCATGACCGCCTCGATGACCTCCTCGATGGGGAAATCCGTATAATTTCCGTCAGGATATACGACCCTGATAAACGGCCTTTTGAGAATAAAACAGCGTTTCTTCCGGCCGTCTCTGCCTTGGAGCGGGATGATAATATGCTCCTTGTCTTCCTCCAGCCCGTAACTCTTTATCAGTTCCTTTATCCCTTCCATGTCCCGTCACGACTCAGGCATTTCGTCTGCGGGCGAGATCATTATGGAGGCCCATATCGAAAACGGGGCGGGATCGATGTCCTCGATCCCTTCGGGAAATGTCTTCATAAACATCTCCCTGTTTCTGAGATAGCGCAACACCATGGCGTCGATGACTTCCTGCGCAACCCCCTGCAGCGCGTCCTTTGAGCCCCCGGCATCGACCAACCTGCGGACAAGCTCATTTACGTTTTCGCGCTCCCTCCCGATAAGGCCGAGGTTCCCCTCTTCTCCCCGCTCCTTAGCCCTCTTTATCGAATCCATCATCTCGTCATGCGTAAGGAGCTGCTTCATCGCCTTGACGCTGTTCTCAAAAATCTCCTGCGCCTTCATATCGCTCCTGACATTTGTCACACTTTTCCATTATACATCACGGCGCTCCGAATACAATCCTTCCATAGTGCGTGGAACGCCGCATAAATTATACATTAAATCTGAAATTGATGATATCGCCGTCCCTCACCTCGTATGTCTTTCCTTCGAGCCTTAGAAGTCCCTTTTCCCGCGCCGCTGACATGCTCCCGCAGGAAATGAAATCCTCAAAAGAGATCACCTCCGCCCTTATAAAACCCCGCTCTATGTCCGAGTGGATCTTGCCGGCGGCCTTCTGCGCGTTCATGCCCTTCATGATCGTCCAGGCCCTCACCTCGTCCTCACCCGAAGTGAGAAAGGATATAAGACCGAGGAGATCGTACGAGACATGGATAAGCTTGTTCAACGCCGGTTCCTTTATGCCGAGATCATCGAGAAAGGCCGTCGCCTCTTCCGGCGGCAGCTGGGCTATCTCCATCTCGATCTTGCCGCACAGGCCAAGGACCCTCACCCTCTTGCCGCTGAAAAAAGATTGCAGCTCTGCAACAGTCCCGGCGGTCTTATCTGAGTTCACGTCCTTCTCCCCCACATTCACCACTACCACCTCCGGCTTTATCGACATGAACTGGAGGTGGCTCATCGCCTTCTGCTCCTCTTCCGAAAACGCCACATCCCTGAGGGCCTTTTCACCCTCCAGGAACTCCTTGCATTTCAGGAGAAGTTTCTTTTCCGCCTCATCCGGCTTCTTTCCCCTCTTCGCCCCCTGCTCCATCCTTTCGAGGCGTTTATCGACAAGCTCCAGGTCTCCGAATATCATCTCCAGTTCGATCGTCTCAGCGTCCCTCTTCGGATCGATGTTGCCGAGCGGATGGACCACGGTCTCTTCCTCAAATCCCCTTATTACGTGGACCACGGCATCCGCGTCCTTTATCAGGTCGAAGACCTTCCGGTTCTGTTCGGCGTCGCCTTTCGTGAGTCCCACATAATCGACATATTCGACAGTCGCATAGGTGGTCTTTTTAGGCTTATAAATCTGGGTGAGCTTATCTATCCTGGCATCCGGCACCTTCACCACACCCAGATGCGGCTCAGCCACAAGGGACGCATAAATAGTGGTCTCAAGGTTCTGTCCTGTCAACGCATTAAAGAGCGTCGTCCTCCCCGAATTCGCAAGTCCTGTTATCGCTATCTTCACTCTCTTCTCCTTATCCCTGAATAGGTGCTATTATACCCTATCGGCCTCGGCGAAAGCATGGATACAGAGGAGCAGGATGACCTCCCAAGACAGGGAAAAGCTCGAGATAGTAGACGAAGAAGGGAAAGTGATCGGCCTTGCGGAAAGGTCGGAACTGCACCAAAGCCCCGGCCTCATCCATAGGGTAGTCCACGTACTGGTTTTCAATAATAACGGGGAACTGCTGCTTCAAAAGAGGTCTGCTAGAAAAGACATAGCTCCCGGCAAGTGGGACACCTCGGTGGGAGGACATATCAGCCCTGGAGAAGATGTTATTGCGGCCGCGCGGAGAGAGATGGAAGAAGAACTCGGAATAAAAGGCTGCGAACTCAGATACCTCTACCGCTACCTCTTCTCCAACCAGCGGGAATCGGAACTAGTGAGCACCTTCTCATGCATCTATTGGGGAGAGGTGGATTTCAACAGGGAAGAGATCGACGAGGTAGCCTTCTGGGACATCCCAACTATCAAAACAAACCTCGGCAAGGATATCTTCAGCGGCCATTTCGAAAAGGAGATACGCCGGTACCTCGGGATGGAGAAAGAGTAGAAAATCCTTGAGCTAGCCGGCCTATACTATAGGCCGGTCTGCCGTTAGGGAGGTTCTGGATAAAAGCAGGATTAAACGACAGGCTAAAAGCTGTTGTTATGTCCTTTCCGCTCATACATATTTCTGTCGGCCTGTATAAGAAGCTCATCGAGAGAACATGGATCTGCAGGGTCGTAACAAGCCACCCCAACGCTCGCTGAGAGCCCGAATTCGCTGCTCGCTTTTTTGTTGCATATCTTAAGACTCTCCTGAAAGCGTGCGATAATACTCCCTATATTTTCTCCGGCAGTTTCAACCGGAAAAACTACAAACTCATCGCCGCCGATGCGGGCAACAGCGTCAGAATCCCGGAAACTCTTCTTCAGGCAATCGGCTAAAAGCGTCAACGCCAGGTCGCCTGCTTTGTGGCCCAACGTATCGTTGATCCGTTTCAGAGCGTCCAGATCGACATAGAGCATAAACACCTTTGTCTTCTGCCGGTTTGCCAATTTTATATACTGCTCGCCAAAGGTAAAAAATCCCCGCCTGTTGAACAGGCCGGTAAGTTCGTCAGTGACGGACAGTGTATGAAGTTTCTCCTCCATCATCTTAAGCCTGCTGATATCTTTTGAGACAACCGTAACAGCCATTATTTTTCCGCCGCGGTCTTTCACAGGACTCAATGTCTGGAGAAAATACCTGTCGCCCCTGATGTTCTTATGCTCATGCTGAACGGACCTGCCCGTGCTGAATATCAGATCGACGTTTTTCATAAACCATTCGGTTTCATACGACGAATGAAATTCACCGTATGAGCGGCCCAGCCATTCGTCCCCTAGAAACCCCATAGTCGCTATATGGTTCTTGTTCATATAAATATATTTATACTCCCTATCAACCAGATATATGGAATCGTCAGTTGACTCTATCAGGGAACGATATTTCTCTTCGCTCGATCGCAACGCATCCTCTATGCATTTACGCTGCGCCATCTCTCTTATAAGGTCCTGTTCCACCCGCTTTTGCCCGGCAAAGGCCCTCCCCGCGAACACACCTAAGCCCAGGAAAAAAGCAGAGGTAAAGAGACGGAAGGGGACTTCTTTTTTGTTGCCTATCAATACTTCGAGAAAGGACTCGTCATAAAACATCAACTTGTCCATTAGGGCATCCAACAACCAGAAAGACAAGGATGCGGCGACTGAAAGCGCGATTATCCGGTAGTTGATTTTACTAATCTCGTCCATGCGAATGCCCTGTATATGTGTAGCCCCGTTCCCTGATCATGTTTTCCCCTCGTGTAATATACCATAAAGTCATTTCAGGGCAACGAAAAAAACGGGCCCCGCCTTGCAGCCTTATGGTCACCATGCCGTCATCTTTTTTAGAAGAGACGGCGCAAGCTGGAAGTTTGGAAATTCTTCCTCCTTCACCTTCCTGTAAAAATCACAAACAGTACAATTGCCGAATTTTTGAGCAAAGTTGCCCTGGATATTTCCGCCGCACATGCTGTTTGCCACGACCCAGCACGCCCGTCCTGCATTGTCACCGTCGTGGACCGTGTCGAGTCTTGTTTCCGTCGTTACAGGACATACCCCCAATTCCTGTTCTCTTTCACCCCCGCGGAACCTCCCACATCTCTTGAACTCCCAGCAGTTAAGCTTTCTCATTAACACCCTCCTAAGGATAACGTGACGGCTGTCAAAAAAAATTGTATGTCTATGGATGGACGGGGCGATCGAGACTTGGATAGCCCTTCTCTTTTTCCACCCTTATTAACGCCCCGAACCTCGTTGCACAGTCATCGTTCAGCCCGCAGGTCTTTAGAATAGTTTCGATCTCCCGGGCTGTGAGGTTCATGCTCTCCAGTTTTTCGATGATTAGAAGCAGGGTTCCAACCTTGTTGCAGCGAAGTTCCTCTATCGCCTTATGCCGGCGCTCTTGCTGAGGTGTTTCGATAATCCCCATTGCGGTTTCCTCCAAGGAATTGTATTGCGTCAAAGACGAAATAATTGTTTTACGTCTTTGAAGCAATAATTGTATTGCGTCAAAGACCCAATAATTTAAGGCTTCAGGAAAAAATAGTCAACTCTACACAGGTAGGGGTATCTCCTCCCCCGGGAAACAAAATGATGTCATTCCTGAGAAGCACTAAACCCCACGTTCGTCCGGTCCGAAGATGTACTTATGGATCTGGGTATTGAGCCTGACCGGCAGTCTGTCTTCGACTATCCACCCCGCGAGCTGCGAGGGCTGGATCATGCCCAGGGCGGGTGAAAAAAGAACCTTCGCCCTGCCTGTCAGGCCGAACGCCTCGATCATTTTTTTGGACCAGTCATAGTCGGTCCTGTCGCAGATAACGAACTTGACCTCGTCGGAAGGCTTAAGAAGGCCGAAATTATAGTAGTCCATCTCTTCGCTCATCCGGCTTCCGGGCGTCTTCACGTCGAGGATGATAACCGCCCTCTGATCTATGCCCTGTATACTGCACGACCCGTTCGTCTCGATCAGGACTTCATGCCCCATGTCGAGCAGGTCTCTGGTAAGCAAAAGTGTTTCTTCCCTCTGCAAGAGGGGCTCCCCTCCTGTGATCTCGACCAGCCTGATGCCGGCCGACTTTACACGGCCGATAATATCTCCGATGGTCATGTCAATGCCGCTGCCGTATGAGTATCCGGTATCGCAGTAGAGGCATCTGAGGTTGCATCCCGCAAGCCTTACGAACGTGCATGGCAGCCCTGCATATGTCGACTCACCCTGTATGCTTGTGAATATCTCGCAGACCTTCAAGGTATCTCAGCAGTCCTGTTTCGGATCGCAGACACAGGCTGTAATTTCCCGTAATGCCGGGAGACCTGCATGGAATTAGGATAAAACAGAGAGGAAGAAACTATCAACTCTGCATAAACCAAGGGTTGGTCGACATTATTCCAAAGCCAACCCTTTAACGCTCTCCATGACCTGTCTTCTGATCACCGACGGCGGATCAAACTCAACAGCGGCCCTCCCGTTGTCGAGGAGCGGGATGAGTATGTTTTCAAATGTATTTCCGCATGCACAGGTCTGCGCGGTACTGTTTTGCGGCTCGATCTTCCTCTCCCCGCAGCCCGGACATCTGAGGACCCTCTTGCTCCCCGACCACTTCCCGCGCTTTGAAAACGGTTTCCCTTCAACCTCCACGATGTCCATGGCAAAGTCTATAACCGGTGCATTGCTGATGGACGTACCGATACCGTATCCGTCTACCACCGGGTTAAGGGCGGGAAGTTCGTGCTCCTTTATGCCGCCGCTGACATAAAACTTCACATGTGAGAACCCCCTCATATCGAGCTCCCACCTCGCCTCCTGGAGTATGCGGAAGAAGTTCCCGCGGCGCGACGCCGGGGTGTCGAACCTGACCGCATAAAGTCTCTCGCCCAATGCCTCGGCAACGTTCAGGCATTCGAATTTCTCATCGAGGAACGTGTCGATCAGCGCGACCCGTTTTACCTCCTGGCCGAGGACCTCGTCATATGCCTTTACCGCCTCAACCGTAGATCCGAAACAAATGATCAGTGCGTGCGGCATAGTGCCCATCGGGTCCTCTCCTATGATCTCTCCAGACTTCAGCACGGACACGCCGTCGCACCCCCCGATGAAGGCGTTCCTCTCGATCATCGGCGCAAGTACGGGATGCATCCTCCTTGCGCCGAAGCTGATGACCGGCCTATCCCCTGCGAGTTTTTTAAATCTTGCAGCCTTCGTGGCCACACCCGATGCCTGGCAGAGGAGCCCCAGCAGTGCAGTTTCATAGACGCAGAAGTCCAGATACGTTCCCTCGATCTCCATGACGGGTTCATAGGGATAGAAGACCGTCCCTTCCTTCATCGACCTGACCTTCACCGGAAGATTTTTCATGAGGTAGGCCGCCTCTTCAACTCCTGCAAGCACTGCCCAGGGCCAATTTTCCGGCAGGTTCTTGGCGATAAACTCGGCCTTGACCCTCTTGTTGATCTTCTTCGCCTTCAGTATCTTTACGGTCCGGTCGAAGTATACATCGGTAATCCTGCCCTCCAGAATATCCTTCGGCTCCGCAGTATGAAACATCTTTCCTCCCATCGGTCAGGCCCCGCGGCCTTTTATTAACATTATATATCCGTTCTTGCCTTTCGCGGCAGAGATATGGAAAATAGTTCCTGAAAGGATATTCAATGAAAAAGATGGTACTCGGCATAGGCTTTTACCGGAGGGAGCAGTGGCCCCTGCTCATCGAGACGGCTGCTGATTCTCATCTCCTCGAAAAGACGTATGATGATTGGATGGCGGTCCTTGATTCCTCGATAGAAAAAATCCATGCGAGCGGGCTCGAACCCGAACTCGTTGACATAGACGTAGAGGAACTTCTCGCATTCTGCAAAAAAGAGGGGCTTCCGAACAATGCCGCATGCCGGGCAAGATTCATCGCAAAACTCTCCTCACAACGCGATAAAGAGTGACGCCTGGCCAAATCCTCCATCAACAAACCGATATACTAGAGAGTACAGCATTTTCCCTCATTCTCGTTCATTTGGCATCCCGAAAGCTTTCGGGACCCGCTGAAGCCGCTCAAATGCATCTCCGCGCAAAGTTGATGCTGGATTGTTGCGGCTCCCTCCCTGCTGGACATTTCTGAAAATATTGCTATTCTTGAAGTATGGAGCTGAGGACACTAAGATTCGTTCTTATACTGGTCACTGTGACAGCGTCTCTCTCTCTTTATTCATTTATCGCCGCAGGCAAGGAGGCAAAGATGACCGAAGCATTCAGGCTGACAAGCACTGCATTTGAAAACAACGGGAGTATACCGGTAAAGTTCACATGCGACGGCATGGATATAAACCCGCCCCTAGCGATTCAAGGAGTTCCCGTCGTCGCAAAGTCGCTGGCGCTCATCGTCGATGACCCTGACGCCCCGAGGGGCATGTGGGTGCACTGGGTAGTATGGAACATCGATCCGAAGACCACGGAGATCAGGGAGGATTCCGTGCCGAAGGGAGCGGTGCAGGGGATGAACG
>Ga0316628_100005374_pt1 | contig 10260 bp, 5 predicted proteins | sample OWC_Aug_M2_C1_D5_FD_207648 | JGI IMG/M metagenome (GOLD analysis project Ga0316628, IMG submission 207648) | Wetland soil microbial communities from Old Woman Creek delta, Ohio, United States - OWC_Aug_M2_C1_D5_C | ecosystem: Environmental > Terrestrial > Soil > Wetlands | place: USA: Ohio... | reverse complement strand
GATACGGACAGCGTTCCGCCGTTCGGCATCGCGTCGACGGCGTTCCCGACCAGGTTCACAAGCGCCCTCCGCAACATGTCGGGATCGGCGTTGATCTCTCCCGCGCCCCCGAACTCGGTGCGGCTGGAGATCGATTGCGCGATGAGACGCTCCTCCGCCATCCGAAGCACCCCGACCACGAGCTCGGGGACCCGCACCGCGGTGCGATGCAGTTCGGGGGGCCGTCCGTAAAGGATGAAGTTGGTCACCAGCTCGTTCAACCTGCCGATCTCCTCCTTGATGCGCCCCATCACCTGGCGCTTCTCCGCTTCCCCCTCGGCCCCTTTCCCCTCCGTCACCGCGTCGAGGTGGTCCACCGCAAGGCCGATGAAGTTGAGCGGGTTGCGGATCTCGTGGGCCATTCCCGAGGAAAGCTTTCCCAGGTGCGTCAGGTACTGGTTCTCCCGGACCGCCTCCTCGAGCGCCCGGTTCTGGCGGAGCCGGACGATCATCTCGTTGAAGGAGCGGGTAAGCCGTCCCACCTCGTCCTTCCCCTCCACAGGAAGTTCCTGCGACAGGTCCCCGGCGGCCACGGTCTCGGCGGCATGCGCAAGCCGGACGACGGGGGAGACGTAGTGGGCCGAGATGATGACCGCGAGGACGAGCCCGCCCGAAAATATGAGGATGGTGCTGAAGAGGCGCAGGTAGAGGTTCCGCTTGATCGGCTCGGTGAAATCGTCGATCCTCAGCCGGAGGTGGATATAACCGAGGGTGTCCCCAACCACCTTGACCGGGACCACAAGGTCCCGGGACTGGATCTTATCCCCCGTTTCGTCCCCGAAGGTCGCATTGATCACCAGCTTCTCGGGCGGCAGCTTGATCTTCGCCGGCCGGCCGATCGCCTTGGGGTTCGTGCTGTCGATCACGCCCATGTCCTCGCCGACGATCGACACTTCGCGAATCCCCGTTTTCTTCAGCGATTCCACGTAATGGTACAGGCGGTCCTCCTCGGAGACCCCCGGCGTCGTCAACTGGTCGACGCTGACGCTGATCGCGTTGGAGAGCTCGAGGAAGCTCTTCTCGAGGTCCCTCTTCAGCGAGTCCCGGCCGAAGATGTACGGGATGTACACCGACCCGAGGGAGCAGGCGAACAGGATCAACATCACCATCGTGAGCTTGAACTGCAGCCCGCGATCGCGCAACGGAATGCCGGGGAATCTCATCGTGCCTCCGGGAAATCCTTTCCTGCTTCAGTTAATAATTACTGCAACATTATGGAGGCACGATGATCTTCGCGTGATACACCCTTCCGGGCTGCGTTCCGGCAGCCGTCCCTGGCCGCCTTCACTGGCGGGTGTTTTTCCCTCCCGGCATCCATGCCTCCGGAAAAAACACACGCCCGCCCGGAAGGGGTATCCCGCTCCGATGCGCCTCCGGTTATGTTGCAGCTATTCATGGACAGCAATCATCCTCCGTACGCCGGGACCCGGGCGACGGACGCGAGGGGGTTGGTCCCGCCCGCGCCAGGCAAAGTCTGCCGGACCTCCGAGGCGATCCGGGCCGCGTACGCAACCTTCGTCCTGACGGCCTGCGCCGCGTATTGCTCCGTGTCCGTTCCCATCGCCGTCGTAGTCGTCACGTTCACGGATCCATCCGGCGATGCGGATGCGGAAATCCCGCGGACTTCCTTCCCCGCCGCCGTCTCGACCGCGGTGACCTTTCCCGAACCGTCGTCGCGGACCCGGAGGGTGGAGGCGAGCCTCTCCCCTTCGTACCGCTGGATCACCGCTACCGTTGCGGAACCGTCCCGGGAGAGCGTGAGGACCGTCTTCCCGTCCCCCCGCGCGTACACCTTCGTCACCTTTGCTTCGGCGACGGGGTTCTCGCCCGACCAGAACTCGATCACGTTGAAGATGACGAAGTCGAGGAACGCCGCAATACCGTACACCGGTACGATGACGAAGATCCACGTCGCCGCACTGCGGACGTACTTGTCGTCGATCGCCTTGTTCATGTCGTACACCTTGCGCGTCAACTGGAACTTGCCGAAGCACCCCGCCGAGAGCGTCCCCACCGCCGCCACCAGCATCAACGCGATCCCCTTCCCGAACCGGCTTCCTCGCATGCCCGTTCCCCTTTCCCGGATTGTTACGGAATGCTTCATTGTAGTTCCTCGCGGGACGGGCACACAATCCCGAGGGTGGTGTAATATTCGGGAATGGCCGGAGGGACCCATCGTGCATAAAAGGACGAGGAGGGACTACCTCAAGCTCGCAGCATTCCTCCTCCTCGTCGCGGGCGTCGCGTATCTCCTGTTTTTCACCCCGGCGGGCGGCATGTTCCGGACGCACGCGGGAAGGAAGGCGCTGGTCGGGAAACTGGACGCCCTCGTCCAGGGCGCGGGGCCGCTGGGGTCCGTGTTTTTCATCGTCGTCTACGCGCTGGGCGTGCTCTTCCTCCCCGCCACCCCGTTCACCATCGCGGGCGCGGTGATCTTCGGCAAGTTCCACGGGATGCTGTACAACCTCGTGGCGGACACGCTCGGGGCCTCGATCTCCTTTTTCCTCGGGCGGTACTTCCTTCACGGGGTGGCCCGCGGGTTCCTCGAGACCAGGATGCCGTGGCTCGACCGGAAGGCGGCCGAGGAAGGGTTTTCCGTGATCTTCTACCTGCGGATCTTCTGGTTCCCCTTCATCGTCCTCAACTACGCCGCCGGGGCGACGCGGATCCGGTTCCGCGACTACCTCCTCGGGACGGTGCTGGGACTGCTCCCGCCCGTCTTCATCTTCACGTACTTCGTGGGGGCCATGAGGGATGTCCTCGCCACGTACCGGCGGCCCGCGGACCTGCTGACGTTCGACCTGATCTTCCCCGTCCTGCTCCTCGTCTTCTCCTTCTTCCTCCCAGCCGTTCTCAAGCGTTTCCGCAAGGGCCGCGAGCTCCTGCCGTGAGCCGGCGGAGGATCTCCGTGATCATCCCCGCGCTGGACGAGGAGGAGGGGATCGCCCGCACGATCCGGTCGTGCCGGGAAGCGGGGCCGTGCGAGGTGATCGTCGTCGACGGGGGCAGCCGGGACCGCACGGTGGAGATCGCGCGGGGCGGGGCCGACGCGGTGATCGCCGCGCCGCGCGGGAGGGCGGCGCAGATGAACGCGGGAGCGGCTGCCGCCCGCGGGGAGGTCCTCCTCTTCCTGCACGCGGACACCATCCTGCCCGCGGGATCCGCGGCCGCCGTGCTCGGCGCGTTGAGGGAACCGGCGATCATCGGCGGCGCCTTCCGCGTTCGGCTGGCCGCGTCCCGCGGCGCGGGCAGATACGTCCGTGCCGCGCTCGGTCTCACGGGGAGGATGATCGGGGCACGGGCGGCCGTGTCGCATTCATACAGCGGGGACCAGGCGATCTTCGTGCGGACGATTGCGTTCCGCGCCGTCGGCGGCTACCCGGAGATCCCGCTGATGGAGGACGTCGAGATGTCGCGCCGATTGCGGCGGGCGGGCAGGACGGTCCTCATCCGATCGCGCGTGGAATCGTCGGGACGACGCTGGGAGGCGTGGGGCCCCCTGCGGACCGTCCTGTTCATGTGGCGTCTGCGGATCGGCCACCTCCTCGGGAGGACGCCGTCGCGATGTGCCGAAGCGTACCGCCGCGGACCGCTCCTCAAGCGCCGGGAATCGCCTCCTCCCACGTCATCCTCAGGGGGGTGAGGGCGTTCACCAGGTCCGGGTGCCGGGGCAGGACCCGCGCGGCGAACCCGTACCGTCCGCTCCCCGAGCACGGAATCTCCACCCGGTAGATCTCCTCGTCGCCGTCGCGTCCGTCGTGGCGCCCCGACAGGATGGTTCCCATGCGAACCTCCCCGGCGGCATTGTAGAAGCCGTAGCGGATCTCTACGGCGACCTCCGCCGGAGTGAGGCCACCCAGGCGGACGCGGACGGCGATTCCCACCGTATCCCCCACGCGCATCTCCTTGTGCTTCGGGGACTCCTCCACCCGGATCGTGACATCCGGCCATGCAGAGGCGGTGCGTTCCCGCCACGCGGCCAGCTCCCGGGCAACGGCATGATCGCCCGCGGACAGCCGTGAACCCGCGCGATGCGCGGGCAGGTAGGAGGTTTCCGTGTATTCCTCGACCATCCGGTGGGTGTTGAAGAACGCACCCAGTTTCCGGATCGACGCCTTCATCATCCCGATCCAGGCGCGCGGCAGCCCCCCGCGGTCCCGATCGTGGAACAGGGGGACGATCTCGTTCTCGAGGAGGTTGTAGAGTGCCTCGCATTCCACACGGTCCTGCTCCTCCGGGTCGCCGTACGTCTCCCCGCTCCCGATCGCCCACCCGAGGGCGGGGGAGTACCCCTCGTCCCACCAACCGTCCAGGATCGACACGTTCAACGCGCCGTTGGCCGCCGCCTTCATCCCGCTCGTCCCCGACGCCTCCAGCGGACGCCGCGGGTTGTTCAACCAAACATCGACCCCCTGCACCATGTACCGCGCGACGTTGATGTCGTAGTCCTCGAGGAAGACCAGCCGGTCGCGGACCCGCGGGTCCGAGGCGAAATGGATGACCGACCGGATGATCTCCTTCGCCGGGAGGTCCTGGGGATGCGCCTTTCCCGCGAACAGGATCTGCACGGGCCGGTCCGGGTTCGTAAGGAGACGGACCAGCCGATCCGGCTGCCGGAAGAGCAGGTTGGCGCGCTTGTAGGTGGCGAACCTCCGGGAGAAGCCGATCGTCAGCGCATCCGGATTCAACGCCTCCTCCGCCGCCCGCTGGAGCGCCATCCCGGCCCCCTGGCGGCGAAGCTGGTTTTTCAACCGCTTGCGGGCGAAAAAGACGAGCCGCTCCCTGCGGGACTGGTGGATCCGCCAGAGCTCCCCCGGGGGGATCGCCTCCACCCGCTCCCACACCGCGTGGTCCGCGGGCTTCTCGAGGAACCGCGGCCCGAAGTACCGCGTGTAAAGCTCCACCATCTCGTGGCTGAGCCAGGAACGGCTGTGGATCCCGTTGGTGATCGCGCGGATCGGCACCTCCCCCTCGGGAAGTTCCGGCCACAGGTCCTTCCACATCGCCCGGGAGGTCTCGGCGTGGAGCTTCGCAACGCCGTTGGCGAACGCCGACGAGCGGAGGGCGAACACCGTCATCCCGAACTCCTTCGAACGCGGAGTGCCCGACTGGCCGAAGGAGAGGAACTCCTCCCACGCGATCCCCAACGGCTGGATCATCGGTTCGAGGTATTTCCGCAACAGGTCCGGATCGAATTGTTCGTTCCCCGCGGGGACGGGGGTGTGGGTGGTGAAGACGCCGGTGGCGAGCACCACCTCCCGCGCCTGGGCGAATGTGAGTCCGTTCGACTCCATCAGGTCGCGGATCCGTTCGACGATGAGAAACGCGGAGTGCCCTTCGTTCATGTGGTACACGGTCGGCGCGATTCCGAGGGCCGAAAGCGCCCGCACTCCCCCGACGCCGAGCAGGATCTCCTGCCGGATGCGCATGTCCCGATCTCCTCCGTAGAGGGTCGAGGTGATCTCCCGGGATCGCCCGGAGTTTCCCTTGACGTTGCTGTCGAGAAGGTACAGGGGGGTCCGCCCGACGTCCACCCGCCAGACGCGCGCCGTGACCGTCTCGCCGCCGACGTTCACCGTGATCTGCAGGGGACGGCCGTCCGCCGCCGTCTCCATCGCCACCGGCATGTTGTACCAGTCGTTGTCGGGGTACAGCTCCCTCTGCCACCCGTCCAGCGAAAGCACCTGCCGGAAATATCCCTTCTGATACAGGAGCCCGACGCCTACGAGCGGGACTCCGAGGTCGGAGGCCGACTTCAGGTGGTCGCCCGAGAGGACGCCGAGCCCCCCGGAATAGATCGGGAGTCCCTCGTCGATTCCGTACTCGCACGAAAAATAGGCCACCCTGGCGCCGGAGTCCGCCGCGTGGACCTCCTGGAACCACGACGTCCTTTTCCGGTACTCCTGGAACGACCGGTACACCCGCTCGACGTTCGCGACGAAGCTCTCGTCCTTCGCGGCCGCTTCGAGGTCCGCCTGCGGCAGCGTCCCGAGCATCTGCACCGGATTCTGGTACGCTTGCTCCCAGAGGACGGGATTCAGCCGGATGAAAAGCTGCACCGCCTCCCAGCTCCACGAGAACCACAGGTTTCGGGCGATTTCCTCGAGTGAAGCGAGTTCCTTCGGGATGTTCGGCCGGACGTGGAAATGGCGTATTCTCATGGCTACCTCGCCTGGGGAAGTCGTGATCACCATGAAACATCAGGCGGGGGGGCAAGTCAATTCGGCGAGGCACTAAAGATTTCCGGGGATTCTGCCGAAAAAACCCTCGATGAGCCCGGAACAGCCCATATCCGTTCCCGTGGCGGAAGAGATCGAACGCCCTGCGGCGTCCCGGATCCTCGCCGCCCTCATCGAGGCGTCGCCGCTCGCGATCGTCACCTTCGATCCCGAAGGCGTCGTCACGATGTGGAACCCGGCGGCCGAGCGGATTTTCGGGTGGTCCGAGAACGAGGCCATCGGCACGCGCCTCCCCTTCGTTCCGGCCGAGAAGCAGGCCGAGTTCCTCGCGCTTCGCCGGCGCGCCCTCCGCGGGGAGGTGTTCACCGAACCCGAGCTGCACCGTCGACGGGCCGACGGATCCCCGATCGTGGTAAACGTTTCGACCTCCCCCCTTCGCGGGCCGGACGGGACCATCTACGGCATCATGTCGATCCTGATGGACGTCACCGAGCGGAAGGCGGCCGAGGAGTCGCAGGCACGGCTGACGATGGCGGTCGAGCAGGCGGGCGAGAGCATCGTCGTCACCGACACCCGCGGCATCATCCAGTACGTCAACCCCGCCTTCGAGCGGATCACCGGGTACGACCGGATGGAGGTCATCGGGCAGAACCCGAGGATCCTCAAGAGCGGGCGGCACGACGAGGCGTTCTACAGGAACCTGTGGGAAACCCTCCGGCACGGCGAAGTCTGGCGGGGGACGTTCCACGACAAGAGGAAGGACGGCACCCTCTGGGAGGAGGATGCCGTCATCTCCCCGGTACGGGACCCCTCGGGCAACGTGGTGAATTTCGTCGCCGTCAAGCGCGACGTCACCGATGTCCGGCGCATGGAGGAACAGTTGCGCCAGTCCCAGAAAATGGAGGCGGTGGGAAGACTTGCCGGGGGCGTCGCCCACGACTTCAACAACCTGCTGACGGCCATCTCGGGCTACTCCGACCTTCTGCTCCAACGCCTCCCCTACTACTCGACCCTTCGCCGCGACGTCGAGGAGATCCGGAAAGCGGGAGACCGCGCCGCCGCGCTCACGCGCCAGCTGCTCGCCTTCAGCCGCCGCCAGGTCCTGCAGCCGAAGGTCCTGGACCTGAACGCCGTCGTGAAGAACATGGGACAAATGCTGCGCCGCCTGATCGGCGAGGACATCGAGCTGTCGACCGACCTGTCCCCCTCCCTCTCGCGGGTAAAGGCGGACCCGGGGCAGATCGAGCAGGTGATCGTGAACCTGGCGGTAAACGCCCGGGACGCGATGCCCGGCGGGGGGCGCATCACCATCGCGACCGCCGATGCGGACCTCTCCCCCGTCCACGCGGCCGCCCATTCCGAGGTACGGCCGGGGCCGCACGTCCTTCTCTCCGTGTCGGACACGGGACACGGGATGAGCGACGAGACCCAGGCGCACCTGTTCGAACCGTTCTTCACCACGAAGGAGAGGGGAAAAGGGACAGGCCTGGGCCTGGCCACGGTCTACGGCATCGTGCAGCAGAGCGGAGGGCACATCCTTGTGAACAGCGCGGCCGACCGGGGGACGACGTTCCTCGTTTACCTGCCGCGGGTCGAGGTCCACGAGGACGGCGCCCGGGGGACGGACCGCCCTCCCGTCCCGGATCCATTTCCCGGAACCGAGACGGTCCTCCTTGCCGAGGACGAGGAAGTGGTGCGGCATCTCGCGCGGGAGATCCTTTCCGTGAACGGATACAAGGTGCTCGAGGCGGGGAACGGCCGCGAGGCGCTTCTCGTTTCGGAAGCCCACAGCGGCGAGATCCACCTGCTGCTGACCGACGTGGTCATGCCGAAGATGAGCGGGAGGGAGCTCACCGATCGGATCCGGCCCCTGCGCCCGGGCCTGCGGATACTGTACATGTCGGGATACACCGACGACGCCATCCTCCGCCACGGCGTCCTGGAGGACGGGATCCCCTTCCTGCAGAAGCCGTTTACCTCGGACGAGCTCGCCCGGAAAGTGCGCGAGGTGCTGGACTAAGTGCTTCAGTTCATAAATACGGTGTAGCACCGAGAGGGTCGATGCGCCGCATCCGGCAAGGCGCGCGACCGAGGCGTACCGGGCAAGTACGGCGAGGGAGCGCAACGATGACGGGGCGGATGCGGCGGCACTCGAATGCCAACGTATTTATGAATTGAAGCGCTAAGCTTGACCTTTCCCGGGATATGCAGTACCTTCCCACTCCTGGTAGGACCGTGACCTCCGTTTCAACGCGCCCGGCCCGTTGACCTGCAATGATCCGTTGAAATGGAGTTGTCCACGATGCCTTCGGCGTTGTCGTACGTTCTCGCCTCCGTCTTCCTCGTTCCGGGAATCCTCGCGCTCCTGATCCGGAACCCCCGCCGCTCGCGCCTCGTCGGCTTCGGGGGGGGCGCCGTCGCCTCTTTCCTGGGCCTGGTCGCCACGCTGGTCGGGGCGATGATGGGAACCCCGATGCGCATTCCTCTCCCGGCCCCCGTGCCGTGGGCGGCCTCGGAACTGTTCGTCGACGGTCTTTCCGCTTTCTTCCTCGTCCTTGTCTTCTTCATCGGGTTCCTCGTCTCCGTGTATGCCGTCGGCTACATGAAGGAGTTCGACGCGCACCGGAGGGGGCAGGCCGCGCCGCTGCTCCTGAACCTGCTCCTGCTCTCCATGGCCTTCGTCGTATCGGCGGGAGACATGCTGTCGTTCCTGCTCGGCTGGGAGGCGATGAGCCTCGCTTCCTACTTCCTCGTCGTCCTCGACCACGAGAAGCGGGATGCGCGGCAGGCGGGGCTCATCTACCTGATCGCGACCCACATCGGGACGGGGGGCATCCTCCTCGCCTTCCTGTTCCTCGTCCGGACGACGGGATCGTTCTCCTTCAACGGGTTCGCCGCCGTCCCCCTCGCCGACCCGGCAGTCCTTTCCGCCACGTTCGGGTTCGCCCTGCTGGGATTCGGCACGAAGGCGGGGATCTTCCCGTTCCACATCTGGCTGCCGTACGCCCACCCCGAAGCGCCGTCGCCGGTTTCCGCCGTCATGTCCGGGGTGATGATCAAGATGGGGATCTACGGGATCGTCCGGTTCCTCTTCTACCTGCTCCCCTCCCCTCCCGCTTCCTTCGGGGCGATCCTTCTCGCCTTGGGGCTGCTCTCCGGCATCTTCGGCGTGCTTTACGCGATCGTCCAGCACGACCTGAAGCGGCTGCTCGCCTTCCACAGCGTCGAGAACATCGGAATCATCCTGATCGGGATCGGGGCGGCCTCCCTGTGTCAAGCCACCGGGCGGCCCGGCGCCGCGCGGCTGCTCCTCGTCGGGGGGCTGTTCCACGTCCTCAACCACGCCATGTTCAAGGCGCTTCTCTTCCTCGGGGCCGGCGCGGTCCTCCAGGGAGCGCACACCCGCAACATCGAGAAACTCGGGGGCCTGATGCGGGGAATGCCGCTCACCGGGGTCGCGTTCCTCGTGGGATCCCTTGCCATTTCGGCCGTGCCGCCGTTCAACGGGTTCGCGAGCGAGTTCGCCGTCTACCGGGGGCTGTGGGCCGCCGCCGGCGGATCGGGATCCGGGGGAGTTTTCCTCATAGCCATGGCGGGACTCGCGCTGATCGGGGGGTTGGCGGTCGTCTGCTTCGTCAAGGTCGTCGGAACGGTCTTCCTCGGAAACGCGCGCAGCGCCCAGGCGTCGGCGGCCCGCGACCCGTCCGCAGCGATGGAATTCCCGATGGGAACGCTCGCGCTTTTCTGCCTCGGGCTCGGGGTCTTCCCCTCCCTCGTTACGGACCGCCTCATGGGGATCACCTCCTTCCTCGGGCCGCCGGACGCCGCGGTCCCGGCGGGGGGCGGGAACCTGTCCACCGTGGCGATCGCGTTGGCGATTGCGATCGGGGGGCTGTCGCTCCTCCGGACGTTCCTTCTGCGACGGAATGGGCAACGCGCGGGAGGAACGTGGGGATGCGGCTTCCCGTACGCCACCCCGCGGATGCAGTACACGGCGGCGTCGTTCGCCGATCCGATCCTGCACGTCTTCCGGGGGATCCTC
>Ga0316628_100005373_pt1 | contig 10260 bp, 9 predicted proteins | sample OWC_Aug_M2_C1_D5_FD_207648 | JGI IMG/M metagenome (GOLD analysis project Ga0316628, IMG submission 207648) | Wetland soil microbial communities from Old Woman Creek delta, Ohio, United States - OWC_Aug_M2_C1_D5_C | ecosystem: Environmental > Terrestrial > Soil > Wetlands | place: USA: Ohio... | reverse complement strand
GCCCACAACCGGGCCATGACCGTCATCCGCCGCGACCACCTGCAGTCGCCCGACATCGCCCGGCGCCAGCTCGGCTCGAACGAGCTCGGCCGGATCAGCCGGGTCGACCTCCGGGCCGAACAGCCCAAGATCCGCCCCGCCGTGGACAACATGAGGCCGCAGGCCCTCGAGGCCAAGCGGGCCCTGGCGGACCGGCCCGGCTCCCGGAACGCGGTCAGATCTCTCGCTCCTTCGAATTCCCTCTCTTCTTCGCGCTTGAGACAGGGCGCCGCCGACCCCGGCGCGCGGACGAGGCGACGCGAGACGTCCCTCGCCGAGCCCGGCCGGAACGCCGTCACCCGGCCGGCTATCAGGGGCCCGGAAACGGGAAGCCGGGCCATCCGGGCTTACCCCAGCCAGAGGCCGTCGGGCCGGCGGGATGAGGACGGGACTTCCGTCAACCGCCGCGGCGCCGTCTCCTCGCCCTCCCGCGGGAGCGGCTCCGACACCCGGGGCGCGGTCCCGCGTGTGTCGTCCCCCGAGAACAAGGCCTCGGCGGCCCGCGGATCCGGATCCGGCCGGACGGCCGAGAAGGTCCGCAAGGCCGACGAAGGCTCCAAGGGCTCCGTCGACCGGAAGCGCGAGACCATCAAGAACTACCCGTCGAGCGCCCGGGCCGCCTCGACATCCGTGAGCTCACGGACCTTCTCGGGTTCGTCCCGGGCGTCCTCGGACAGGTCATCTGAGAGGCGTCCGGCCGCCGTCTCTTCGTCCCGGCCCTCCGTTTCCGGGTCTTCGTCGCGGCTGAGCGCCCCGTCCTCCGCCTCCCGGGCCGGTTCATCCTACGCGCGCCCGTCGTCCTCGCCCCGGTCCGGCTCGTCCTCCTACGCGCGGCCCAGCTCCCCGAGATCCTCGTCCTCCCGGCCGCGGAGCTCCTTCTCCGCCCCCTCCCGCTCGGGCGGCTCCTCCGGCCGGAGCATCAGCGCGCCGCGGTCGAGCGGCTCGTCCTCGGGCCGGAGCGTCAGCGCCCCCCGTTCGGGCGGCTCCTCCTCGTCAGGCCGGTCTTCGTCCTCGGGCCGGTCGGGCTCCTCGTCCTCCAAGTCCTCGGGTTCCTCGTCCAAGTCCAGCGGGGTCAGGAAGAAAGGCTGATCGGCGGCCGTCCGCAAGCCGACCTTTTCCGATAGGCCGGGTCGCTCCCCGGCCCTTTTTTTTCTTTACTTTTTGGGGCCGCGGTGGTATAAACTACTCCTCGTTCGGGAAGGACATTTCCGGGCGTTCGTTCGACACATGGAGGTGCGTCCGATGAGCTTCACGAAAAAATCAGGGATCTTGTTCTTAAGCCTGGTCCTCCTCGCCGGCTCCATGGCTTGCCAGAAAAAAGCGGCCGAGGCCCAGGCCGCCGCGACCCCGACCGTCAACGAGTTCGAAGGGACGGTCCTGGCCGCGCTCGGCCGGTACATGTACCTTTCTACGGCCCAGGGCTTCGATATCGTCCTGCCCGGATTCGACGCCGCCAGCCTCAAGGGCAAGACGGCCAAGGTCAAGGGCAAGCTGCTGACCGACCATCCGCCGGTCTTCCTGGCCGACACCGTCGAGACGGGCCCCGGCGCCGTCGTGTACACCCGGTCGCAGGAGTTCCAGGCCGAGGACTTCGTCGAGATGAAGTCCCGCGAGGCCGTCCCGGCCCTGGCCATCACGGGCGTCGGCAAGCCCGAGGAATGGGAAGGCAAGGGACAGGGCAAGGTCTACGGCCGTCTGGTCAGGGGCGATAATAACACCATCGTCCTCTTCGACGACAAGGGCAAGGAGATGGCCAAGGTCGTCGTCGACAACATCAGCACCTACGCCAGCTACTATCTCCAGAAGCTCCGCCTGTTCGACAAGTTCTGGTTCTCCCTGAACGTCAAGGACAGCGTCGACAGGAAGGACCGCGCGAGGACCAAGGAGATCTTCCACGCCGACGTCATCGGCGTCGGCCTGTTCTGAGTTCCCCCGCGTTCATCCAGGGACGGCCTTTGTGGCCGTCCCTTTTTTTTTAGTCCAGAACGGTCGTCAGTCCGTCGAGCGCCGGACCGGCGGGCCCGGAGAGCTCGACGGCCATGACCCGGCGCCCCTTCTCGGCCAGCGCCAGGCGGTCCCCGCTCGCCTGGGCCCTGAAGAGGTCGGCGAACGTGGCGGCCGGCCGGGCCATGCCCGGCACTTCGGGGATCGGCACCTCGGCCAGGTCCGCCCCGGTCAACATCAGGAAGCGGCCCCGGTTGCCGTCGCCCTTGTGGAGCTGGCCGGTCGAGTGGAGATAGCGCGGCCCGAACCCGACCGTCACCGGCAGGCGGCACTTATCGCGGAGGGCGCCGGCCAGCCGGTCCAAGGCCGCCGCGACCTCGCTTCGGGGCGGCAGGAAGGCCAGCACCGCGATGTAGTCGCCGTCGCGCGAGGCGCCGAAGAAGGAATCCAGCGCTTTAGCCGCCCCCGTGGGCGGACGCGGCCCGTCGAACCTCAGGTCGGGATCCAGGCCGCGGCCGGCCGCGGCCAGGACCTGCCGCGTTTTCTTCTTCGTCGATTCGACGTCGGGCTGGTCGAAGGGGTTGATGCCAAGCAGATGCCCGGCGACGGCCGTGGCGAACTCCCAGAGGAAGAAATGGCCGCCCAGAGCGTAAGGTTCGTTGAGGGCCAGCCGGGCCAGGGGATGGCCGGCGCCGGCGAGGGCCTGCCCGGCCGCGTTCGTCCCCTCCAGGTCTTCCGCGCCGAGCTCGACAAAGAACCGGTCGGCGCCGGATCGGTCCGCGGGCTCCGCGCTGCCCTCGACGACCGGAACGATGCCGCGGCCCTCCTTGCCCGTGCTCTCGGCGACGAGTTGTTCGAGCCAGCCGGCCAGCGGCGCGAGCCGCGGCGGGACGTGGAGGGTCAGCTTATCCAGGCCCCGGAGCGCCGCCGCGCCCAGCGCCGCCCCGAGGCCGGCGCCGGGGTTCTCGGCGACCGGATCGAGACGGCACTCGACGGCCATCGAGCGGGCGGAGGCGAGGAGCCGCCCGAGGTCGACGCCCTTGAGGGCGGCCGGCAGGAGCCCGAAGGCCGAGAGAGCGGAGAACCGTCCGCCGATGTCGGGACGGCCGCGGAAGATACGCCGGAAGGAGAGCGACCCGGCCAGGGCCTCGAGAGGACTGCCCGGGTCGGTGATGGCCGCGAACCGGCGGCCGGCCCCGCCCGGCCCGAGCTCCCGGACGGCCCGGTCGTAGAAAAAGGCGAGAAGCGCGACCAGCTCGGCGGTCGAACCCGATTTCGAGGAGACGAGGAAAAGCGTGTTCTTGACGTCCAGACGGGCCGCCGCGTCGGCCACCGCGCCGGGCTCGGTGGTGTCGAGGATCTCAAGCTCGAGCCCGCCGGGGGCCGTCGGGAACGAGCGGGCGAAGACCTCCGGCGCCAGGCTCGAGCCGCCCATGCCCAGGACGACGGCCCGGACGAAGCCTTCCCCGCGGACGGCGGCGGCGAAGGCTTCCATGTCCGGGACCCCTTCGGCGGCCGACGCCGGGGCGTCCAGCCAGCCGAGGCGGTTCGAGATCTCCCGGTCCTCGGGCTTCCAGACGGTCCAATCCCGCTCCCAGATGCGGCGGACGACGGCGCCCTTCTCGAGGTCCCGGCGGGTCGCGGCGAATCCGGAGGCCAGGCTCTTCGGTTCGAAGAGACGGAGGAAAGAGCTGTCAAGCGCGGCCATGTTCGGGTCCCTCTCCGGAAGAGGGGATTATACCAGCCCCCGGGGAGGGGATAAAGGCGCTTGATTATTTTCCCCGGATTCAGGAATATAAGGGTCCTAGCGCCCCGCCGTCCCGAGGGCGGGGTCATTACGGAGGTGAACATGAAGAAACTCCTCGTTCCGGTCATCGTCATCGGCCTTTCGGCCTTGGCCTGGTCGGCCCCGGCCGCCCAGACCGCCGCCAAGCCGGACCTGGGCAAGGTCCTGGGGACATGGGACCTCGAACTCGACGCCGACGGCCAGATGTTCTATCTGACGATGGCCCTGGAGAAGGTCGAGGGCAGGCTGGCCGGCAAGGTCAGCGAGCAGAACGGCATGTTCACCGACGCCCCGCTCTCGGAGATCGCCTACGACGGCGAGACCTTCAAGTGCACGGCCGCCGTGCCCAGCCCGCCGGACATGGCCACGCGGCCCTGGGTCATGGAGCTCAAGATCGGGGCCGACGCGGCCGAAGGGACGATCGGGAACGCCGAGCTCCAGATCTCGGCGGCGATCTCGGCCAAACGGTCCAAGAAGTAAGGACTCCCGTCCATGACCTCCGAAGCCGCGGCGCCCGTCGGTTTCTTCCATCCGACGAAGCCGATCTATCGGTTCACCAACCTGCTGTTCATCTCGTCCCTCTCGTTCGGGAGCTATTTCGCCTACGACATCATCGGGGCCATCGCCCCGTCGCTCATCGAGGAGCTCAAGGCGGCCCGGGCGACCGTCGGAACGATGAACACGATGTACAGCATCGCCGCCATCCTGGTCGTCCTCTTCGGCGGCATGCTCATCGACCGGCTGGGGACGCGCAAGGCCAGCATCATCTTCTCGGCCCTCGTCCTCGTCGGCGCCGCCATCGTCTGGCAGGCGAAGAGCATCCCGGTCATCTTCCTGGGGCGGTTCATCTTCGGGGCCGGCTCCGAGCCGCTGGTCGTGGCCCAGAGCGCCATGCTGGCCCGCTGGTTCAAGAACAAGGAAATGGCCATGGCCTTCGGCGTCCAGCTGACCGTGAGCCGCATCGGGTCGCTCTTCGCCTTCAACACCGGGGAGCTTTTCTCCAGCTACTTCGGCAGCTACCGCTACGCCCTGCTGGCTGCGGTCGGCGCCTGCGCCCTGTCCCTCGTCGGGAACCTCTTCTACATCGTCATGGACAAGCGCGGCGAGAAGGCCCTCAACCTGCGCGACGAGAGCGCCGGCGACAAGATCGTCTTCAAGGACATCAAGGAGTTCAAGCCGACGTTCTGGTACGTCACCGCCCTCTGCTTCACCTTCTACGCGGCCATCTTCCCGTTCCAGAGCCTGTCGACGGACCTGTTCGTGACGAAATGGGGGATCGCCCGGACGGCCGAGGCGGCCGGCGGCTTCCTGACCCAGGTCTTCAACAACCTTCTCCACATCTTCAGCACGGCCGGCGGCATCACCAGCATCATCATCTTCGCCTCGATGCTCCTGGCCCCGTTCGCCGGGCGCCTCGTCGACCGGGTAGGGAAGCGGGCGACGTTCATGATCGCCGGCTCGCTCCTGCTCATCCCGTGCCATCTGGCCATGGGCTTGACCAGGATCTACCCCGTCTATCCGATGATCCTGCTCGGCTTCGCCTTCGTCCTCGTGCCGGCCGCCCTATGGCCGTCCGTGCCGCTGATCGTCCGGTCGGAACGGGTCGGGACCGCCTTCGGGCTGATGACGGCCATCCAGAACATCGGCCTGGGGCTCTTCCCGCTCCTCAACGGCCTGCTCAGGGACAAGACGGGAAATTATGTCGGGAGCCAGGTCATGTTCGCCAGCCTGGGCCTCATCGGGCTGATGTTCGCGCTCCTGTTGATGCGGGCCGACCGCCGCGAGGGCCGGATCCTGGAGGTGCCGCAGAAGGCCAAGGCCTAGCCCGTTCCCGACGCCCGGGAGCGCCGGAGACCGGGCCCTACGAAAGCGATTGATATCCGGGGGTCCCGGTGATATCTTTCTTTTAACGGCGCTCGAGGGAGGCGGATCATGATTTGTCCCCGTTGCCATTCCGAGAACGGCGACACCTCGAAGTTCTGCGGCGACTGCGGGGGCCCGCTGAGCCAGGCCGGGGGCGTCGGTCAGGAAGGGGCGACTGTCACGAGGACCCTCGAAGCTTCCGCCGTCACGCTAAGGCCCGGCTCGCTCATCGCCGGGAAGTACAAGGTTATCGAGGAGATCGGTCACGGCGGGATGGGCGTCGTCTACAAAGCGGAGGACTTCAGGCTCAAGCGGTTCGTGGCCCTGAAGTTCCTGCCGCCGCATCTCTCTGACTCGCCCGAGCTGAAGGAGCGCTTCCTGGTCGAGGCTCAAGCCGCCGCGGCCCTGAACCACCCCAACATCTGCATTATCCACGAGGTCGGCGAGGACGAGGGCCGGCCCTACATCGCCATGGAGTTCGTGGACGGGGAGACGCTTCGGGACAAACTGCGGAGCGGGCCTCTCAAGGTCGATGAGGCCCTGGCCATCGCCGCCCAGATCGCGTCCGGTCTTGGCGAGGCTCATCGGAAGGCCATCGTCCACCGGGACGTCAAGAGCGCCAATATCATGATCACGAGGAGCGGTCAGGCCAAGGTGATGGACTTCGGGCTGGCCAAGGTCCGCGGCGGCTCCTCGCTCACCAAGAGCCAGACGACGATCGGCACGGTGGCCTATATGTCCCCCGAGCAGGCCCAGGGGGAGGACCTCGACCCGCGAACGGACCTTTGGTCCCTCGGCGTCGTTCTCTACGAGATGCTCAGCGGCGAGCTGCCGTTCAAGGGCGACCGCGATCTCTCGGTCATCTATTCGATCGTCCACGCCGAACCCCGATCCCTCAAGGTCCGCAAACCGCCCGTTCCGGAGGAGATGCAGCAGGTCGTCGCCAAGGCCCTCAAGAAAAAGCGGGACGCCCGCTATCGCTCTGCGGATGACATGCTGAAAGACCTCAAGGCTTACCAGACCTCCCTTCAGATGGCCGAATCGGGGGTCTTGAACCTCAAGACCCTGGCCCGGCGGGTCCGCAAGCCAAGGGTCGCGGTCCCGGCGGTCGCCGTGCTCGCGCTTCTGGCCTTTCTCGGCGTCCGGTTCTCCAAGCACCAAGCCAAGGTCCGCTGGGCCCGCGACGTCGCCATCCCCGAAGCTCAGAAGCTCCTGGAGCTCAACGACTGCTGGCGCAATCTCGTCCCCGTCTACCGTCTGGCCGAAAGGATCGAGGCCGTCACCCCGAAGGACCGCCGGCTCGCCGGGATCTTCTCCCAATGCGCCCGGAACGTGAGTGTCGCGACGGAGCCTCCCGGCGCCAAGGTCTATTTCAAGGAATACACCTCACCGGAGAGCGAGTGGACCTTGCTGGGGGTTGCGCCGATCGAGAAGGCCAGAATGCCCGTCGGCATCTTCCGTTGGAAGATCGAGAAGGACGGCTATGAAACGGTCCTCGCGGCGGCCTCGACTTGGGGCGTTTTTTCCGACCCGAACGAGCTCATCGGCCACAATGACCTGGCGCGCGTCCTCGACAAGAAAGGCGCGCTCCCGCCAGGAATGGTCCGGGTCAAAGGGGAGGGAACGCCGCTCGGGAAGCTGCCGGATTTCTTCATCGACCGGTGCGAGGTCACGAACCGGCAATTCAAGGAATTCGTCGCGGCCGGAGGCTACAGGGAAAAGAAGTTCTGGACGCAGAAGTTCATCAGGGACGGTCGGGAGGTGACCTGGGAGGAGGCCGTTAAGACGTTCGTCGACCAGACGGGCCTGCCCGGGCCATCGACCTGGCAGGCGGGCGATTACCCTGAGGGTCAGGCGGATTATCCGGTCTCGGGGGTCAGCTGGTACGAGGCCGCGGCCTATGCGGAGTTCGCCGGCAAGAGCCTGCCGACCGGCCAGCATTGGGGGGACGCCCGGGGAGAATATACGACTCTCATCCAGGTCCCCCAATTGGGCGGTTTCGCTGTCCTTGCCCCCTTCAGCAATTTCCGGGGCAAAGGCCCGGTCCCTGCGGGCACCCTCCCGGGGCTGACGGCCTATGGCGCCCTGGACATGGCTGGGAACGTCCGGGAATGGTGTTGGAATGAGACCCCGAACGGGCGCCTTATCAGGGGGGGCGCCTGGGACGACAACCCCTACATCTTTGGCTTCCTGAGCCAGGCCCCGGCCATGGAGCGTTCGCCCCGGGACGGCTTCCGTTGCGCTGTTTATCCTGACCAAAAGAGCGTCCCGGCGGCCGTATTCCAACCGCAGAAGCCGGTTGAAGCCAAGGACCTCTATAAAGAGACGCCGGTCCCCGAGGACGTCTTCCGCGTTTATAAAGAGCTTTTCTCCTACGACAAGACCGACCTGAAAGCCCGGGTCGAATCGCGTGACGAACGCCCCGACTGGATCCACGAAACCGTCAGCTTCGATGCCGCTTACGGCGGCGAGCGGGTCCTGGCCCATCTATTCCTGCCCAGGAACGCGGCGCCCCCGTACCAGGCGGTCGTCTACTTCCCCGGCGGCCAATCCATCAACGAAAGATCGAGCCGGGACATCGAGATCTATTACGAATTCCCCATGTTCCTGTCCTTCGTCGTCAAGAACGGCCGGGCCGCCCTTTATCCGGTCTACAAGGGGACGTTCGAGCGCGGGAACGACTCCCTGGCCGCCCTCTTGAACTCCAACGACGTCGACTCCCACCAGGCCGTCGACCTGTACGTCCAAGAGATCAAGGATCTGCGGAGGTCCGTCGACTATCTCGAGACGCGCCCGGACATCGACGGAGGGAGGATCGCCTTTTACGGGATGAGCTGGGGGGCCGCCCTCGGGCCTATCGTGGGAGCGGTCGAGGACCGTTTCAAGGCCAGCATCCTGACGGGGGGGGCCATGACCGGACTCGGGCGGCCGGAGATCAAAGACACCAACTACATCGGGAGGGCGAGGGTCCCGACCCTCATGTTGAATGGCAAGTACGACACGATCAACCCCGTGGAGATCACGATCAAGCCGATGTTCGACCTCCTGGGGACGCCGGCCGCGGACAAACGCTTGGAGCTCTTCGAAACGGACCACATCCCCCCGATCACCGAGTACATCAAGGAAACCCTGGCCTGGCTGGATAAGTACCTGGGGCCGGTCAAGAGGTAGGGCTGAACCCGGCCCGCTTAGGAAAAGTCAGAACGAACGGTCGTCAGGGCTTCTTGGCCTTTTCGGCCTTGCTCTTGCGCTTCATGTCGGCGGCATGGGCGCGCTTGTAGGACTGGATGTCCACGAAACGCCCTTTCTTGTCGCGAACGGCGTAGAGCTTGGTCCCCGCAACGCTGCGGTGGGTCGTCCTTTTCATCGGCATGGTCCCTCCTTTTATATGGATCCCTGTAATAAACGGATCCCCGGGCGGCAGAGCGTCTTTCCCCTCGACGGCCGGGATCCGGCTTCGTGGATGCATGGGATACACCAACAATAGCCCGAGGGGGCCGGGATGTCAAACAGCCCCGGAGCCGTTTGCCCGGGCGAAGGGTTTCTGCTATAAAGGACGTCCCATCCTGAACGATCGAGGAGGCCCGAGGACCCATGATCCGCGCCGTCATCTCCGACCTGGGCCGCGTCGTCCTCTGGTTCGACAACAACATCTTCCTGCGCAAGCTGGCCAACCACGCCGGCCGGCCGTTCGACCAGGTCAAGGCGGCCGTCCACGGCGACCTCGAGCTCCTGCGGCGATTCGACGGCGGGGCGGTCTCGCCGGCCGGCTTCCACGCGAGGGTCCTGGAGATCGTCGGGGCCGACCTGCCCTACGCGGATTTCTTCGCAATGTACAACGACATCTTCACGCTGAACGGGCCCGTGGCCGAGGTGCTAGGGCGGGTCAAGGCGGCCGGCTATAAAGCCCTCCTTCTCTCGAACACCGACCCGGAGCGCTTCGGTTTCGTCCGGCGTCGCTTCCCCGAGGTCGGGCTTTTCGACGCCTTCGTCCTGTCCTACGAGCTTAAGCTTCTCAAGCCCGACCCGGCCATCTATCTCACCGCGTCCCGGCTGGCGGGGGCGGCGCCCTCCGAATGCGTCTTCATCGACGACATGGAGGAGAACGTCAAGGGAGCGGTCGAGGCCGGGCTGGCCGGCATCCACTACCGGCCGGAGACGGACTTGGCCGCGGAGCTGAGGAAGCTGGGGCTGAACTTCTAAGAACAAGGAAAGGGGACAGGTGCCGGGACGGTACACGTCCCCATCAAAAGGGACAGCCCGCTAGGGGGACAGCCCCTATCTTCCTAAAACCTGGACCCAGGCCTTCCGGGTCCGCGGGCCGTCGAACTCGCAGAAGATGACCCCCTGCCATGTCCCGAGCTGGAGCTTGCCGCCCTCGACGCCGAGAACGACCGACGAGCCGACCAGACTGGATTTGACGTGGGCGGGGGAGTTGCCTTCGGCGTGCTCGTAGGGCAGGGTGTCGGGGACGGCCCGGCGCAGGGCCATCAGGATGTCGGCCTTGACGTCCGGGTCGGCGTTCTCGTTGACGGTGACGGCGGCCGTCGTGTGAGGCACGGCGACGAGGCATAGGCCGCTCTTGACCCCCGAGGCCGCCACCAGCCGGCCGACCTCGGCCGTCAGGT
>Ga0316628_100005372_pt1 | contig 10261 bp, 10 predicted proteins | sample OWC_Aug_M2_C1_D5_FD_207648 | JGI IMG/M metagenome (GOLD analysis project Ga0316628, IMG submission 207648) | Wetland soil microbial communities from Old Woman Creek delta, Ohio, United States - OWC_Aug_M2_C1_D5_C | ecosystem: Environmental > Terrestrial > Soil > Wetlands | place: USA: Ohio... | reverse complement strand
AGCAGGTCGTTGGTGACGCGGAAGTTGCCGTAGTATTCGGCAATTTCGCGGCTGAGCAGATCGACGCGGTGCTTGGCGCGCTGCAGGCGCTTGTCGGTGCGTACGATACCGACGTAGTCCCACATGAAGCGGCGCAGCTCGTCCCAGTTGTGTGAGACGACCACCTCTTCGTCGGAATCGGTGACGCGGCTTTCATCCCAGGGATGGAGTTCGCCGGGCATGGCGGTCTCTTGGATGCGGGTGCGGATATCCTCGCTGGCGGAGCGGCCGAAGACGAGGCATTCAAGCAGCGAGTTGCTGGCCAGACGGTTGGCGCCGTGCAGGCCGGTGCTGGTGACTTCGCCGACAGCGTAGAGACCATCGAGGTCGGTGCGTCCAAGGGTATCGGTGATGACGCCGCCGCAAGTGAAGTGGGCGGCGGGCACCACCGGAATCGGTTCCTTGGTGATATCGAAGCCGTACTTGAGGCATTGGCTGTAGATGGTGGGGAAGTGCTCCTTGATGAAGTCGGCCGGCTTGTGGCTGATATCGAGATAGACACACTCGATACCCAGGCGTTTCATTTCGTGGTCGATGGCGCGGGCGACGATGTCGCGAGGGGCGAGTTCCATGCGCGGATCAAAGCGTTCCATGAAGCGGCTGCCGTCCGGCAGGCGCAGATAACCCCCTTCACCGCGCACCGCCTCGGTGATGAGAAAGCTCTTCGCCTTGGGATGGAACAGGCAGGTCGGATGGAACTGGTTGAACTCCATGTTGGCGACGCGGCAGCCAGCGCGCCAGGCCATGGCGATGCCATCGCCGGTGGCCAGGTCGGGATTGGTGGTGTAGAGGTAGACCTTGCTGGCGCCACCGCTGGCAAGCACGACAAAACGGGCGCGGAACACTTCGACACGATCCAGCGAACGGTTGAACACGTAGGCGCCGAGTACGCGGTTGTCGGTACCACCCTGCTTCCGTCTCGTGATGAGGTCGACGGCCAGATAGTTCTCGAACAGTTCGATATTGGGATGGGCCTCGGCCACATCGACCAGGCTGGTTTCGATGGCGCGGCCGGTGGCGTCGGCGGCATGGATGACACGGCGGTGGCTGTGGCCACCTTCGCGGGTGAGATGAAGCGCGCTGGAGCCGTCGGGGCGTTTTTCACTGGTGAAGCCGACGCCGATGTCGAGTAGCCATTGAATCGCTTCTCGGCCATGTTCAGCGGTGAAGCGCACCACGGCCGGGTCGCACAGTCCGGCGCCGGCGTTGAGGGTGTCCTCGATATGGGACTCGATGGAGTCCTCCTTGTCATCGAGCACGGCGGCGACTCCCCCTTGGGCATAGAGGGTATTGCCCTCGGTGAGCGCCCCCTTGGCGAGTACCGTGACCTTGGCGTAGTTGGCAGCCTGGAGGGCAAAGGTGAGGCCGGCGGCGCCGGAGCCGATGACCAGGATGTCGGTGGTGTGATGGGGCTGGCTGGTGAGGTTGCGCTTCAATTGTTTATCTCGTTGGAGTTACGCGCCGGAGGTTGTCCAGGGACACTGGGGGTTGGTGTTTGCGGCCATGCTACGGATATAATCGCGCCATGCATAATCCTCAACGGACAATATACTCAAACTTCCTCCCTTTTTGCGAACTCTCCTCCATGGCCACTGTCATATCCGGTGAACAAGCGCGGCTTTTTGCCTCGGGTGTGGAGTAACCCTCCATGAGCGAGCAGGAAACCGACCAGGAGTTGGTGCGGCGGGTTCAGAAGGGCGACAAGCGCGCCTTCGATCTGCTGGTACTCAAGTACCAGCACAAAATCGCCAAGCTGATCTCCCGCTACATCCGCGATCCGGATGAGGTGCAGGACGTGGCTCAGGAGGCCTTCATCAAGGCCTATCGCGCACTGGCCAATTTCCGCGGCGAGAGCGCCTTCTACACCTGGCTCTATCGGATTGCGATAAACACCTCCAAGAACCACCTGATGGCGCAGGGGCGCCGTCCGCCCGGCAGCGATGTGGAGATTGAGGATGCGCTGATCACGGAGGAGGGGGCCGAGGCCCTCAGCGATGTGGACACCCCCGAGGGGTTGGCGCTGACCGACGAGATCGAGCGGGTGATCCTCGCCGCGATCGAGGCACTGCCGGAGGAGTTGCGTACCGCAATTACTCTTCGGGAGTTGGAGGGCTTGAGTTACGAGGAGATCGCGGAAGCGATGTCCTGCCCAGTGGGCACCGTGCGTTCACGCATCTTCCGGGCGCGTGAAGCGATCGATGCCAAGTTGAAACCATTAATCGGTCCGTGATGTCAAAAGGAAAAAAAGATGGCCAATGAACAGGAAGAGAGAGTATCGGCACTGGCCGATGGTGAACTCGATCCCCGTCACCTCGACGCCCTGCTGGCGCGTATGCGCGAGGACGATTCACTGCGCGCGCGCTGGGCACACTACCACCTCATCAGTGACGCCCTGCACAACAACCTGACACGCGGTACCCAGCTCGACATTTCGCAACGGGTCAGCGCGGCATTGGACAATGAGCCGGTGGTCTTCGCGCCGATCTGGCAACGCATGCGTCCCACGCATCGCATGGTCAAACACGCCGCCGGCGTGGCCATGGCGGCATCAGTCGCTGCGGTAGCTATTTTCGGTGCCCAGTGGATGAATCAGGGGATACCGACTGCACCCGCAACCGCTGTAGCAACCGCGGCCAGTCCCGCAGTCAACACGATGGAGGTCGCGGCCCTGGATCCCGCCAATGGAGAGCCAGCAGTGGCGCAAACTACGGATGGAACACCCTCAGGCGATGAGGTATGGATTCGCAATCTCGACTCTTACGTGGTCAACCACAACGAATACGCGGGTAATACAGGCATGCACGGTGTGTTGCCCTATGCCCGACTGGTGAGCTATGAGTCTCAGCAGTAGTCGCCCGATGCGCTGGTTACAGGGCGCGGTGGCGCTGGCATCACTCTCTTTTGCCTTCCCGGCTTTCTCCGCCAACAATGAGGCGCTTCAGCTCTTGGAGCGGATGTCGCAGGCCTCTCACACCCTCAATTACGAAGGCACCTTTGTCTATCTGCTGGGTGGTCACGTAGAAAGCGTCCGCATCGTGCACGGCGTCGATGCCAAGGGCGAGCACGAGCGGCTCGTCACGCTGAGCGGAAAATCACGCGAAGTGATCCGCGACAACGATGAGGTCAAGTGTTTTATACCCGATGACCGCATTGTTCAGGTGGACAAGGCCGGCCGCAATCTGGCTTTGTCGATGATCAAGACGCCTGAGCTGGAGCGGATTACCCAGCTCTATCGCATCGAAGTCAGGGGGCATGAACGTGTGGCAGGGCGCGAAGCGACCCACGTGGCTGTCGTGCCTCGCGACCATTTCCGATATGGCCGCAGTTACTGGATCGACGACGAGGCCGGTTTGATGTTGCGTGCTGATATGGTGGACGAGCATGGAAAGTTGGTGGAGCAGATGATGTTCACCTCCATTTCACTCCTCGATTCCATACCAAAGAAGAGCCTCGTTCCGGAAAATTCCGTCAAGGATTTCATCGTCGTCAAACCGGCAGATACTCAAACACAGACGGGCGATATAGAGGGGGCCACCTGGGAAGCGTCGGCATTACCGCCGGGATTTGAGCTGGAGTTACTGCGCCATCTCACCTTGAAAGGGAGGCCGGGGCCGGTGGAACACCACATCTACAGCGATGGTCTTGCTTCGGTATCAGTATTCGTCGAGCCACCCAGCAACCATGAGCGAGAGTTCATCGGCCACTCCAGGATTGGGGCTGTCAACGCCTATGCACGCCGTGCGGGTGAGTCCCGTGTCGTGGTCGTAGGCGAAGTACCTGCGCTGACGGTGGAGCACATTGCAGATGCGATGCGCCCCCGCGTTGTGGAGCCCAAGCCGTGATTGAAGAACGCGGGGAAGTGACCGCCGTTAATCCACCCTACGCCACGGTCGTGACACAGCGCACCGGCAGTTGTGGCAGCTGTTCGACAAAAGGATGTGGCACACGCTCGCTCAGTGAACTGTTTTCCTCGCGCAGTCAGGAGATGAAGGTACTCAATCCGATCGATGCTCGGGTCGGGGAGCCGGTTGTACTTGGTCTCGAAGAGGGGGCTTTGCTACGCGGGTCACTGGCTGTCTATATCGTGCCGCTGCTGACAATGATTGCAGGCGGTGTGCTAGGTGAGGCATTGGCACCGGCACTCTCATTGACCACATCTGAATATCTCTCTCTGCCGGTCGCCTTCACAGGGCTGGCAGCAGGTTTTTTCTGGGTGCGCCGCTTTGGCCGGCGCATGTCCACCGATCACCGCTTCATGGCGGTCATCCTGCGCCGCGCCGACGAGATCCCGTTTCATGGCTCGCCCATAACGTGGCGTAACCGTTAATTTCACCGCTGGAGTCAGTATGAAAAGGAAAGTGCTGTTGCCGCTAAGCCGCCTGATGGGCGGCGTTATTCTTTTGTCACTGTTTACTTTTGCACAAGCGCGCGATCTCCCTGACTTCACCGGCCTGGTCGAACAGAACAGCGCGGCGGTGGTGAATATCAGTACCACGCAGAAGGTGAAAAAACACATGCCGATTGGGCCTAACGAGATGCCCAATCTTCCCAAGGGAACCCCGTGGGACGATCTGTTCCGCCACTTCTTCGGTGACGAAGGAGGAGGGGAGGATCATGGGTCAGAGGAGGCGCAATCGCTCGGTTCGGGTTTCATCATCGATGCGGACGGTTACATTCTCACCAACAACCATGTGGTGGACGATGCCGACGAGATTGTGGTGCTGCTCTCCGATCGGCGTGAGCTGAAGGCGCGGGTGGTTGGATCCGATCCCCGGAGCGATATCGTTTTGCTCAAGGTCGATGCGCATAATCTGCCCGTGGTGAAGATCGGCGATTCTGACAAGTTGAAGGCGGGTCAATGGGTGATGGCCATCGGCTCTCCTTTCGGCTTTGATCATTCGGTTTCCGCAGGGATTGTGAGCGCGCTGGGTCGCAATCTGCCCAGTGAAAATTATGTACCGTTCATTCAGACCGATGTGGCAATCAACCCGGGTAACTCGGGTGGCCCTTTGTTCAATCTGGATGGTGAAGTGGTTGGCATCAATTCACAGATCTATAGCCGTACGGGCGGTTTCATGGGCCTCTCGTTCGCCATTCCGATCGATGTGGCGATGGATGTAGTGACTCAGCTCAAGACGAAGGGTTATGTGGCGCGTGGTTGGCTCGGTGTATTGATCCAGGATGTGACACGGGATCTGGCCGAATCATTTGGCATGAAGACGCCATCAGGTGCGCTGGTTTCGAAGATCCTCGACGATTCACCGGCCGCCAAGGCGGGGCTCAAGACGGGGGATGTTATCCTTGAGTTTGAGGGCAAGGCCATCAACCACTCTTCCGATCTCCCGCAACTGGTTGCGCATGCGCCGATCGGGTCCATTGCCCGGTTGAAGGTATTGCGTAATGGCAAGATCGAAATGCTGAAGGTCAAAATCGCCGAACTGCCACCCGAAGAGAAATTGGCCGAAGCCAACACCCCGGGATCGAAGGTCAAGGCCGACCGCCTCGGATTGTCCGTCGCGGATCTCAACGCCGAACAGCGCAAAGCCCTGCAACTGGAGCGTAACGGCGTTCTGGTCCAGGATGTTCAGGATGGGGCAGCGGCCGACGCCGGTATTCGTCCTGGCGATGTAATCCTCAAGATCAACGGTGCTGATGTGGATAATGCCGCGCAGCTGCACAAACTGGTGCAAGCATTGCCGGCAGGGAAATCATTGCCGGTACTGGTGCAGCGGCGCAGCGGACCAGTGTTCCTTGCGTTGCGGGTCCCGGATGCCAAATAGGGTTTCAATGACCACCCTGACCCTTTACTACCGCAGTTACTGCGGTCTTTGTGAAGAAATGTGGCGGGCGCTGGAGGTAGAGCGCCCGCGCCTCGGTTTCGAGCTGGCAATGGTGGATGTGGACGCCGACCCGGCGCTGGAACAGGCCTTCGGGGAGCGGGTACCGGTCCTGTGCGCACCCGATGGAAGTGAGTTATTTCACTACTTTATCGACCAAACAGCCCTGGATGCCTATTTCGCCGTTCGCTGAGAACAGGTAAAATTATTAATAATTAACAGGTTATGGCGCGCGCCGCTGGATATGCGCCGGCGCGATGAGTGCGTGAGGGGCCGTAGCGCCCCTCTTTGATTTATGGCAGCTCGATTCTGCAAGAGACCTAAAAGAACCACTCCGTGATCGATCCCAAGAACATACGTAATTTCTCCATCATCGCCCACATCGACCATGGCAAGTCGACCATCGCCGATCGCTTTATCCAGATCTGCGGCGGGCTCTCCGATCGCGAGATGGAGGCTCAGGTACTCGACTCGATGGATCTGGAGCGTGAACGCGGCATCACCATCAAGGCGCAGAGCGTATCGCTGGAGTACAAGTCGCGCAACGGCGAGACCTATCTGCTCAACTTCATCGATACCCCGGGTCACGTGGACTTCTCCTATGAAGTCTCTCGATCACTGGCCGCCTGCGAAGGGGCGCTGCTGGTGGTCGACGCTTCGCAGGGTGTCGAGGCGCAGACCGTCGCCAACTGCTACACCGCCATCGAGCAGGGGTTGGAGGTGGTGCCGGTGCTCAACAAGATCGACCTGCCCGCCGCCGATCCCGAGCGGGTGATCACCGAGATTGAGGAGATCATCGGCATCGAGGCACATGACGCGGTGTTGGTAAGTGCCAAGACCGGCCTTGGCATCAATGACCTGCTGGAGCAGCTCATCGTCAAGATCCCGCCGCCGAAGGGCGAGCGCGACAAACCGCTGCAGGCGCTGATCATCGACTCCTGGTTCGACAACTATCTCGGCGTCGTGTCGCTGGTGCGGGTGATGCAGGGTTCGCTCAAGCTGAAACAGAAGATGGTGGTGATGTCCACCGGCCGCAGCTATCAGGTGGATCGCGTCGGCGTCTTCACCCCGAAGATGAAGGACACTGAAACCCTTGAAGCGGGCGAGGTCGGCTTCGTCATCGCCAACATCAAGGAGATCGACGGTGCTCCGGTGGGCGATACGCTGACCCTGGCCGACAAACCGGCCGATGCGGCACTGCCTGGTTTCCGCCCGGTACAGCCACGCGTCTTCGCCGGCCTCTTTCCCATCAGCGCCGAGGATTACGAGGATCTGCGTGAGGCGCTGGCCAAACTGCGCCTCAACGATGCGGCGCTGTTCTATGAGCCGGAGACCTCACAGGCGCTTGGCTTCGGTTTCCGCTGCGGTTTCCTCGGCATGCTGCACATGGAGATCATCCAGGAGCGCCTCGAACGCGAATATGATCTCGACCTCATCACCACGGCGCCGACGGTGGTCTACGAGGTGGAGACCACCAAGGGCGAGACCCTGAAGGTCGATAACCCGGCTGATCTGCCCGAGTCGAACTATATCGCTGACATTCGTGAGCCGATCATCACCGCCAACATCCTGGTGCCGAAGGAGTACTTGGGCAACGTGCTCACCCTCTGTACCGAGAAGCGCGGCGTGCAGAAGAACCTGCAGTTCGCCGGCAACCAGGTCTCGGTCACCTATGAGCTGCCGCTCAACGAAGTGGTGCTCGACTTCTTCGATCGTCTCAAGTCGGTGAGCCGCGGTTTTGCCTCGATGGATTACCAGTTCAACCGTTTCCAATCGGCCAAGCTGGTGAAGCTCGACATCCTCATCAACGGCGACAAGGTGGACGCGCTGGCGATCATCGTCCATCGTGACCAGGCGCAGATCCGCGGCCGCGAACTGGCCGAGAAGATGAGCGAACTGATCCCGCGGCAGATGTTCGATGTGGCGATTCAGGCGGCTATCGGTGCGCATATCATCGCCCGCACCACAGTGAAGGCGCTGCGCAAGAACGTACTGGCCAAGTGCTACGGCGGTGATGTCAGCCGCAAGCGCAAGCTGCTGGAGAAGCAGAAGGCGGGCAAGAAACGTATGAAACAGATCGGCACGGTGGAGGTCCCGCAAGAGGCCTTCTTCGCTGTCCTCCACGTAGGGAAGAAGTGATGCATTTAGATTTTCCGACAATCCTGGTTTTTGCAACCCTCATCACTGGCCTGATCTGGGGCGGCTATGCGCTGATGAATCGCGGCAAGAGAGCTGCGGCAGACGGTGGTGCAAATGAAGAGCCACTACTGGTCGAATACTCGCGCTCGTTTTTCCCCATCATCCTGCTGGTGCTGGTGATCCGCTCTTTCCTCGCCGAGCCGTTCCGCATCCCTTCCGGATCAATGATGCCGACCCTGTTGGATGGCGATTTCATCCTGGTGAATAAATTCAGCTATGGTCTGCGCCTGCCGATGTTCAATACCAAGATTCTCGATCTCGGCGCACCAAAGACGGGTGACGTGATCGTCTTTCGCTATCCGAAGGATCCGAGCATCAACTACATCAAACGCGTCGTGGGAGTACCCGGAGACCATGTGGAGTATCACAACAAGGTGCTCTATATCAACGGCAAGGAGATGCCCCAGCAGCTGGATGGTGTCTACATGGGGGATGGTGGTGGCGTCAGCAGTACCGGGGACAGTCTCCGCTTGGAGAATTTGGGCGGCGTAAACCACAACATTCTTGTGAAGACCGACTATATGCCGCGGGATTTTCAATGGGACGTCCGCGAAGGCGAATATTTTGTGATGGGTGACAATCGCGATAACAGCCAGGATAGCCGTTTCTGGGGAACCGTGCCGGATAGCAATCTGGTAGGCAAGGCCTATATGATCTGGATGAATTGGGACTGGAGTGCCTCGTCGGTGATTTCCTGGCGGCGTATTGGTACGAAGGTTCATTGACGTTAAACACACAGGGGAACGATGTCATGTTGAAAAAATCGCAGGAAGGGGTGAGCTTCATAACGGTGATGCTGCTGGCACCGCTGATCGGGCTTTTTGTTCTTGTAGTGATCAAGCTGGTCCCGGTTTATGTGGAGTATGAATCTGTCAAATCGGTGATTAATGGCATGACGAGCGACCGGGCCGAGACCTATGCAAGCCCAAACGAAGTACGTTCAACAATAAGTAAGCGGTTGAGTATCAACGAAGTGAAGAACGTTTCTGATGACAATGTAACGATTGAGCGTGAAGGTAATGTCTATGCCTTCGCTATCGATTACGAAGTCACTGTTCCGCTCTTCTACAACATCTCCATTCTTGTCCATTTCGTTGACAAGGGAGAGGTTTCAGCGACTTGAAGCCGCCTGTTGATCGTCTCCAGCGCGGACTGGGTTATCGGTTCTCGGATGAGGGGGGGCTGCACACAGCCCTCACTCATCGTAGCGCGGGACGCGACAACAACGAACGGCTCGAATTTCTTGGCGATGCCATTCTGAGTTTCGTCATCTCTGACGAACTCTTCAATCGCTTTCCCGAGGCCGATGAGGGCCGTTTAAGTCGGCTGCGGGCGACGCTTGTACGCGGTGACACGCTTGCCGAAATCGCTCGTGATCTGGCGCTCGGCGATTATCTTCACCTCGGTACCGGTGAGATGAAGAGCGGTGGTTTCCGCCGCGACTCGATTCTTGCCGATGCCTTCGAGGCGATCATCGGCGCCATCTTTCTCGATGCCGGGATCGACGAGGCCCGTGCCTTCATTCTGCGCCACCTCGGCCCGCGTATGGCCGAAATAGATTCCAGTAAGGCGTTGAAAGATCCGAAGACACGTCTTCAGGAGTTTCTCCAGTCACGCCGCCGTCCGCTTCCCAACTATGAAGTGGTTTCGGTGGAGGGTGAAGATCATGCGCAACACTTTCGCGTGGAATGTACTGTAGACGGCATAGCTGAACCGTTGCTGGGTGTCGGCGCCAGCCGCCGCAAGGCAGAACAGATGGCAGCCGAAGAGGCATTGAAGAGACTTGGTTATGAGTGATACCCCCTTTCGCAGCGGCTTTGTCGCCATCGTTGGCAGACCCAACGTGGGCAAATCGACCCTGATGAACCGCATTCTCGGTCAGAAGATCAGCATTACTTCCCGCAAGCCGCAGACCACCCGTCATCGTATTCTCGGCATCAAGACCGAAGAGCAGAGCCAGGCGATCTATGTCGACACGCCGGGGCTGCATCTCAACGCCAAGAAGGCGATGAACCGCTACATGAACAAGGCGGTGACCACCACCCTCGACGATGTGGATCTGATCCTCTTTGTCATCGAGGCTGGACAATGGACCGACGAGGATGACAACGTTCTGCAGCGCCTGAAGAATGTCAATGTGCCGGTGATGCTGGTGGTCAACAAGATCGATCAGTTGGATGACAAGG
>Ga0316628_100005371_pt1 | contig 10261 bp, 10 predicted proteins | sample OWC_Aug_M2_C1_D5_FD_207648 | JGI IMG/M metagenome (GOLD analysis project Ga0316628, IMG submission 207648) | Wetland soil microbial communities from Old Woman Creek delta, Ohio, United States - OWC_Aug_M2_C1_D5_C | ecosystem: Environmental > Terrestrial > Soil > Wetlands | place: USA: Ohio... | reverse complement strand
AGCAACGGTGGACCTGTCCACAGGGAATCAAACAGTGGCCTGCACAGTTGCACCTTAGTTTTTCGTATTGTACTCACAAAGAGGCAGGCGGGTCTTCGCGCCTGCCTCATGCGGGACTGATTATTTCCCTTTGTACACGGTGATTATGCAAAAATAGGCAAAGAAAAACCCTTGATATAAAGGGTTTTATTGGTGGAGGCGGCGGGAATCGAACCCGCGTCCGAAGGTACTACTCTCAAGCTTCTACGTGTGTAGGCTGTCTTTTCATCGTCAGGCTGCGGGACGCCGGCAGTCAGGCTGCCCGAAACCCCATCTCCCTTAATCTCACCTCAGGGACAGGAGAAAAACCCTGAGGCCAGCCTGCTGATCGACGCTATCTCCAGTCCGCAGGCAATCCCGGAGTAGCGTGCAGCTTAATTAAGCTGCGAGTGCCAGTTCGTTGTTGGCGTTTGTGTTTGTTTCCACCTTTTTACGTGGTGATGGAGCCACGACACGCCACGTGAGCCTCATAACCCCCGTCGAGCCCAATCGCCCCCGAGGTCTACAATTCATTATAACATATTCAGCGGGTCTTCATCGCCCGTTCTATCTCTCTATCGGCCTCTCTCTTTTTGATAGATTCTCTCTTCTCAAACATCTTTTTCCCTCTCGCGAGGCCTATCTCAACCTTCGCGCGGGGGCCTTTGAAGTAAATCTTAAGAGGGATAAGGGAATATCCTTTCTGAAACGCCTTACCCTGGATCCGCGCGATCTCCTTTTTGTGAAGGAGGAGTATTCGTGTGCGAACAGGGTCGTGGTTCATGATGTTTCCGTGGGTGTAAGGACTGATATGGCAGTTGAGAAGCAGGACCTCCCCATCTTTAATCAGGACGTAACTGTCCTTGAGGTTAGCCTTGCCCTCCCTTAGAGATTTCACCTCGGTCCCGGTAAGGACAATGCCGGCCTCTACCGTTTCCTCTATCGAATAGTCATGGAATGCCTTGCGGTTCTGCGCAACGATTTTCATGCAAAAGTTTAACATGCCTGTTTCACAAAAAAAAGCATACCGGTTTCCGGATTATTTACAGTAAGGTTGTGGATTTCCCGGCACGGCTCCGAAAATTTCTTGAATTCGGCGCTTTTTGAGTTGCTATGCTCAAATGGAGAACGCAATGCTTTGATTGTTTTATTGCATCTTGCAGTCAATAAATTTTCTGACCGCAACCGGGAAATCTATAGGGTGGTTTTGTATGGATAGAATTATCGTCGAGTCCCACTTTGAGCGGAGACGCATTTGAACGGTTTCAGCGGGTCTCGCATCGCGGGATGCTTCTTCGCCACAGGCGCATCCGACGTGGCTGAGGAGCGATGCGAACGAGTGGGAATGCGATCTTTGCGCATATATCGGTTACTGATTGGAGATTATGGTATCTGTCATGGAGGGAAACAAAAAAAGTATAATAGTATGGAGCGGTTATTTCCCTATGAATAAGAAATTACTGGAACGAGTCGAATATCTGCTTTCAAGGGAGAAGGGGACTGTTTTTAAGGACCCGGGAGGCAAGATCAATATTGCGCTGGTCTACCCAAATACCTATTCAGTAGGGATGTCCAACCTTGGCTTTCAGGGCATATACGGACTGCTTAACGCGATGAATGACGTCGTGTGCGAAAGGGCGTTCCTTCCGGGCCCTGATGATATGGAGGAACATTCGAGGACAGGGACGGAGATCTTTACGTTCGAATCGAAGAGGCAGTTATCGAGGTTCGATATCGTGGCCTTTTCCGTGTCATTCGAAAACGATTATCCGAATATTTTGAAAATGCTAAAAATGGCGAATATTCCTCTGAGAAGCGCCGACAGGAGCACGGGGCATCCCGTCCTCATAATGGGCGGGGCCTGTGCCTTTTATAATCCTGAGCCGTTGGCGGAATTCTTTGACATCTGTTTTATTGGAGAAGCCGAGGAGATGCTCCTGGAATTTATCTCTGTCTTCAGGGGCTCTTCGTCAAAGTATGATCTGTATGAAAAGGCGGCGAGGGTCGAAGGCGTCTATCTGCCCCGGTTTTACGAGGTAGACTATTGCACGGATGGCCGGATACTGGCGAGAAGGAATATTCACGATGCGCCGGCTGTTATTAGAAAGAGGACGGTTCACGATATCTCCAAATCCCCTCTCAAACCCGCCATAACGACGCCGGAGGCGGAGTTTTCGGACATGTTTCTCATTGAGGCGATGAGGGGGTGTGTCTGGTCATGCCGGTTCTGTGTAGCCGGACATATCTATAAGCCCGCGAGGAGGAAGGATATCGGTGTTCTTAAGAAGGAGATAAAAGAGGCTTCGGAGCGGACGTCAAAGATCGGCCTGATAGGACCTTCCCTCTCGGACTACCCCCATGCAGAAGAGGTATTGGCGATCGAGGGGGTGGATTTTTCGATCACTTCGCTCAGGGCGAGCCCGAGGAGCGGCAGGATCGTCGGCTTGATGAGGGGGCATAAGAGCGTTTCGATAGCGCCGGAGGCAGGGACCCAGCGGCTGCGCGACGTCGTGGATAAAAAGATCAGGGACGAAGATATATTCGAGACAGCAAAGGTTATCCTTGACGGTGGTATCGAGACGCTCAGGCTCTATTTCATGATAGGCCTGCCGACCGAGACCGCGCGAGATATTGAAGGGATTATCACGCTCGTCAAAAAAATACGCGAGAATACGGCTAGAGGCTTCATTACCCTCAGCGTGAGCACATTTGTGCCGAAGCCCTTTACGCCTTTTCAGTGGCACCCTATGACTCCACTAAAGGAAGTGAAGGACAGGTTAAAGCACTTGAAAAAAGGACTTGCATTGGTAAAAGGCGTGAGGGTTTTTCACGATGTGCCGAAATACGCATACATGCAGGGTCTCTTCTCGCTTGGTGACAGGCGGGTATCAGAGACTGCAGAGTATATGGCAGCAGGAAATGATTTCTCTTTAAAGAACGAAGCAGGGGGCATCGATAGGGATTTCTATATCTTCCGGCGAAAAGGCGAAGAAGAGATCCTCCCATGGGACTTTATCGATGTCGGAGTTTCCAAAGAAAAACTTTGGCTCGAATATAAGGCGGCGGTCGGGATATGAATATCGCGCTGATCGCGCTTTCCTCGTTCCTTGTTGCATTTTCCGGTGCGCTCGTGCCCGGGCCTCTCTTTACGATAACCGTGGGTGAATCGGTCAAACGGGGATTTATCGCGGGCCCGCTGATCATTCTCGGTCACGGCATTCTCGAATTGTCTCTGGTTTTACTCCTTGTCCTGGGTGTCACCCCTTTTCTTGCTGCCGAGGGCGTCAAAACCGCGATTGCCGTCGTGGGAGGCGTGATACTTATTATCATGGGAGTGATGATGATAAAGGACGCTGCAAGGGCAACGCTTGATGTGACGACGGGAGGGGGTGGAAGAGGCCTCCATCCCGTTATTTCGGGCATCGTCGGAAGTCTTTCCAATCCGTATTGGCTGATATGGTGGGCGACTGCCGGCCTCGGTTATCTCATCAGTTCCTTGAAATACGGCATCGCGGGAGTTACCGCCTTTTTTGTCGGGCACATCGCCGCGGACCTCTCCTGTTACAGCCTGTTGTCATTCGCCGTCTCAAGAGGCAGAAAGATGATCGGGGACAGGGGATACAGATTTATGCTGTACGGATGCGGACTTTTTCTGATAGTTTTTGGGGGATGGTTTATCTCATGGGCAGCGAAATAGTCCCGCAGGGTCAAGGGATGAATGAGGCCGGGAGATATTTAATTGAATTTTCGGGATAGAGATACTACTATATATTTTTTGAGATTTTGCCAATGGGAGAGATATTGTCAGAAAACATAAAGGATGTATATCGACGGATCGGCCATGCTGCGATGAGATCGGGCAGGGGGCCTGGAGAGGTTAAGTTGATCGCGGTGACCAAGGGCGTTTCCGCTTCGGTGATGAGGGAGGCATTAGAGCTGGGACTGAGGGACTTTGGAGAAAACAGGATACAGGAGTTTCGCGAGAAACGTGAATCGTTGATGCGAGGGGTGGTCCTTTTCTCTGCCGAGGAGCCGGCCGGATATCGGGTCCGCTGGCATCTAATCGGTCACTTGCAGAAAAATAAGTCGAAAGTTGCGGTCGAGTTTTTTGATTTGGTCCATTCCGTGGACTCGGTTGAAATCGCCGGGCAGATAAACAAGCATGCTGCAAACAATGGAAAAATACAAGATGTTCTTGTTCAAGTTAAACTTTCAGATGAAGAGAGTAAGTATGGAATATTAAAGGAAGATCTACTTGATGTCCTTTATGCCTTGGAAGGCATGAACAATCTCCGGGTAGATGGTCTGATGACAATACCGCCATTTTTCGATGACCCTGAAAAGGTGAGGCCCTATTTCAGAGAATTGAGGGAAGTGAGGGACCGGGCCAAAGCAAAGGGATTCACCCTCAGAGAGCTTTCAATGGGGATGTCGCACGATTTTGAGGTTGCAATCGAAGAGGGCGCGACAATGGTACGGGTGGGTACCGCGATATTCGGCGAGAGGAAAAAGGAGGCGGCATGATCGGTTTTATCGGCGGCGGAAATATGGCGGAAGCATTGATAAAAGGAATGACGGCAAAAGGACTGAAGGATATTTTCGTCTCGGAGCCGAGGGAGGAAAGGCGCCGGGAACTGGAGAATGCCTACGGGATAAAAACAAGCGTTTCCAACGTCGAGGTCGTGTCTGCCTGCGGTATTATTGTGCTTGCGGTCAAGCCCCAGAATATGGAAACGGTCCTGGCTGAGATCTCGCCGTCTGTTGACGACGGTAAGACAATCGTATCGATCGCCGCCGGGATCACTCTATCGTATTTGGAATCGAAACTGAAGACAAAGCAATTAATAAGGGTGATGCCGAATACTCCCGCGCTGGTGCAGGAAGGGATATCGGTTATGTCGCTATGCGGATGTTATTACGGCCCCGATCTCAATACAGTAAGGAGTATCCTGATGTCTGTAGGGAAAGTCCTCACTCTGCCGGAGGGAATGATGAACGCCGTGACTGCATTGTCGGGTAGCGGGCCTGCGTTTATCGCCTTGTTCGTAGAGGCGATGATAGCCGCAGGGCAGGAGCTGGGGCTCTCGGCGGCTGATGCCTCTGAATTGGTAGTACAGACCCTGCTGGGCACGTCAAAGATGCTCGATGAGGGCATGTCGCCGGAGCGACTAAGAGTAATGGTGACGTCACCCGGAGGCACTACCGAGGCCGGACTGAAGGTGTTAGAGGAGAGGTCCCTGATGAGCACGGTAAGCGGCGCCCTTCTGGCGGCAGAGAAAAGGGCCGAGGAGCTGGGGAGGAAAGAATAATGTTTGTATTTGGTAACTTGCTCATATCCGTCGGAATAATCCTCGATTATCTCCTCGGATTTTATAAGTGGGTTGTCATCATCGCCGCACTGATAAGCTGGGTGAGCCCGGACCCGCATAATCCAATAGTGAGGTTTCTTTATGCGGTCACCGAACCGGTGTTCAGACCGATAAGGCGTATCATCGGGTACCGGCTCGGGCCTATCGATATTTCTCCTATAATAGTAATTCTTGTTATTATATTCCTGCAGTCGTTCCTGGTGAAAACAGTAATAAAAATCGGTCAGCAGTTTGGAGGAGGATAACATATGAGAATCACGCCGCTTGATATCCAACAGAAGCAGTTCCCGATGAAGTTCAGGGGATTCGACGTAGAAGAGGTATATGCGTTCCTCGAAGTGATCAGGGAAGAGATGGAGGAGCTTCTGCGTGAAAACGCATCGCTCAAGGAAAACGTGCAGAGGGCCGCTAACCATATAAAAGAGTATAAAGACATGGAGGCGACGCTGCGCGAAACCCTTATGACCGCCCAGCAGATGGTCGAAGATTATAAGACTAATGCCAGAAAAGAGGCGGAGCTTGTGATCAAAGAGGCCGAGATAAAGGCGGACAGCCTGATCAGGGACGCACAGGAAAAGGTCATCAAGATACATGAAGACATCGTAGACCTTAAAGGGATACGCCGTCATTTCAGGGAGGAATTGAAGAGGCTCATCGATAACCATGCGAGGATGCTCGAGCATGATTCCTACCGGGAAGGTGAAAGCAGGGAAGAGGTCGCGGAGTGAGCTCAGACCGGTATAAGGCATTAAAGGGCATGAAGGACATCTTGCCTGCTGACATACACATTTGGCAGGACGTGGAGAAGAAGGCGAGGGAGGTTTTCGCATCTTACGGCTTTCTCGAGATAAGGACGCCGATCGTCGAATCGACCGCCGTCTTTACCCGGAGTATCGGCGAGAATACCGACATAGTCGAAAAAGAAATGTATACCTTCGAGGACAAAGGGCGGCGGAGCGTCACTCTCAGACCTGAGGGTACCGCATCAGTTGTCCGCTGCTACGCGGAAAACCACCTGTATAACCTGCCGTCACCTCAGAAGTTCTTCTATTCGGGGCCGATGTTCCGGTACGAAAGGCCGCAGTCGGGGCGTTTCAGACAGTTCTACCAGATAGGGGCCGAGGCGTTCGGATCTTCCCGTCCCGAGACGGACGCCGAGATGATATCGATGCTCAAGCGGCTCCTGGATGCCATCGGTCTGCGCGAGCCCCACTTCCAGGTGAATTCCATAGGGTGCGAAAAGTGCAGGCCGGGTTTTAAGAATGCGCTCCTGTCATATTTTGCAGACAGCCTCGATGACCTCTGCCCCGACTGCCGCAGGAGGTATAGCCAGAACCCGCTCAGGATTCTGGACTGTAAGGTCGATCGCTGCGTCGAAATGAGAAAAGGCGCGCCCCGCGTTATCGACCATCTCTGCGAGGACTGCAAGAGACATTTTGAAAGGTTGCTGTCACTTCTGGAAACGCTCGGTATCCCGCATACTATAAACCCCGAGATGGTCAGAGGACTAGATTACTATACGCGCACGACATTCGAGGTGACGAGCGAGAACCTCGGTGCACAGAACGCGGTTGCGGCAGGTGGAAGGTATGACCGGCTCGTGAAGGAATTCGGCGGACCCGAGACCCCGGCTATCGGTTTCGCGCTGGGAATGGAAAGGATCGTCGAACTGCTCAGGATGTCGGTGAAGTACGACCTCCCGGCGCCCGAGGTATTTATCGCGGCGCTCGGGGAGCGGGCTGGTGATGAAGGGATAAGGATCGCCGACGACCTGAGAAAAAAGGGCCTGTGGGTGGAGTTCGGCGATGGAACGGCGTCTCTGAAGAGCCAGATGAGAAGGGCCGACAGGCTGTCCGCAACATATGTCTTCATCATAGGCGACGATGAGATGAGATCCGGTACTGTGGGATGGAAGAGGCTCTCGGATTCGGCGGCCGGCGCCGTTGCCGTCTCCGACATCGATGATTTTCTCACACGCAAACCATGAACATCATCCGTCCGCCCCTTGCCTGAAAAAAATCTTACTTTAACCCCCGGTGGTTTTGCCCGCGCGTGAAGCCTCGAAGATTCCGGGGACAGATCGAAAGGTCTATTCTTCATTTTGTCTCAGATGGTATAATGACACGAGGTAAACAGGTGGTGGCCGGTGTAAGTGATATCAGGCGAGTGAAAGAGATCGGGAGAATAAAGACCGATACCCGAGGTGGGGCTGAATGAAAAAGGTCGTCGTAATAGACGATGAGCCCTTCATACTCATGATGATAGAGGACAAATTGAAGAACGCCGGGATCGAGGTCGTGACCCTGAGAAGCGGCGTGAATGCGGTCCAGATCGTCAAAAAAGAAAAGCCCGGCCTTGTGATCCTCGACTGGATGATGCCTGAAATCAGCGGTATAGAGATATGCAAGACCCTTAAACAGGATCCTGAAATGGCCGATATCCCTATTTTTATGCTGACAGCTAAAGGGCAGGATGCCGACGAGCAACTCGGTCTGCGGTGCGGGGTAGCGAGGTATATCACGAAACCCTTCAGCCCGAGGGCGCTTCTGGAGATGGTACAGGAGGTATTAAGCGTTGACGAGCCGCGATAATGACTTGTCCCTGACGGTCCGCGAACTCAGTAATGCTTACGAAGAACTTTCTCTGCTGCACAGGATGTCCGAGGTTTTCTCCTTCCTCAGCATAGACGAGATCTGCTCCAGGATTACGAAGGAGGCCGTCAACGCAATCGGCGTGCAGACCGCCGCCGTGCTGTTCCTGGACGATAAAGGCGAGATGCTTCATACAAAGACCTGCCTGGGAAAGTGGGACTGCGAACGGGTGATCGACAAGAGCATCGGCGTCATTTGGAAGTCGATCGATTCCCGCAAGGCGTCGGCATACTGTAGTCTGATCGAGACCGAACATAAGGGAAATTTCCCGGAGCTGTCGTCCTTGATGATCTGTCCCCTGATCGGCAAGGCAAGAGTTCTGGGTGCGATCGTGATTGCGGACAAGGCGTCGCGCGAAGAGTTTTATTCCAATGATTCGAAGCTTCTGTTTACGATTGCGGCGCAGGCCGGTCTCGCGATCGAAAACGCACTTCTGCACAATGAACTGGAGGCCCTGCTGCTAGGGGCGATACAGTCGCTCGTGAAGGCGCTGGAGGCGTCGTCGTACTGGACTGCGGGGCATACCGAGCGGGTTACTGAATACTCCCTCGGTATAGGGAGGGTCCTGGGACTGGAACCCGGCATGATGGAAAAACTCAAGATCAGCGCACTCCTGCATGACATCGGCAAGATAGCGACCCCGAAGGAGATTTTAAACAAGACCGGCACGCTTGATAAGAAGGAGTGGATCGAGATCAAGAGACACCCCGCACTCGGGGCCGAAATACTCGTGGAACTAAAGCAATTCGAGGAGATAATTCAGGGTGTAAAATATCATCACGAGCATTGGGACGGACAAGAAGGGATCTTCGGGCTGCAGAGGGACGAGATCCCCTTTTTGGCGAGGATCCTCGCTGTGGCGGACGCCTTTGACGCGATGACGTCCGACAGACCTTACAGGGAGAGGAAGACAAAGGAAGAGGCGGTTGGAGAGGTCATGCGATGTACCGGAACGCAGTTTGATCCCGCCATAGTGAAGGCATTCCTAACCTGGGTTGAGGACTTCACCCCACCGCATCGAGTTTCCGTATTCTGAGTCTTACGCCGAGCCCTTCGGCCAATTCTTTGCATTTTCCCAGGTCCACGCCTTCCAGATCGACCACGGTTGCCTGGACCTCCGCAATATGCTCTTTTGCCTCACGTATAAACCTGATGACTTCGGGGAATGCATTCTCGTAAAAGGGCTTGCAGAGTCTGTTATAGGTGGCCTCGTCCTGGGCATCGAGGCTTACCGAGATGCAGTCGACAAGTCCTTTCAACTCGGGCAGGATGTCGCGCTTATGGATCATATTGGCGTGTCCGTTCGTGTTGACCCTGACTGTTCCATTGTGCTCTTTTATCCACCGGGAGACATTCTTTACGGCATCTATTCTCTGGAGAGGTTCTCCGTATCCGCAAAATACCACTTCCCGGTAGCGGGCAGGATCGCCGATAGCTCTTATTATTTCCTCCTCGGTCGGCTCGTGAGTGAGCCTGAGCCTGTGGCCTTTTACAAAGTCAGACCTGAACTTGACACAGAAGGAACAGGCGTTGGTACAGCGGTTTGTTATATTCAGGTAGAGGCTGTCCCTGATCTGATAGGCGATCTCCGCTTCTTCAGGGATCGGCCCGGCAGCGAAGAGCCCCTTTGCGTTGAGTGTAGTGATCCTCGCGACGTCTTCGAAGCTGATGCCGCGTAGCTCCGCGATATAGGCCGCCGTACTGCGCATATAAGAGGGTTCGTTCCTTTTGCCTCTGTAGGGTTCAGGCGCGAGGTAAGGCGCGTCCGTCTCGACCAGGAGATAGTCGTCGGGAATAAGGCGGGCTATTTCCCGAAGCTTCGACGATTTCTTGAAAGTGACCGGCCCGGCCAGGGAGATGGAGAACCCCATCGACATCGCGCTTTCGGCCATCTCCTTGTCTCCGGAAAAGCAGTGTAGTACACCCCTGCCGATCCCCGATTCCCTGAGGATCGCCATCGTGTCTTCCTTCGCCTCCCTGCTGTGGACGATGACGGGAAGATCGGTCTCCCCCGCAATGCGCAGATGCTCTCTGAAGACCTTTCTCTGGATTTCCCGCGGCGAATGGTCATAATGATAGTCGAGGCCGGTCTCGCCGATCGCGACTACTTTGGGGTCTTTAGCCCAGTCCGTCAGATCGCGATAAATCTTCTCAGAAAAATCTTTTGCATCGTGTGGATGGATGCCTATAGAGGCATATATAAAGTCGTATTGCCCGGCTAGC
>Ga0316628_100005369_pt1 | contig 10264 bp, 9 predicted proteins | sample OWC_Aug_M2_C1_D5_FD_207648 | JGI IMG/M metagenome (GOLD analysis project Ga0316628, IMG submission 207648) | Wetland soil microbial communities from Old Woman Creek delta, Ohio, United States - OWC_Aug_M2_C1_D5_C | ecosystem: Environmental > Terrestrial > Soil > Wetlands | place: USA: Ohio... | reverse complement strand
CCCAGGAGATCCGCTCGAAGCCCTGGGGCGTGCGCTTGAGCGGATAGGACAGCCGGTCGGGATCGTGGTGGATGTCGAAGGTGGCGATCCCCTTGTTGCACGCCCAGCCCTGCGAGACCGGATGCTCGCGGTCGGGCATCACCTTGGTGAGACGTCCGTTCTCCACCCGCGCCACCAGGCCACAGGCGGGCTCGCACACGCGGCAGAAGGTTCTGATGTCCGGCATCGTCAACCCGATCTCGCCGCGACTAGATGAACTCCGCCAGGCCGGCGAGCTGCTCGATCCATTCGTTCGGCAACAACGTCACGGTGCCGCCGAACTGTTTGGTGTAGAGAACGATCTTGGCGGTCTCTTCCAGCATCATCGCCCGCGTCGAGGCGTCGCGCAGGGTCTTGCCGACCGTCATCAGTCCATGATTCTGAAGGATGCAGCCGCGGCTCTTCTGAAGGGCCCCGCCGACGGCGTCGGCAAGCTCCTTTGAGCCCGGCATGTACCAGGGCACGGTCACCGTATCGCGCAGAAAGACGGCGTCGGTGTTGATGGGCGGAAAGGCCTGGTTGCAAATCCCAAACGCGGTGGCGATCGGGGCGTGAGTGTGCACGGCTCCAGTTGCATCCGGGCGTACCCGGTACGACTCGGCGTGCATCTGGTACTCGACCGAGGGGACGCGCATGCCTTCGATCACGGTACCGTCGGGCTTGACGTGGACCAGATCCGCTTCGGTGAGCCCGCCCTTGTACATGCGGCTCGGCGTGATCCACAAGGTCTCCCCGTCGCTGGCGCGGGCGCTGATGTTTCCCCCCGTCGCGGTCAACAGCCCCATTGCGAACAGCTCGTTGGTGATCTGAATGATTTGTTCTCTGGCCTCCGCATCGGTCAACATCACGAACACCTCCCGCCTTCGTGTGTAGCCGAAATCGGCGGCGGAGTGCCAGGGGCGCGGGAATTGGACGGTGTCTCCCCAGGAATTGGGCGGTGTCTCCCTTTGAAGTTCGCCGAAGTTCGAGCGCAGCAACCGGTTTCCCCGGTCATGCCGAGCCACAGAGCCGGTGAAAGATTCCGTGCGTGTACCGTGCACTCGGAATCGCATTGTGCCACGCAAGCGTAGCGGTGACACGAATCGTCTCTTGCGGGGCTGGCCGCCCCTACGCCCCACGAGGGGGAAACCGAAAGGCGCGGTTTCCCCCTCGTGCTCCCCTTTCGCGCCCGCTGCGCTGTGCAATGGGCCTCTACCCGCCGAATCGGCAAGCCGCAACAGCAAGCCATTCTGAGTCGCGGCGAAACATCGTATGTGGCAACGGCGCGTGCCGGTGTGAGTTGAACTCCCTCGCGGTAGCCCTTATGAGTGCGTGCCGTGAGCCCACGATCGCGGAGGTGAAATGCCCGAAGCCGAAACCCCGATGGAGTCCGCCGTGCCCACCCGCGCCTACGGCGAGCTGGCAACCCGCCTGAACCAGGCGATCGCCGCCACTCGCGCGGCACTCGTCCCGCACGCCGAGCGCCTGCCCGGGAACACGCTGGCCGACATGGACGCTCTGCTGGCGGAGTTCGCCCGCCGCCGCGTGCGCATCGCGTTGTACGGCGAGGTGAAGGCGGGCAAATCGACTCTGCTCAACGCGATTGCCGGAACGGTGCTGTCACCGGCCGCCTTCGATCCGCTGACGTCGATCCCGGTGCGGGTGACCCACGGCGACAGAACCGCCTGGCGCGTAGGAGAGCAGTGGTTGGAAAGTGTCGGCGATCTCGAGCGCTTGATGCGCCACGGCAACGCCACCGTCGACGAGGTGGTGATCGAGACCAACCTCGACCTGCTGCAGTTGGGTGGCCAGGTCGACCTGCTCGACACGCCCGGCGTCGGCAGCGAAACCCAGTTCGACACGATAACCGCCGCTGCGCTGCGCTCTCTTGACGCCGTGGTCCTGGTGGTTCGTTATCCGGCCCTGTTCACGCAGTTCACCCGGCGGCTGATGGACGGCTTGCGGAACGACATCGGCAAGCTGTTCGTGGTGTGGAACCTCGACGCGGCTTGCGCCGAGCTGACTCCGGAGGATCGCGCGCGGCAGACGGAGGTCCTGCGCGCCAACGTTGCCGGCGCCCACGAGCTCTTCCTCGTCGACGCCCGCTCCGCCCTGCGCGCCGCGCAAGCCCTCGACGCCGCCGCCAGCGCGAGCAGCGGGCTGACCGACTTCAGCGGGGCCTTGACCCGCTTCGTTTCCTCCAGCGGGCGCGACCTGGCGGCTCTGCGAGAGGCCGCCAAGCGCGCCCAACAGCAAATCGCCGAGGCTCACCGGGCCCTGACGAGCCGCCACGTCTTGCTCGACCGCGCCCTCGCCGAGACCCGCCAGCAGTTGCACGCGGTGCAAATGCGGGCCGACGCGGACTCCGCCTCGGCCCGCCAACGTCTGGCCGACTTCGAGGCGGCCGTGACCCGCATCGGTGAGCAGGCATCGGCCACCTCGACCGGGCTCTCCGCCGACCTGCGCCGGCAGTTGCGTACCGCCCGGCGCCGCTGGGCACGCAACGGCGCCAGCGATGCACTGGGGGAGGCCATCGCCGCATCCATTCGCGGCTATGCCGACGCGGTCGCCAGCGCCAGCCGCGCCACCACCGAGGCCCTCAACCGAGAAGCGAGCACCTTCGGGAGCGCCACCGCCGCAACCCCGCGGGAACGGACCGAGCCGCGGGTGGACGAGTTGGCACCGGCCGCTCGCCGCGAGCGTGCCGTCAGCGGGCGCGCCCAGTGGCTGCGGCGCGCGCTTTGGCAGCGCTGGTATCTGCCGGGCCTGACGGCGCTCGAGCGTGAAGGAATTGCCAACGACGTCGCCACGCAGCGCTCCTGGCTCGACACCGCCACCGACAACGCCCGCCGTTCGGCGGCTGAGACCCTCGCCGGCAGGCTGAGGGAGATCGCCGACCGCGCCGAAGCCGAGACCAACCACATCAAGCAGGCGACCAACTTCGCCGCCAACGAGGCCGAGTTCCAGCGACTCGAGCGCGATCGTCCCGTCGTCGACTCGCAACTGTCGTCGGTGGCGGCAATCGTGACCGAGACGCGGGCGTTGGTGGCGGTGACTCCGCCATCCGAAAGCCGATGATCGCCGCCGACCCGCCGCTGGCGGCCACCGATCGGGCGATCACGCTCCATCGCCTGCGGCTACACTACCTCGACTGGGGCAACCCGGAGGCGCCCGCGCTCCTGCTGCTGCACGGAGGCTCGGCACATGCACACTGGTGGGACTGGTTTGCTCCCACCGTGGCCGACCGTTTTCACGTGCTCGCGCTCGATCTGCGCGGACACGGCGACAGTCAGTGGGCCCGGCCGCCGGCCTACGGCGTCAGCGACTATGCCGGTGACGTCGTGGCCTTCACCGAAGCCCTCGGACTTCATCCCCTCCGCCTGATCGGCCATTCGTTGGGCGGCACCGTGGCGGCCACCGCCGCCGCTCGCATGGCGGAGCGGATGGCCGCGCTGGTGATCGTCGACTCGCGCACCCAAGCGCGTCAGGACCGGCGGCGCTTCATGCAGCGCCTGGCCGGGATGCCTCACCCTCACTATCGCTCGCTCGAACAGGGAATCTCCCTCTATCGGCTGCTGCCCAGCGACAGCACCGCACCGGCCGAGATTCTGGCCGCCGTGGCGGCGCACGCGCTGCGTCGGGACGGGGACGGCACGTGGACCTTCAAGTTCGACCGCGCCGCGCTCGCCGCCATCAAGGGTCACGACGTCACGCCGCATCTGGCGCAGCTCCGCTGTCCGATGCTGGCCGTGCGCGGCGCCGCGAGCCCGCTCATGCCCGCGGCCGCCATCGAGGCCCTGCGAGCCGCGGCACCGCAGCTCGAAACAATCGAGATCGCCGGCGCCCATCATCACGTCATGCTCGATCGCCCCGTCGAGTTCAGCGCCGCCGTGGGCGAGTTTCTGAAGCGGACGTGAGGAGGACGGGGTGATCCGCGGTGCGTGATCGCCTCACTCGTCCTCCACCCTTGCCGCCTCGCGCCCACGGGTGTAATCACCGAATCAATGGCACATCGCTCCGAGTTCCTGGCTGTTCGCGGTGTGCGCACGCACCTGATGCACGGTGGTCGCGGCGAGCCGCTGCTGGTGTTGCACCCGGAGTACGGCGCGGGCAATTGGCACCCGTATCTCGACGGGCTCGCGGCGCGCTTTCGTGTTCTCGCTCCGGATCATCTCGGGTTCGGAGAGAGCGAACGGCCGGATTGGCTCGAGGGGATCGACGACCTGGTGTTGCACTACATCGATCTGCTCGACGCGCTCGCCGTGTCGCGCGCGGCCGTGCTCGGCACCTCGCTCGGGGGTTGGATCGCGGCGGAGCTGGCGGCGGCCTACCCCGAGCGCGTCACCCGTCTGGTGCTGGTCGGAGCGGCCGGGCTCAAGATCGACGGCGTGCCCCGCTACGACGTCTTCCTCAACGCGGTCGAAGACACCTTGCGCCATCTGTTCCACGACGAAAGCCGCTCGGCGCAGCTACTCCCGACCGAGTTCGGGCCGGACGTGCTCGTGCGCGGCTATCGCGAAGCGACCACGCTGGCGCGGCTGGCGTGGAACCCCTACCTTTACAATCCGAAGCTGGAGCGGCGGCTGGAACGCATCACCGCGCCCACGCTCGTGGTGTGGGGCGCGCAAGACACCTTTCTTCCACCGGCCTACGGCGAGGCCTTCGCGCGCGCGGTGCCGGGCGCCGCGCTGCGCACCGTCGCCGACTGCGGCCACCTGGTGCCCTACGAGCGGACCGCCGAGTTCGTGGAGCTGGCGAGCGAGTTTCTCTTCCAGCCGCTGCCCGCGACGCGACCGGATTGAACATGCAGTTCTTCTACTTTCATCTGATGCCGTGGCCCGACCTGCCGGCCGATTTCGATCGCCGCTACGTCTCCTCGTGGGTCACGCTGCCCAACAGCGTGTACGACCCCAAGCGGGGTCAGACGCTCTACAACGAGTACCTCGACGAGCTGGAACGCGCCGAAGCGCTCGGCTTCGACGGCCTCGGCGTCAACGAGCATCATCAGAACGCGTACGGCACCATGCCGTCGCCGAATCTGATGGCGGCCGCCCTGGTGCGCCGCACCACCAAGGCCAAGATCGCCATTCTCGGAAACGGCATCGCTCTCCACGACCACCCGCTGCGTGTGGCCGAGGAGATCGCCATGCTCGACGTGATGTCGGGCGGGCGGATCATCTCGGGCTTCGTGCGCGGCATCGGCTGCGAGTACCTCTCCCTGGGCGTCAACCCGACCTACTCGCGCGAGCGCTTCTACGAGGCGCACGAGCTGATCGTGCGCGCCTGGACCGAGGAGGGACCCTTCGCCTTCGAAGGCAAGCACTACCGGGTGCGTTACGCCAACGTGTGGCCGCGGCCGCTGCAGCAGCCGCACCCGCCGATCTGGCTGCCCTCGCAGGGCAGCACCGAGACCATTCGTTTCGGCGTGCAGCACCGCTACCCGTTCGTGACGGTGTTCACCGCCTATGCGCACACCAAACGCCTGCTGGAGGAATACAAGGCGGAGGCCGAGCGCGAAGGCTACACCGCGCCGGCCGAGCAGATCGGCTTCGCGCTCCCGATCTACGTCGCCGAGAGCGATGCCCGGGCGCGCGAGGAAGCCAAGCCGCACGTGATGTGGCTGTTCCGGCGCGGCCTCAAGATTCCGCCGCACTTTCTGCTGCCGCCGGGCTACGTCACCGAGGAGTCGCTGCGAAAATTCATCGCCGTCGGGCTGCGACCGCCGTCGGACATGAGCTTCGAGGAGCTCGAGCGCGAAGGCCACGTGCTGCTCGGCAGCGCCGCAACCGTGCGGGATCGCCTCAAGGAGTACCAGAAGGATCTCGGCTTCGGGTTGTTCGTCGGCGGCGGGCGCATCGGCGACATGCCGCACCACAAGGCGAGCAAGAGCCAGGAGCTCTTCGCCCGCGAAGTGATCCCGGCTTTCCGCACCCCCGGGGCAACGAAAGGGACAAAGGCATGAACTCGCGATCGATCTTTTGGGCCGGGCTCACCGTGCTGTTCGTCGGCCTGGTTGCTCACGCGGCGTATCGGGAGAGGTCGACCTGTCCCGTCGTCGGCTCCTGCGAGTCGATCCACCTCCAGCTCATGAAGGGGCCGCCCCCGCTGTCGGCGGCCGCCGCGCTCCACGAGCCGTCGCTCCCGACGCTGGCGCTCGGTCTGCGCTCCCACTGAGCCGTGGTGGACTTCGTCGACGAACCGGCGAGGCGCACGCCCGTTCTCGCCGAGACCCAGGTCCTCGTGGTCGGCGGCGGGTCCGCCGGAACAGCCGCGGCCATCGCCGCCGCACGAAATGGGGCGGACGTCGTTCTGGTCGAGCGCAGCGGAGCTCTCGGCGGGCTCGCCACCGGGGGGCTGATCATCCTGCTGCTCACCCTCGACGACGGCGACGGGCACCAGGTGATCGGCGGCCTGTGCCAAGAGGTCGTCGACCGGCTCAAGAGTCGACGCGCGGCATTCTTCCCGCCCCCGGAGAGCTGGGGCTCGGAGGACGAGACGCTGCTGGAGCAATACCGAAGCTGGGGCCTCCTCTGGGGGATGGGGCCGCATCGCGTGCGCTACTCGGTCGCCTACGATCCGGAGGAGTTCCGCTTCGCGCTCAACGACGCCTGCGAGACCAGCAAGGTGCGGCTGCTCTTTCATAGCTGGGCGTGCGAGGCGCTGTGCGACGGAGAACGCGTGCGCGGGGTGACCTTCCAGAGCAAGTCGGGCCGCTTCGCCATTCTCGCCGACGTGGTCATCGACACGACCGGCGACGGCGACATCTTCGCATCCGCCGGCGTGCCGTTCGAGCTGGAGAAAGTGCTGCCGTGGCTGTGGTTCCGGATGGGTGGCGTGCGCGATGTCGACGCCGCGCTCGCTGGTAGCTCATGGTTCTTCAAGACGATGGGGCCGGGACAGGTGCTGTTGCCGTGGGGCGCGACCGACCGGGTGATCCGCAAGATCGACGCCACTGACCCGCGCGATCTCACCCTGGCGGAGATCGAATGCCGCAAGAAGGTGATGGAAGCGGTCGATCAGCTCAGGGCCGAGGTACCCCAGTTCAAGGACGCGCACGTGTGCGACATCGCCACCCAGCTCGGGATCACGGAGAGCCGACGCATGGTGGGCGAGTACGTGCTCACGCGCGACGACATGAACAAGCCGCGCGACGACGTCGTCGCGCTCACGGGGCACTGGACCAAGTACGGTGCGCTCTACTGGATTCCGTTTCGTTCGCTGCTGGCCAAGCAGTACACGAATCTGGTGGCTGCCGGCCGTTGTATCTCGGTCGACCATCCGACACACAACGCGACCAAGGAGATCCCCGCCTGCATGGCCACCGGCGAAGCCGCCGGCACCGCCGCAGCGCTGGCGGTGTCGCAGAGAATCGCCCCGAAGCAGCTCGACATCTCCCAGCTCCAGAGTCGGCTGCGATCCAAAGGGGCAATCCTGGAGGCGCCGCAGCGGTAGAATCTACGCTGCTCGTCTTGGGACACCTGGTTGGGTCCACCGCGGGCTGCCACCCGTCGTCATGGACTGACTGCCCGAAGTGTAGCTGAGCGAAGCAGGTTCGTGGTATCTAACCGTGGCAATGGCTGAGCAAGTGCAGATCGTGCGCGCACAGGGCCGGGTATGGACGGTGACCAAGGTGCGCCTAGCGGATGCGGAGGAGGCTGACTTCCGATTCTGGTACGAAGGGTTGAGCCCGGAGCAGCGGGTCCTTGCGGTTGGCGAGGCACTGGAGGCCTGTATGAAGACGCGAGGTGCCGATGGGGTTCCGAGACTACGAAGAGTTCATCGCCGCGTTGAATGCCCATGGCGTTCGGTACCTCATCATCGGGGCGCACGCGGTGGCGCTGCACGCGCGACCTCGGGCAACCAAGGATCTGGACATCCTGATTGATGCGACGCCAGCGAACGGACGAAAGGTGCTGGCAGCGCTGCGTGAATTCTTTGGCGGTGTCGATCTGGGGTACTCGGTGGCAGAGGTTACGGACCCGCAATGGATCATTCAGCTTGGGGTCGCTCCGGTTCGCATCGATTTGATCGCACAAATTCCCGGGTTCGCGCGAAGCGGCATGGGCAAATCGAGTCGATGCGCAATTCGGCACAGTCCCGGCACATTACATTGGCCTTGAGGATCTGATCCGTGCGAAGCAAGCTGCGCGGCGACCCCAGGACAAAGCGGATCTTCGGATCCTCGAGCGCAGCAAATCCGCCGCTCGACCAACCCCGGGTGCCACTCGCCGCCGCGGGAAGACGCGGCGCAGCTGAACGTCAATTGTTCGCCGACATCAGAATATGACGGCAGACGAATACAAGGAATTTGTTGCTCAGGTGAACTCCGGCGCATTGCTGATCGGTGTCGATCGTGCAATCGCCCGCAAGTTCTACACAGACATCCCGCTGTCGAAAATCGAAGAGGAAACGGGTGAGGCCCCCTATTTCGAGAAGATGGTGGTCTGGTTCGCCTTCCTCTCTGCACCAATCGCGTTCCTCGCAAGTCTCGTTTTGTCCGTGCTCGCACTCCGGTGGTGGGCAGCGGTCGCAATCCCATTTTTCATTCTGGCGTACTTCGTTTTCTCGGGGCAATCTTCCATGGCTCGTCGAGGAATGCTCAGTATCAGCATTTTGCTCGCACTCGCAGTCGGCAGTCTGTTTGCCCGGTTCAGTTCCCAGATCGTCTGCTGGTACCTGATCGCTGTCGTTTTCGCCCTCTGGGCCTCGCGCTTGGTGTACTGGACAGCCGCCGCATTCCTCCGTGCATTCGTCCTGAGGAATCAACGGGCGCTCGAATTTATGAGCGAACATATTCACGTGAAAGAAACAGGAAACCCTTGATCTGACAATAATTCTCGCGCCAAGTCGCAAAGGCGCCAAGGGAGACAAGCCCGTTCTGCACGGCGCGTGTCGCTACTACCCGTCCCGATGTGAGCGCACGGATCATGTTACTGAACGGCCACCGCGAACCAGCCTAGCCACCGCGCGCGTAGTTCCATGCTTATTGCCGTGAAGGGAACAGCAGTGTTAGGGTCACTCCATTGGTGGAGAGTAGAGAAATACGCCGAGCCGCCGAATTGTAGGCATCCGGAAGAATTCAGACGCGATGACTCTTTTCTTCACGCCAGGTATTTCGACCTGGGACCACATACTGGAGTGCTCCCCAACAGACGGCCGCGTTCTTCGAGAAGTCGCGGGACTTGCACGAACGGGCAAACAGCCATCTTACAGCGGTGTACGAGATCGCCGATCTCATACCCGAGGATGCGCGTCGACTAGGTTCCGGCCATCTTTTCCCGTGTTCCGAGTCCTACCGGGAACTGGAGGCGGCAACACTGCTTGCGGGCATGGGCTTCTATCGACAGGCCTTTGCGAATCTTCGCACTTCAATGGAACTCGCGCTCGTTGCTGTATACAAAGACCGAAGTAATCAGGCAGAGCTGGAAATTCGCGCCTGGCTCCATTCTCAAGAGAAGAACCTCACGATTACGCAGATGCTTGGTGAGCTGCAGCATACACAAGGTCTGCTCCCAGGTGAGCCTCCGCCCTCCCGGACCGTGGGGGTAGTCTCGTAGCTGACGGCGGCAGACCACCAGCGCCGCTCGCGGGTGGCCGTGCGCGCGCAGCTCCACCGGGCAACGACCGCCGGGGGCTTGTTACCGCCTCTGGCGCGGGCGAAGCAGTGCCACGATCCCAAGAAGGGAGAGAACCGCCGCCAGCAACATCAGCGTGTCGCGCGAGGCGGCCGGCACGGCGGCGGTGCCGATGCCGACGGCCGGACCCTCGAGAATCGGGTCGGTGCAATTGTCGGTCGCGTAAATCTTCTGGCCTGCCTTGAGCGGCGGCGAAACATTGATGACGAAGTTGCCATTCGCCTCCTTGGCGCCGGTGCCGATCGGCGTGTCGTTGCCGTCGTAGCAGATCGGCGGCACTTCGGGGCCGCAATCGAAGATGGTGACGAGGCCCGGCGTGCATCGAGGGTCGCTCTTCCCAATTACCGTGGTGGAGCCGGGGTCGGCGCCGCCGGTGATCACGGGCACGTATGGCGTCGGAGTCGCCCGCACCGTGTTGGTCGGTGTCACTGTCGGGGTGGTCGTGGGCGTCTTCGTGGGCGTGCTCGTTACGGTCCGCGTCGGCGTCTGGGTCTCTGTGCTCGTCGGCGTCGTCGTGGGCGTCTCGGTGGCGGTTACGGTCGGCGTGTCGGTCGGTGTTTCCGTGGCCGTATCCGTCGGCGTGCTGGTTGCGGTCTGAGTCGGTGTCTGCG
>Ga0316628_100005368_pt1 | contig 10266 bp, 8 predicted proteins | sample OWC_Aug_M2_C1_D5_FD_207648 | JGI IMG/M metagenome (GOLD analysis project Ga0316628, IMG submission 207648) | Wetland soil microbial communities from Old Woman Creek delta, Ohio, United States - OWC_Aug_M2_C1_D5_C | ecosystem: Environmental > Terrestrial > Soil > Wetlands | place: USA: Ohio... | reverse complement strand
TCTTTTAAACCTTCGTCATCCATTCCTTTTTTGATTATACGCTGACAATATTATGCTTACAATTGAAATTAATAACTAATATCGTTTTATTGATTATTGTTTGAAACGTTGTATTGTAGACCAAAATTAATAAATCAAGCCTTCAGGAAGTATTCTGCTGATTCCTACAAGTCAATCCCATCTATATATACCATATTGTTGCTCAATGGAACATTTTGCCGTAGGGGTTTGATGTACAAATATATCGTCGTGTCTATATGGATAAATCCTTTCATTCCGTTGAGCATTTCATGATCTTTCTCACAAACATAGAATATCTGTTCTATGTCTTTCTTTAGAGCTACGTTATTCACATACCTAAATAGTGCCGCTGAATCTTTTGGATTTTTAAATCCTATTGGTGTAAGTACGAATTGTTTTAATATATCTCCCGGTTTGGGGGATCTTGGCATCGTTCGGAAGATACGTGTAAAGTTCAACATAAGTTTAATCATTTTCATCCTGGAACTTAGTGAATGCACGGTTATCTTTGTAATCTTGCTCCAATCCCAAAACCCGGCACAGGCCTTAATTTCATTCTTATCTTCTAATATAAGTATATTCCCCAATTCGTATCCAGGAATACGTTCAATTAATTGTAATAAAGCATCCGCAGAGGTCGGTTGATACAATTCATAGCCTTGCCACGTCGTGTTGAGCAATTCAGCCACTGCTATCATGTCATCAGGAGTGGCTGATCTTATATTCCCCAAAGACTGTGCTTCCATCTCTTTATATACTATTAATGCAGGCATCACAAGTTCGCGATATGGTTTAAAGCCTTGTCTTTCAAACAGCTTTATAGATGGGAAATTACCCTCCATAAGCAGGCAATAGGAGAGCACTGCATTTTGTTGCTTTAAATAGTTTTCAATATGCTGGTGCAAACTTGCTGCAATTCCCTTCCTTCTGTAAAAGGGGGAAGTAAAAGCTTGAAACTCGTAACCAATTCGACTGATCTTGCCATTCACGATACCTTCCCGAACAGCACATGCCATTGATCCAATTATGTGTTCATCTTCACAGGCTATGTATACTTTGTATGATTCATACGGTTTTGCTCTGGCAAAAAAGTCGGGTATGTTGACTATAGACACAACAAGTGACGTGCCTTGTGGGCATTGTGCCTGGAGTCTCTGGAGTTCCTCATTATCTTCTGGAAGTGCATCACGGATATGCATTCTTATTTCTATAGAATTATATTCTCTTTTGGATAGATGTTGTACACTATATTACTGGTAATAATCTATACGATTATAGCAATCAATATATGATTTTATAATAGAGAAAAATCTCATATATACTTAAGTTAGAGAACATAAAAATTATGAAACTTGGCGAAGCTTTAGTAAACACAGGTCTGATAACAGAGAAACAACTGAAAGAAGCCCTTGAACGACAAGCCGCATTGGGCGGGAGAATTGATACAAACCTCGTCGAGTTAAGATTTATTGAGGATACAAAGCTTGCGTTATTTCTTGGTAAATATCTTAACTTGCCGACAGTAAGCCCTGATATGGTGAATTCTATCCCTGAAGATGTAATTAATCTTCTTAGTAAAGAGACAGTAGAAAAATACAAACTTCTCCCATTCAAGATAGAGCGGCATAAACTCCATGTAGCTATGCTGAATCCCAAAGATATCATAATTATTGATGATCTGAGGTTTAAAACAGGGCATGAGATTATCCCCTATGTAATTACAGAATTAAGATTACTCAATGCTTTTGAAAAGTATTATGGAATCAAGAAAGAGCTGCGCTATATCAGCATCAAGGACAGATTCGCCCCCGAAATAGAAATTAAAGACATCGATATCGAAAGAAGCGAAAGCAAGTTCACACAAGGATTTATAGAGAAAAAATCCGAAGTTTTCTCATCAAACGATCTTAAGAGCACTTTAATTGAAGCTAAGGTACAGGACGCCCAAGAAAAGGCAAACCTCATAGGAGCATTGTTATCTGATGCATTCTACGCAGCCAGACTTTTTTACTTGCAAGGAGGTAAGACCTTAACAGACGATGAAATTGAAGATAAGGTCATTGAGCGTTGGTTACGAATTACAAAAAAAATAGCAAATTCAGAAAAAGATACCCCGTAGGATGGAAAATATAATTACACATGTGAAGGTAGGTTCAGTAATGGATCAATCCTTTTATTGATTATTCTTTCGATAATCTCCAATCTCTATTACTCATCGAGATTCAAAATTTGTAGTCAACTATTAGGCATTCACCTCCTTTGGTTTATAAGTTGTTCTTTTTGACAGCATTGTAAAGAGCACTCTAATTAATTTGTGGGCAGTAGGTCAAGATTCCGCAAATCGATGAAAATTCAGGAAAAGTGGGCATTATCAGTAGCTTACCGGATCACGCCAATTTGAATTAGGAAACCTGTGCTCTACCCTACTGAGCTAAGGGGGCACGCGGGTTTGCAAGGAAATTATAACATACCCTGTCATTAAATCTTAAGAAATCTCCGGATTAGCTACCCTTTACCGTTGTCTTTACTTCAAATTTCGGCGGATTCATGATTGCCTTCTTTACAGCACACTGATCAGCCACCTTTATCAGGGCTTTATGGTATTTCTCCGGAAACTCAGGTGGAACAATGATCTCGATAATGATTTTGTCTATAAATGTTTTTCCGTCGTCTTTTTTCTCATATTCGAGACGCTGGACAAGAGAAATGTGCTCGGTAGAAATTTTTCTCCCCTCGCAGAAGCTGAGGACATAAATGCCGGCGCAAGTCCCGATGGACGCGAGGAAATAATCGAAGGGCGATGGAACAGAACCCGCCCCCCCGTACTTTACGGGCTGGTCTGTTTGAATTACAAAACCGTTGAGTTCAGCATTGACTTTTTTCCCACCCGGGAAAGTTATCTTGATTTCTATTTTAGGCCCCCTTTCGACATCCAGCCTTCTTAATCAGCCGATGATATTAGATCAAGAATCGGTTTTTACCTTTTCAAATAAATCTTCTGCTGCCCTTATCGTCTCTCTGTACCCCTTATCCCTCAACATCTTGATCGCTTTTTCCGATGCAAGGGCCTTAAATAACCGGCTCCTCTTCCTTTGGTCCCCGATCACATCCATCGCTTCCGCACGGATTTTTCGCAGAGATTCAAGATACCGGGAGAATTCAGTTCCGTACATCTTCTCGATCTCCCTGCGTATGGATTTTGAAAGGGCGGGGCTCACACCGCTGCTCGAAACAGCAAAGGTCAAAGGCCCCCGAACCATGGTTGACGGCACGATGAAGTTGCACAAATCCGGGGTATCCACAACATTCACAAGGCAAAGCGCATCTTTGGACACCCTGTCATTTATAACCGGGGAATCTGTAGCGGCAATCACAAGAAACGCATTCCTGAGATCACCCTTTCTGTAATGCCGGCTGATATGCCTTATCCTCTTCCTTAATTTCTCTTTGCCGATCTTCTCCGTAATTTCAGGGCTTATGACTGTTATATCAGCACCGGACTTGAGCAAACTCAGCACTTTCCTTTCGGCAACGCTCCCTCCCCCGATAATAACCGTTTTCTTATCTTTCAGGCTAAGGAAAACAGGATAGTAGACTTTATGTGAAATTGTATTCGCAGGGTTTGATATTGAGGAGACAGAACTTGATTTTTTTCTCTTCACGGTTTAAGAGAAGCGAGTTCTTTCTTGGCGCCCTTAACCAGATGATGGTTTGAATACTTATCAATAAGACGGGTCAAATATTCCGAAGCCTTTTCTTTCTGACCGATTTTCTTATAAGACACACCTGTGAAGAAGAGAACTTCAGCCTCACCCTTGTAATCAGGATACTTTTTCAGTAAACCCTCGAACCTTCCGATCGCCGCAGTGTAAGAACCTTTATCGTAATAGAATTTCCCGACAAGGTATTCATATTCTGCGATCGTGTTCCTGCACTTCTCGATCTTAACCTCAACAGTCTCCTTGTACGGGTTTCTGGGGAACATCTTCTTGAGTTTCTCAAATTCTTCGAGAGCTTTTGCCGCCCCGCCATATCCCCTTTCAGGACTTTCTATCTGATTGAAATAAACCATCGCAATCTGATATTGCGCATACGGAGCATACTGGTTGTCCGGATATGTCTCAATGAATCTTTTATACTCTGGTACAGCGAGTTCAGGCTCGCCTTCTTTCACATAAGAATCTGCGATCTTCAGTTGGGCGAGGGGGGCGAATTTCTTGGTCAGGTCCCTGTTCTTCACCTCAAGGAACAAGTTCCTTGCCTTTTCGTATTCCTTATTCTCCAGTTGCTCGTTTGCGGCTGCAAACGCCTTTTCGGGATCAAACGCCCCCGGGGGTTTGACCGCCTGTTTTCCGGAACAGGAGACGAGAAAGAGAACTATGGCGATAAGAACCAGATGAAAAAGTCTTCTTGTTTCCATTGAAAATTATTATAGCATTGAGAAACGTAAAATGAGAACTGATAAATATATGCAGTATCCCGCGCCGCCTTGCTTAACATTCATTTGAGATGGTATTCTTAATCTGTGAACCTGTCTTTCTTACAAAAACCGAGCAGATATATTGATAATGAGGTGAATGTCGTCCGTAAGGAAGCACCCGTAAGAGTCGCTCTCGCATTCCCCGACATTTACGACATAGGGATGTCTCATCTCGGGCTAAAGATACTCTATAAGATCATAAACGATCTTCCTTTTGCGTCTGCCGAAAGGGTGTTTTCTCCATGGGTTGATCTTGAGGCTGAGATGAAAGCAAAAGGGTTTATACTTTCTTCTCTGGAGTCAAACCGGCCGTTAAAGGACTTTGATCTCGTCGGGTTCAGTTTACAATATGAGCTTTCATTTACAACGGTATTGAACATGCTTAATCTCGGTGGAATTCCGGTTAGAGCTGATGAAAGGAACTGTTCACATCGTTATCCGCTTGTTCTGGCCGGAGGTCCTTGTACCGTCAACCCCATGCCGATGTCACCGTTTATCGATGCATTCCTGATCGGTGACGGTGAAGAGGCAGTAAATGAGATACTCGACACTTTTTACGAATGGAAAACCGCAGGGGACGGGAAGAGGAATTCGCTTCTCCGCGCCTTATCCGGAATCGATGGAGTATTCGTCCCTTCAGTTCATAGATTCCAGGACTTCGGACTCGCTCTCCCTGATCCCTCCCTTGCCAGGAGGGGGAATGGGGTGGTTAGAAGACGCATCCTGCAATCCCTCGATGATGTTCCTTACCCGGACAATCCTGTCATCCCATACACTTCGATCGTCCATGACAGGATAAATATTGAAGTTTCAAGAGGTTGTTCGATGGGTTGCAGGTTCTGCCAGGCTGGAATGATTTACAGGCCGGTCAGGGAGAGAAGCCCTGAAAAGGCATTGGAACTCGCAGAAAAGGCAATAAGAAATACAGGCTATGAGGAAGTTGCATTCACGTCCCTGAGCGCGGGAGACTACAGTTGCCTTTTGCAGGTTGTAAGGGAATTTAATGAGAGATTCGAAAGGGAGAAGATCGCACTCTCACTTCCATCACTCAGGGTGTCATCAATAAATAATGACCTCCTGAAAGAGATACGCACAGTAAGAAAGACCGGTTTTACGATTGCACCCGAAGCGGGAACCGACAGACTCAGGAGGGTGATAAATAAAGACTTTACCGAAGAGGATTATGAGCGGGCACTCAGGACTCTTTTTGAGGAAGGCTGGCTTAACCTTAAACTGTACTTTATGATCGGGCTTCCCACGGAGGCCGAAGAGGATATAGAAGCAATCCCTAAAATGGCTATTAAGGCACTCAAAACCTCCAGACATTTTACGAGAAGATTCGTCAATATCAGTATAGGTGTCTCTCCCTTTGTTCCCAAGGCCCACACGCCATTTCAGTGGTATGGACAGAACACTTCCACGGAACTCGAAAGAAAAAAGAAATATGTAAGAGATGCGCTTATAAAAAAGGGGGTTCACGTGAAAGGCCATGATGTGCGGATGAGTCTTTTAGAGGCTGCCTTTGCCCGTGGTGATGAAAATCTTGCCCCTCTTATTGAGAAAGCATGGTCACTGGGGTGCAGGCTTGACGGATGGTCAGAGGTATTTGATTTCGAGAAATGGAATACAGCTATGAATCTCACGGGAATAGACGCAGCGCAGTATGCAATGAAAACTTTCGATTTATCGGCCGCTTTCCCCTGGGACCGGATAGATATTGGCGTGACAAAAGAATTCCTGTGTGAAGAATACCGCAAGGCATTCTCAGCGGACATCACAACTGATTGCAGGAAGGTCTGCCACAACTGCGGACTTGAATGCAAAAAAACGGTCAGCGGTCATCTGTCCGAGGAGAAGTCAACAGTCGAAAGTGAAAAAATAGATCATTGTCGACTGAGTGTTAACCACTTTCTGCCTCAGAGACAGTTCAAGCCGGTAAGGATACGGGTTGAATTTTCAAAGACAGGGAGATTGAGATATCTTTCTCACCTTGAGATTGTCACAATGTTCCACAGGGCTATGAGGAGGGCGAGATTTCCCCTCGAATACTCAAAGGGCTTTCATCCGTCGCCAAAGATATCTTTTGGCCCGCCGCTCAGTGTCGGTGTTGCGGGGCTCAGTGAATATTTCGATATGGAAGTGTTTGCGCCTTTCGATTTAATCTCCAATAAGAGTAAACTGAACAACCTTCTCCCTGAAGGGGCGTATATAAAGGATATGTCCGCTATATCCGTACAGGAAAAATCCCTGAATAGTTTTATAATGAGATATGAATATGAAATAAAAGGCGGGGATCTTTTTCATATAGATAAATTTTTGTTGGAAAAAGAGATACATATAGAGAGGGAAAAAGGTACAATTAATATCAGGAAAATGGTGGAAGATGCAAGACGAATCGATGAAGATACGATAAACTTAGTACTGATTGATCAGGGAGAAATCAAGGTCAGACTGGGAGAGCTTCTTCCCGTGGTTTGTAATGCACCTGTAGAAAGACTGGACATCACAAGGACAGCTCTCTATGGATGGAATGGGGGTTGGGTAAAGCCAGTCGGACGGAGTTTGCAATGGACAGCGAAATACTGATTAATGTAACTCGTGACGAAATCAGGGTCGGCCTTCTTGAAGGTGGCCAGGTAGTCGAGTTCTATGTCGAGAGGAAGCGCGATGCAAGCCTTGTCGGGAATATATATAAGGGGAGGGTCGTAAAGATCCTCCCCGGCATGCAATCCGCCTTTATCGATATTGGGCTTGATAAGGCCGCCTTCCTGTATGTTACTGATATACACGCCGGGCTGGAAGAATTCGCACCCTTTCTTGAAGAAGAAGAAAAGGTGAATTCCATCGAACTGGTTTCAAAGAGGGGTAGACCTGACCTCACCATAGAGGAGCTTCTCCAGGAAGGGCAGGAGATCCTTGTACAGGTATCAAAAGATCCCATAGGGAGCAAAGGAGCAAGGGTCACTTCATATGTGACGATACCCGGGAGATATCTCGTACTTATGCCGAATGTCGAGCATGTCGGAATATCCAGGAGAATATCCGATGAGTCTGAAAGGGCGAGGCTCAGGACGATTGTCGATAGCATAAAGCCGAAAGGGTACGGCCTTATTATAAGGACTGCGAGCGAGGGTTCCGGAGAAGAAGACCTTAAAAAGGACCTCGAATTCCTTTTCCTCCTGTGGGAGACCGTCCAGAAGAAAAAGGACAGAGTATCCGCTCCGACCATGCTTTACAGCGACCTCGACCTTGTATTCAGAAGCGTAAGGGACCTTATGATCCAGGATGTCAAACGCCTCGTGGTGGATTCGGCAGATGAGTATGAACGAATTAAAGATTTTGTGAGGACATATTTTGAAAAGCTTCTGGGGAAGATTGAGCTTTACGAGGGAACAGAGCCGATATTCGATGCCTTCAGCATTGAATTCGATATATCGAGGGCGCTCGGAAGAAAGGTCTGGTTGAAATCCGGCGGTTATATAGTAATAGATCAAACCGAGGCCATGACTGTCATAGATGTCAACACCGGAAAATTTGTCGGAAAAGAGGAGCTCGAAGACACGATATTGAAGACCAATCTTGAGGCGGTTAAAGAGATCGCATATCAAATAAGGCTCAGGAACCTCGGCGGTATCATCATAGTGGACTTCATCGATATGGAAAGGTATGAAAACAGGGACAGAGTATTTAACGCCTTTGTGGAGGCGATGAAAAAAGACAGGGCGAAAAATACCATATCCCATATCTCCGAACTCGGCCTTATACAGATGACTAGGAAGCGCGTCAGGGAAAGTCTCGGCAGAACTCTCTGCGAAACATGTCCTTATTGTGAAGGCAAGGGTTTTGTTAAGTCACCCAAAACTCTCTGCTTTGAAATTTTCAGAAAGGTTACGAGACTTGCAAAACACGGTGGTGAACGGATTATCGTTACGGCACACCCTTCCGTCGCTGATCTTCTCACTGACGAAGAGCGTGCAGGGGTTGAAGATATTGAAAATAGATATAATGTAAAAGTGACCATCAAAGAAAGCCGCACTTTGCACCAGGAAAATTATGAGGTCACCGTATTGTAAGAAGAACGGTCTAAGAACCTCGGACCCTGACTCCAGGTTAAACATTTCTGTCTTGCCTGTCATTCCTGCTTGTCAGGAATCCTTCTTTCATACAGAAATATTCTGTACAGGCCGGGATGACTCGTTAAGTGCCCGGCAGCCTGCAGGATAATAACTACTCATAACGAAGGCATGAAAGAGAACCTCGAAAACCTTTTACACATTCTGAAAGATATGCAAAGCGCTCTCCTTGCCTTTTCGGGAGGAGTGGACAGCTCATTCCTTCTTAAGGCATTGCAGATGTCGGGCATAGAGACCCTCGCGGTCACTTCGTCCTCAGAAATTATTCCCTCTTATGAAGTATCATTCGCAGCGCGTATAGCTGAAGAACTCGGTATAAAACACAGGATTTTGGAAACAGAAAAGCTTTTGATGAAGGAATTCGTCAACAACTCTGCTGAGAGATGCTTCTTTTGTAAGACCGCGCTGTTTAGAAGCCTTACAGAAATTTCCCTCTCGAAAGGATACAGGTTCATACTTGACGGGAGCAACAGGGACGACCTGATGGACTTCAGGCCCGGTCAAAAGGCTTTATCGGCATTTGACGTGAGAAGTCCTCTGACAGAGGCGGGATTCACTAAAGGTGAAATAAGAGAATGTTCGAGGCAGCTTGGGCTGCCGACATGGGACAGGCCCTCTTCTCCCTGTCTTGCCACGAGGATTCCCTACGGCCGGAGGATAACGAAAGAAGCCTTAAAAAGAATCGAACTCTCGGAAGGATTCCTCCGGTCTCTCGGGTTTCGTCAGATACGCGTAAGGGATCACGGTTCTGTCGCAAGAATAGAGCTCGGAGAAGGTGAAATTGAATTGGCCCTCGGCCCGGAAAGAAGAAAGGTCATTTCAGAAACATTTAAATCTCTCGGTTATGAGTTTGTATCACTCGACCTCGACGGATATAAGAGCGGCAGTATGAACCGGATTTTGAATGGCGGCCGTCCATGGAAAACAGTCAATATCTGAACGAACTCTCAAAGTGTGTCCGCTGCGGAAGCTGTAAGGCCCTCTGCCCGACCTATGACGAGAGCTCCACGGAGGCAATGGGTGCCAGGGGGAGGCTTGCTCTCCTCTGGGGTCTTTCTTCAGGTAAGATCACTTCCTCTGAAGCCTTAAATGACCGCATATTCAGCTGCACACTCTGCGGAGCATGCTCAGGTCTCTGCCCGCCCGGAGTTGATATTAAGGAGGTTATCTATCACGGAAGAAATATTCTCAAAGCGACTGATAAAAGGAGAAGGGTCCTCCGTTTTTTGACAAACTTCTATGCAAAGAGGCCGAAACTGAGCTTCAGGATGCTGAGAATGACCCAGCATATTGTCTTCCCCTATCTGCATAAAAAGGGGGTTATTCCCTTCAAACCCGAGCTCCCCGATTACTACCTGACTGACACTGACAGACGCCGCGTATACACGGTTTCTAAAAAGAGAGGCAGGGTTGCGATCTTTACCGGTTGCACCGTCAATTTCCTGTACCCGCAGTTCGGTGAATCTCTCATCAGCGTTCTGCAGAAGCTCGGCTACGAGGTTATCCTCCCGGCGGGCGAGGTCTGCTGCGGGATACCTCTAAGGACCCTCGGACTTGAAGAAGAGGCATTAAAACTCGCCAAAAAAAATTGCAGTCTCTTCAGCAAGCTCAATGTTGAAGCTGTTCTGAGTC
>Ga0316628_100005367_pt1 | contig 10266 bp, 20 predicted proteins | sample OWC_Aug_M2_C1_D5_FD_207648 | JGI IMG/M metagenome (GOLD analysis project Ga0316628, IMG submission 207648) | Wetland soil microbial communities from Old Woman Creek delta, Ohio, United States - OWC_Aug_M2_C1_D5_C | ecosystem: Environmental > Terrestrial > Soil > Wetlands | place: USA: Ohio... | reverse complement strand
TATCATTGCGGGTCAGCGAAATAAAGCCGCGCTTCGGCAGACGGCGCTGCAAAGGCATCTGACCGCCTTCGAAACCAACCTTGTGGAAGCCGCCAGAGCGGGACTTCTGGCCCTTGTGGCCGCGGCCGGCAGTCTTGCCCAGACCGGAACCGATGCCGCGCCCTACGCGGCGCTTGGCGTGCTTGGAACCTGCCGCCGGTTTAATTTGATTGAGTTGCATTTACGCCTCGCACTTGACCAGGTAATACACTTTGTTAATCATGCCCCGCACCGCCGGTGTGTCTTCCACTTCGACCGTGTGGTGCATGCGGCGCAGGCCGAGGCCACGCACGCACGCACGGTGCGATTCCTTCGTGCCGATCGGGCTCTTGACCAGAGTGACCTTGATTTTCTTGGTTTGTGCCATGGCTTACCCCGTGATCTCTTCGATGCTCTTGCCGCGCTTGGCAGCGATTTCGGCAGGAGAGTTCAGCGCCTGCAGACCGTTGAGGGTTGCACGCACCACGTTATAAGGGTTGCTTGAGCCGATGCACTTGGCCAGGATGTTGTGCACGCCCGCGGCCTCGAACACGGCGCGCATCGCACCACCAGCAATAATTCCCGTACCCTCGGAAGCCGGCTGCATGTACACCTTGGCCGCGCCGTGGCGGCCAATAACCGCATGATGCAGCGTGCCGTTCTTCAGGTTCACCTTGATCATCTTGCGACGCGATTCGTCCATCGCCTTCTGCACCGCAACCGGAACTTCCTTGGATTTACCCTTACCCATGCCGACGCGGCCATCTCCGTCGCCAACCACGGTGAGCGCCGCGAACCCCATGATCCGGCCGCCTTTCACCACCTTGGTAACGCGGTTGACCGAAATCATCTTTTCGATCAGACCATCGCCGCGCTCTTCCGGCTGTTGCTGAGTCTTTCCTTGTGCCTTAGCCATCATTTAACTCCGATCAGAACTTCAAGCCGTGCTCGCGCGCGGCATCCGCCAGCGCCTTGATGCGGCCGTGGTATTTGTAGCCGCCGCGGTCGAACGCAACCGAGGTGATCCCGGCGCTCTTTGCCTTTTCCGCAATGCGCTTGCCGACGGCTGCCGCAGCCTTGGCGTTACCGCCGTTGGCCAGCTCCTTGCGCAGATCGGCTTCCATGCTGGAAGCGCTCGCCAATATCTTGCCGCCGTCGGCAGATATCACCTGGGCGTAGATATGCAGGTTGGTGCGGTGTACGGCCAAGCGCACGGTTTTTTGCTCAGCTATGCGTGCACGGGTTTTGCGTGCCCTGCGCTGACGCGATTCTTTCTTGTCAAACATGATCCGCCTCGATTATTTCTTCTTGGTTTCTTTCAGGACTACCTTTTCGTCCGCATAGCGCACGCCCTTGCCCTTATAGGGCTCCGGCTCGCGATACGCGCGGACTTCCGCGGCAACCTGGCCAATTTGCTGCTTGTCAGTACCTTTCAACACGATTTCGGTCTGGCTCGGTGTTTCAACTTTCACGCCCTTGGGCATCTTGTGCGCAACGGGGTGTGAGTAACCCAAGGTCAGGTTGAGCGTATCGCCTGCTGCCTGGGCGCGGTAACCCACGCCCACCAGGGTCAGCTTACGCTCATAGCCTTTGGTCACGCCCTGTATCATGTTGGCCAGCAACGCCCGGACTGTGCCGGACATGGCATTGGACTGCTTGGAACCGCTGGTTGCCTTGCACAGCAACTGGTCACCCTGGCGCTCGACCTTGACGTCTGCATTCAAGGCCTGCGTCAGGCTGCCCAACGGGCCCTTGACGGATATTTCGCCTGCCCCCAGCGTGACTTCCACACCGGCGGGAACGATAACGGGATTCTTAGCGACTCTGGACATAGCTTCCCCTTATGCGACGATGCACAAAACTTCGCCGCCAATCCCATTGGCACGCGCTTTGCGGTCGGTCATCAGACCCTTGGAGGTGGAGACGATGGCTATACCCAGACCGTTCATCACCTTGGGGATGTCTTCGCTGCCCTTGTAGATGCGCAACCCGGGGCGGCTCACGCGCTGGATCTTCTCGATCACAGGGCGGTCGGCGTAATACTTCAGGCCAATTTCCAGCGTAGCCTTGGCACCGTCGTTGACTATCTTGAAGCCTTCCACATAACCCTCATCCTGCAACACCTTGGCGATTGCCGCCTTGAGTTTGGACGAAGGCATGGAAACTGTTGTTTTTTCCGCCAGCTGCGCGTTGCGGATACGCGTCAACATGTCGGAGATCGGATCACTCATGCTCATAGTTTCACCCTTACCAGCTTGCCTTGACTACACCGGGAATTTCGCCGCGCATTGCATACTCGCGCAACTTGCTGCGGCCCAGGCCGAATTTGCGGAACGTACCGCGAGGCCGCCCAGTCAGCGCACAACGGTTGCGCAGACGCACCGGGCTGGCGTCACGCGGCAGCGCTTGCAGCTTCTGGCGCGCCTCAAAGCGTTCTTCGTCACTCAGTTTGACGTTGGAGATAATCGCCAACAACTCGGCACGCTTGGCAGCGAATTTCTTCACTGTGTCGCGGCGTTTCTGCTCACGGTTAATCAATGCGACCTTAGCCATTTCGCCCTCAGTTCTTCAATGGGAATTTAAACGCCGTCAGAAGCGCTTTCGCCTCTGCATCGGTTTTTGCGGTGGTGGTGATGGTGATGTTCATCCCGCGCAACGCATCAATCTTGTCATACTCAATTTCCGGAAAAATGATCTGCTCTTTGACACCCATGTTGTAGTTGCCACGGCCGTCAAAGGACTTTCCCGAAATACCGCGAAAGTCGCGAATACGCGGAATCGCGATGGTCACCAGGCGATCCAGGAATTCGTACATGCGCGCCTTGCGCAGGGTAACCTTGCAGCCCACCGGATAATTCTCGCGAATCTTGAAACCTGCGATCGATTTCTTGGACTTGGTCACAACAGGCTTCTGCCCTGCGATCTTCTGCATATCGCCCACCGCGTATTCCATGACCTTCTTGTCGGCCACGGCCTCGCCCACACCCATGTTCAGGGTAATCTTTTCGATGCGGGGCACTTCCATCACGGACTTGTAGCCGAACTGCTTCATCAGATCCGGAGCCACTTTGTCCCTGTAGTAATCATACAAACGAGCCATGCTTCGCCACCCCTCAAACGTCAATCACTTCGCCGCTGGACTTGAACACGCGCACCCTGCGCCCGTCATCCAGCACTTTAACACCAACACGGTCGCCCTTCTTGGCCGCCGCGTTATAGATCGCCACATTCGAAATATGGATCGGCTTTTCCATCTCGACGATACCACCCTCGACACCCTTGACCGGGTTGGGCTTCTGATGTTTCTTGACCTTGTTGACGCCGCTCACCACCAGGTATTCGCCAGCCACGCTCAACACGCTACCGCGATTCCCCTTGTCTTTTCCGGTGATGACGATGACATCATCATCTTTTCTGATCTTACGCATGATTTATCCTCTACTGCCGTTAGAGCACTTCGGGCGCCAGCGACACGATTTTCATGAAACGCTCGGTACGCAGCTCGCGCGTGACCGGCCCGAAGATACGGGTTCCGATCGGCTCGAGCTTGTTGTTCAGCAACACGGCAGCGTTGCCGTCGAATTTGATCAGCGAACCATCCGAACGACGCACACCTTTGGCAGTACGCACCACGACAGCGCTGTACACTTCGCCCTTCTTGACCCGCGCGCGCGGTGCAGCATCCTTGACGCTGACCTTGATCACGTCACCAATGGCCGCATAACGGCGCTTTGACCCGCCCAACACCTTGATGCACATAACGGAACGCGCACCGGTGTTATCGGCCACTTCCAGCACAGATTGCATTTGTATCATTTTTTACTCTCCAACTTATTCCGCCCGCGGCGGCTAGTTTTGGAACCCGTTTGGGTCAGGCCGCCGCTACGTACGGCGGTGAAACGAAGCCGTGAATTCTATCCAAACTTGGCTAAAAGCACAAGCAAAATCTGCTTAAACCGCGTTCGCCTTTTCCACCAGCTTGGTCACGCGCCAGGCTTTGGTTTTGGCGATCGGACGGCACTCTTCGATCATTACCACATCGCCCTGATGGAACTCGCCGTTCTCGTCGTGCGCGTGGTATTTCTTCGACACGCTGACGATCTTGCCCAGCACCGGATGCTTGACCTTGCGCTCAACCAGGACAGTCACGGTCTTGTTCATCTTGTCGCTCACCACCGTGCCGGTCAGCGTGCGTTTCAGGCTAGTTGCACTCATTGTTGCACACCCTTCTCTTTCAATACGGTCTTCACCCGCGCAATGTCGCGGCGCGTTTTGCCCAGCAGGCTGGTGTTGCTTTGTTGCTGCGTAGCCAGTTGCACACGCAGCCCGAGCTGGGCGCGCTTCAGCGCCAGCAGCTCATCTTGCAGTTCAGCTGCGGATTTATTCCTCAAATCGCTCGCTTTCATGTTTACGCCCCTATCTGTCTAACCACAAATGCCGTGGCGATCGGCAGCTTGGCCGAGGCCAGGCGAAACGCTTCGCGTGCCAGCACTTCGTCCACCCCGTCCATCTCATACAACATCTTGCCGGGCTGTATCTCGGCGACGTAGTACTCCGGACTTCCCTTACCGTTACCCATCCGGACTTCGGCCGGCTTCTTGGATATCGGCTTGTCCGGGAAGATGCGGATCCAGATACGGCCGCCGCGCTTGATGTGACGCGTCATGGCACGACGGGCAGCCTCAATCTGGCGTGCAGTCAAACGACCGCGCGCCATGGCCTTGAGGCCGAATTCACCGAAACTCACCTTGTTGCCGCGGGTAGCGATGCCGGTGTTACGGCCCTTCTGCTCCTTGCGGTATTTCCTTCTAGCTGGTTGCAGCATGTTTTGCTCCCGACTTTCTCACTTTCTTTTCCGGCTCGACCGCTGCTGGTGCAGCCGCCTCTTCCTGCCCGGTCTGTTCACCCTTGAACACCCAAACCTTGACGCCGATTATGCCGTAGGTGGTTTTCGCCTCGGAGAAGCCATAATCGATATCGGCCCGCAGCGTATGGAGCGGCACACGGCCTTCGCGGTACCATTCGGTACGCGCGATTTCGATGCCGTTAAGGCGTCCTGCGCTCATGATCTTGATGCCTTGCGCGCCCAAGCGCATCGCGTTCTGCATCGCGCGCTTCATGGCGCGGCGGAACATGATGCGCTTTTCCAGCTGCTGGGTGATCGAATCGGCAATCAGCTGCGCATCGACTTCCGGTTTGCGCACTTCCTCAATGTTCAGCGCAACGTCAGGCAGGCCCATGCGCTTCTTCAGCTCGTTGCGCAGCGTCTCGATGTCCTCACCTTTCTTGCCGATGACCACGCCCGGGCGTGCGGTATAGATCGTGATACGTGCGTTCTTGGCGGGGCGTTCGATGACCACCTTGGAAACGCCGGCGCCTGCCAGCTTCTTCTTCAGGAAGTCGCGCACCTCGATGTCCTTGTGCAGCATTTCGGCGAAATGCTTGGTGTTGGCGAACCACTTGGACGACCAGTTCTTCTGCACGCTCAACCGGAAGCCGGTTGGATGAATTTTCTGTCCCATGTTTTCCTCAGTTCCCGACGGTAATCGTGATGTGGCAGGTCTGCTTCTCAATGCCGGTGCCACGCCCCTTGGCGCGCGCAATCATTCGCTTGAGCGAGGTGCCCTTGTCCACGTAAATGGTGCGCACTTTCAGCTCGTCGATGTCGGCACCATCGTTGTGCTCGGCATTGGCAATGGCGGACTCCAGTGCTTTCTTGATGATCACGGCGCCCTTTTTTGGGCTGAACGCCAGGACATTCAACGCCTGAGCCACGGGCAGGCCGCGGATCTGGTCCGCCACCAGACGTCCCTTCTGGGCTGACAGGCGAACGCCCCTAACTACTGCTGTTGTGTTCATCATATCTCCTTATTTCTTGACCGCGGCTTTCTTATCGCCGCCATGCCCCTTGAAGGTGCGGGTCAGCGAGAACTCGCCCAGCTTGTGGCCGACCATGTTCTCGGAGATGTACACCGGGATGTGCTGCTTGCCGTTGTGCACCGCAATGGTCAAACCAACGAACTCAGGCAGCACAGTGGAACGGCGCGACCAGGTTTTCACCGGACGCTTGTCACTGGTCGCACGCACTGCTTCGATTTTCTTCAACAGGTGCGCGTCAACGAACGGGCCTTTTTTAACGGAACGTGCCATATCTATCTACCTCTTAATTCTGGAAGCGGCGACGCACAATCATGCCGCTGGTACGCTTGTTGCGACGCGTGCGGAAGCCTTTGGCAGGCACGCCCCATGGGCTGACCGGGTGACGGCCCGCTGCGGTCTTGCCTTCGCCGCCGCCGTGCGGGTGGTCAATCGGGTTCATCGCCACACCACGCACCGTCGGACGGATACCGCGCCAGCGCTTGGCGCCCGCCTTGCCGATGGAACGCAGCAGGTGCTCACCGTTGCCCACTTCGCCCAATGTCGCGCGGCAGTCAACATGCACCTTGCGGATTTCGCCGGAGCGCAAACGCAGTTGCGCATACGACCCTTCGCGCGCCAGCAACTGCACCGAAGCGCCAGCTGACCGCGCCAGTTGCGCGCCCTTGCCGGGCAGCATCTCGACGCAATGGATGGTGGAGCCCACCGGGATGTTGCGCAGCGGCAACGCATTGCCCGGCTTGATCGGCGCGTCGGATCCGTTCACCAGCTGCGCTCCGACAGCCACACCCTTGGGAGCCACGATGTAGCGGCGCTCGCCATCGGCATAGCACAGCAGGGCGAGGTGCGCGCTGCGGTTCGGATCGTATTCCAGGCGCTCAACCTTGGCAGCGATGCCGTCCTTGTTGCGCTTGAAATCTATAACGCGATAATTCTTCTTGTGTCCGCCACCCATGTGGCGAGTGGTGACGTGGCCGTTGTTGTTGCGACCGGCGGTGCGGTTCTTCTTTTCCACCAGCGCGGCGTGCGGCTTGCCTTTGTGCAGGTCGGGATTGACCACGCGCACAACTGCACGGCGTCCTGGCGATGTCGGTTTGAGTTTGATCAGTGCCATGATATTTATCCTTGCTCGCCTGCGGCAAAATTGATTTCCTGGCCGGGCGCGAGGCATACGTATGCCTTCTTCCAGTCGCTGCGCCGCCCCATGTAACGGCCAAAGCGCTTTTGCTTGCCCTTGACGCAAGCCATCTGCACGCTCTTAACGCTAACCTTGAACATCAGCTCAACCGCAGCCTTGACTTCGGGCTTGGTGGCGTCTGACGTCACGCGGAAAATCACTTGTTCATGCTTGTCGGCCACATAAGTCGCCTTCTCGGATATCTGCGGGGCGATCAGCACGTTCAGCAGACGCTCCTGACTAAAATTCTGTGCGCTCATGCCAGCATCTCCTCAATTTTCGCGACCGCGCCGCGCGTTACCAGTACGTTCGGGAAACGCACGAGGCTGACGGGATCCGCCTGATGCGCCTCGACCACCAGCACGTCCGGCAGATTGCGCGAGGACAGGTACAGGTTGTCGTCCATACTGTCGGTGATGATCAGCACGCGCCCCAGGCCCATGCCCTTGATCTTCTGCGCCAGCAATTTGGTCTTGGGCGCGTCCACCGCCAGGCTGTCCACCACGGACAGGCGGCCTTCACGCACCAGCTGCGACAAAATGGCGGCCAGACCCGCACGATACATCTTGCGGTTTACTTTTTGAGTGAAGTTTTCATCCGGGGAATTCGGGAAAATCTTACCGCCCCCACGCCACAGCGGGCTGGACGCCATACCGGAACGGGCACGGCCCGTGCCTTTTTGCGCCCAGGGCTTGCGCGTGCTCTTGGCGATCTCGCTACGCCCCTTTTGCTTGCTGTTGGCGGAGCGGGCGTTTGCCTGGTAAGCGGTCACCAATTGATGCACCAGCGCTTCGTTGTATTCGCGCCCAAACAGCTCGTCCGAAGCATTCATGCTTGCGGCGGCCTGGCCCTTATCGTTAATGACTTTCAGTTCCATTATGCACCTGCCTTCACTGCCGGACGCACGACCACGTCGCCACCCTTAGAACCGGGAACAGCCCCCATCACCAGCAACAGCTGACGGTCGGCGTCGATACGGACGATTTCGAGATTCTGCACAGTGCGCTGCACGTCGCCCAAATGGCCGGTCATGCGTTTGCCGGGGAACACGCGACCCGGATCCTGCGCCATACCGATGGAGCCAGGAACGTTGTGCGATTTGGAGTTACCGTGCGATGCACGGTTGGAGCTGAAGTGATGGCGCTTGATCGTACCGGCATAACCCTTACCGATGGTCACGCCAGTGACGTCAACTTTCTGCCCGACTTTGAATTGATCCGTTCCGATGACCGCACCCGCCTTCAGGTTCGCTACCTCTTCGGCACTAACGGTAAATTCCTTCAGAACGCTGCCCGCCTCAACACCTGCCTTGGCGAAGTGCCCCGCAGCAGCTTTGCTGACACGGGAGGGACGGCGCGCGCCGAAAGCTATCTGCACGGCAGTATAGCCATCGCTATCCGCGGTTTTGATTTGGGCAACCCGATTATTGGACACGTCCAGCACAGTCACCGGCAACGAAGATCCGTCGTCGGTAAAGATGCGGGTCATGCCAATCTTGCGACCGACAAGTCCTAAGCTCATTATCTTTTCCTCTTGTTTAAGGGGCTGACTTCAATTGGCCAGCCGATTACAACTGCCTACTACAATTACTGCAACTTGATTTCCACATCCACGCCAGCAGGCAGGTCCAGCTTCATCAGCGCATCCACAGTCTTTTCCGTGGGGTCAACGATGTCCATCAGGCGCAAATGGGTGCGAATCTCAAACTGGTCGCGTGAAGTCTTGTTCACGTGCGGCGAACGCAATACGTCAAAGCGCTCAATCCTGGTCGGCAGGGGCACAGGCCCCTTTACCACTGCGCCGGTACGCTTCGCGGTATCCACGATTTGCAGCGCCGACTGGTCGATCAGGCGGTAGTCAAATGCCTTCAGGCGTATGCGGATTTTCTGGCTTTGCATAATAGTCACTTCACATTGTGGCACCCGTCATCCGGGCACCTGTTCTAAAGAGCGCGCGATTATACAGCGAAGCAAGGCTCCGCTGTAACTTTTTTTACCGTTTACTCAACAATCTTCGCCACGACACCCGCACCAACGGTACGGCCGCCTTCGCGGATGGCGAAACGCAGGCCTTCTTCCATCGCGATCGGGGCGATCAGGCTGACGGTGATGCTGACGTTGTCGCCAGGCATGACCATTTCCGTGCCTGCAGGCAGTTCTACCGCGCCGGTTACGTCGGTGGTGCGGAAGTAGAACTGGGGACGGTAACCCTGGAAGAACGGAGTGTGGCGTCCGCCTTCGTCCTTGCCCAGAACGTAGATCTCGGCCGTGAACTTGGTGTGCGGGGTGATGGAGCCAGGCTTGGCCAGAACTTGGCCGCGCTCGACTTCTTCACGCTTGGTGCCGCGCAGCAGGACGCCGACGTTGTCGCCTGCCTGACCTTGGTCGAGCAGTTTGCGGAACATTTCGACGCCGGTGCAGGTGGTCTTGAGGGTGGGCTTGATGCCGACGATTTCAAGTTCGTCGCCAACCTTGACGATGCCGCGCTCGATACGGCCGGTCACAACGGTGCCGCGGCCGGAGATGGAGAAGACGTCTTCCACGGGCATGATGAAGGCGCCGTCGATCGCGCGCTCAGGCGTGGGGATGTAGGTGTCCAGGGCTTCAGCCAGGCGGAAGATGGCGGGTTCGCCCAGTTCGCCTTGGTCGCCTTCCATTGCCAGCTTGGCGCTGCCATGGATGATGGGGGTGTCGTCGCCAGGGAAGTCGTATTTGGAGAGGAGTTCTCGCACTTCCATTTCGACCAGCTCCAGCAGTTCGGCGTCGTCCACCATGTCGCATTTGTTCAGGAATACGATGATGTAGGGCACACCTACCTGACGGGCGAGCAGGATGTGTTCGCGGGTCTGGGGCATGGGGCCGTCTGCGGCAGAGACCACGAGGATGGCGCCGTCCATCTGGGCGGCTCCGGTGATCATGTTTTTGACGTAGTCGGCGTGGCCCGGGCAGTCAACGTGGGCGTAGTGGCGGTTGGCCGTTTCGTATTCCACGTGGGCGGTGTTGATGGTGATGCCGCGCGCCTTTTCTTCGGGGGCCGCGTCAATCTGGTCGTATGCCTTGGCTTCGCCGCCGAATTTCTTCGACAGAACGGTGGTGATCGCCGCGGTCAAGGTGGTCTTGCCGTGGTCCACGTGTCCAATGGTGCCGACGTTTACGTGCGGCTTGGTGCGTTCAAATTTGCTCTTTGCCATGATT
>Ga0316628_100005366_pt1 | contig 10267 bp, 9 predicted proteins | sample OWC_Aug_M2_C1_D5_FD_207648 | JGI IMG/M metagenome (GOLD analysis project Ga0316628, IMG submission 207648) | Wetland soil microbial communities from Old Woman Creek delta, Ohio, United States - OWC_Aug_M2_C1_D5_C | ecosystem: Environmental > Terrestrial > Soil > Wetlands | place: USA: Ohio... | reverse complement strand
TAACCTCTATCGTCTGCAACTTTTATTTTTTAAGAAAGAAATTGAAAGAGGGCGGGTAAAGGACCCGCCCCTACGTGATTCCCTGGGAAAAAAGACTAATTCTGCCGGCAATATATTCGACTTCCCCGGGTTCCATGCCGTAATAAAGGGGTAAACGCAGCAGGGTTTCGCTAACCCGGTCGGTTACCGGCAGGGAAATATGATCATACTTCCCTTTCCAGAAAGGGGCCTTGTGCAGCGGTACATAATGGAAGATGGCCATAATGCCGTTTTCATCCAGGTATTCGATCAATTTTTTCCGCTGGCGGTGACTTTCCAATAACATGTAAAACATATGTCCATTGTGGGTTATCCCGGGTGGGATGATGGGTAATTTTGCCGGTGGTAATTGGTTAGACAACAACCGGTTATAAAGGTTGAAGGTTTCCAGGCGATTTCGATCGATTTCGCCGGATTTCAATAATTGGGGATATAGAAAGGCGGCTTGCAGTTCCGATACCAGGAAACTGGATCCCAGGTCCACCCAGGTATATTTATCCACCAATCCCCGGTTAAAATGGATACGGTTGGTTCCTTTATCCCGTACCAATTGGGCCCTTTCTACCATTTCGGGGTTATTGACCAGCAGGGCACCGCCTTCGCCGCACTGGAGGTTTTTGGTTTCGTGGAAACTGAGGGCCGCCAGGTCGCCGAATTTCCCCAGGGGTTCTCCTTTATAATAACAATCGATGGCCTGTGCCGCATCCTCTACCAGGAAAAGGTTATGTTTGCGGCAAATGTCCACGATGGTTTCCATTTCGCAGGCCACGCCCGCATAATGCACCACCACCACCGCTTTGGTCCTGGGGGTAATCAAGGCTTCGATTTGGGTTTCATCGATATTTTTCGTATCTGCGCGGATTTCGCACCAGACGATTTCCACACCCCTGAGGGCAAAAGCACTGGCCGTGGTTACAAAGGTATAGGAGGGCATTATCACTTCATCCCCGGGTCGGAGATTACACAAAAGGCTGGCCATTTCCAGGGCGGCGGTGCAGGAGGGGGTCATGATCGCTTTCTGGCAGCCGGTTTTCTGTTCCAGGATTTTGCTGCATTTTCGGGTAAATTCCCCATCCCCGGAAAATTTCCCGTTTTTAATGACCTGGTTTAAATATTCGGCTTCTTCGCCGGTGACCAAAGGTTTATTAAAGGGTATCTTCATTTGACAATTTCCCGGGCGATCCGGATGCCTTCAAAGGTGGAATCGGCCGATCTTTCCTGCTTAGCCTGACCGCAATCAAACAACTGCTGCCGATGGGTATCTTCTTTTTCCCCCGGATAAACTTCAGTTCCCATTGGAAAATCTTGTGAATCAATTTTCCCAAAATTCCACTTTTCTGCATTTGAGCATGATCCCTGTTTACTTTTTCTTTACCGATGCGCAGACTTTTTTTATCCAATCCCAACCTGTAAGGTAAAGCACGAAACAAAAATATTAAAAGGGGTAATAGCCAAAAAAAATAGGTGGCATATTCGATGGTATAACCGTTTTCCGTTAATATTTTTTTGCTGGTTTCGAGAGAATACCGCTGGAAATGGCCGGCAAAAACATCATCATTAGACCATAAAAATTTAAATGCCGGGACAGTGATATACAGCATCCCGTCGGGGATCAGCAAAGGAGATAAGGTTTTCAAAAACCCAGTGGGATTTTCTATATGTTCCAACACGTCGAAAAGTCCGACGGCCGGTAACGAATGGAATGGAGAATCCAGGTCTTCCAGGCGGGCGCAGATCATATTTTTCAGACCTCTTTTTTGAGCATTGGCTATACCTGCTTTGCCGGGTTCCACCAGTACGGTTTGAAATCCATGATCTTCCAACGCTTTGGCGACACACCCGTTTCCTCCGCCAATATCATATAAAATTCCCCCTGGAGGGAATTTTTTCAATAGTTCTACGATGCAATCGTTTCGATGACAAAACCAGTAACTTTTGTCTTCCACCTCAAAACAAAGGTCATTCCCTTCGCCCGGGTATGAAATTCCATTTTTATATGACATTTTATCGGTATTTTTCATTTGAGTTTTTTGTGCCGCCCCATAATATATCCGCTTGCGATCAGGATATAAATCTTAAAAGTTCGAATTTCCCGGGCAGGTGATGTCATTCTTTTCACTTTTCCTTAAATTCCAGCCATTGGTAATAACACAGGGTTATTTTCGATAAATAAAACCCATTTTTTTGATACAGATGCAGTGCGCTGGAATTTTTCCCCTGCGTCACCACTTTCACTTCAGCAACCCGGCGTTTATGAAGCAAATGAGAAACCCGGTTAAGTAATAAACCGCCCAACCCTTTTCCCCGGTAGGCTTCATCGATACCAAATAAGCCTAGAGACGCTGCGTTCTCTCTATATCGCAGCGAATTAAAGGCCAGGATACCGGTTTCATCGCATAAATAATAAAGCTCATCATCGAATTCGCCTTTGATTGCTTTTTCAATCCATATTTGAAACATTAAATCAACCTTATTCCTGTCAAATTCTGGATACCGGTAATATCGACTGTTTGTAAATAATCCATGACCAACTATTTTTAATCTATCTATATCCTCTATTCCTGCTTTTTTAAAAGTTAATCCCTCAAGTGAAATATCCTCACTTACGTCCCCGGGCAGTTTTTTTATGAACGTAAGCCTCAAGTCCGCCAGGTGAAATCCCGATCCTTCGGTGGAATAGATACTTTCCGTATCCGATGCTTCGCAAAATAATTCGATAAAATTTATTTTCTCTTTTCTTGCATTTTCAAGTTCTTTCCTCAAACGATCTCCCGTACAGTCATTGGCATGTATTCTCCCAATGGTAAAGCCAAAGAATTGGGAGTCCCAGTCTAAATATTTTACTTTATTGGTGTTCAAGGTTTCGTGATCCATTTTCGTCCCCGACCTTCTCAGCGATTACGTACAGCGGTCTGTTTTTGACCTCGTCGAAAATTTTCCCCAGGTAAACCCCCAGGACTCCCAGGGTGGAAAGCAGGAGCCCGCCTATGAAATAAAGGGATACCATCAAGCTGGGCCAGCCTATGACCGGGATGCCCCACAGCAGGTATTTCATGATGATGAATACCCCGTATAGAAAAGATAAAAAGGATAGCAATAAACCGACTTTTATGGATATTTTCAGAGGCTTGTTTGACATAGAAACAATTGTGTCCAGTGCCAGGTCCAGTTTTTTTCTAAAGGTATATGCCGATTTTCCAGTGCTTCTTTCCCCATGTTCCACATCGATATAGGCTGTATTAAATCCCAGCCAACGGATGAACAGGGGGAATAACCGGCTGTGTTCCCGCATTTTATTAAAGCTGTCGATCACTTTCCGGGAGTAGATGCCAAAATTAGCCACGGTGGCATCCGTTTTAGTACCGGCTAAAAAATCGAAAATTTTATAAAACAACCGGGAAGAGATTTTCCTGGTAATGGTGTCTTTTCTTATTTGTCGGCGGGCAAAAACAACATCATAACCTTCGCTGGCCTTGCCGTATAAATTGATTATCTCTTCCGGTCGATCCTGTAAGTCCCCGTCCATGACCACGACCCAATCCCCGGAGCTTTGTGCCACACCGGCGGTAATGGCGATATGCTGCCCAAAATTCCTGGAAAATCGTATTCCTTTGACTCTGCAGTCTTTTTCGGCTTTCCTGGAAATAAGTTCCCAGGAATTATCCGGGCTGCCGTCGTCGACGAAGATAATTTCAAAATCTTTTGTAATGGTGCTTAAATTGGCGGTCAACCGGGTATACAATTCGTCGATGTAGGGCTCATTCCGGTATATGGGTATGACCACGGAAATGACGGCTTTACCGTTATTTATTTTTCCAGGGTTACTGGGCATTTTTTTATGCTCCTTTTTCCAATCTTATTTGCTCTGCTTTTGTGGGAGGTCCTCCCCATAAAATTTCCGAATGAGGAATCCCTCTTTTTTTTAATTCCTGCAGCGTCGATACATATTCTTCCATACCAGTGCCCGAGACCAATGGAAGTATTTTTCCCGTGATTTTATCCACCTTAAGTATCGTCCAGGGGGCATCTTTCTTTTCTCCTCTCCATTGCAGGGTATATTCCAATTGGTTCAATTCACCGGTTTTTTTGTCCAGCCGGAAAAGAAAAACAGGCTGTTTTAGCGAAAGCCCGGTCATATTATACCTTGGCTCCCATCCTTTTATTCGGCGATTAAAATGGTTGTCGAAATTATAATACCCGGTGTGATCAATAGGCCCCAGCAGACCGGTGACATCCTTTCGTTTTAACGCAAACTGCAAGTAACCGCTCGATCTTTCCCAGCCTCCTGCAATTCCTTTTATATCGACAATTACGATTTGAGAATCCATCGGTAAGCTCATTTTATTCAAATCCCGTTGAATAATTGAGAAATCCGTATTGACTGGAGTATACGTTTCGTTGAGAGTGAAATATCTTGAAATACCGGAGAAAAGAATTAGCGCCGCAAAAACCGGGATATGTAATTTAAATTTTCCGTGGAATAATTTTTTCAATATCACATATAATGAAAATACGAAAAGCGCATTTAATCCGAAGGACGAAATAAAAACATAACGGGGTATATAATACCGGCTCATAAAAATAAAAACAAAACCCGTGGAAATAGCCCAACCCAGGAAAAGAATATAAAGAAAAATACGGTTGAATTTCGGTTCGTCGCCGGGTTGTTTGAGATATAAAATAAAACCGACAGAAACGATTCCCAGGAAAATAATGACCGGGTATACCGGGTCGATATCGCCAAAGGGCAAACCCCATTTAAAATAAGTTAATATCCTTTTTAATATCATATCCAAAGGGATTTTCTTAATCGGCACACGCGGGAGCAGCACCATTTGTATAAATCGGGAGAAAGCAATTAGCGCAAAAAAAGAAATCAGGTATATATTTTTTTTATCGAATTTTTTATATCCCCAAAATGCCAGTACAAAAGGAGGAAATAAGAATAATGCCTGTTCCATGATTTGAGTGGCGGCCAAATAACTTAGAATTGCTCCCATCAACCGGATCCAATTTTTGGGGGTATTTTTTTCTAAATAGTGAAATCCGAGGATTAGTGATAATACGGAGATGAGAAGACCCCAGAGTACATATGACATGTTAATACCTGCCGGGATTTCCGACTGCATCGGGAGTATCGTGGGAAGAACGGCGGCAGTAAATGCGGTCATCCAGGGAAATCCGAATCTAAAACGGTACAAATAATAGAAGCAGCACGATAACGGGACCATTAGTAACAATACATATAACCCACGGGCAAGGTGCGGCGAATATGCCATGATAGTCCAGCCGGTCCATTCCGTAAAAGGAGATAATAGATTGTATTTAAACATCCAACGCGGGAATTCCCCACTTAAAACCATTTTATACCAGGCCGGGTCATCGTGCAAAAGGGAATCCAGGCCGAATATCGCAATGAGATTAAAAAAAATTACCATAAAAGCGATGCCTATATAAATGTTATACACTGCTGGTTTTGGCTTTACTGGTAATGGTCCTAAAGGACTCACACTATTACCCATGGATATTGCCCCCCGGCGATGGAACGAAAGCATCTTTCACCCATTTTCTCGAGGAATCCGGTTTTCCAGGTTTGACCATCTTTATTTCTTATTCGATGGCATAGTTTGCCCGTTTACACAACCGGTTGTAGACTTCCGATACTTTGACCGGGACCGGTTTTTTCTCCCGGTCTTTATGAAGTTTCCTTTCGGGAAAACTTCGATCTACCTTTGCCCCGATTCTTTCTTCGATCATATCTATTATGATCGCATCAAAAACCTGGTTGTAATGGAGAAATACCCATTCCCCGGTCTTGCTGTGGATTTCCAGTACATGAGAATACATCAGGTTCCAGAGTTTGAAAATTTGCCGCCGGGTGATTTCGAGGCTTTTTAAATATTTCTCCCGTTTCCATTCCAGGAGAATGCTTTCGGCGGTATCAGAGGGGTGACGAAAAACGCAAAAAAACACCGGTTTGTCGAGGTATTCCCTCCACACCGGGAGGGTGTAACAGAATCTTGGATCTTTGAAGCAGTAAGGTGGCCTGGAGGTTTTTTCTTTAATGCGTTTCAAAATATCGGGTGGGCAATCTATTTTTTTCCTCAACGGTATGTGCGCCAGCCAGCGTTGGTTTTTTACAGGTATATGCTTGAAGAATAATTCTCCCAGGCGTCCGGGCGGCCTATTAAACATATTCCTGGAAAGGATGTCCTCGTTAAGGTTTTGGATATCGTAGGCTTCGAAATAGCCTTTAGGGTTGCCAATGGTGGGGGGCATTATTTTATCCCCCATGTAGTACCCGGCGCCGGCCAGGGTTCCTGCTAATAAGCTGGTGCCGCTTCGACCGGATCCCAGGATAAGACAGTTTCTCATATCGATTGCTCCTTGCAGATATAAGAGCGAAAACTTTCGGCTTTTTCCAGGTCGACCCGTTCTGCCACCACAAACATATCGCGCGGCTTTAAGCCTGCCGGGGCGGGATGATCGCATCTCAGGATGCGAAACCCGATTTTTTCCAGGAGGTTTGTCACCAGGTCTTTGGACATCCAGGCAAATCGCAGGCCGGGAATCCCCTGCTGGGGATAGTATGGTTTTATGTCCCCGAACAATTTTTGGCTGCCGCGCTCCGTGGTGGGATCGGCCAGGGTCATCGCCAATTTTCCTCCTGTTTTCAAGGTCAGTGCGGCCGTGATCCAGTAAGCCAATGCGATCTGCAAATCGATGTGTACCATAGTGTCGATAGAATAAAAAAAGTCAAGATTTCCTGACATCCCGTGGTTGATAATATGTGTCAGCAGTTCATCGGGGCGTCTGGCTTCAAGATAAACCGGTATCACCCTGCCGGCTTCGATTTCACGTGGCATTTCCTGGCGTAATACCGAGAGGAATTTTTCGGAGACATCGGCACAGATAATCCTGGCATCCGCAGAATCAAGGACTTTGCGGGTATATTTGCCCGATCCGGCACCGATCTCGCAGGCCAGGCGACAAAGATCGATGCCATAGGGTTTGAACAAGGTTTCAAAGCGAAACTGCCAGATTCTCTCATCCCCCCATTCCTCACCGGGTACCCCGGTCGGATGGGTGGTGTAGAATCTCTGGACATATTGATCCCATGCGGATTCATATGGATTTTGACTCATTTTCCCCCCAGGCGAGAAAACAGATATGCCACTGCTCCCCGTAGTTCACGGAGTCTCATGCGTTTTTCCCGGGGCTTACGCCATAATTTAAACCATTCCTTTAAATATTTAAATTCCTTCAAGAGGATCATTTTGGCAAAATAAGCACCGCGGGCGATATCGTTTTGCTTTTTCAGTTCGAACAATCCCGGCCCGGGTTTTCGTCCGTGATGGTGATAAACCACCAATGCCGGGACATGGGCGCCGGTAAATCCCGCTCGCGATGCCCGTGCGGCCAGGTCGATATCCTCGAACCTGAACCGCGTCCCGGCCCCCAGGTGCTCATCGAAAGAACCGGTCGCCTCGATCACTTTCCTGTGAACGATGAAATTCGCCCCCTGGATGATACCGGTTCTCAAGTAGCTATATGGCGGGATATATTCGAATGTATCTTTTAAATTCAAGGCAAATTTCGCATCTCCAGGATCATAAAGCAATATCCTGCCGCCGCAGTATTGGAACTTATTATCGTCGAAAATGTGCATCGCTTTCAGAAGGTAGCCTTCTTCCAGGTAACAATCGTCATCGGTAAAAACCAGTATTTCGCCCTCCGCTGCTTCCGAAGCCAGTTTCCTGGCATATCCCAATCCTTTCCGGTTCGCTGTTATCACTTTCACCGGGAAGGGTGCGCTGCTTTTGTATTCCGACATTATTTTCCCGGTTTCGTCGGCGGAATCGCTGTCTACCAGGATCAACTCTCCCTGTACTTCCACTAGTTCTGCCTGGTTGATTTTGCCCAGGCATCTGCGCAGGATTTCGGCCCTTTTCCTGGAACAAATAATCAGCGATATTTTCACTGCGAATCCCCGGTTATTCCTTCAGCGTTCAGCATTCAGCGTGTATATGGTTACATATTTTCCGCCGAATACATCTGTTAAAGGGTATTGCGGCATGGGTATTGCGACTTTGCGATACAGCTCGGGAAAAGGAGTGCCGAAGAAGAGTACTTTGTTATTGCACCTGGTTTTTAACTTTTCCAGCGGGATACGTTTTTTCTTTCCTCTTCCCCAGCTAAATATGTAGTGTCCCTTGTTATTGTAAAAATATTTTTCTCCGTACACCCGGTTTAACAAGTCCCCGTATAAAGGGGTCCATTGATCGCCGAATTCCAAACCGAATATAACGGAAGAAGCATTATAATAATAAACGACGCAGTAATCTTTAAATTCGCCGTTCAATTTTTTTTCGATCCGCATGGCTTCTTCCAATTTTTCACTGCGGCTGCGCTGGAAATCGCTTATTCCTTGCAGCGTGTGTAGGAAAGAAAAAACGCCAAGGAAGATGCAGACGGCGCCGCGCCAGGTGAATCGCTTTTTTACCATGGGAGCGGCGGGAGCGGGAAGTTTTGCTCCGCGGTAGAACTGTTCCCTTTGCAAATAAACCAGGTACAGCGCCAGTGTACCTAAACACAACTCCGGGATCAGGTATTTGCTCTTAAAGTGCCTGGCTACGAACAGGATGCCGATTATTTGCACCGCCATTACCCCTAATAGTAACCTGGAGCGAATATCCCTGGCCGGTGTCCCCGGGATTTTTTTTAACCTCCGCCGGGAATATACCAGGACCAGTACAGCGATAGACACCAGGAAAATAATAATGAAGGGGATATTTTCTTTTATTACCAAAAACAATCCCAGGGAATAATCATCTATATCGAGGATGGATTTGTCACCGTGGCCATATATGCCCCTATGGGTGGAAATCAAATAGAGGAATTTGAAAAAGGTCGGATATTGTGGGATGATCGGGATCGTAAAAACGATTACCGCCATTACTGCCGCAGCGATGTAAAGTACAGCCGGGAGGAACCCCGGGATGATAAAAAACGGGAGCACCGCCAGAGGTAAAAAAGTAATTTTGGTGGCCAACCCGAATCCTACCACGATTCCGAATAGTACCGAAAAAATATAAATTTCCTTCCGGTCCCGGCCAAATTTCCCGGCCTGCAAGCGTTTGAGTAAGAGGATCATCATAATCAAGGATATGAAAACAAGGAGCGTATCGGTGGTTACTTTCCTGAAGCCGAAGATTACGATTTGCGGGGATAAAAATGGCGTAAATTGGAAAAATAAACCTGCCAGGACCTTTTGCGTAAAAGAGTAGGTTAATACGCCTATTATAAACACAAGTATAATGTTTAGTGCGGAGAACGCACCCTGGAGAGCATTTAAATAAAAGGTGGGATATTTGATTACCGAGGTGGGGAAATCATCTGCGGCCGAATCCCCATGTAAATAATAAGCGCATCTCATTACCAGGTGTGCCAACAACTGGTACGTTGTTCCCGGGTGCAATACCATCTTGCTTTTACCGAGCCGGGAAATATCGATGGCACTTAACAGGTATGCATAGTCGGGATCGGTATTGATGCCGTACTTTTGATGGTCTACGGTTATGAAAAAATACACGTGTATGGCCAGTAATATCAAAGGCGCAATGGTAAAAATGGCATAAACGGAAACTTTTCTTTTCATTTTGGTTTAGCAGTTGGCTCTTTGCTCTTAGCTCTTAGGAGAGTTTCAAGCTCCACCCCTCTGGCGGTTTTTCATGTTGGTGTTTCTTGTTAGTGTTAAAAATGGTATCGCCGTAGGCCAACACTTCCTCGACCTTAACCTTAACCTCAACCTTTTTTTCCTATATAGCGACTTCGCGCATCGCTGGCCGCGTATTCTTCATCCCACCATTTCATTTCCTCCAGGCTTTTGAAACTGCTAAAGCCCCGGCCTTTGTTCTCCACATCGAAAACCAGCGCTCCGTTTTGAACGATCATTGCCGTGAACCCTTTGTGATAGTTGCGGAAATTTAAATGTTTGGTTTGATAAGTGGAGATCAGGTATTCATCGGTATCATAACCTTTTAAGACATTGTTCCAATGCGAAGTCGGGGCGCAGCGGAAACAACTGTTGGTCCTACCGATATGCATGGGCTCATTATCGACCTCCGGGTAGGCATTCCCATCTTCCAGGAGTTGGCGTTTATGGGTATTATGGGGACCGCACCCGGTAAACAGCCCATACAGGAATCCATTGGGCGATAATTTCCCG
>Ga0316628_100005364_pt1 | contig 10267 bp, 8 predicted proteins | sample OWC_Aug_M2_C1_D5_FD_207648 | JGI IMG/M metagenome (GOLD analysis project Ga0316628, IMG submission 207648) | Wetland soil microbial communities from Old Woman Creek delta, Ohio, United States - OWC_Aug_M2_C1_D5_C | ecosystem: Environmental > Terrestrial > Soil > Wetlands | place: USA: Ohio... | reverse complement strand
GCCCGGAGTCGTCGATCGAGAAGCTGGTCTGGAGCGAGTTCGACAAGCGCTTTCGCGAGACCGCGCTGGACATTCTCGGCGCGGGCGGGCAGCTGCTGCGCTCCAGCGACGCGGCGCGCACCGACGTCGACTGGGAGCGCGAGTTCCTGTGGTCGCGCGCCGGCACCATCTACTCCGGCTCCTCGGAGATTCAACGCAACATCATCGCCAAGCGGGTGCTGAACCTGCCCCAAGGCTGAGTGAACCCACCATGAAGTTCGATCTGTCGGAAGACCAAGAGCTGCTGCGCCGATCGACCCGCGACTTTCTCGCCAGCGAGTGGCCGATCGAGAAGGTCCGCAAGGTCATGGAGGACGATCCGCGCGGCTACGCCCCCGCGGAGTGGGCTCGCCTGGCCGAGATGGGCTACCTCGGGTTGATGCTGCCGGTGAGCGTCGACGGCCAGGGACTGGGCGCCGTGGAGCTGGCCGCCGTCCTCGAGGAATCCGGGCGCGCCTGCATGCCCGGGCCGTACCTCGATGTGGTCCTGGCGGCGACGCTGCTCGCTTCGGCCGGGGGGCACGAAGCGCTCCTGAAAGACATCGTTGCCGGCACGCGGCTCGTCACCATCGCTCGCGAGGACTCCGCGTTTGCCGGCAGCAACGGCAAGTCGGTTCGCTTCGAAGCGGGACGCGTGCGAGGCACCAAGTACTTCGTGCCGTTTGCCGCGCAGACCGACGCGCTGCTGGTGACCACGCCGGAGGGGATCTGCCTGGTGGAGAAGCCGTACGACGTCGTGCCGCTGCCGACGCTCGATCCGTCGCAGCGCTTCGGCGAGGTCAAGCTCGACCATGCGGCCACTCGCATCGGCGACGCAGGCCTGCTCGAACGGGTCGATCAGCTCGCCGCCATCGGCGCCAGCGCCATGCTGCTCGGCGTGATGAGCCGCGCGCTCGAGATGACGATCGAGTACGTCCAGACGCGGCAAGCCTTCAAGCGCCCGATCGGCTCGTTCCAGGCGCTGCAGCACCGTCTCGCCGACTTGCTGCTCAAGACCGAGTCGACGCGCTCGGCGGTTTACCGCGCCGCCTGGTGCTTCGACACCAACGACGAGAGTACGGCGCTCGCCTGCGCCAGCGCCAAGGCGTACGCCGGCGACGCCTCCCGGCAGGTCTGTGGCGAGGCGGTCCAGATGCACGGCGGCATCGGCTTCACCTGGGAGCTCGACCTGCACTTCTACTTCAAGCGGGGCAAGACGCTCGAGCAGCACTACGGCGCCACCGAGGTACAGCTCCAACGCGCGCTCGCTGCCGCCGGCTTCTGAACGGGGGACAGGGCGGGATGGGCGCCCAGGTTACGATCGAGCGCAGCGGGGCCGTCGCCGTCTTGCGGCTCGACCGTCCTCCCGCCAACGCGATCGATCTGGAGTTCGCCACCGAGCTGGGAGCGGCTTTCGCGAGCCTCGCGTCCGAGGCGGAGGTGCGCGCCATCGTCGTCACCGGAACCGGCAAGTTCTTTTCGGCCGGGCTCGACCTCAAGCGCGTGCCGTCTTACGGCCGGGAACAGCAGAAGGCGATGGTGACGACCATCAACCGAACGATCGCGCAGATGTACGCCTGCCGGAAGCCGGTGATCGGGGCGATCAACGGCCACGCGATTGCCGGCGGTCTGATCGTCGCCCTCGCGTGCGACTACCGTGTCGGCACCAGCGCCCGCTGCCAGCTCGGTGTCACCGAGGCGCGCGCCGGAATCGCCTTTCCGGCCCTGGCGATGGCGGTGCTGCAGGCCGAGCTCGATCCGCGCGCGGCACGGGTGCTGACCCTGCGGGCGCGCAACGTCGATCCGCCAGCCGCGCTCGCGCTCGGCGTCGTCGACGAATTGCAAGCGCCTTACCGGGTACTGCCCGCCGCCGTTGGGGTGGCGAACGACTTCGCCGGCATCCCCGCGGATGCCTACGCGCAGGTGAAGCACCAGCTCCGCGGCCCGACGATTTCGTTCATGGAGGAGACGCTGGCAAAAGGCAGCGATCCCCTGCTCGAGTCCTGGCTGACCTCCGAGACCACCGCTGCGGCCGCGTCCTTGTTGCGGGAAAAGCACTGACGGCCGCGCGGTCCGTCAGCGGCGATCCTGGAGTCGATCGCTGCGGCTGCCGCCCGGTTGAGCCTGCGCATCCGGCGCGGGTTGCGGTGCCACGCGCGGCGCCGGTTGCGGGGCGACTTCGACGCGGGGCGACTGCGGCCGCTCCATTTGCCGGAGCCGCTCGCTGCGCGGTTGGTAGCTGCGCGGCTCACGCGGCGAGCTCAGCGGCTGGGCGGGCGGCGCTACACTGCGATTCGGTGGCGGGGCGGCCTCGCGGCGCTGTTGGAGCCGCTCGCTGCGCGGTTGATCGGCGCTGGCGTCCCGCGGCGGGCGCGCCGGAGGCGGTTCGCTCGAACGTGCCGCAGGCGCAGCCTGGCTGCGCGGCGGCGCCGGGGGACGCGATCGTTCTTCCAGTCGCTCGGAACGTGGCTGCCGCGGGGCGCTGCCTGGCACCACGCGCTCCGGGACGCTCTCGGCGGCGCTCGGACCCGCCTTCAACGGAGGCGGCGCGGCGCCCTGCCGCTCGCGCGTCTGCAGGCGTTCGCTGCGCGGCTGGCGCGGCATCCCGCCGGCCGGCGGTGCTTGGCCCGGCTGGTTGGTCCGCTCGGCGCGGTTACCTCTTTCCGCGCGCTGCCGAAGCGATTCGTTGGTATACTCCGGCGCGCGGAACACCTGCCGCGGACTCTCGTGCGGTGGCGCCGAGCGCGTCGTCGCCGGTTTGAATTTCGGCACGTCGTGCGGGCTGAGGTGGCGCTGCTCGACGCGCTCGAAACGGGTCAGCTTGGGAGCGCCATGGCCGAACTCGTCACGCGGCACGCCGACCACTCCATGTCGCACGTGGACGTTGCGGTACACGATCCTGTTCACGTGGATGATCGTGTGTCGATCGACGACAACGTTGTTGTAGAGCCGCGGTCCGCACCAGCCGGCCCACCACGGATGGCCCACGAAGCCCACCGGACCCCACCACGGCACCAGCGGCTCGCCCCAGCCGAGAGCGACCCAGCTCACGAACGGCGCACCGACCCCGATTCCCACGTGCACGCCCGAGCCGCCGAAGAACGCCACCAGCGCCGGGGCGTAGACGGGACGGATCGCCACCGGGATCGGCCCCGGCGCCCAGGCCCAATAGTTGTTGACGTACACCCAGCGGCCGTAGTGGAACGGCGCCCAGCCCCAGGGCGCATCGTCGACCCACGTCCAATCGTAGTAGGGGTCCCACATCCAGCGACCGGTGCTGTAGGGAGCCCAGCCCGGCGTCACCGACGGCACCCAAATGCGGCCGTAGGTCGGCTCGACCTGCCAGTTGCCGTAGCGGTCGAGGTCATCCGTGCCGTATATATCGGGAGGAACGTAGCGATCGCTGCTCGCTTCGAGCAGCCAGTCGGTGCGCTCGTAGTTCCAGCGGTCCCATTGGTCGGTTGCGGGCGCCGGATACGTCGCCAGCCGAGCCGTGGTCGTCCCGTCGATGACCGCCTGCTCGCCCGACTCGACGTCGGAGGGTTGACCGCCGGCCGGCGTCACCACCGCCAGCCCGCCGCGCCGCGCGACGAAAGCGGTGGACGGCTCGGTCACGTCGACGCGATAGTACCCCGGGCGATCGATGGTGAGAGCCGCGTTGGGGGTGTCGACCTCGATGGTTTGCCCGCCCGCCAGGTCACGCACGTCGAGAGCCGCATGACCCGCCGTCACCTTGAGTTGGAGATAATCGGGCTCGTGACTGACGAGGCCGAGCTGTGTATCGCCTTCGGCCCGCAAGAAGGCGCGCCCGCCGACCTGTAGCTCGAGATTGGCGTCGGCGCCGGTGTAAAGCAGATCGCCGGGCGCCACCGCGATGTTCAGGAGCGCCGGCTGCCAGTCTTTGTCGCCTGGGCGCCAGAACGACACTTGCCCGTCGATGAAGCTCAGTCGGGGCGGGGTCCGCCCCACTCGGTCATCTTCGCCAGCCGCGGCAGCCGGCGAGGCGCCGGTGACGAGCGCGGCCAGCGACACCGCGACGGCAACCCGCAGCCAGTGCGCGCGTGGGCGGAACCGGCGGGCGCCGAACGCCAAAACGGGGACAATCTGCCGATCAGGTTTGGACATAGTGGTCGCCTCTCGGGCGCTACAGCGGTTCAAACGCGAGCCGCCCGGCAAAGTTGCTCGCGGCAGCAATCGAGAGGTCGCCGCCGCCCTACGGCTGCGGGGCGAGCGCCAGGCGATAGACGGTCTTGCCGACGCCGTTGACGATTCGCAGCGTGAGCTCTCCTTCCTTGTCGATGTCGACCACCCCGAAGTTGAACCAGGTCTTGGCCTGGTCGAAATTCTCGATCTCCTCGGCGCTGCCGGGTCCGTTGAAGAACAGGCGGTCGGGGTGGAGGGTCGTATCGAGATCGCGGCGCGGAAAGACGCCGGCGTTGAGCGGGCCGGTGATGAACTCGTGAAAACGGAAAGCCGGATCATCGGCGAAGGGCGTGTAACGGAAGACCGTCGCGAAGTGCACGTCAGTGGTGATCCACACCTGGTTGCGCACGTGCTGACGATCGAGCTCTCTCAGGATCGACACCAGCTCGCGTTCGAACCCGGTCTGCTGGTGGTCGGCGGCCCAGCCGTCGTGACCCTTCTTGTCGTTTCCGGTCGGAATCGAGAGCGGGACGCTGCAGACGATCACCTTCCAGGTCGCGTCGGAGCGCACCAGGCCATCGATCAGCCACCGCCGCTGCGTGGCGCCCAGCATGGTCTTGGGCTGCAGCCCCGTGTCCGGCAGGACGTTCGCATCGCGATACTGGCGTGTGTCGAGGAAGAACAGCTCGAGCTGCCGGCCCCAGCGGATGCGGCGATAGAGGCGTGTCGGTGCCTGCCGCGGCGGCATCATCGGCTGGTAGTCGAGAAACGCCTGCAAGCCGATCGGCAACAGGTGGCGGCCGGGGGCGATCGGCAGCGTGTCACGGTGGGACCCGAAATCGTTCATGATCTCGTGATCGTCCCACACGGCGTAGTAGGCCGTCGAGGCCAGCAGTCGCTGCGAGGCCGGGTCGGTGCGGTTGTACCGCCAGTGGGCCCAGAAGCCGGGCAGATCGACGGAAGGCGACTTGGGGCCAACGACCTGCCGGTTGCCGTAGCGCCCGATGGGCGCGCAGGCGTCGTCGGCGTAGATCATGTCGCCGAGACCGATGAAGATGTCCGGGGATAGCTCCGCGATCCGATCGAAGACCGTGTACCCCTCCTTCTCGTCACGGCACGCGTTCTGACCGGCAACATCGCCGCCCCAGACGAAGCGGACCGATCGGCGGTCGGCGGGACTCGGCGCCGTCCGGAATCGGCCGTGTGCGGCGTCGATCTCGCCGTCCTGGTTCGCCGCGCCGTCGTCGCACCAGGCGCGGTAGGCGTAGGCGGTCGCCGGCGCGAGCTCGTCGAACAGAACCTTGCCGGTGAAATCGTGGCCGGCATCGACGGGTACACGGCGCGACTGCTCCGGGCCACCTTGCTGCGACCGCAGCAGGACCGCGAGCATCGCCGCTCGATCGCAGCGTGCCCAGATCACCGCGGTCGACGCCGTCACCTCTCCCGCTGCCGTGCCGAGGGTGATCCGCGACGCCTGGGCCGGCGCGCGCTTCAGGACCGCGGGAGCATGTGCTGGGTGCCGGCAACCCGCCAGCATCAGGCCGACGACGAGCGAGCAGCCCCGGACCCTGAGCCGCGCGCGCGCCCGCTGCAGCCGCGTTCGATCTCCCACGGCGGTCAGCGCACGACGCGAAAGCGCGGGAACGAGATGCGGCGACCGCGGCAGTTGGGGCACGCGCTCGGTCGCGTGAAGCGATGCCGGCGGGTGAACTCGAAGCCGCAGTCGAGGCAAGCGGCGGGATCGACCACGAGCGTCTCCCCCTTGTGGCTCAGGGATCGCTCGACGTGCTCGAGGTGGCTGGCGACATCGTGCTCCGGGATCCCGACCAGCTTCGACAAGTCGCGAGCCGTCGCGGCTCCCTCCAGCAGGGCGTGGTGAAGGCTCTCGCGCACCGTGGTCTCACGCGCCGCCGAACCGGCGGCGGCTGGCTTGTGCATGGGGAGAAGATTGTACGAAACGGAGCTGCGCTGCAACGTCCGGCCTCCTCGGGCGCCGGTCCGTGGGGCGTCGAGGCGACGGGCTAGGAGGCGTGGCGAGAGGACTTGGCGCGCGGTGCGCGCCCGCGCGCCCGCTTGGGGCCGCGCTTCTCCTCGGCCCCCATGACCGCGATCGGGCCCAGCCGCGCCGCCTCGCGCAAGCGGCCGAACTCGCCGTCGATCGCCTCGACCAGATCGTGCAGATCCGGTAACGCGTCCCAGTCGGCGTTGAGGCCCCAGTACAGTCCGTCGTTGTAGCTGAACAGGGCGATGCCGAGCGCTTGGTTCTTGTTCAACGGCACCAACGGGTAGACCGAGCGCATCTGGGCGCCCAGGAAATAGGTCGGAAACTGTGGGCCCGGAACGTTGGTGACGACGACGTTGTATGGCCGCGAGCGGGCGGAAAGCCGGGCGAAGGCGGAGAACAAGGTCGTCAGCGTCCAGTCGCTAATGTCCTCCAGCGTCTTCACGCCGAGCGCCTGCCTCGATCCCTTCAGCTCGCGAGTGGCCTCGCTCACCCGCTGCAGCCGGCGGCGAGGGTCGGCTTCGTCGAGCGGCAGACGAGCCACCATCATGCTGATCTGGTTTCCCAGACTCTCGCGCTGCCTGTCGCTGCGGATGTTGACCGGGATCATGGCGCGGAAGTCGATGTCTTCGACACGCAGGCCGCGGGCGCGCAGAAAACGCCGCAGCGCCCCGGAGACGACGGCGAGCACGACGTCGTTGAGCGTGCCGCCGAGCTGATTCTTGACCTGCTTGAGATCCTCGAGCCGCATGGCGAGCCAGTCGAAGCGCCGATGGGGGCCGATCTCGGTATTCAGCGGCGTGGGCGAGGCGGGCCGCAGGCCGGCGCCGACGGCCTCTCCGACGCCCATGATGGCGTCGCCGATGGCCGCCAGCGTACCGCCGGGATCGGACGCGGCGCGGCGCGCTGCGCCCAGGGCGGCGAGCGGCTCGCCGGCGCGGCGTAGCAGCTCGCCCAGCAGCAGGTCGGACGAGCTCGGCGCCGGGCGGGGAATCCAGCGCGGCGGGTTATCGAGCTGGCGTTCCAGCTCGGGCTGCGCGCGCATCAGCGCTCCGGTGAGCTCGACACTGCCGACGCCGTCGATCATGCAATGATGGGCCTTGGTGATCAGGGCCACCTGGTCCCCCTCGATTCCGTCGACGACCCACAGCTCCCACAGCGGTTTGCCGCGGTCGAGCTGTTGCGACAGGATGCGGCCGGCCAACCTCTTCAACAGCCGCTCGTCGCCCGGAGCCGGCAGGCGGACGTGGCGGAGGTGATAGTTGATGTTGAAGTGCTCGTCGTCGACCCAAACCGGGTAGCCGAACACCGGAATCCGGGTCAGCCGTTGCTGGTAGCGCGGGACGCGGTGCAGGCCAACCTCGACCATGCGGCGAACCCGGTCGAGGTCGGTGTTGCCATCGGGCGCCGTCAGCGGCGCCCCGTCGAACAGCGCGACGGCCCCGACGTGCATGTGGGCGTTGTGGTCCTCGACCTCGAGGAACGTGGCGTCGAGAGCGGTGAGGCGTTCGTAATGCGAGTAGGCCATGAGAACCTCCAACGGCGCGGCCCGGGGGACGAACTCTCGAGATCAGACTACCGCCGCCGGGCAGCACGATTCAAGCACCGGCTCGGCCACGCGGAAGGGCGGGGCGGTTCCCCGAACTCGCCGCTTGCCGCCGGAGGGCAGTCTGTAGTACGGCAGCCCTCAGGAATGCGGGCATTTCGACCAACCGCGGAGCGGGAGAAGGCGAGTATGGCATCATCCCCGAGCTACCATGGCTGACGTCATCGTCGCCGAGAACCTCACCAAACAGTTCGGCAGCCGTGTCGCCGTCGACGGCGTCAGCCTGCGGATCCGCCAGCAGGACGTCTTCGGCCTGCTCGGGCCCAACGGTTCCGGCAAGACCACCATCATCCGCATGCTCTGCGGCGTGCTCGCCCCGAGCTCCGGCCGGGCCACGGTGGCCGGCTACGATGTCACGCGCGAGGCCGAGCAGATCAAGCGTGTCATCGGCTACGTCTCACAGAAGTTCAGCCTCTATCCCGACCTCTCGGTGCGGGAGAACCTAGACTTCTACGGCAACGTCTACGGCGTTCCGGCTGGCGAGGCCGAGAAGCGCAAGAAGGAGCTGCTGCACCTGTGCGGCTTGGAGGGCCGAGAGCAACAAATCTCGGGCATCCTCTCCGGCGGCCTCAAGCAGCGCTTGGCGCTGGCCTGCGCGCTGATCCACCGGCCGCGCATCTTGTTCCTCGACGAGCCCACCGCCGGCGTCGATCCGGTCGCCCGCCGGCTGCTGTGGGACCTCCTGTTTCACCTGGCGCGCGAGGGCACGACGCTGTTCGTCACCACCCACTACATGGACGAGGCCGAGCGCTGCACGCAGGTGGCGTACGTCTACTACGGCAAGCTGCTCGTCAACGGCGATCCCAACTCGATGAAGCGCGAAGAGATCGAGAGCACCAACCGGCGCCTGGAGATCGTCTGCCAGCCGCTGATGGCCGCCCTCACCGTGCTGCGTGACGCGCCCTACGTCGGCGACGTCAGCGTCTTCGGGCAGGCTCTTCACATTCGCCTGCGCGACGTCCCCCCGGAGCCCACCACGACGGACGCACTCGCCGCCTTCGCCGGATCGGCGCACCGTGCCACCGTGATGGACGTGCTGCGCAAGCGGCTGGTGGAGGCGGGGATCGAGGTGCAGTCGGTGCGCTCGGTCTACCCCAGCCTGGAGGACATCTTCGTCAGCTTCACACGGAAGATGGACCAGAGCGCGCTGCTGCTCTAGCTCAGCCAAAAGCGAAAAGCCGAAAGCTCAAAGTCGGAAGGGCCGCCGTTTTCGGCTTTTCGCTTTACGCTTTCACCTTTGAGCTCGGCCGCTCAGACGGCGATCGGCTCGGCGTAGCGGGCCAGAACCTCGATCAGCTTCTGCAGCTGATCCTGCCCTTCCAAGCGCCACCGGTGGTCGTGCAGGGTTCCGGCACCGTGCCGCACGGCGTCGTTGAGCGTCGCCGACACCTCGTCCACGCCGAGGCCGATATCGGTGGCGAAGGCATCGATGTCGACGGTGCAGGCGGGCGGCTGCTCGCTGAGCAGGAGCCGCAGGCAGTGGATGAGGATGCGCACCCGCCCGAGCCGCTGCATGAGCTGCTGAATCGGCTGATTGGTCTGGCTCAGCCGCTGGCCCTGCGCGTTCATCATGCGGAAGACGACGTCGAGGTCGTCCTGCACCATCATCGCGAACACGTCGCGCCCGATGGCCAACAGGTTCGAGTCCTCGACCGCCTGGGCGGTGGCCGAGCGCGCCGCGCCGCTCAGCAGCGACAGCTCGCCGAAGAACTCGCCGCGGCCGAGCACGGCGACCTCCTTCTCGTGACCGGCCGTGCCGAGCGTCAACCGCACCCGGCCCTTCTCGATCACGAACATCTCGTCGCCGGGCTCGCCCTGGCGGAAGATCACCGTGCCCTTCGGGAAAAAAAGCTCGTCTCGCGGTGCGGAGGTCGCCATGGTTCCCTCGTCGTCCTACGCCAGCGTCTTGCGGAAGCGCGTCAGGCTGAGGAGCGTGAAAACGACCATGAACCCCGCCAGCGCCAGAAAATCCCTCTGCAGCTCCAGCACCGGCGTCGCTTTGAGCGTCAGCCCGCGGATCGCTTCGACGAAGTAGGTCATCGGCAAGGCCCACGCCACCGGCCGCAGCCAGAAGGGCATGGCCTCGATCGGAAAGACGAACCCGGACATCAACACCGACGGCACGATGATGAAGACGGCCATGAAGTTGGCCTGCAGCTGCGTCTGCGACAAGGTCGAGATCAGCGCGCCGAGCGCCAGGAGCGCCAGGATGAAGAGCACGGCCAGCACCCCGATCGATACCAGCGAGCCGCGAAACGGCAGATGGAAGACCAGGTCGGCGATCACCACGGCCACGACGAAGTCGAGAGCGGCGATCATGCCGTAGGGAATCATCTTGCCGGCGATCAGCGCGAAGCGCGAGATCGGAGTCGCCAGCAGCTGCTCGATGGTTTGCTGCTCTTTTTCGCGCACCAGGCCGGCGGAGAGCGTGAGCACCACCAGCATGATGACGATGCCGATGGTGCCGGGCAGGAAGAAGTCCGAGTCCCGCAGGTCCG
>Ga0316628_100005363_pt1 | contig 10268 bp, 9 predicted proteins | sample OWC_Aug_M2_C1_D5_FD_207648 | JGI IMG/M metagenome (GOLD analysis project Ga0316628, IMG submission 207648) | Wetland soil microbial communities from Old Woman Creek delta, Ohio, United States - OWC_Aug_M2_C1_D5_C | ecosystem: Environmental > Terrestrial > Soil > Wetlands | place: USA: Ohio... | reverse complement strand
GTCCTGGCGTGCTCCGTGTCGTCTCGTGCCGACATCGCGTGCGGCTACGGCTGCACGGCGGGCTTCGGCGAGGTCCGGTGCTCGCCGCGGCCGGGCGGCGTGTGCGAGGCGGCGAACGGTCACGTCACCTGCAGCAACTGACGCAGCTGCGTGCGCAGCGCGCGCCACACGACGAGCGGGATCTCGTGGCCGCCCTCGAACGGTAGCCAGGTGACCCGCGCGCCGCCTGCGATCGCGAAGTCGCGCAGCAGCTCGCCGGCGACGAACGCGAGCTCCATGTCGGCGTGGCCGTGCGCGACGAGCACGGGGAGGTCGGCGAGCGCGTGCGCGCGCGGCTGCCAGTCGCCGATCGCGATCCGCGTCGAGGAGAGCAGGGCGAGCGCCGCGGGGCGCGTGCCGCCGTGGAGCACGTGATCCATCGCGAGCATGCCGCCCTGCGAGAATCCGACGAGCACGATCGGACGTGCGAGCTGCTTGCACAGCGCATCGAGCAGGGCGCGCGCCTCGGCGCGGCCTTCGGGATCCATCGCCGAGAGCTCCATCGGCCCGCTCGCGAGGCGGCGGATCCGCGCCTCGGAGTCGACCGGCCACCACGTGCGGCCGCGCGGCTCGGCGGGCAGCGGCCCGTCGGGGAACACGAAGTACGCGGGCACGCCGAGCGAGCGCGCGAACGGCGCGAGGTCCGCGGCTGCCATCTGGCGGCCGTGCAGCACGACGACGGCGAGCGGCGCCGTCTCGTCGCCGACCGCGATCGCGCGCAGGCCTCCGAGCTCGAGCTCGCGCTCGGTCACGGCGCCAGCCGCTGCTTGAGCGCGAGGAACCGCCGCTCGTAGAGGTGGTACGACAGCGCCGCCAGCGCGAGCGTGACGAGCGTGGCGCCGATCATGTACGCGACACCGAACGCCGTGCCCTGCTTCCAGTGCAGGCGCTCGAGCAGCGGCAGCCCGACGAGGATGTGGAACGGCGCGTGGAACACGTACATCCCGTAGCTGTAGGTGCCGATCCGGCGCAAGGGGCTCCACGACAGGATCCGCGCCGGGATGCGGTGCGGCGGCAGCGCCCCGATCAGCAGCACGGCGAAGCCGACCGCGATCAGCGTGTAGCCGCTGGCCTGCATCGCGGCGCTGGTCCGCGCGAGGTGGCCGAGCACCGCGCCTCCGAGCAGGATGCCGGACCCGATCCCTCCGAGCAGTGACGCGCGGCTGTTCGCGACGATCCGGCGCACCCCATCGCCGCGGATCAGCGCGGCGACTCCCGCGCCGATCGCGAGCGCGTCCATCCGGCAGGGCGTGAACTGATAGGCGCTCTCGATGCCGAGGTGCGAGCGGACGTAGACCCGGCTCGCGATCGCGAGGGCCGAGAGGACGAAGCTCAGCGCGACCACGCCGCGGCGACCGGCGAGCCGCACGACGAGCGGCCACACCAGGTAGAACTGCTCTTCGACGGCGAGCGACCAGAAGTGCGGGAAGACCGGCTCGGGGTGGCCGAGCGGTGCCGCGAAGTTGCTGGTGTAGGTCCACAGGTAGATCGAGGCGGCGCCGGCGGCGGTCGCGACGGCGAGCACGCCGAAGTACAGCGGGAAGATCCGGAGGACGCGGCGGATCCAGAACGTGCGGAAGTAGTGCGGCTTGCTGCGCGTGTCGAGGAGGATGCCGGTGATGAGGAAGCCCGAGAGGACGAAGAACAGCTGCACGCCGATCCAGCCGGTGTCGAGCGCGAGATCGATGTCGTGGCCCATGCCGTTGCGGGTCTGGATGACGTCGAACGTGTGGGCGAGCACGAGCAGGATCGCGATCCCGCGCATGCCATCGAGCGCAGGCATGTGGCCGCGCACGAGCCGGCCGAGCGCGTCCTCCGAGGTCTCGGTGCGGTTCCGCCGCGGGTCCTCGCTTCGCTCGGCCCGCGGCACGAGCCCACCCTTCCTCCTCCCCCACGCCTCGCTACGCTCGGCTTCCTTCACCGCCTGACGATCGCGCGCACGATCGCGGCCTCGAGGAGCGGGTGGGACCACCGCGGCGTGAAGGTGTGGTCGGGCCCGTCGATCACCTCGATCGACGTCACCCGTTTCACCGACCCGCCTCCTTGCTCGTGCAGCATCGCGCGGCCGGGGTCGTCCCCGGCGAAGATGAAGTTCATCGCCACGCCGCGCCGCGCGAGCTGCTCGAGCTCGCTGCCGAGGTCGTCCTTCAGCGGGACGCGCAGCCGGCGCAGCACGTCGCGCGCGCGGTTCTCGGCGAGCGAGCGGCCGCGCTCGTAGACGACGCGGGCGACGCGCCGGAGGTCGACGCCGCCGCGCAGCAGCTTCTTCCACGACTCGGCGTTGCGCACGCTCTTGCCGTAGCGCTGCGCGGTCTCGGTCACGCGGAACGCGGCGAAGTCGAGCGGCATCCCGGGCACCCAGAAGAACGTCAGCGGGTTGATCGGGACGACGGCATCGATCGGCTGGCCCGCGACGGCCGCCTTGAACCCGTGGTACGCGCCGGAGCACAGTCCGACGACCGCGATCTCGCGCGCGCCCTGCCGGCGCACCCAGTCGACGGCGATCGCGATGTCGCGGATCGCGTGGTCGCTGTAGACGACGTTCTCCTCGGCGCCGGGCCGCGCCGGTGAGTCGCCGATACCCGACAGATCGAGGCGCAGCACGAGGTCACCGCGCGCGGCGAGCCGGCGGGCGAGCTTCACGTACAGCCGGTTCGGGCCGACGTGAGGCACCGCACCGGCGTTGAGCAGGATCACGCCGCGCAGCGGCTCGCTGCGCAGGCGCGAGCAGAGGCCGACGAGCTCGCGGTCGAGCCACACGACGTCCTCGGTGACGGAGGTCCCGTCGATCGGCAGCTCGGCGCGCGGCGCGACGGTCAGCTCGCCCGGCGGCGCCGGCGTCGCGAGGGCAGGGCGCGCGGCGGCGAACGCGACGGCCGCCTCGATCATTCGCGCCGGCACGACCGCGCGGTGTGGATCGAGCACCATGTCGACGTAGCCGGGCAGCCGCTCGTGCAGGACCTCGGCGCCCGCGGCGCGCAGCGCCTCGAGCCACTTCTCGTTCGGCGGCAGGTCGTCGCGATCGATCACGAGCACTGCTGCCGCGGGCTTGCCGAGCTTCGCCAGGTCGAGCTTCGAGAGTGCGGCGCGCGTGTCGCCGGTCAGCGCGAAGCCGACCTGCTCGTGGACATCCTCGGGCGGCGTCGCGACGCCGGCGGGCGCGGCGGCGAGCCCGAGCTGCATCTGCAGCGCGCGGCCCTCGCGAACCAGCGCCTTGCCGCTCGCCACGGCCGCGATCGCGACGAGGCCAGCGACGTCGGTGCGCTGCGCGGCCGCGAACGCTGCGAGGCTGGCGCCGAGCCGCACCCCGGCGAGCACGAGCCGGTCCGCGCCCTGCGCGCGCGCGAGCTCGCACGCATCGCCGATCGACGCGAGCCACGCCTCGAGCCGGCCCGGCTCGAGGTCATCGCCGGCCGAATCACCCGTGCCGTCGAGGTCGAACCGCACCGCGACGACGCCGGCCCTGGCCGCCGCCTCGGCGAGGTGCCGCAGCGACCGGTGCGCGCAGATCGCCTCGTAGCCGAACGGCGGCACGATCACGAGCCCGACGCCATTACCGACGGCCGGCCGGTGGATCCAGCCGAAGCGCGGCCGCCCGCCGGAATGAAAGAACACGCCGTCCGGCCGGACAGGCGCGGGCTCGCGCTGCGGAGCAGGAACGCGTTCGATCACGCGCACCTGTCCCGAGCGATCATTGCGAGACCTCGATCCGCGCCGTTTGGTCGGCGTTGAGCGCGCTCACCGAGCCTCGCAGCGGCTTGTCCTCGATGCGCGTGAGCTGCACGCGCCGAGTCTGACCGGGAGCGAGATGAAAGCCGTCATCGTCAGGGAGATATCCGGGGGCGTCGATCGTCACCGATTGCGCAAATCGGGCGGCCGTCACCTCGAGCACGTCGCCGGTCGCGCGCGCGGTCAGGCCGACCGATGGCTCGCGCGTCGCCGGCAGGCCGGCGGGGAAGTAGAACGCGTCGCGGCCGGCGAGCGTCGCGTGGAGGACCTGGGCGACCGGCGGGCCGAACCGGTAGGCCCAGGACAGGTCGAGCCAGCTCTCGAAGAGGGTCGAGGCGGCGATCTCGACGGCGGCGTGCGGCGGGACCTCGAGCGCGAGCGAGCCGCGGCCGACATTGGTCTCGCCGCCGCGCCACAGCGCGACCTCGAGCGTGCCGGCGAGTGGCTCGGGCCGGTCGTTGATGGCGTGGATCGCGAGGCCGTTGGTGCCCTCGTCGCTGATCGCGAGCGCGACCGGCGCGCAGGCGCGGCGCACGCCGTGGTAGGCCGACTTCGGGCGGCCGTGCGCGTCGACGACGCCCCAGCCGGCACCGGGCCAGAGGTCGCGCAAAAACCAGATCAGCGCCCCGTGGCACTGCGAGCGCGCGCGCCGCCACTCGCCGAAGGTCCGCTCCATCACCTCGGCGGTGGCCGCGCGGCCGAGCGCGAGGTAGCGATCGTGATCGGCGTAGCGCAGCGCGGCCGGGTCGACGCCGAACAGCAGCTTGACGTAGTGATCGCGGACGTCGTCGAAGTCCCAGCCCGCGCCGAGGTCGCGCGGCGCGCGCCGCTTCCACTCGGGCGAGTGCACGCGCGGCAGCGCCGGATCGCTCGGGACGTTCGCGAACGCGAGGCACTCCGAGGCGAACTTGACCTCGGAGCGGCGCGCGTCCTCGAGCGGCCGCAGGTACGCGCCGACGCCGTAGTACGACGACGGCCCGGCATTCGCCGCGTGCGGAAACGCGCCGCCGGTCGCGCTCGACGGCACGTAGCAGACGCCCGGCAGCCGCATGCGCACCGCGGCCGGCACGACCTCGTCGAAGATCCGCGACGACCAGCGGTCCTTCGTCGCGCCGAACATCGCCGCCTGCTGCGCGCCCTCGCTGTTGCCGCAGATCACCGCGACGCACGGGCGCGCCTGGAGCCGCGCGAATTCCTCGGTCACCTCGTTCGCGAGCTGCGTCGCGAGCTCCTCGGGATAGTCCATGTTCGCGCACATGACGTCGTGCCAGAGCAGCACGCCCTGCGCGTCGAGCGCGTCGTACAGCGCGTCGTCCTCGTACGTCATCGTGCCGCCGACGCGCACCATGTTCATGCCGGCCGCGACCATCTGCTGCACGGCGGCGCGGTACGCGTCGGGCCCGGCCGCGTAGCCGACGACGTCGAGCGGCGTCCAGCACGCGCCGCGGCAGAACACCGGCACGCCGTTGACGACGACGCGCATGTCGCCGTCGACCTCGATCGTGCGGAAGCCGATGTGGCCGAGGTCGACCGTGCCGGCCGGCGTCTCGATCGCGACCGGGTAGCGCGCCGGCTCGCCGTGGGTGTGCGGCCACCAGCGCACCGGGTTGTCGATCGACAGCGTGCCGGTCCACGCGCCGTGATCGGACGCCAGAGCCACGCGGTGCTCGCCGACGACGAGCGTCGCGGAGTCCGCAGCGAGCTGCGCGCCGACCTGCACGAAGCCGCTGTCGCCGACGAGCCGCGCGTCCAGTGTCACCTCGCCGACGGCCAGCGCGCCGCGCTCCTCGATCCACACCGGCCGCCACGGCCCGACGGGCGGGCACGGCGGCGACCAGCCGGGCGTGCGGCCGAGCAGGGTGGTGCGCACCCACCGCAGCTGCTGCTGCTCGAGCATCGGCACCTTCCAGCGCGGGCGCGGCCGCTTCTTCGCGAGCTCGGGCTCGAGCGCGCGGCAGCGGATCACCAGCTCCGTGCCGCCCTTGACCTCGATGTCGCGGCGCGCCCACATGCCGTCGCCGCGCGCGACGAGCTCGCCGTCGACGAACGCGTCCCACAAGGTCGCGACGCCGTCGATCGCGAGCACGCCGGTCGCGCCGCCCAGTGCCACCTTCCACCACCAGTCGTCGGCCTCGAGCGGGCGCGGCGAGTCCCAGCTCCACGCGCCGGCCGCGCGCAGCGCGCTCGCGACCGTGCCCGGCACGCTCGCCGGGATCCAGCGCAACGTATCGAGCCCGCCCGGCAGCGCGTCGAGATCGCCGGCGGGCTTCGCGCTCGCGAGCTGCCATCCGCGCGCGAGCTCGGTCCGGCTCGTGCCGGTCACGCCGCGAACGCGCCCGCGGCTCATCACCTGCTCGCGGTGAGCTCGTCGATCGCCGTGCGGATCGCGGCGATGCTCTCGAACACGCTGCGCTTGAGCATGTGATCGGGGAACTCGACGTCGAACTCGCCCTCGAGTGCGAGCATGACGTTGACGCTCGCGTGCGAGGTCATCCCGGCCTGGTAGAGGTCCTCCGCCTCGCCGAGCGCGAGGGCGTCCTTGGTCAGCCGACCGTGTTCCTTGAGGATGTTGCGGATCTTGATCTCGCTCATGTTGTCTCGCAGGAAGCGACCACCATCGCGGTCGCGTAGTCACCTTCGTGGCTCATCGACAGCGCGACCTCGCGCGCGCCGAGCGCGTCGGCCGCGGCCCGCGCCGCACCGTGCAGGATCACATCGCACGCGCCGCTCGCTCGCCGTGCGACCTCGATTTCGGTCCACGACACGCCGTCGAGCTCGAGCGCCTTCTTCACGGCTTCCTTCGCGGCAAACCGCGCGGCGAGCCGCTCGGGCGTGGTCGCGTAGGCGGCCTCGCCGGGCGTGAACACGCGACGGATGAACCGCTCGCCGAACATCGTGATCGACTCGGCGATCCGGCTCACGCGGACGAGGTCGATTCCGACGCGGAGCATCGACCTATCCTATCCCAGGTCGGCGATCGCCGTGTCCCACGCCGTCGCCCACTCGGCGAGCTGCGCGGACGGATCGAACGGCTTCTTCGAGTTCACCGCGCGCGCCGCCTTCAAGATGAACGACTTGGCGCCGGTCGAGATCGTGTCGTACGCCGCCGCGGCCGCGGGATGGGCGTCGATCCAGCGCAGGTACAGCGCCATCAGCTCCGCCGCCGCGCCGAGCTGGCGCACCGTCGCGAACGCCCACGCGTGGTAGTGAGCGAGGCCTTGCGCCTGCAGCTCGGGCAGCTCTCGGGAAAACCGCTCGGCGAACCGGCGCACCGGGTTGTCGACCGGCTTCCGCGCGACGTGCTTCTTCAGTAGCGGCCGCGACAGTCCTTTCAGCTCCGCCTCGGGCCGCCGCACGACGCGATCGATCCGCACGAGCTCGGCGAAGAACGGCATCACCGGCCGCTCGAACGTCTTCTCGAAGTCCTCGCCCTCGAGCAGGTAGTAGCCCGCGTTGTGGAAGTAGCCGAGCCGCCGCGCGCTCGCGTCGAGATCGTTGAGCACGATCGTCGACTTCGTGTGCTGGCGCCGGTAGTCGGTGCCCGACGTATCGGGCAGCCACCACGCATCGGCCTCGGTCGAGATCAGCTTGCCGGCGCCGAGGTGCTCGTGCGCGTGGTCGAGCAGCGACCGCCAGCAGTTGAGCTCCTGGACGTCGATCCCGTACAGGTCCCACAGCTCGTCGTGCTTGGGCTTGAAGAACGTCCACTGGTCGCCTTCGAAGTCCAGCGACACGACGAACGGCAGCATCGCCATCGGCTCGCAGCCGACCGCGTGGATCGTCTCGATCCAGATGTCGACGTAGCAGTTCTTCTCGAGCCACACGCGGTCATCCGCGTGCAGCAGGTGCCGCTTGTACGTCGTCGCGTCGAGATCGAGGACCTTCAGTCCCATAGGATGTTGCGGACCGCGGAGGGCCACGCGCCCGGATCGAAGCCGTGCTCCTGGAACAGCGCCATCACGCAGCGCTCGAGGCCGAAGCCGAGGCACGCGGTGTGCGCGGCGTCGCCGCCGGGCAGCGAGATGTCGAACGCCTCGGTGAACTTGCCCTCGTGGTAGTTGAACGAGCAGCACGCCGTCGGGTTGTCCTTCGAGATCACCGGGACGAGCACCTCGAACTTGAGCTTGAGCTCGCGCTGCGAGGCCGCGAGCATCTTGCCGCCCTTGCCGAAGAACGGATCGGTCGCGACGTCGGCCTTCGCCGGGAGGCCGAGCGACTCGAGCAGCCGCTTGCCGCGCTCGAGCCACGTGTCGCGCCACTCGAGCACGCGGCCGGGCGGTCCGCACACGACGTACTCGCGCACGCGGAACGCCTGCATGCGCGTCGGCTCGGGCGACGGCTCGTGCCGGAACACCCAGTTGAACATCGTCACGACACGGCCCTGCGCCGGCACCGTGCCCTTCAAGGTCGGGTACAGCGGGTAGCACGCCGCCGGGTTCAGCGACACGTCGGTCATCTGCATCGCGTCGCCCCACGCGCCGCCCGAGTGGATGCGCTCGCTGAGCTTGCGCGCGTCGAGCTCCTTGCCGAAGAAGCTGTGCACCGTCCCCGCGAGCTGCGGGAAGGAGTCCATGTAGCCGACCTTCTCGAGGATGCGGCGCTCGATCGTCGGCGGGAACACGACGAAGTCGGCCTTGTCGTCGGTCGCGAGCTTGGTGACCGCGGCGTCGAAGCGCGCGAGGACATCCTCGAACACCGCATTGCGGCCGAAGATGCCCGGAACAGAGGCCGGGACGATCAGCCCGGCCTTGACCATGCCGTCGTGGAATTTCAGCGCGTCATAATCGGTCGCCGGCATCTCAGTCGTCCTTGAACACGAGGAGCATCGACGCCGACTTCCCGGCGATACGCTCGTTCGACACCATGAGTGCCGCCGACAGCACGTCGCGGTAGTGACGGCCGACCGAGAACTTGCTGTCGTTCTTGTAGGCCATGATGCCGATGATCTGCAGCGCCTCGTGCACGAGCTTGGGCGCCATCTCGGAGCAGCTCATCTTGAGCTGGTTCATCTTGAGCGCCCAGCCCATGCCGTCGAGCGGGCCGCGATCGTCGCCGAGCTCGTCGAACTCGATCGCGCAGCTTTCCCAGTTGTGGCGCATCGCCTGGAGCTCGACGTGTGCGCGCGCGAGCCGCTTCGCCTGATCGGGCACCGTGCCGGGCTTCTTGCGCGCCTCGCCGCGGACGAACTGTGCCGCGCGGCCGATCGCGTCCGCCGCGATGCCCCACCACAGCGCCGACCACAGGATGTGCGAGTACGGCACCATCGTCTGCGCCGAGCTGTCGGCGAAGCTGCCGGGGACGATCTGCGCCGCGGCGCCCTGGCCGGAGAACTTCGCGCCCGGGCTGCACGTGCCGCGCATGCCCATCGTGTCCCACGTGCCGGTCTGGTCGAGCGTGTACTGGCCCTTCTCGAACAGCACGAGCACCTGATCGCTCTGCGCGGCATCCGCGGCGCGCCGGCACGTGACGAGCTGCGCGTCGGCGTGCGCGCCGTACGACACGGTCGTCGCGTCCTTGTCGAGCTTCATCTGGTCGCCGGTCACCTCGACCGCGCAGACCGAGCTGCGCGTGTCGCCGAACGTGCCGTTCTCCGACGTGATCGACGCGACGACGTGCTGCCGCTCGACGAGCGCCTCGCGCATGTACTTCTGGAAGTACGGCGACTCGCTGCCGTGGCGCGCGATGCACGCGACCTGGATGTGGTGCATCGCGAGCACCATGCCCGACGAGCCGCAGTGGCCCGACAGCGCGGCGCACTGATGCCCGAGCTCGAGCATGCCGGCGCCGTGGCCGCCGAGCTGCTTCGGCACCGCCGCCGAGAGCAGCCGCGCCTGCTTGAGCGCCGCGAACGTCTCGTGAGGAAATCGGGAGGCTTGATCGACGTCAGCCGCGTGCTTCGCCGCGACCTCGGCGCCGATCTGCGCGGTGCGCTGGACCAGCTCGCTGTTCTTCACGTTGGTTGCCCGTGTCGTCACCGCGCGACGATAACAGGTTTCACGTTTTCGAGGAGAAGGCGGCAGTGAGGACCGCCTGTGCGCGTTCGCTCACGCGCGCAGCCAGTGCGCGAAATTGCGGGAGTTGCCGCAGCGGCTCCAGCGGCGGGCAGCGCTCGATCCACAGCGCGTCCTGGAGGCCGGCGTCGACGCCGGTCGCGAGCATCTCGAGAGCGTCGTCGTGACGGCCGGCGAAGCACAGGTACTCGGTGGCGAACTGGGCGCGGGCCGCTCGCAGGCGCGGGCTCCGGCACTCCACGCTGTGCTTGAACGCGGCGATGCTGGCGTCGGTGACCTGGCCGGTCTGGTGGATCTCCTGGATCGCCAGCAGCGCGTCGCGGAACGGCGTATCGAACACGGGGGGAATCCCGCTCTGGAACGGCCGGATCTCGCCGCGCCACATCTGGAACCGTGCGGTCGAGGTCAGCGTCAGCACGGCGAGCGCACCGGCGGCCGGGAGCGTCACGGTCGCGTCGTCGTGGCGGCCGAGGTCGGCGTACGCGCGCG
>Ga0316628_100005362_pt1 | contig 10268 bp, 13 predicted proteins | sample OWC_Aug_M2_C1_D5_FD_207648 | JGI IMG/M metagenome (GOLD analysis project Ga0316628, IMG submission 207648) | Wetland soil microbial communities from Old Woman Creek delta, Ohio, United States - OWC_Aug_M2_C1_D5_C | ecosystem: Environmental > Terrestrial > Soil > Wetlands | place: USA: Ohio... | reverse complement strand
TTTTTTGGGTGTTTACAGCATTGATTTAGGCAATTTACATTTATTCACTGATTTTACTGACACTGTGTACAATACCTCTATGGTGGAAAACAGAATACATTCAGCAACACCAAACAGCGTGGATAATTGTAGGTGTAAATGTTGTTGATATGAATTTTCTACCTCTGTGGTGGAAATTGCTCTGCAAATTTTTTGTGCTTTTACAGTATGGATTTAATAATAACGAAGAGTTCGGTTATTTTTTAGCGTTTTTAGAGCGTCGATTTAGGGTATTTACACTACAAGCGTTCAAGTGCAAGCAGAGTTTTGTAATGTTGGTGTTTCCAATGTACGCGCCTGTAAGTTGGGCATTCAACTATATACTGTTCATCCAACAACTGATTTGACTCGTAACAGAGGGTATGCTCACACTTGTTTCATTGCAAGGATTGTGTGGGATCAACATGTTGGTAACCCAACTGACCATACCAATAGTTGCAACATGAGTGGGCAATCAACTGATGGATAGTCCCAACGTAAGGTCTCAGTACGTTGAGGTTGGTCGAGCACTCGGTACTGAGTAGTGCTCGGTCTAGTGGATGGACTTTCCGCAGTTCATGTTGAGTCCCAACCACAACATCAACTTAGTTGTATGATCAGTGAAACCTCATCACAACATGTTGACTCAAGGCAAGGTCCTCTGATGTTGAAGTTGCGTTGGCCGCTTTCAGAGCGTCTCTAAGACGTTGGTGCGGACCTTGTGCAGGTGCGTTTACAGTGATCAACTCCAACATGTACGAGAGAGTCACGCGTCGCCGATGTTAGCAGCGCACACCCTTTGTGAAGCTCGAACGCTTTTTTGAGGAATCAACTCACTGGCAACATCAACTACCTGTTTGACTCAGATTGTGAGCCAAACCTTCTGCGCACATTTAAGGTCTTTCCAAAGTTTGACTCGGATACTAAGGTAAATCTTCCGCAATTCAGAATGTGAGCCAAACCCACTTTGGGCAGTTCGAGCATGCTTGCAAATGCCACGAAAGTGGTTTGCAAGGACAGATTGAGATTTGCCAACATCAACATGCTAAGTGAAACATGTTGGATCAAAGCAAGGTCTACATAATGTGCTGATGAAGAGACGTTGTGCTTCGTTAAGGTTTAAGTTTCAACGTCCAGAACGTCGTCGTCAAGGCCTTGGCCAACTTCAGCGAACACTGGTTGGGCACTGCGGTACTGGTGCAACAGGTGCTCTTGTGAGAAGGTTTTGTCTTGCTGCAGTTGCGTCTTGGCTTGCGAAAACAACTGGTAGAACTTGGGACACAACATGATGGGCTTGATCTTGATGTTGGGCACGCCGGGGAATTCGCAGCGCAGCTCGGGGTAGAAGTTACGGGCAATCTCCACCGGCATGTTGCGTTGGTAGGCCAGACTCATGCTTTCTTGCAACCACATGGGCTTGGTTGAGCCACTTCCGCTGCCTTGTTGTTTGGCTTGCTCGACCAACGCCAGCGCCCAGTAGTAGCGCAACGCACGAAGACGTTCTGCGGGACATCTGTGGAGCTTTTGGTTGAATTGGGCGCCTTGGTCTCTAATGAACACAACTTGCACAGCCTTCCAGTTGCCCTTCTTCTTGTGTTCTTTGCAGTCGATAATCACAGCCTCATACACTGATCCCTTCCAGGTGTAGGTGATCACCATGCCCGGACCAATGTTGGTGTTTTGCATCAACCGATCAAAGTCGGCGTCGCTAACCGGGTTAGACGTCTTACCGGTTCCGCGTTTGCGCCCTTTCTTCTCTTCTCTCTCGACTGCGACAAACAACATCATCGTCAGAAACAGTGAGACGGGCACAACACCAACACAAACAACCTGCAGGCTGTCGAGGCGCCGGTGGATGATCTGGCTCTGTGTCCATATCCATATCGAGACGCTCCTCTTCTCTTCTCTTGTTGTGCTTCTGTTCCTTCTCCTCTTCGGAGGGTTCCTCCTTCTCATCTTTGCCGTGCTTGGGCCGCTTGGCCGACCGAGCGGCAGCATCATCGTCTTCGCGTGTTCTTTTGTTGCTTGCTGCTTGACGGGCAGCTTCTCTGGCAAGATCGTTGAGCGGCCCGCCTGGTGGTTGAACACGTCCCGCTCGGGACGGCCGCAAGTTGCGTTCGACACCGGGCTGAAGGCCAAAGCTGGCACATAGTTGCGGTGTATTGAAGCCGCCTGAACATTTATATCAATTCACCAGACAAACATGAGAAGCGACCGATAAAAAAAAATCTGACAATCATCATTACCCAGAATTTTGTCTTTCTGTAGGCTGGCCGTCATAAGCATGTCCTTCATTGCTTCATTGAAAGCATCGGAATGATAGGTCTAAAGCAACAAACTTTTTTCAACGCAAAGACGTCGTTCAATATAACTTACTTCATTGTTGCTTTCACCTTCACGTGTCCACGCCGTGCACTGCCTGATAGCTCGGGCTTCCAGTTGTAATTTGGCTTTCTCCATAGGGTCTGCTTCTTTGGAAGCAAGTTGCTGTTGCCAAAAAACTTCAACAACTTTGCAACTACATTCACTAGTAACAAACCTCAAGAAAGGTTGGAACGTCTTGCGTCAGCCTTTTTCCAGCGCCAATCTGCGGTCGGACGATAAAATCTACAGGCAACAGCTTAGGCAAAATGCAACCCCCCCAAGAAATTCAACTACCTCTTATTGTCTTTTGTTCTTGCGTCAATCCGTCAGGGTCGTATAGGTCTTTGAGTGCCTTCTTTTCTGCGTCGCATTTCGCAACATACTGTTTGAATACGGCGTCGGCCGACAGTGGTTCATTTTTTGAAACGGATCCCGTTCCTTGACGGGAGGCATCCGTTCCGGGTTCTTTATCCTTTTTGTCGTCAGACATGGTGGTTGCGATGCAGCTTGAGAATATTGTTGCGGTGCGCTTTGAAGACAAAAGTGCAATCAACAAGAAGTTGCTGGCTTATGCAAAATAAGTTTTTAGGAATATGTACACGCGAACGTTTTATGCATCCAGCTAATTTTAAAATATCACGTGTTGGGTGTTGGAGCCCATTCAGATGATGGACGTGGATGAGGAGCAAAGGCATCGTGACCGTGCCGACGAATTGCACGGCATCGCCATCTCGAATCTGCAACGCGTTTGGCAAGACTCAAAGCAATTGCTGATGCGCGATGCTAAACGGTGCAGCCGACCGCCGAATTCCGACGATTGTTACGAGTCCGATGCAATGGCGCGTGCATGGCTGTGGTTGGTGTTGTGCGATTACAAGGTGGATCCAACCGTGTGGAATCCAGCACTCATGCAGGACCGGTACAGGCATCTGGCAAGGCGCTTGCACCCAGATAAAGGAGGCAACGCGTTGTGGTTTCAACAGCTGGAGCACTGCCAAGCCATCATCAAGGACGGCCGTGGCAAAGCGGCTTTTGCAACTCTGAATTCGGTTGCCGAAGCAGTTCTTGAAAAGCTGGCTCAGATGGAGCAGGAGTCCAAGCAACGAAAGGAACAGATGGAGAGAGAGCCCCAACATGCCGAATGTGTGCATTTCACCTCGAATTTGCGGACGCCGCAACCGCGTTGTTTGCGTGCATGCTTTCAGTTTGCGCAGCAGATGCTCGACGCTCTGTATGGAAGCCAAGGAGGAGGGAGTGCGTTGCAAGCCCACGCAGACAGAACGTGCGATGCTGCGCAGAAGCGAATGGCGGCGCGCGGCTGTAAACGCTTTTACGCACAACTGCTGAAACAAGCACACCGACAGCTTGGCTCTTGGTTGTTGGACGTGATCTTGCGTCGAGGGGAGTCGTCATCAACGACGATGCCGCCCGAGCTGGCAATGGAATGTCAACACGCTGGTACTTGTCACCCGGTAACTGATGGCGGGCGTGGCATTGAGCAGCTCGCAGCTTTCTCGTTTTCTCCTACCGACTTTTTCCAACTTCGATACCGTCTCGAATATCTGATCGAGTGTGCCGTCACCCATCAACAACCCGTTGATGCCGATGCAGACATCGCACTCGAAATGGAATGCGAACGCTTTGCTATCTGGGAAGTGCCGCGAGACACGTACACCATCGAGCAACTCTCGGCCCATTTGCAAGTTCTTTGTGCGGAAGAGGTTCGCGCAATGGTTGCGTTGGTACAGAACAAGTTGCCTCAAAAGCCTGAGCCTCAGCCACCAGAATCAAAGATCAAATCGCTGCGCGATCAAGCTGTTGATCAACAAAGACAAAGTGCTTTTGTCGTGGCAGAAGAAGCCGCAGAACAGAAGCGTAGCCCAGCCCATCACGAAAAGGCTGAAACTGACGTTCTTAAAGAAAGCGTCAAAGACCCAAAAAGACAAAAGGTAAAAAAAAAGTCACTGTGTTGTTGATATCAACAGCTTAGAGATGACCGTCATAGGTGGCAAAACGTTCAAAGAGGAAATCTGAAGAAAAGCAGGTATGTTGTCGCCGACGGACAAAGAGTGTGTTTGAACGATCTCATGTTGTTTTTTGCAAGAGTTCGAAAAAGCAAACCAAGAAAGCCAAATTGGCACGTTGTTTTGTTTTATTACAATTATAACACGAACGTGCAGCATGATTCTCCGAAAGCGTCATCTTGTTCTGAACCAGAGACAGCGCAGCACGTTTGTGTTGCTGTTTCCGAAGGTCGTGCTTTGTGTTCTGTTTTATCACATTCTCAAAGATGTCGCTTTTTAGATGTGCGAACCAAATTAATTGAAGTCATTCGGCAGGCACCTTCCGGTGTTCATTACAAAGGAGTGCTGCAAAATTATCTGCGAGAATATTGCACGAATTGTCTCAGTCAAGGCAAAGAAGGCTCCCTGTACAAGAAAATACACAAATCGGATGACAATCTCAAGTCACACAGACGCCTGTCTTCTGCAATTGTTAAGTTTGCAGAACTGTTTCACCATGGACGTTTTGCCAAGATTTTAGACTCGGGTTGACTTTTATTTGCACATGTACCTTGACAAAAAAAAAGAGTAACACTTCAATCGTAAATGTTTGCGGCGAGTTCGGCTACGAGCGCTTTTCAACCACTGCGATACCTTTCGTTGTTCAGCGGAATTGGTGGATTTGAGTGTGCAATCGAAAGAGTCTTTCCCAATGCGCAATGTTTGGGGTTTTCAGAAATCGACAAAAACGCCTTAGCGGTTTACAAAGCACATTTTCCAACTCATCGTTGTTTGGGAGACATTACCAATGTCGACTTTACACCTTTCAGCGGGCACGTTGATCTCGTTGTTGGAGGTTCACCTTGCAAAGACTTATCGATCGCACGTACAGCCGACGGTCTGCGACAAGGCCTGGCCGGCAATCAGTCTTCGCTATTCTGGCACTTTGTTCGTTGTCTATACGAGTGCCGTCCACGCTATTTTGTCTTGGAGAACGTAGCCTCAATGAACGCACGAGATCGAGATGCTATCTCCGTCGTATTGCAAACTCAACCCGTTATGTTGAACACGCTTCTGTTTTTGCCTCAACGACGTAGACGTTTGTTTTGGTGCAACTTTCACGTTCCTACCTTGGAGGCAGCAAACGAAATTGTTCATTTCATCCATCGTACACAACCGTATGCTGGTGCACGACTCGAGCAAGTTCTGGAGACGCCTGAACAAATTTTGCAGCAATACCCGATCTTGAAACATACACCACGCAACCTCGAGTATTTGCTCCATGAAGAAGTCATCATTAAAGGTCAGCCGACGGGCAAACGGCGTATTGAAGTGTTCCCATCGTATCATTGCCACTCTGACGATGATCATTCATATTGTTTGGGTGCTTACCTAAACAATGCTCATTTCAACGTCATTGTGGATCATCGATTCTGGCCACAGCCGTTTGTACGCAAGTTCTCTCCGCTGGAAGTTGAACGTTTGCAAGGGTTTCCCGACCATTTCACACACGGCTTGGCGCAAACTCAACGATACCAAGTTTTAGGGAACGCAGTGACCGTGCCGATCATCGTGTATATACTGTGTTTCCTGAAATTAGAACTAGGTCAACACGCACTCTAAATAAATCAACATTTCAACACGCGCGTTCACAACATCGATCGGCTTATTCAGATATTGGGCGAAACCTTCCCAAAACCGACATTGATGTTTGATGTTACCGACGTACACGCCCGTGAGTTGGTCATTCAACCATACGCCACTCATCCAACAACTGATTTAACTCGTAACAGGAGACGCTCACTCTTGTTTCGTTGCAAGGATAGGTTGCGACCAACATGTTGGTACCCCACTGACCTCACCAATAGTTTCAACATCAGTGGGCACTCAACCAACGGATAGTCCCAACTTACAGTTTCAATAGGTTGAGGTTGGTCGAGCACTCGATGCTAACTGCTGATAGGTCCAGTAGGTGGACTTTCCGCAGTTGAAGTTGAGTCCCAACACCAACATCAACATGGTCGCACGACCATGAAACCCCACTCACAACATGGTCGGTCAAGACAAGATCCTCTTGATGTTGAAGTTGCGTTGGACGCGCACACAACGACTCTGAGTAGTTGGTACCAACCTTGGGTAGGTGCCTTTATAGTGATCAACTCCAACATGTTTCGCAGAGTCACGTGTCCTCTACATGGACAATGTACACCCCTTGCCACGTTGGAACGTTTTCTTTTTACTCTACCAATTTCACTCATCAACCAAAGAAACACTACACACTCTCAAGAAAACATGGAAGGAAAGAAGCTTGGAGACTACAGTGATTCGGATCTGTACGACAGCGCACGAAAAGTTGTTCTTACCGCCGAGCAAGCAAAGATCGAGTGCGAAGAGAACGTCAACATTCCCGACGATGTGAAGGAGATGGTCAACAAGTTGTTGGAGACCGCAGAGTATGATTACAACGAGTCAGACAAAGAAGAGCCATGGAGCGCGTTCGCGAAATGGGGCGCGTCGTTTGCTCAAGGTGCAACCAAAGAAGCGGCGACTGAGAATCTGCGTTGGCAATTGGAACTCGAAATTTTATCACAGCGCGCCGTCAATCGGTTGACTTGTTGAGCACACGCTCGCCGACGAGTGGGACTGGCATCCCAAAGGCATCGGCTTGCCTCGACCCGGACATGTGGACCCCGACAAGTTGATCGCGCAACTGTACTAGCATAACAATTCTGCTCCATCCAACAAATGTTACACTCTCAAAGTCTAAGTCCAACGAAACAACAACATCAGCACAGCTCTAATCGTCAGTGATCATGGCACTGCTGCTGCTCTGCTCAACCACCACTGCGCTGCTGCCACTGTGATCCATGACAAAGTCTGCGCCTGGTTGCCCGTACCCTTGCGCAGCCGCCCACGCATCGGCCTCCTGCTCAGTCGGCTCGCCGTCATCCTAGTAAAGGGTTGCACCCTTTAGATCCCGCGCAGAGATGCAAACAGGGCAAAGACTTACAGCAACTTCGAATAGATCCTCAAAGTTTGCCGTTTGGGTTGGCACTTCTGTGTCTTCGGGCCATCGCCGCTCCGCCACCGCATCCACATCGCGCGCCCAATGCAACTGAAAGGGTTCCACCCTTTAGAACCCGGGCAAAAAAGCAACAGAGAGCAACGCACGAAGCAATCCAACAACTACACGCAGGATCGTAAGGGTGCAACCCTTACCTTGCATTGACGCGAGGCCGACAGCACTTCAACAACTAGGTAGGGCATGCCTAGAACAACCAACTCATGACACCAATTTCAGCGCAGGATCGTAAGGGTGCAACCCTTACCTTGCCAGAGGTAGACCTTGCCAACTTGAGGATTGCCAACAGTCATTGTGAGTGTTTTGGTAGGGTGTTACAGATAGGACGAGATTAGAGTTTTAGAGTAAAAGCGTGTGATTTGAGTGTTTGTGGGCATTTGAGACAGTGGCTGCGGTGCAACGGAAATCACGTGAAAACATAATCACGTGAAAACATAATAAGTCTACAGCATGTGATTTTTCAAATTTTATGTGACACGTGATTATGTTTATGTGACCACCGTGCAAATATCTGTTTGCAGCGTGCTTTTCTCAAATTCTCACAAAACTCACACTCACGTGTGTACACACGCTTTACACTAACACTACTTACGCTTTATACGCTCTATCTGCTCTAACAAACACAATGTCTGCTTCCCGTTCTCTTCGCTCGACTGCTGCTCGCCGTTCGGCCGCCACTGAGGCTGCCTTTGAAAAGAAGGAAGTCAAGTCCAAGGCATCAACCAAGCCGCGCGCCACTGTCAAGGCCAAGCGTGGCCGTCCGCGTAAAGGTAGGGGTTGCACCCCTATAACCCCGCTTGTGTCTCGAGTGCCTGTGTGTCTCGTGTACCGTGTTGTCGAGTACCTTTTGTGTCTCGCTTGTGTCTTGAGTGCCCGTGTCTCGTGTACCTCTGTGTCTCGAGTGCCTTGTGCCTCAAGTGCCATCTAGCACATTGTGCAGTCGTGAGTCAATTTCAAAGACTCACGATGACTTGTGCTTAGTTGCTCCTTCTGAGAGTGCGGCCGTCGACACGATCGACAGGACCGATTCATACATTAACGACGAGGACCGCAAGTTGCAACAAGACAGCGCTGCTGCCGCTGATGCTACAACGGCCAACTCTGAGCCCCAGCCTGCAAGTCCTTCGGTAAGTGATGCGCGCTTTGCACAAGCGGGTTTTAAAGGGTGGAACCCTTTTCAGTTGTCGTTTGCACCCGCACCCTCGGTCAAATCAACTGCAACGGCCGCCGCCGCACTGAGCGAGGCTTCCGGCGAAATGGTAAATAGGGGTTTCACCCCTATGACCCCGGTTGCATTGTGTTGCATTGTGTTGTATTTGTTGCATTTGTTTGCAAACGGGTTTTAAAGGGTGTAACCCTTTCTTAGGATCGAAGCGACGACGGCAAGAGCAGCAAGGGCAAAGGCAAGCGCAAGCGTGAGGCCGACCCTGCTGACGAAGACGAGGAAACATCAACAAAGGTACGGTTGCCTTTACAGAAGGCGCCTGTTGAATGGTGTTGTTCGCTTTTACAGGGTCGCAAGTCGGGCGAGAACAAGGATGTGGATATCAAGTCACTGTTGGACGAGCAGCGACGCATGCTGGAGGCCTCTTTCGAAAAGAAACTCGAGGTAAATAGGGGTTACACCCCTAAAACCCCGTTGCATTGTAAACAGGGGTTACACCCCTAAGACCCCGTTCCATAGTTGTTGTAAGAATTGTAATCATTTTCACGGGGGGAGTAGGGGTGTAACCCCTAATTAACGAGTTTTACAGCGTTGTATTACGTGTTTTGCGTGGTTTTGCGAGTTTACGCGATTTTACGCAGTTTCCGAGCTTGTTGTGCTTTTTTGCTGGTTTTTACGCGGTTTACAGCCTAGATTACGTGTTTTGTAGCCTAGATTACGTGTTTTGCAGCCTGTTTTTACTTGTTTTCCGCACTTTACTGGGTTTACTGATCGTATTGCTTGTGTGTTGGAAGGCCCTGAGCTCGACTACCAAGCAGTTGGAGCAAAAGGTTGAAGAGGAAAAGAAGAGGGCTGAAGACGAGAAAAAGCAGGCGCTGCGCAAGGAGAAGGAGCGAAAGACGCTGGACAAGAATGTTGTGCTTCGCATGTACGACAAGCCTGTCATTGACAAGGTTGAGATCGAACTCCTCAAACACGCCGTCGCCTGGGTCAGACGTTCAGGTAGGTGGGGTTCCACCCCTATGACCCCGTGTTAGTTGTTGGATGTTTGTTGTTGAAGTTGATGCGTTTTTGTTGCGCTTGTTTGTTTGGTTTCTGTTGCGTCTGTGCGCGGGTTCTTAAGGGTGCAACCCTTAGGCTCAGTGCTGCAACTGGTGTATGGTGCGGCGTTGCGGGACAAGTCGGTGATTGGCGAGTACGTGGCGCCGCCCGAGCTGTGTGTGGTGACAAAGACGGAAGCGGAAACCAAGGACAAGATTCGACCGCACAAGCGCGCGTTTGTGTGGCTGTCGTATGCAAACGTGCGCCGCTCTCTCTCAGACACGCGTGAGTTTCTTGTTGGAACTCACACAAGGGAGTTGACGCTTGTTGGTTTATCCCAGGTGTGGTGATTGAGCATCGCGAGGTGACGAGCATACCCGATCTCAAGTCGGCCAGTTCGTCGAGCTACACGGAAAGCGGCTATTCGACTGTGTTTTCCGCCGAGTACTCGCAGGATGAAGATGCCGCCGCGCACCTGGTGGGTAGGGGTTCCACCCCTATGACCCCGGACGCTTTTTGTTGTTGTATCGTTTGTTCTCTGTGTTTACCGTTTGGTCTCTGTTATCTCTGTGCGTCTGTGTGCGGGTTCTAAAGG
>Ga0316628_100005361_pt1 | contig 10268 bp, 3 predicted proteins | sample OWC_Aug_M2_C1_D5_FD_207648 | JGI IMG/M metagenome (GOLD analysis project Ga0316628, IMG submission 207648) | Wetland soil microbial communities from Old Woman Creek delta, Ohio, United States - OWC_Aug_M2_C1_D5_C | ecosystem: Environmental > Terrestrial > Soil > Wetlands | place: USA: Ohio... | reverse complement strand
CCCCCGATCTGGGTGAAACTACTATCATCCAGGGCGTATTCGAAGTCGAGGTCGTAGGAAGAACTGTTGTGGACACTCACCTCGAAAAAAAACGGCACCGGCTTTTCTCCCGGAGCGGGCCGCAGCACCGTGATATTCGGATCGTCGATCAGAATGTCGACAATGTCGGCCATCGCCGGCGGAGCGCGTGTGGCAAGCGCGACGCAGAGAGTCGTCACGCCTATGGCTACGCGCACCGGCTTCATGATGTAACTCCCTTTGTATCTCTCAACAACATCGGAAAATGTCGTCTGAATGATCATCAGCGCGCAGTACCCAGGGTCCGCGCCGAGCGTCCGATTCGCCCCTCTTCGCGCTTGCCAAGATACCTCCGACATCAACCCCTGATCAAGCAAGTTCCACACACCAGGGGTGAATTTTTAACAGATACGCACGCGACAGAGACGATGCGCGTCGCGGCGCTCAAATGAGTACGTATTGCAAACTCGATCGGTAGTATGTCCATCCTCGGATACCGCGAGCTGATCACGGCTCCGCTCGCTCAACAACAGCGTCAGCGCCCGGAACCCGGGACGCGGCAAGAAGCGCGGCCGGCCGGCCGAGTCTACTGCCGCGTCGTGTAGTCGATCAGGCCGCTGGGGTCGGCGTTGGACACCGGATTGCTGCGCACGTACGAGAACGTATTGACCCCGCCTTTCAGTCCTATCGGATCAGATTGGACGTAGCGGCCGATAGACGGATCGTAATCCCGGAAATAGTTGTAGTGCAGGCTCGTCTCCTGATCGAAGTATTGTCCCGGGAAACGCAGGTTGAACGTAAAGGAGCCCGTAGTGCTTGGCGCCGATGTGCCGAACGGATCGGCGCTGTCCCAGCGCCATACCGGCGTGTTGCTCGCGTCGACGATCACTCTGGGTGTACCAAGATGATCCGGATAGACGAAGTTGAGCGCTGACGGCGCCGTCGCATCGACGACGGCGATCACCATTCCGTTGAGGTAGATGTACTCGTGCGTCACCTGTCCCGCCGCGGTCGACTCCGCGATGAGGTTGCCATCCTTGTCGTAGTGGTAGACCGTGACAGAACCGTCGCCTGCTGTCTTCAGCACTCGCTGACCGGCGGCGTTAACCTTGTAGCTCGTGCTCGTCTCGCCATTGATGACGCGGTAGAGGCGCCCGCGCGCGTCGTCCAGAAAAGTGCGCCCATCCTGCCTGAGGTCGCCGGTGTCATAGGTCAGGATGCGCGTAACAGGCCCAACGATCGACGTCAGCTGATTGCTGCCCGTCGCATAGGTATATACGTTGATGCTGGCGCCGACGGTGCTGCTGGTACGGTTGCCATCCATATCGTAGGTGAAGGACTGGCTCGTGTTCGGCCCGAGCCAGCTCGTGAGGCGGCTCAGATTGTCGTAGCCAAAGGTCTGGTCGTAGACAGAGTTGTCGTGGGTGAAGCCCGTTATGCGCGAATAGGCGTCGTAAGTCAGAGCACGTTTCAGGCTGCCGAGCGTGTAAGCCGAGACGCGTCCGTCCAGGTCGTAGGTCCGACTGTAGCTTCCCGCGTTGCCGAAGACCAAGCTCTTGACACCGCCAGAGCCCGGCGCACCGCTCAGCGACTGCGCGTAGGCCACACTGCCCGCTACCATCTGCGCGGCGCCGCCAAATGTGGTATCGATCTGGCTGATGCGGCCGAGCGCGTCGAATGAATAGTTGACCGTGCGCCCGGACGGATACGTAATCTGGTTGAGACGCCCGAACGCATCGTAGGCATAACCCGTGGCGTAGCTGAGGCCGGCGAGCGTACGGACTTCCTGCGACAGGCGCCCCTTCTGATCCCACGTGTAGGTGGTCGAGCCCGCGGCGTCCGTCACGCCGGTGAGCTTGCCCTTTGCATAGGTTCCCTGGTCGTACACATACTTGTGGATGACATTCGGGTGCGACAAGACACCGGTGCCCGTGACAGCTTGCGCCCAGATCACCTGGGTCGGGCGATTCTGCGCGTCGTAGGTGAAATAGGTGACGGTGCCACGACGGTTGTTTGCGCTACGTACGATGTTGCCAGCCGCATCGAAGACATTGTCGTCCCGGCCCAGATCCAGACTGCCCTGCCAGGTGAGGTTGCCGAGCCCGTCGAACGAGAACAGGTTTTTGACGAGACGCGGGGTCAAGACCTGGGTCGGCTGATCGAGACCGTCGTAAAAGTATTGGGTGACGCCGCCCAGCCCTGTACCCACTGCGGAAGGCTCGATCGCCTGGATCAGACGGTTGAGCGCGTCATAGATGTTTTTGGTGACATGGCCGAGCGGATCCGTGACGCTCGTGAGGTTGCCCTGGTTGTCGCGGCCATACTTCGTGATCTCGGTACTCGGGTTCGCGCCACCGATGTCCTGGATCAGTCGATTGAAGTTGTCGTAGAGCTTGTTGCGTGACTGCGCCAAGGCTCCATTGGGATCGAACACCTGCTCGCCAGTGTGGTTGCCCATCGCATCGAGCGTGTAGACGATCTTGTTGCCGAGATTATCCTGGATCTGAGTCAAGCGATGCGCCGGATCGTAGCTATAGCTGATCGACGACCCGTCAGGCTGGGTGACTTTGGCGAGCTGACCTGCGCCATCGTAGGCGTATTGCGTGACTTCACCGCCGACGTTGCGCGAGATGAGCCGACCGCGAAGATCGTAGCTGAGCATGGTGACCAGCCCGTTGGGATCGGTGATCAGGCGCGGCCGGCCGTGTGCATCGTAGTTTCCCAGGGTGGTGACATATCCCAGAGCACTGGTCACCGCGACGAGGTTGCCCGCGCCGTCCCAATCGTAGGTGGTCGTATCGGCCACATCGATACGCGGGCCAGCGACGACCTGCCGGATCAGCAGGCCAGGTACGCTACTCGAGTACGTATTGGTGTAGGTCCAGGTGCGCGGCGCACCGCTGGGCGAGGCATTCAAACCCAGCAGGCCCGCAGCGTCAGTGGTCGCTTGCACGCTCCTGCTGATCAGATTTCCTTGCGCGTCATAAGCGAGCGTCGTGATGCGCTTGGGCTGGGCGATCTTGACCGGCAAACGGAATGTCGGGTGCCACTGCGTAGTGATCATGCGCGCCTGCGGTGTGCCGGAGGCTTCGGTGCGTGACGTCTCCAACCCACGATCGTCGTGGGTATAGAGCGTCGTGACGCTGTTGAAGTTGGTAGCGCTCGACAGGAAGCCGTTGGCATCGTACCTCGTCTGCCTGGCCACACCACAGCCGATACACGGCAGGTCAACCGATGTATTTCTGGGCACGCTGTACAGCGTTTGAGCCCCGTAGATGCGTGTCCTGGACAGCGGATCGGTCACTGCCGGGCTGCCGCCGTCGCTATACGCCACCGCATATCTCTGCGCTCCACTGCCGCGCTCCGTCGACAAGCCACGGCCGTTGGTGTCGTATGTATACGTGGCGAACCGATCGTTGTTTTCGTCGATGACGCCGGTCAGATAATGCGGCAGATTCGTGCCGGACGTGCGGTCTTGCTCGTTGTACACATAGGTGCGCACCGGGTTGCTGCCCGAGCTGGCCGGATACGCGACGGACGAGAGGTTGCCCTGCTGGTAGGCGTAGACGAACACGTTCCCTTCCGGGTCGGTCATCCTGGTGATGCGGCCTGATGTATCGTGATTGAAGGTGAGCGCCGACTGCGTCACCGAATGCGTCACGCGGCTGAGGCGCCCTTTCGCGTTGTAGGCGAGGACGTGAGCGATACCGGCGCGATTGGCAACCGACACGAGGCGGCCGTTGGCATCGTAAGTTTCGACTTCATCATCGGGGACCGTCGTGTAGGTCCAGCCGGTGTCCGTCTGGACCAGCTGGTCCATCACGTCCGGGTCGCCGAGCCAATAAGAGCCGGCCTGCGTGAAGACATATTGTTTTCCGTCCGGCCGGAACACGGTGGCCGTGGAGTTTACGCGCAGCACGGAGCGGTCGTACGTGTGACGCCATTGCGTTCCGACGTTGCCGCTGCCGAAACCCGTGATGCTGTTGTAGTGGCGCTCGAAGCGCAGCGGAAACGCGTTCGCACCGACGTAGTCGACTTCCGCGAGGTAGTTGTTGCCGGTGGACGGATTGAACGAGTTCCCGATATCGCAGTGAGCGGGCCGGTTGGGGTCGTCACCGGATCCTTGTCCGACGAACGGACAGCGGCCCGCCGCCTTGGGAGACGACGACGCAAACATGCCGGGTGACAGCAGGAAATTGCGTTGTTCCCCGTTTAGCCAACCGGTACCTACGATCTGACCGGCGTTGTTGATGCCGGTCGCTTTCGTCAGCCACCAGCCTGACGCCTGGACTTCCGGCAGCAGGCTGAGATCGATCAGCTTCCCGTTCGACCAGAGCACGACGTCGCCGTCGGCGTAGCCGATCACCTGCCCGAAATCGTTGACTCCGTAAGCTTCGCTCTGCCCGCCTTGATACAGGCTGCCGAGGTTCTGCATTCCGGTGTCGCTCGACCACAGGAACGCCCCGCCGCCATCCTGGGTGGGCGCCGCGCCGACCACCTGCCCAAGGTTGTTGATGCCGTAGGCCTGGCTGCCGTAGCCGTTCGGGAGCATGCCGAGACTCTGTACCGTCGAACCCGACCACAACATCGCGTAGACACGAGAGACACCATCGGCGCCGACGCCGTCGCCGTAGCCCGCGATCAGGCCGCTGTTGTTGATGGCCTGCGCAGCGGCGAACGTTCCTCCCGGCAATCCGGCGAGACGTTGTGTCACGCCACCGGATGAGAGAAAGCCAGCGAGGCTCGAGTTCACGTCGGAGTAGCTGCCGACGACCTGCCCGCTGTCATTGATGCCCGCTGCTGTGCCACTGACGCACCCCGGCGTGTTGCACAGATTCGCCATGGTTCCGGCCGACCACAGGAACGGCTGGTACGAGCTCGTGCCCGCGACTTGTCCGCTGTTGTTGATACCCGTGCCGATGCTGAACCCATAGTCGTAGAAATGACCCAGGACCTGGCCGCCCGCTCCGGGAGACCAGATCAAAGCGCCCGCACCGCCATCGGGAGCCGTGCCGCAGCCGACTACCTGACCGCTGTCGTTGAGACCGGCCGAAGCGCCATAGTCGCCGCAGCTCATCTGTCCACCAAGATCCACGATCGTCCATGCCTCGGCAGACGACGCTGCGAGCCAGAGTCCGGTCGCGACCAACATCGCGGACAACGTAGAAGTTCGAAGGGTCCTGAACAGTCTCACGGTTGTTACCTTTTCTTAGTGTTCCCACGATCATGCGCGATGCAACTGCTCGCGTGCCGCCAGGTCGATCGCGGGTCCTGCGGTTGTACAAACGTCGCGGTGCGTGCGCTGTCGAAGATAATTCTATGACGATTGCACCCGCACTCGACGGTCGATGACGACGTACACAACGCAAGGACTATGCGCATGTCAGCGACACGTCGCCGCCGCCACGCGCCATCGCACTGGCATTGCCGCAGGACTGAAATAGGCAGCGACCCTTCAGCGCTCTCAGTCGCGCGATCGACGACGATTCGTTGACGATTAGAACCGCAGACCCAACGTCCGAGAGCCAGTTTCTCCGGCACTCCAGGTCGTGCCGAGACGGACATTGGTGCAAACACAAGAGCCTCCCTTTGAGGCTTGATACAGACGTCAGCGAACCTGCTTGATCGTGAATCGTTGTTATGTTCTGCGCGTATGGTAGACCAATTTCTCGCTATGACAAGTCGGTTCAGGTCGAAGCGTCACAACATTGAGAAATCGTGCGCGGCATCGGGCGCTCTCTGCCCTTGAGCGGCAATGGCGATGCGCGCGATCGAGCTCGAGACGAGAAACTATGTCACGGCAATGTCGATATCGGCGTACGCGAGTGTTGAGTGCGGCACTAGCCCGGCTATTTCATGAAGACGCCCCCGGATACGACGCATACGCGCGTGCACAAGCGATGCGGAGAATTCGACCCGTACGTTTTGTACGATCGGGCTACTCGGGTGCTGGCGGTCGATTTGCGGCCATTTCCGGCATGCCCCTCTTGCCAATAGTCCAAGCTATTGGCTGCGAGGGTCGAGCCAGAACTGGCTCGCAACTCGCCTCGCCATCATCCCGAGTCCCTCATGAAATATCCGGGCTAGGCTTTCAATCCGACCAGATTGAAAGCGGAGATCGGCTTCGACATCCCTTTCAGATCGAGGCCGCCGAGCGGCTCGACGTCGACCATATCCTCGACGGACGCGAGCACGCGCTGGGTGATCAGGATTTGACCGGGCCTCGCTTCGCTGCACAAGCGCGCCGCCAGATTGGTCACGTTGCCGATTGCACCGTAGTCCCAGCGCCCTTCGAAGCCGACTGCGCCGATCGTCGCGTAGCCTTGGGCGATGCCGGCTCCGAAACCGAGATCGAAGCCGCGTTTGCGCCATTTCGCTGTCAGCTCGGTGAGGTGCTCGCGCATCACGAGAACCATCCGCACGGCGCGTGCGGCCGCGTCCGGTACCGGCACCGGATCATTGAAGAACACCATCATGCCGTCGCCGGCGAAACGTTCGAGCGTTCCTTCGTGCGCGAGAATCACGTGACCCATCTGCGCGTGATAGGCGCGCAGCACGCCCATCACCTCCTCGGGCTCCGTGGTCTCCGCAAACGCCGTGAAACCGCGCAGATCGAGAAACACCACGACGACTTCGCGGCGGTGGCTCTTCAACGGATCTTCGGCGCCGCCGGCCAGGATCAGCTCGGCGAGCTGCGGCGAAAAGAAGCGCTTGAGGCGGCCGAGCCGCTCGAGCTGTACCAGTTGCTCGCCGACGCGCTGCTCCAGTGTTTGATTCCACTCGCGCACCGTATCCTGCAGCGACTTGATGCGCAGCATCGATTTGACGCGCGCCACCAGCGCGGCCTGATCCACCGGCTTGGTGAGGTATTCATCCCCGCCCGCCTCGAGTGCGGCCACGACATCTTTCGGGTCCGACTTGGCCGTGACGAGAATGATGGGGACGAACGGAATCGACGCGTCTGCGCGCACGCGCCGGCACACTTCGATGCCGTCGAGCTTGGGCATCATCACGTCGAGCAGGACCAGATCCGGTTGATGCTCGCGTATGGCCTGCAGCGCCTGCTCGCCGTCGCCAGCGGTCAGAATCTCGTATCCGTTGGCGGCAAGGCGCGCTCGGAGAATGTCGACATTGGCGGCATTGTCATCGACGACCAGGATCCGGGGCGGGGTTCGCATGATCAGCAGCTTGTAGCCAGGGGCTGTGACGCAAACACGTTCGTCCCTACGACAGATATTCTTCGATCTTGGCGAGCAGCATGCGCGGGCTGAACGGCTTGGTCACGTAGCCGTCGCATCCCGCGATCGCGGCTTTCTGCTCGTCGCCGCTGAGCGCATAGGACGTAACGGCAATGATCGGAATGTGCCGCACGGCCGGGTTCGCTTTGATACGCCGCGTGACTTCGTAGCCGTCGATGCCCGGCAGCTGGATATCCATCAGGATGAGATCGGGCCGTTCCCGCTCGGCTGCTGCGAGGCCTTCCTCTCCGGTCGTAGCTTCGATAAGAACGTAGCCCTTGGCCGTCAGCAGATCTCGGAGGATGCGGCGATTGTCTTCCTGATCCTCGATGGCGAGTATGCGCTTGCTCATGACACGCTCTCCTGTCGTTCGGCGCGCATCGGAAGGCTGAAGAAGAATGTCGACCCCTTGCCCGGCGTCGATTCGAGCCAGATGCGTCCGCCGTGCATCTCGACGATGCGTTTCGCGATTGCCAGCCCCAGACCCGTCCCGCCCTTCGCTCGTGTCGACGAGCTGTCGACCTGCTGGAACTCCTCGAAGATTTTCTCATGGTCGGCCTGCGGAATGCCGGCCCCGGTGTCCGCGATGGAGATCACGAGCATGCTGCTCGAACTAATCGCTCGCACGACGATGCTGCCGCTTTCGGTGAACTTGATCGCGTTGCCGAGGAGGTTCAGCAATACCTGGGCGATTCTACGCTCATCGCCTCGCACCACTGGCAAGTCTGCCGCCACGTCGACCGAAAGGCGCAAGCCTTTACCGGCAGCCAATGGCTCGACTGCACTGATCACGGAATGGACTACGTCCTGGACCGAGTACTCGTTGAGACCCAGCTCCAGTTGACCGGCTTCGATCTTGGACAGATCGAGCACATCGTTGATGAGTCCGAGCAGATGCCGTCCGCTCTTCTGGACGCGGTCCACCACTTCGCCGACTTTCTCAGGCACCTCACCATAGATGCGGTCGGCGATCAACTCTGTATAGCCGAGGATGGCATTGAGCGGTGTGCGCAGCTCGTGGCTCATGTTGGCTAGGAACTGCGACTTGTGCTGGCTCGCGATCTCGAGCTCACGGCTTTTCTGCTCGATCTCGCGGAACAAGCGGGCGTTGTGGATCGCCAGGCTGGATTGAATGGCGAAGGTGCGCAGCAGTTCCACCACTTCCAGGGGGAAGCGTCCGGCTGTGTTGCGCGAAACCGCCAGGGTCCCGAGGGTGCGCTTGCCCTGCAGTAGCGGAACCGCGAGGACCGAGCGTATGCCCGCGGCCTCGAGGTAAGGACGTAACGGGCCGTCGTAAGCACCGATCTCGTGCAGGTCCGATACCTCCACCGGCAACCCCGTCATTGCCGCCCGGCCACTAGCGCCCTCGCCGAGCGGAATCGTCTTTGCCAGCACGGAATCCGCAAGGTCCCGCTGCAGGCCGTGGGTGGCGCGCAGACGAAGCTCGCGTGTCGCTTCATCGTGCTCGTAGATCGCGCCGGAGTCTGAGCCGGACAGCTCCACGGCGCGGGCGACGATCGTCTCCAGGACTTGCTGCAGGTCGAGGCTGGAGTTGACGGCCTGGCTGGTCTCGGCCAGCGCCTGCAGCTGATCGACCGAGCGGGCGAGCTCCTGCGAGCGCATTTGCAGCTCGTTGAACAGTCGCACGTTCTCGATTGCGATCACCGCCTGGTCGGCGAAGGTTTTCAGCAGCTCGACTTCACGCTGGCTGAAATCTCCGGCCTCGGCACGCATGATCGTGATCGCGCCAATCGGCTGTCCGTCGCGGAGGATCGGGACCGCCAGCGCGCTGCGAAACCGCACTGCCGCGGCGACCTGAGAGAGACTGTAGTCGGGGTACTGGGACACGTCGGGGACTGCCACGGGGCGCGCTTCGAGAATGCAACGTGCGGTGGCGTTGCGCGTGCTTGGGGGTTGCGGGAACGCTCCCAACATCGCCGACTTGCCTGCTTCGTCAATCTCTACCAGGGCAGCAACGTGGATCAACTTACCGTCAAAGGTCGTGACGCCGACCTGGGTCGCGTTGGAGATCGCGCGGGCTCGTTCGGCAATTGTCTGGAACACCGGCTTCACGTCGGTTCGAGACTGGCTGATGACCTGCAAGATCTCACTGGTAGCCGTCTGTTGCTCCAGCGACTCGCGCAACTCGCTCGTGCGCTCCTCCACCTTGCGCTCCAGACCGGCATACGACTCCTGCAGTCGCGCGGCCATCTGGTTGAATTCCTCGGCCAGAGCCTGCAACTCGTCGTTCGTGTGCACTTCGATGCGATGGTCCAGAGCGCCGGCACCGATGCGGGCAGCGCCGCCCTGCAGTATCCGGATCGGCGCAATCATGCGGCGCACCAGGATGATGCTCGCCATGATCGTCACGGCAAGACCGATCACAACCAGTATCGCAGTGCGCACGACAGCGGCGTACAGCGGGGCAAATGCCTCTTTCAGAGGAACATCGACGAACACCAGCCAGCCGAGCTCCGGAATTGCGGCATGCGCGGAGAGCACTTCATGGCCCTGCAGATCCCGCCCTACCAATGCCTCGTCCGACGAGTCGGCGGTGGCGGGCGATCGGGCGCTCGCATCACGAACCTGCGGCAATGAAGAGAGCTCAGTCTTCTGCAACACCAGGCTGATGTCCGGATGTGCGATCAAGCGGCCGCCACCATCCACAACGTAGGCATAACCTCCTTTGCCGGCCTTGATGCTGGACACCACATCCCAGATGAACTTGAGGTTCGCCTCCGCAGCAACGACGCCGGCATCCTCACCGTTGCCGGCGAGCGCAATCGTCATGTACGGCTCCGACTCCTTGCGGAAATAGACCGGACTGAAATACGTCTTGTGCGCCACGGCCTCGGTGAACTTCGCATCCTTCGAGAAATCCGCGCTGCCGCCGACCACGTCCATTGCCAGGCGTGAGACCCGAAGCTGCTCGTGTCCGCTGGGGTCGAGATGGCTGACTTCGGTGACGGCAGGAGCATCGCGCAGCAGCCGCAGCGAATCGAGACGACGCTG
>Ga0316628_100005360_pt1 | contig 10269 bp, 10 predicted proteins | sample OWC_Aug_M2_C1_D5_FD_207648 | JGI IMG/M metagenome (GOLD analysis project Ga0316628, IMG submission 207648) | Wetland soil microbial communities from Old Woman Creek delta, Ohio, United States - OWC_Aug_M2_C1_D5_C | ecosystem: Environmental > Terrestrial > Soil > Wetlands | place: USA: Ohio... | reverse complement strand
CCCCGTATCATCGATGGATTGGAAGAGCTCGCCAGGGTTCTCCATCCTGAGAGGTTTAAGAAATCAATACAAAATTAGCATTGAAAAATTATCAATGGTCATTGTTAATTGATCATTGAACACTTTGTATTGGGATTTTATGAAGATCATCACACGGAAAAGAGTTCTTACCCTCTCCCTCCTCCTCAGCCTCCTCCTCATCCTTGTCATCCTTATATCCATCACGATGGGAAGTGCCAAAGTTCCACCCCTTCGTTCGATCCGCATCCTCTTCGAGTCTCTCCTGGGGCTAAAGGGAACAGGAAACGAGACGGAGCGGACGATCATTCTCTCTCTCCGACTTCCCCGAGCGATTTTAGCAGGGATGGTGGGAGCAGGCCTTTCTGTCTCAGGAGCGACCTTGCAGGCTCTCCTGAGAAATCCTCTGGCAGATCCTTATATTCTTGGAGTCTCAAGCGGTGCAGCCGTAGGTGCCATACTTGCCATTCTCTTGGGGCTCGGCACCCATTCGTTGGGCCTTCCGCTGGCCTCCTTCTTGGGAGCGCTCCTGACCGTTCTCGTGGTCTTCTATTTCGGAAGACAGGGCAGGAAGATTCATCCCCATACCCTCTTGTTGGCAGGGGTGATCATCGGTTCCTTTCTCTCAGCCCTGATCATGTTTTTCATTTCTGTCTCCCAGAAAGAAGAACTTCATACGATCATCTTCTGGTTGATGGGAGACTTCAGTTTCTCCAATGCCCGGGCGATTTTCATCATCTTTCCTTATATTTTTTTAGGCATCTTTTTGCTCTATTTTCGTTCTCGCCAATTAAACCTCATCCTTTCTGGGGAAGAAAATGCTGTTCAGTTAGGGGTCGATGTGGAGAGATTGAAATTAATTTCTTATCTCTCCGCCTCTTTGCTCACCGCAGCATCGGTCTCTGTATGTGGCCTCATCGGTTTCGTGGGTCTTATCATCCCTCATTCGGTACGACTGATTTTTGGGCCTGACCATCGTCTTCTCATTCCTGCCTCCGCATTCATCGGCGCTTCTTTTCTGATTGCGTCTGACACCGTTGCCAGAACTCTCCTTGCTCCAACGGAATTACCCGTAGGCGTGATCACGGCGGCCTTTGGTGGTCCCTTCTTCATTTATCTGTTGAGGACGAGAAAGGTGATGAAAACATTATGATTGAAGTCGATTCCATTTCTTTCCGTTATCATGAAGATTGGGTGCTCGAGGACGTCTCTTTTCGAGTCGAAAAGGGAGAGTTCGTTGGTGTGATCGGGCCCAATGGATCTGGGAAGACCACCCTCCTTAAGATCCTCTATCGCCTCCTCTCCCCCCAGAAGGGAGAGATTCTCTTCGAACTCGTTTCCATGAAAAAGATGGATCGGACCGATATTGCCAAGAGGATTGCCGTGGTCGCCCAGGAAACCCAACTCCTCTTTCCCTTTACTGTCCTTGAAACGGTCCTGATGGGAAGGTCTCCTTATCTCGGGCATTTAATGTTTGAAAATGAAAAGGATTTGGAAATTTCAAAAAAAGCGATGGCGTGGACGAACCTCTTTCCATTTTCTGAGAGACCCATGGATGAACTCTCCGGCGGAGAACGAAAAAGGGTCTTCATCGCCAGGGCTCTGGCTCAGGAACCGGAGGTCATTCTTCTGGATGAACCCACGGCCAATTTGGACATCCATCACCAGATGGACTTTCTCAATCTCATCCTCACTCTCAATCGAGAGAGAGGCCTGACCATTGTCATGGCCTCTCATGATATGAACATCGCTTCGGAATTTTGTGATCGGCTCATTCTTCTCCAGGGAGGGAGGATTTATAAAATGGGAACTCCTGAGGAGGTCATCACCAAAGAGAATATCGAAAACGTCTATGGTTGCGAGGTATGGATAGACCAGAATCCTATCTCAGGAATGCCGCGGATCAGTCTATTGAAAAAGGGGGATCGTTAAAAAATGAAGCTTTGGGAAGAAATTGAATTTGCGAGGAGTAAGATCCAGGGAACCATCCTTCGAACCCCGATGATCTATTCCGATACCTTCTCAAAGCTCACCGGAAAAGAAGTCTTCCTCAAGCTGGAGAATCTCCAGAAGACCGGCTCTTTCAAAATCAGGGGGGCCTATTATAAATTGTCCCGATTCACCCCCTCGATGAAAAGCAAGGGAGTGGTGGCTGCCTCCGCAGGAAATCATGCCCAAGGGGTGGCGCTGGCTTCTTCACTCTTGGGAATCCATTCGACCATTGTGATGCCTAAGGGAGTTTCCCTTGCCAAACAGATGGCCACTCAAGCCTATGGGGGAGAAATCCTCCTCTTTGGCCAGAACACGGATGAGGCTCTGGGTTATGCAAAAAAGTTGGCGAAAGAGGGAAGACCTCTTGTCCATCCTTTTGATGATGAACAGATTATTGCTGGTCAGGGGACGATCGGCCTTGAGATTTTGGAAGAAGTTCCTAGCGTAGAAGCCATCCTTGTCCCAATAGGCGGCGGGGGGTTGATCTCGGGAATCGCTTCGATTGTAAAAAAGAAAAAACCGGGGGTGAAAATCATCGGCGTTCAGTCTCATCATGCCCCTTCGGCCTTTTATTCCTTGAGGAGAAAAAAGATTGTGGAGGTCAGGATCAAGCCTACCTTAGCGGATGGGATTGCCGTCCAGAGAATAGGAGAAATTACCTTTCCCATTATCCAAAAGGGAGTGGATGAAATCGTCACAGTGAACGAGGATGAGATCGCCTCAGCCATACTCCAATTGATGGAGAGAAAACGTATCGTGGCAGAGGGTGCAGGAGCCGTTCCGCTGGCGGCACTTCTATCGAGAAGATCGAAAACCAGACTAAAGAAGATCGTCCTGGTCATCAGCGGAGGGAACATTGATTTCCATCTCCTCGACCGGATCATTGAGAAGGGCCTTGCCCAGACAGGTAGGCTCTTCCGGATGAGCATCCTCTTAAGAGATGATCCAGGAGCCCTGTCAAAACTAACGAGCCTGATCGCTCAATATCGTGCCAACATCCTTCATATCGTCCATGAGCGAGCAACCAAAGATATCCCCATCGGATTCTCCAAAGTGATTTTGGTCTTAGAGACGCGCGGTTCAGACCACATCCGCGAGATCAAAAAGGGGCTAAAAGAAAAGGGTTACTTTCTCCAGATGTTAAGTTAATGGGGTCAGCCTATCTGTTTTTTAAATTTTTGTTAAAACAGATGAGCCCTCTCATTGGGGGGAGGAAGATCTTCTAACGGGGTTTACAAATTTCCTGTTTAATTGTAGGATAGTTTATGTTTGTAGGGGTGGCTCACCGTGGCCGCCTGATTTGGGAGGCCCCAGAGGGACTCCCCTACGTTTCTTGATGGATGATTTGATTTTCTAAAGAAAAAGAAAGGAAGAGAACATGGCGGAAGGGGAGCACACCTTAGCAGTCTTTATCGATTTTGAGAACCTTGCCCTCGGTTTCAGGGGCAAGAGAGATAAACGATTTGAAATCCGGAAGGTCTTAGAACGTTTGGTCGAGAAAGGAAAGATCATTGTGAAGAAGGCCTATGCCGATTGGGCCGATTATTCAGAGTATAAAAAACCCCTTCACGAGGCGGCCATTGAACTGATCGAAATTCCAAAGCGTGCAATGACCGGAAAAAACTCCGCAGACATCCGGCTCTGTGTGGATGCCCTTGACCTCTGTTATTCCAAAGAACATATCGATTCCTTTGTCATCGTTTCCGGCGACAGCGACTTCTCCCCCCTCGTCTCCAAATTGAAGGAGAATGGCAAGCGGGTGATCGGCCTAGGGATGAAGGAATCGAGCTCCAACCTTTTAGTCGATAACTGCGACGAGTTCATTTACTATGAAGACTTAGAGCGACCCTTAGGCATTCCTCCCAAAATCGAACAGGACCTCCCTGAAAAGAAGAAAGAGGCTTTTCAACTTCTGGTGGACTCGGTGGTGGCTCTCGTCCGGGAGAATAAGGAAGTGCTCTGGTCCTCCATGGTGAAAGAGACGATGAAGCGAAAGAAACCCTCTTTCAATGAGTCCTACCATGGCTACCGGACCTTCAGTGACCTCCTTGAAGATGCTGAAAAAGAAGGAATCATCCAACTGAGAACCGATGCCCGGAGCGGGACCTATGTCATCATCGGTTTCGGGAAAGAGCAAAGAAAGGATGCGGCAGAGGCATTGAAGGAGTCAAAGGAGCGGAAGGAACGAAAGACCCCGAAGCCTCACTGGCGCCCTCGTCCAAGGAAGCCAAAGCCGAAAGTCCCTGCCTCTTCACCCGATGGCGCGGAGGTACCTAGTGCCAGCGAGACAGAGCCGATCGTATAATCTATGGAGTTCCGGTCCAACTTTCGACTTTCCATCCCCATCCTCGTTTTTTTCATTCTGAGCATTCTCCCCCAAATTTTATTCGCTCAAAGAGACCTCGGCATTCCTGTAAGAGAACCCATCGTCTGGGGAGCTTATGCCGGCCCAGGGAAAGAAGGAAATCTCGATACGATTTACCTCTCCTTTGGACAATACGAAGCCCCTCTTTTTCTCCTCGCCGTTAATCCTGATACAGGGCAGATGGAACAATTCAACGGGCCTCTCTCCTCAGAAATGGGCTCATGGGGATATACGGTGGATCATGAGAATCGGATCTATCTGGGAAGTTATTATCACGCTCACCTCCTGCGCTTTGATCCGAAGACGGAAGAGTGGGAGGACCTCGGGCGACCTGGGGGAGAATCGGAATCCTTCATCTGTAAAATTACTACAGGAAGAGATGGAAAAATTTGGGGAGGGACATTTCCTTCGGCAAAGCTCTTTTCTTTTGATCCCAAGACAGGGGTGACCCAAAATTATGGCCGCATCGACCCAGATCAGTTTTACTGTTATCCCACGGCAGGGGAGGACGGGTTGATTTATTGCGCCATCCAGTTTGAAAAGATGGATATGGTTGTCTTCAATCCAGAAGTACAAACGAAAACTTCTTTGATCCCATCCGAGAACCGGAAGTCCGGGCGGGTGAACGTCGTCAAAGGAAAGGATGGAAGGATTTACATCCAATTTTCCAACTCAGAACAGTGGTTTTGGATCGAAAGGGGAGAAAAACTGGTCGAGGTCTCCAAGTCCGATATTCCGTTTCCTCAAACAGGCCTTCCCGATGGACGACAATTTCACGTGATCGAAAACCACTTCCTTGGGATTGAAAATCCTTTGACGAAGGAGAAGAAAGGGATTCCTCTCCAGTACGACGCTTCAGGCTCCTCCATCTTTGTCGTGGGCACAGGTCCGGATAAGAAAATCTATGGGAGCAGTATGCTGCCCCTCCGGCTCTTCGTGTATGACCCTGAGACGCAATCCCTCAAAAATTTAGGTAAGGCTGCCAAAGCGAGTGGGGAAGTTTATTCCATGGGGTCCTTCGATGGTAAACTTTTTCTCTGTTCTTATCCAGAGGGGAGACTCTCCGTCTATGATCCAAAGAAACCATTAAGATTCGGGGAGGATATAGATTCCAATCCGAGAGACCTGGGTTCCTTGGGGGAAGGGGTCTACCGGCCACGGGCCATGATCGCAGGGCCACATGGGAAGATCTATGTGGGAGGTTACCCCGATTACGGATTGCGAGGCGGTGCTATCAGCGTTTATGATTTAAAGCGGGTCGAGAAAAGAACGTATCGTCATCTTATTCAGAATCAGAGCATTGTCTCCCTTGCCTACATTCCCCATCTGGACCTCATTGTAGCAGGGAGTTCGGTGAGGGGTGGAACAGGAACACGAGCGATTGAAAAAGAAGCCAAGCTCATCCTCTGGGAGCCAAAAGAGGAATGGAAGATTGCTGAGATCATCCCTGTTCCAGGGGCGAGAGCCATCCTTTCCCTTGCGGTCACGGCCGGAGGAATCGTCTATGGAGTTACCGATCGTGGGAAGGTTTTCTCCTTTGATCCAGAGAGGGTGGAGGTGATCAACATTTTTGATCTCGGGTTGGAGGAACCGATCGAGACTTCCCTTCAATTAGGCTCTGGAGGAAGGCTTTATGGCCTTGCGAGAGAGGCAATCTTTTTTATCGACCCAAGGAACGACCAGGTATCCCTCATGGTGAAACCCCCTGTCCCCATTCATTCGGGTATGGCGATGCTTGATCGAAAAATCTATTTTGGGTCAGGGGCAAATCTCTGGGAATTTGAAATTCCTAATGATCCGAGCATGCCAGTTGAGTAACGTCTATGACTCCTTAACGCTGCTGAAGCGTCTTTTTAAATTTCCTTAATTGGTCTTCCTGCCTTTTTAGCAGATCGTGAGCCTCTTCTATGGAGATGGGTTTGAATCGTACCCGGTCTCCAGGCTTGAGTTGAGCCACTTTGGGCAAATCCACAGAGATGGTCGTGGCAATCTTGGTATAACCCCCCGTGACCAACTCTGTTAAAATGAGGAGAGGCTTCCCATCGCCGGGGACCTGGATCGCCCCTGAGATCAAGCCCTCTGAAATGATCGACTCCTCCACATCGGATCGTCTCTCGATCTTGGGCCCTTCCAATCGAACTCCCATTCGGTCGCATTGGGGAGTGACCTGATAGGATGAAGAACGAAATGTCTGGAATCCTTTTTCTGTAAAGTGGTGATCCTGAGGTCCCGGGATGACCCTGAGCGTCACCTCCTTTTCCAGAGAAGGAATCCAATCACTTGGAAATCGAATGCCCAATTTATCAAGAGAGGATGGAAGGTCAAAGGCATAAAGAATATCTCCTCGTCGGAACTTCCTCCCTTCCAAGCCGCCAAAATTACCTGAAAGATAGGTTGAAAGACTTCCCATGATTTTTGGAGCAACCACTCCTCCACTCAGAGCCAGGTAAGCCCGGCAGCCCGTTCGAACCTTCCTGAAAAAGAGGACATCCCCTTCCACCAAAAGATGGGCTCTCCACATGTCCAAAGGGTCCTCGTTTAATGTCGGAGAAAGATCTCCACCCGTGATGGCAATGACCACTTCTTTCAAGGCTTTTATTTTCAAACCCATGAGTGTGATCTCAAGGCAGGCCTCTTCCTCTTTGTTTCCAACCAATAGGTTACCCACCCTGAGGGAGAAAGCATCTAAAGCTCCAGAAGGAGGGACTCCAAACTGGCTGAACCCGTAGCGACCCAGATCCTGGATCGTGGTCAGAAGGCCAGGCTCTACGACTTCAAAAGCCGGTATTTTTTCCAACTCTCAAACTCCTATAAGATATATTTTCTCTCCCTCAATTTTACTTATTCCATCCTTTAAATTCTTTCTCACTGATGGGATAGAACTGGACAAAATCTCCCATTTGAAGCAGAGCCGGAGGATCTTTCTCAGGATCGAATAGTTCCACTGGAGTTCGACCAAGAATCTGCCAGCCCCCCGGGCTTTCCATGGAATAGATTCCTGTCTGTCTTTGTGCAACGGCCACAGAGCCCCTGGGAACCAGTAGCCTCGGCGTTTTGAGCCGGGGGGTGACTAATTTTTCAGGAAGTTCTCCCATGTAAGGAAAGCCAGGCATGAAACCGATCATATAGATGAGATAAGGTCTGCTGCAATGGAGTTGGATCACCTCCTCCGGAGAGATCTGATGATAGTTGGCCACCTCTTCTAAATCCGGACCATAGGCCCCCCCATAGACCGCTGGGATGCGTGTAAATTTAGGCTCTGGCAGGGGAGCCTGTTGAAGTCCGGCCTCTATCCGTTCTAATCTTTTTTTTAAGTCTTCGATGGGGAAGATGACTGGGTTATAAATGATGAGCAATGATCCGTAGGTCGGAACCGTTTCAATGATCCCTTCCATGGCCTCCGCCTGAATGGCCAGAGCCATCCTTCTTACCTTCTCATTGATCTCGCGACTGATTTCGTCCCCGAATTCAAGGAGAAGACCATGATCACCCATGAGATAAGAAATCATTTTAGAATAAAGGCCCATTTACGACCAAAATAGTTCGGAGTCATTAGTTCGGTGTTCGGAGTATTTAGATTTAGGCTCCGAACTCGGAACTCCGAACTCAGGACTCGGCTTCATCACACAAACCATTTCATCGGGAGGACGGTCACGCCAGCTTCCTTCAGTTCCTGTCGAATCTTCTTCACCATCTCGACGGCTGCAGGATTATCACCATGGACACAAAGCGTATCGGCCTTGAGTTCAACCTCTGTCCCGTCGAGGGCGATCACTTTCCCCTCCAGGGCCATTTTCAGCGCCCTTTTAGCGACGATCTCATGGTCGTGGAGGACAGCCCCTTTTTCCCTCCGAGAGACTAAAGAGCCATCTTTATTGTAAGCTCGATCTGGAAAAGCCTCAAAGGCAATGCGGATGCCATGGCGTTTCCCAATATCGAGAAGAGATTCTCTTTTCGAAGAAGCGAGGACAACTAGAATTATATCTCGATCCACTTTCGCTATTGCCTCAGCCATGGCCTCCCATATTTTGGGATTCGCCACGGCCATATTGTAAAGGCTTCCGTGAGCCTTCACATGTTGAAGCCTCAGGCCTTGCGATTGGGCAAAGGCCTGTAATGCCCCGGTTTGATAGACCATATAATCCTGAATCTCTTCAAGGGTGGCGTCAACATTTCTTCGACCAAATCCCATCAGGTCCGGATATCCAGGGTGGGCTCCTACCTCCACCCCATAGCTCTTTGCCAAGGCCACGGTCTTTCGCATCACGCCAGGATCCCCAGCATGGAATCCACAGGCAATATTGGCGGAGGTAATGTGGGGGATCACCTCTTCGTCAAGCCCCAGTTTATAAACGCCAAAACTTTCTCCAACATCAGAGTTCATGTCTATCTGGATCTTTTTTGTCATCACCCTTCCTCCAGTGGCTTTAAATGACGATGTCCGTAAGAAAACTCTTGACAAATATTAATTTAAAAGAGATAAATAAATCAATAGAATAAAAGGTAAGGGAGGTGACAAAAATATGGCATGTGGGATGAAACATCCTAAGGCAAAAAAGGCAACGAAGAAGGCCAAACCGAAGAAAAAGAAGTAGATTCAGGGGTGGCCAAGTGGGTCGAAAGGGAATATTTATTTTTTACTTGACATAGAAATGGATTTTTGTTATCCGTTTCATCTATGCTATATCGTTACAAACGATTTTCCTGAAAAATAGCGAAAGGAGGTGAGGGTTAATGAGGAAGTTGGTGAGTATCTTTTTGGCATTGGCGATGTTAGCAGTATTTTCTTTTGGGTGTGCGGGGATTCAGAAAGACGCAAAGATTAAATGTCCAAAATGCGGTGCTGTGTTCACAGTGGATGAAGGCGTAGCCGAGATTCAGAAGAAAGGTTACTAATCCCACACCTCATTCAAGAAATTTAACCATCCTCTAGAGGAAAGAGAAAGATTTAAAAGGGGAAGAGGTATACACTTCCCCTTTTATTTTTATCCGGAGCCTTTCTTTTCCAGTTCAAATGGTTAGAAAGGGAATTCAACGGAGGGATTCCCTCGGTTCAGGATGGCTGAAAAAAGAGTTCCCCCTAAATACATCGGGATCAACCGCGAGAGCTCGAGGATAATTTCATCAGCCCGCTCTCTTCCCACTTCACCCAGCACATCAATAGGGATGAAGATATTTTTTGTCTTCTCAGTGGCTTTATCTTTGTCACACTGACGCCATACCCAATTTCGGGTCAACACCTCACGATCATCACTGTAGACCAGTTCTCCTTTTGGCACAACCACCGTTTCTCCGCTTCCCAAGGGAGTGAAAGGCTCCCAGCCCTCTGCAAACCGGAGATGAATATTCCCCTCGATCGTATCGAGATCATGGCCTCCCATCGGAACTAAGAATTTCAAAGAGACACTATTGTAGAGATCGACAAGGGGGTTGATTTTCGGAAAGGGATCTCCCTTCAGAACCCTCCTCGCCATGGATTCAATGGAGCTTGGAAATTTGCTTCCTGAAATACCCAATTTGGTGAAGGCCGTTCTCCAGGGTTTAATCCTTGGATGTTCCTGGGCTTTGTCACCAATGAAATTCTTCTTCATCCCTTCAACTGTTTGGGTGAGAAGGTCCTCAATCTCTTTGGAGGCACGGCTATTGTCCACCTCCTTGACCACCACGACCCCGATGGTGAGATCGGGCAAGATATCAAATAGCTCCTTCTGTATAGAAAAAATCATATTTCCTCCTTTTTCGTCGGAACGTCAATAAGGTGAAATGAGATTTAACTTCCCCTAACACCCCAATTTTTAAAAGTCAACCAATAGTTATTCGTCATCGGCCATTCGCTACCTTTTCTTGACGGAAGAATCTGTTTTTTATATAGTCATTTTAATAGGTATTTTCAT
>Ga0316628_100005359_pt1 | contig 10269 bp, 9 predicted proteins | sample OWC_Aug_M2_C1_D5_FD_207648 | JGI IMG/M metagenome (GOLD analysis project Ga0316628, IMG submission 207648) | Wetland soil microbial communities from Old Woman Creek delta, Ohio, United States - OWC_Aug_M2_C1_D5_C | ecosystem: Environmental > Terrestrial > Soil > Wetlands | place: USA: Ohio... | reverse complement strand
CAACGCCATCGTGCGGGACCGCGTGACCACGTGCACCACGCCAGGCGAGACCGTGGACGTGGTCGTCACCGACCGGGGCATCGCCGTCAACCCCCTGCGCAAGGATTTGCTCAAGAGGCTCGAGGGCACCGAGCTGCCCATCCGGCCCATCGAGGAACTGAGGGACGAGGCCTACGCCATGGCCGGCGGGGAGCCCGGGGGGCCGGACTGGGACACGGACGACGTCGTCGCGGTCATCGAGTACCGGGACGGGACGATGCTCGACGTCGTGCATCGGATGAGAACCTAGAGGGAACGTTTATCGACCGATTGGGGCATCCCCATGACGAGGTCTTGGGGCGGGGTCGCGATGGGCGATCGTTCGGTTGTGCGGGATGAGGCAGCGACCACGAGGTCACCCGAAGGGATGGTCACGACACAGGAGGCGCGATGGGCCCCACCGTTCGATTCACAGGACGGTCCGAGGGGGAGGCTGGACATCGATCTCGCGGAGAACTGGATGCGGTTCAAGAAAACCTGGTCGGGGTGGTTCACGCTCAACACGATTGATTTGTTGGTGTTTATCCTACTCATGGCCTTGTACATCGGATTATCCACGGATGAGTTCGACGCGATGGATGCCCTCCTCGGCGTGTTATGGTCTGGTGCGATCGTCCTCATGGCCTACCATGTGATGATGATCATAGCATGGGCGAGGAGCGGTCCGTCCCCCGCCATCTACGAGTACGGCGTGCTGCTCGTGCGCACAGAGGCTATGCGGCTCGGCACGTTCTCGTACTACTACACCTATAAGGACCTCGGGGTCCCGCGAAGGACCGTGTTCGGCCTGCGGGTGCGCTCCAAGGACGGGCAATCGTGGACGCTCCGCAGGGACGTATTCGGCGAGGAGTGGCTCAGGAAGGTCGAGGAGAGGGTACTCTACGCGCCGACGGGGAAGGAGCCCCCCAGGCTCGTGCTCTACCCCAAGTCGGATGACCGCATGGGCGATGGCGACCATTGGCCGTGATCCGGCCGGTGGTTGACCCGAGGATAGGGTCTGATATAGCCCTGAGGCATCGCTGCCGGACCCTCCTGGGGCCTTCACGGGCCAATCGGGGCATGAAAACGAGGGGCAGACTGGTCAGGGTTCCGGGACGCCGACATCATTGTATGGGATACTTATTTATATCACATATAGAAAAACCTATATCTGGCCAATGACAAACTATAACAATGTATGTCACGGCCATCGAACCGCGTCCGGAAGCCCCGGGCCGCCCTGCTCGGGGTCATGGTCTGCCTCGTCGTGGGCATCCTCCTAGCGGCCGCCCTCGACCCGGGCACCCCCGACGACTGGGGCGTCGTCTGGCAGAGGCCCGCCGAGCTGCGGGTGGACAACGTCGAGCTCGACGTCGACGGCGGGGCGTTCATCATCACGCTGCACCTCTGGGACGCGGCCGGGCGGGCGACGGAGTGGGACGGCGTGCTCACGCTCCAGCTCGCGGACGAGGACAACTTCGAGGTCTACCGCGGCGCCGTCGCGGTGAGGTCAGAGGACTTCACGACGACGAGGTCCGGCGACGTCGTGGACACCTGCTATCACGTGCGCGTCCCGATCTCCGATCTCGATCATGTGACATCGCGGATATTGGATCGTCCCGCGACGGACCTCTCGGTCCGCGCGACGTTCACCACCGGCGGGCGGACGATCGCGGCCGAGATCAGGTGGTGGCCCGAGCCCGCGAGCGTCAGTATCGTCGGCGTCGAGGTCGACGAGGAGCTCGAGATGGTGTTCGTGGACGTCGTGCTCCTCGACGAGAGGGGCCTGACCACCAAGTGGAGCGGCGACCTCAGGCTCGCGATCGAGGACTCGACGGGCTACTGGATGTACGACGGGACCTCGCGGATCAGGGCCGGCGAGTTCAACGTCTTCGCGTTCGCGGGGACGGGCTTCGCCTGGTACCCCACCTGGGTCGAGTTCGGGGACATGCAGCCCTCCAAGGACAGGCTGGAGGACGCGAGCGGGAACGGCACCGGGAGGCGGATGACGGTGCACGCCTGGTTCTGGCACGACGGCGTGTGGGCGGAAGAGCGCGCGGACGGGGGGGCCGCCCCCCAGAGGATCCCCGACGCGCTGCTGCTGCAGAACGAGCCGCCGCGGCCGCGGCTGGACGCCCTCCCCTGGGGGCTCGTCGGCCGCCAGAAGTCCTTCGACGCCTCGGGGACCAGCGACGACCTCGGCCCCGCGGGCCTGAGGTACGAGTGGTCGTGGGGCGACGACAGCGTCCGCGAGCTCACCGACCGGCCCTACGCGAACCACACCTACGCGGGGGCGGGCACGTACACGGTCGAGCTGCGCGTCATAGACGTCGAGGGCGCCTCGGCCAGCGCGAACGTCACCATCGGCGTCCTCCGGGACCCCCGCGTCGACCCGCGGGACGTGTGGGACCATGGGCCCGGCGATTTGAGGGACGGGCCGCACCTGTGGACGATCATCGCGACACAGGACGAGATGTCGGTCGGGGTCATTCGCGACCGGACGGCATAGGCGATTCGTACGTGCCAAGGCCGGAGCCCCGGACCGCGCGGCCCAATCGGGGCACCGGGTCAGGGGCGGAAGGGGGGGATACATGTCAATGCGCGGGCGATGGGGGTTGGTCATAGGATAGTGTTAAATATCGTCCAGGCGCATCGAGGCCGGGCCCTCCGGGGGGGCAAGAACGGGAGAGGACATGGTCACCGCCTCCGAGGTCAAGGACTACGGGACCAAGCTCGGGCTCGACATCGTCCGCATCGCCTCGGCCGAGCCCTTCCCCGAGTACCCAAAGCTGGTGAAGGACCGCCTCGAGAAGGGGCTCGTCCCCGAGGAGGCCCTCGCCAACGAGGAGGTCATCCGCCGGGCCGACGAGTTCGCGGACCCGCAGACGAGCCTGCGGGGGGCCCGGTCGATCGTCTCGCTGGCGATGTGCATCCTCATCCCCGGGGCCAAGGTCGACCCCGAGGACCCGACGCCCCGTGGCCGCATCGGGCGCGACAACTGGCGCGACTTCTACGGGGACATCCACACCAAGCGCGACATGCTCGCGAAGTTCCTCCAGGCCAAGGGCGCGAGGTGCTCGCAGAGGCCCCTCCTGCCCTTGAAGCGGGTGGCCGCGCGCGCTGGCATCGGCAGCTACGGGATGAACTGCCTCATCTCGACCGAGCGCCTGGGCTCCTGGGCCTGCCTCGACGCGGTCGTCACCGACCTCGACCTCGAGCCGGACCCGCCCGTGGAGGGTGGGTGCGGCCGGTGCCACGCGTGCATCGACGCGTGCCCCACGGGCGCGCTCGTCGCGCCGTACACGCTCGACATCGGGCGGTGCATCACCTACCTCACTGCGTCCACGCTCCCCATCCCCCGGGAGCTGAGGGGGAGGATGGGGGACCGCATCAACAGCTGCGACGCGTGCCAGGAGGCGTGCCCCCTCAATTGGGACGTCTCCCCCGCGACGCGCGGGTACACCAATCCCCTGGAGCGCTGGGGCGAGCGCCCGCCGCTCGCCGCGCTCCTCGAGGTCGGCGAGAGGGAGTTCCAGCGCTCGCTCGCGGAGCTCAACTGGTACAAGCCCGCCCCCATCTACCTGCACCGCAACGCCATCGTGGCGATGGGGAACGTCGGCAACCCCGTGTCGGTGCCACCGCTCGGGAGGGCGATGCGGGACAGCAGGCCGATGATCAGGGCGCATGCGGCATGGGCCCTCGGCCGCATCGGGGGCCCAGGCGCGAGGAAGGCCCTCGCGGAGGCCGCCAAGCTCGAGGACGACGAGGTGGTCGAGGGGGAGATCGAGGACGCAATCGAGGACGTCAAGTGAGGGACCGTCCGAGCGCGCCTCCGGGACCGTCCCCAAGGCCGGGTACCATCATGTGGGCTTCAGGGCGCGCAGGGGCAGGTACTCCGTCGACATCGGGCCGAAGGACATCGTGGTCAGGAAAGGAGCGAAGGAGCCTCGGACCGTTGACCTCGAAGAGGTCTCGCTCGATCTCATGTGGACGCCGGCAGGGGAACCAAGGGAGGGGCCAGGGGAGGTCGAGGCATATGTCTTCCACCCGATCGGGGACTACGATAGCGAGATATGGGTCAGCCAGACGATGGGCGTTGGCAAGGATGAGGTCCAAGGCGCATGGAATGCGATGGTCCAGATCATCAAGGAGCACGATATCGTCCTCGAGAAGGGATTCCTCCGGTACTTCAAGCACCGCTACCATCTGGGCTTACGCACGGGGCTCGAGGACTACTACAGGCTCCAGCACTCGAAGATGCTCGCCAATCCGAGGGCGGAGAGGGGCGACCCCATCCTCTGGAGCGCCAGGCTCTGGAGGGCCAATGCGATCGGTGGATTGTCCGCGAGGTTGATGGCCATCACCCCTATACTTGCCGTTTCTGCGGCGATGCTCTATGCACTGACGTGGCCACATTTCAACGATCGGAGCCTCATGCCAACTCCCCCACTGTTCCTTGCCGTGATCGCATCCCTTCTGATTCTCCTGACGGCATTTGATATATATCGTTTGCAACGGGCCATAATCCCACGGCATGGCGGGATCCCCGGTCTCTATGCGAACGGCCTTCAGCTCACGAATGGAGATGGGTTCGTGCCATTCTCGGAGATGCGGGACGTGAATATCGCGAAGGGGCACAATCTCATATTCCACCTCAGATTCGGCCATTGGCCTGATGGGACGAAGGACGAGCAGCTGCTGTTGGAGGATGCCTACCAGACCTTCCCTGGGGGCATCCTGGGCCGCGACGGCGCCGATGCCCTGTTGGGGCATCTCGACCGTTCGCAGATGTACAAGGAATCCCTGCGGATGTGGGAGGAGCGGTCGGCGAGGTCGAGGGCCCGGTGATCCGACGGGCCCGCGCCATCGGCCTGCCTGGGATGGGCAGAACGATGGACCTCCGGCCTCCGGTAGCATCTGGAGGGGGGCTCTGGCCCTCGTGCCGTCGTCCCGTTCGTGCATCGACCGTGCCTTGCGCGTGCTGGAGACATGGACGCGAGGAGCGTCCCTGCGGGGCCCGCGAGCACGACCGTGACACGGTCTCCGCTGGTTCGACCACGCCTGCACTCGGCGCCTATGACCGTCCGTCCGCTCAGCCCGCCCGGCCCTTCCTGAGGGTCTCGAGCGTGCTCAGGTAGTCCTTCTCGGAGATCTCGCCCTTGGCGAGCCTCTCCTCGAGGATGTCGAGGGCGACGTCCTTGCGGGGGGGCTGCTGCGGCGCGGGGGGCCTTGCCGGCGGCTGCATCGGGTACGGCTGCGGCGCGATCGGCTGCTGGGCAGGGACCTGCGGCGCTGGGGGCTGGTACGCGGGCATCCGCTGCACGGGCTCATGCGAGGGCCTCAGCACCCAGAGCAGGACGATGATTATCAGCAGGCCTATTGCGATGGGCACGATGATCCATGCTCCGTGCCCGCCGTCCCTACCGTCCATCATGCCGTCATGCCGCGTGCCGTTGTACGCCGCGTCCGCGTGCCTTGGACCGTCGTGCATGGCGCCCGCCATCGCGAGGCCGCCGAGCCCGATGGCTGCGAGGAGGACAAGGAGGACCACGACGAGCACGGTCGGGAACGGGTTGCTATCTGTGCTAGACATCATCGTCCAGTACACTGTCCCCTTATATCGTTGTTCCACCGAAAAGCAGCGCCCGGGCCCTGGATCCCCTGGCACGACGTCGTCGGCGCGGTTTCGAAATCATTAACTGGCCTCCCGCCCTTCATCGTGCCGGGAGGTCGCCGCGATGGAGGTCGTCGATGTCGCGAGGGTGCAGGAGCGCTTCTACCACATGTGCCTCAAGGACTACTGGACCGAGGCGGGGAACTGCATCGAGAAGAGGGAGGAGTGGTACGAGAAGGCGCGCCTTCACGGGCTGCGGGTCAAGCTCGCGCGCGACGACGACGGCACCGTCGCGGGGCTCATCCAGTACATCCCCGTAGAGTACGCCTTCGTCGACGGGAGCGACCTCCACTTCATCCTCTGCATCTGGGTCCACGGGTACAAGGAGGGCATCGGCGACCGCCAGGGACGGGGCCTGGGGACGGCGATGCTGGCCGCGGCCGAGGAGGACGCCAGGAAGGCGGGCTCGAAGGGCATGGCCGCGTGGGGCCTCGCCACCGACGAGTGGATGAACGCCCCCTGGTTCATCTCCCACGGCTACAAGGAGGCGGACCGGTCGGGGGACGACGTGCTCGTGTGGAAGCCGTTCACGAGGGACGCGAAGGCCCCCCGGTGGCTCAAGGAGAAGCAGCGGCCTTCGCCCATCCCCGGCAAGGTCCTCGTGACCTCGCTAAACTCGGGCTGGTGCGTGTCCGCCAACGTGCTGCAGGACACGGCCAGGCTCATCGCCCATGACTTCCCGGGCGATGTCGTCTACCAGGCGATCGACACCTCGGTCAGGGCCACGATGCTCGAGTGGGGGGCGTCTGAGGCGCTCTTCATCGACGACGTTCGCGTGGACAAGGACGCGCCGCCCACCCACGACGAGCTGAGGAAGATGATCGAGAGGAAGGTGCGGGCGCTCCGGCTGGAGGGGACGGCCAAGCCGCACCCGAGGGGCCGGTGACCACATTCGCCGACCCCCCCCGGCACGTTTTATAGCCCGGGCCGCGCATCCCCGCCGCAGGGAGGACCGTCAGGATGGAGATAATCGACCTCGCGCCGGAGCACGAGGGGCTGTACTTCCTGTGCCTCGAGGATTGGTCCGACGAGGCGAAGGAGTCAGGCCCGAGGAAGGGCCAGTGGTACGCGAAGATGAAGGGGAAGGGGCTGCGCGTCAAGCTCGCCAAGGACGACGACGGGCAGATCGCCGGGATGGTCCAGTACCTGCCCGTCGAGCACTCCGTCATCGATGGCCAGGGCCTCTACTTCATCCCCTGCCTCTGGGTGCACGGGTACAAGCAGGGAAGGGGGGACCGCCGGGGCAGGGGCATCGGCAAGGCGCTGCTCGCCGCGGCGGAGGCGGACGCCCGCGCGCTCGGCGCGAAGGGCATCGCCGCGTGGGGGATATCGATGCCCTTCTGGATGAGGGCCTCCTGGTACAAGAAGCAGGGCTACAGGAGGGCGGACAATGTCGGGGGCTCCGTTCTGATGTGGAAGCCGTTCACGCCCGAGGCCGTGCCGCCGAGGTGGGTCAGGGAGCGCAGGCGCCCGACCCCGACGCCCGGCAAGGTCACGGTGACGAGCTTCGTCAACGGATGGTGCCTCGGCCAGAACCTCACGTACGAGCGGGCCAAGCGGGCGGCCGCGACTTTCGGGGACGACGTCGCGTTCCAGGAGTTCGACACGTCCGACCGGGCCACGCTCCTCGAGTGGGGCATCTCCGACGGCCTGTTCATCGACGGCAGGCCGGTCCGTACGGGCCCGCCGCCGAGCTACGAGAAGGTGCGGGGGCTCATCGGGAAGAGGGTCAAGCGGCTGCGACGATAGGGCGGACCGGGCAGGGCACGGTCCCCCTCACAGCCCCTCTGCCAGCCGCTCTATGACCTTGGTCCCCGTCCCCGGCGCGCGGAAGTGGACGAGCATCTCCCGCGCCTCGCGGTAGGCCCGGTCCGCGATGGCCTTGGCGCTCTCGGCGGGGATGGAGTCGATGCGCCCCTTGAACTCGCGGGTCGCGTTCTTGATGTCCTTCTTGGTCGCCCTGACCCAGGTCTGGATGTCGCGCTCGAGGTCCTCGGGGAACAGCTCGTGGCTGATGTTCTGCCACTGGGTCGCCACGTTGCCCTTGCGGATGCCGTTGTCCGCGAACTGGCCGATGAGGTGGGGCGGCGTGCCCGTGATGCCGTGCTGCGCGATGCACACGCCGTACTCCCGCACGACGTTGTAGATCTCCAGCGTGCGGGCGAGGTCGATGTGCACCTCCTCCCCGGGCAGGTAGTTGCCGTGCTTGGACCCGTTGTTGATGGCCAGCAGGTCCGGGTGCAGCCCGTCGTCGGTGAGCTCGCGGATGTAGGTCTCTGCCTCCGCGACGGTCGTGATGGCGCCCTCGGTGCCCGCCGACTTGATCTCGCCGACCTCGACCTCCAGGCCCAGCCCGGCACGGTCGATGGGGCGCGCGAGGTCCTTGGTGATGCGGATGTTGTCGGGCAGCTCGTTGAAGCTGGCGTCGATGGAGAAGCTGGTGTAGCCCTCCTTGAGCGAGACGTCGAGGATGCGGCGCGCGGACTCGACTGCCTCGGTGCTGGTCGACTTCACCTGCGTGTGGTCTCGGTGGATGAAGAACGGGCGGGTGAACCCGACCTCCTCGGCGTAGCCGACCACGGTCTCCCAGTAGGCCCTCGGGTCCATGCCCGTGTAGCCGCCGTCGAGGTCGCCCTCGGACTTGGCTATCTCGAAGCAGACGGCCGCGTCGAGGTCCTCGGCCGCCCTCATGATGCCGGGGATCACGTGCTTGATGCGCGCGTTGACGGCCATGATGATGACGTGGTCGTCCCGCAGCACCCTGATGACGTCCTTGCCGTTGAGCAGGCACACCCGCGAGTCGTCGCCGAGCCTCGCGAGCGCGTTCGGGGGGCGCAGCTCCAGGACAGCCCTCATCGCGTCCACTTGACCGCCTCGGGGCGGAATGCCCGCCGCCGCGAATAAGCCTTTCCGTGGGTGCAGGGCCTGGACGCCCCCGCAGGGCGGGTCCTGGCCGCTGCGCTACGCGGGCCGCTCGGCCCACACGAACGTGAAGCTCGCGGTCGGGACGGGGCCCTTGCCGTAGCGCGCGACGAGCCGCTCCCGGAAGGCCTCGCGGGAGCGCGCGAACTCCTCCTCGGCCATCAGCGACAGCGTCGAGATGAACTTGCCGTCCACCCTGGCCATGACCTCGTCGAGCGTCATCGAGTAGCCCGGGTTCTCCTCTCGCGCGTGGGAGACGTTCACCAGCCCCGCCGCTCGGAGGTCCGCCTCGAGCCGGTCGACGCGGGGGAACCTCGCGAGGTCTATCTCGAGCACGCCAGGGAAGAGCGCGATGTAGCTGCCCTCGATCTCGTCGTGGTCCCGCGTCATCACGAGCGCGCGGCCGCCCGGGGCGAGCACCCGGAGCAGCTCCCCGCCGAGGCGGCGGTGGTCCTTGAGGTGGTGGACGACAAGGAAGAGCGTGGCGGCGTCGAAGGAGCCCTCCCTGAACGGCAGCGAGAGCGCGTCGCCCTGCACCAGCCGCAGCTCCGCGTCGCCCGAGGCGGCCCGAAGGAGGGCCCTCTCGAGCATCCCCGCGGAGAGGTCCAGCCCCACGATGGGCCGGCCCAGCTTGGCCGCGAGGATGGCGGTGTAACGCGCGGTGCCGCACCCCACGTCGAGGACCCTCCTGCGGTCGCGGAGGCCCCCGTGGCGGACGATGGCCTCGACCCAGCCCGCGTGGTAGGTGGGCCCGAACCCCCTCACGCGGTCGTAGTACCTCGAGATGGCGTCGTAGTCGGAGCGGGGCGGGTCCACGGTGGGGGTGACCGCGCTCGCGGGAGAAAAGGATGACGAACCAGGGCGTGCTGCCTGACCGGGGGCGTGCGCCCATCGGATGGTGATGGGAGAAGGGAGGAAAAAGGAGGGCGGCCCTGGCGGCGGGTTCTCGGGAATCTCTGGGGGAGAGGGGGAACTCGGATGTTTTTGCGACTCTATTGGGGAGATAGGGTCCAAAGAAGACTTGAGGGAACACATCCCTGCCGCCTTCTCCGACCGTCTCTCCTTTTTCCGGACACCATCTTGTCATCGAATATATATTAGGAGTTTGGAACAGTTTTGGAATAATCAGACCGCCGCTGGCAGTGGGGCCCTCCGGGTCACCGGGCGGCGCCTGGCGCTCCTCCGGTGGGCAGGTCTGCCGGGGCCAGTGATGGTAGCATCACCTCTTTGGCACGGGCAAAAGGTATTTGTCCGGCCTCGACCCTCGGAGCGTCCCATGGAGCCCATCACGTTCGGGGAGGTCCTGGTGCTGGACGCGAACTCGGGGTACCGGGGAGTCCCCGCCCTCACGCTCATGGAGAACGCGGGCCGCGGCGTGGCCGAGCACCTCCTGGACACGGGCGCGAAGGGAAAGCGCGTGCTCATCCTCTGCGGCTCCGGCAACAACGGCGGCGACGGCCTGGTCGCCGCGCGGCACCTCTCCGGCAAGGCCGCCGTCGACGTGGTCCTCCTCCGGCCGCGGGGGCAGATCCGCACGGAAATCTCGCGCCACAACCTCCAGCGCGCGGAGGAGGCGAACGTGCCCGTCCACGAGATGGACGGGACGACGATGGCGGCCATGGCGGACCTGCTCGAGAGGGCGGACATCGTCGTCG
>Ga0316628_100005358_pt1 | contig 10270 bp, 13 predicted proteins | sample OWC_Aug_M2_C1_D5_FD_207648 | JGI IMG/M metagenome (GOLD analysis project Ga0316628, IMG submission 207648) | Wetland soil microbial communities from Old Woman Creek delta, Ohio, United States - OWC_Aug_M2_C1_D5_C | ecosystem: Environmental > Terrestrial > Soil > Wetlands | place: USA: Ohio... | reverse complement strand
CGAGACAGTTGTTGAAAGCCGTGCGCGCGGTGAGAGGATGTGATGTGCCTACTGCGGGACAGTGGTGGGCCGCGTGGGGATCGAACCCACGGCCCCGTGATTAAAAGTCCGAATGGAACTCGTCCGCCGGATACGACCGAGTGATTTTGCTCAGCAAATTCGAGAGTTGTCGTGCTGTTGAGTCCGCCAAGTCCACCTCAGTCCGTCGGCGCGGCTGTCAATATGGCTGTCAGTGTCCGCGCAGCGGCCACATCATCGAATGCCCCACGCCATCCGTTCAGAGACGTTCGGCGAGCAGCGGATCGCGAAGTTGTTGTCAGAAGGCGGTAGTCGCAGCGGATTGGAAGGCTGATCCTCCGCGTGGCCCAGCACGACTCCAAGACACCACGCGCTCGGCAGCGGGCGCGTCCAGTTGATCGAAGTCGTAATGCCCATCAATGGCACTGCGACCGTGGTTCGTCCCATTTCGACCGCGGATGCCGCCAGTGAACCAGGCAGGACCGGTCTCCCGATCACGCTCGTCAGATCCCAGTATAGGAACGCCACTCTGACAGGTCTCGCCGGTTGCTGCCCGCGGTTCCGCACGCGCGCGGTGATCCTGATGCCGCCCGACGAGGTCATTGATGAGATGTCAGGGCTCATCCACCACTGCGGGCATCTTGCGGCCGATGGCACGCTACCCTGATCCGCGGGACAGTCCTTGAGCCACACGTCAATGGGCCGAGGCCACTCGGCTCGGACGAACTCAGCTCCCATCCCATCACCCTGAGTGATGCCAAAGCACTGGAGGATCGCCTCGCCGGTTGACTGGTTCACCACGTACACATTCCCATTGCCGATCCCGTACAGCGTGCCGTCGGGCGAGAACGCGAGCGTCTGGAGGTCAGGCTTCACGGGGTTCCCGTTTAAACCGTCGTAATTGTCCGACGTGTTAATGTCTGTCGTGGCCCCCGTTGACGGGTTCACGAGCACCAGTCCGGCGCTCCAGAAGGGATGTCCCCCCATGTCCCAGGCGAAAATGCGGCCGTCTGGGGCGGTTGCGAGCCCTTGAATGCCGATCAGTTTCATGGCTCCTACGAGGCTGGCTTGTCCAGTCGATGTGTTGATCCGGTAGAGGTGGTTTTCCTCGTCCCACTGTGCGGGGTTTTGGGTGACGGCCAGCAAATCGCCGCTTGCAGCAAAGGTCAAGGCGCGGACGGAAGGGTAGTCCAGACCCACCACATTCACGATCGGCGTGGCCGCTCCAGTCGTTGGATTGACCCCCACGAGTACGGCGGAATAGTTGACTGAGAAAAGGCGTTGTGACGAGTCCTTGGCCAGTGAACCAAGGCCGCTCGTGCCGGTATCTCCTATCTGGCGCGTGGCACAAGTGCTCGGTTGAATGTGCCAGATCTGTGACGATCCTGCGCCGCTTCCCACTGTTCGAACCAGAACAGGCACGGGTTGAGCGAGTACCCGCGGCGCATGCATCGACGCCAGCAACACCGTCAGCGCAAGCGCGGAGAGCCGCAGTCCGAAACCCGCAAAGCTACGTCTTCGGATCATGTCGCCCTTCCTGGGCTGGGAGGCGCCCATCTCGGCACCCAGTTGTCGAACGGAGAGGAATCGAAAGTTAATGCTGAGGTACGCGCGTGTCAAGTGAGTGTGCGTCTGTTTCAGCAAGGTAACAGTCCGGGGACCGCCGTCCCACTACGATGAGGACGTGGCGATTGGTGCTCGCCTGAGCCCGACGTGATCCTTGGCTGTTGTGACCAAAGAGGGACTGAACGTTGCTGCGGCAATTGAGTGCCCCTCATCCCCGCGGGCAGCCGTCCGCCGCAGCTCACGTCACCGCTTCCAGTCTGGTGACTTCGGAATTGAGAGAACCGCGAGTGCAGAAGCGTACTCCTCGGTCAGCGCGTCCTGAATCTCAGCAGGGAGGTCCCGAAAACTCGCGACGAACGAAGCTAAGGCGCTCTTCGTGGCCCAAATGTGCACGCACGTCTTGCTGTTTGGGTGTTCGCACTCCAACCGCTTATGCGGACAGCGGACGGTCGCCGACGGGCACTTGTCCAACGGGTTAGCGGGCGTGGTCACAGCGCACTTCCTTTTCCCTTCATGCTCTAGGGCAACGCTAGTTGGAGGATGACGACGGCGAACAGGGCACCGGCCGGTAGAAGCGCAGTATAGCGCAACAATCTGGCCCCGGGCGTTGCCTGCCTCTGCATTTTCGCAAACACCGCTTGTGGGATGTGCTTGCCAATGATGCCTTCAACGTCTAGCTGCTTCAGCGTCACTTCTCCCAACTTCACAAAGCTGAAGACGGCCAAGAGGGCGCCAACGAACCCATTCGCCGTCTGCACCCGGGCGGCGACGGGCCAACCGGAGAAACCCCACAGGTAGATACACAATGCAACGAAAATCAAGCCAACCAACAGAAGCGCGAGCAGGTTCGTTCGGCTGTACTCCTGACGCGCGTCATGGATCCTGCTGCGCACATTCGCCAATAACGGTTCATCTACAAACGTCCGTATGTCATCCTCCCAGTCGTTGTCGCCACGACGCCCTCCGTTGGCCGGTTCCGCCGGCTCGTTGAGCACTGCCTCTCGAAACCGCCTGTCCCGGTAGCCGTGAAGCAGGAACATCACGAAGAGGGCTGCGGACGCGCACAAGACCCACGCGAATTCACTCGCGACAATCTGTTCGCTCCGCCACGCCAGTGCGCCGCCCACGATGAGTGCCATCGACGCATTGCCGCAGCCCTCCTTTATGACAACAAGCCGCTCACGTTGGCGCTGGTCTTCGACACTTGCACGGTGCCAAAACTCGATCAGGTCCCTGTAGATTGCAGTCTTCCGGTGCTGACCCAACAATTCAGACCCGATTTCTAGAGGGCACTGCAGCATGAACCCAACTAACCAAGCGCCAGTCACTATCACTGCTACCACCAACCACTGTGGTGGTCCCTCCAAGTTGCGGCCATGAATCCACACCAAGATCACCAGCAGCCCTGGCAGCACCTTGCCCATGATGTCACGCAGGAGAAACCTGTGGTACAGAACTGTGAACGCGTCCGCCAAGGCTCCGACCGCCTCCCGCACGGCATGCTGCCCGTTCATCGGCGCCTCCTTTACGTTAGTCATGTATGCGCCAAAGGAACCTCAAAACGCACCCTCACAGCGTGTGGTGTTGTCAGCGCAAGACAGCTGCTGCGTTTGATCGCGCGCAGGCAGTGAGATCTGCGACTTCATGGAGTCATCTCGTTGCGTTGCCCCGATAGCTCCTTGTGCAACCTGCTCTTTAGGGATCAAGACTCTCGCCTCCCCTCGACCGCCACTCGCAACTCGCCCGCCCTCCGCAACGCGGCGTCCCAGTCCTCGAAGTCCTCCGCCCCCTCCACCTTGCCGTCCACGAACCACACCAGCGCGACCTCGGAGCCCCGCGGAACCAGCATCGCACGCACAGTGTGGTTGTCCGGGGTGTGGATCGTCCAGAGGTCGGTGGGGCGGAGGTCAGCGCTCGGCACGCTTGTTCCGGAACGAAAGGGGCGAGTCTCCCCGCCCCCTCCGGCGCAGGAAGATCCTAGCAGAAGTCGGACGGACTGATTGGTTATGCGAAGACAGTCTGGGCGGAGACTGCGCTGACGCCAACCTGCTCTCTCAACTGCCGCTTATAGCCCGGAACAGACCACTGCGCAGGTCCCGAAGGCTGCCCACAGGCAGGCTTTTGTGTGCGCTCTGCGTTGCACACAGAATTTCACCAGTATCTTGACAAGCCCTCGCCGTGGCATGAGACTCGCGCCCGGGCCGAGGGCTGGGGATCTGCACGAAACTCTACGTCCCCTTTTCCACCCTTTCACGAGCCGTGCAACACCTCGGCACCGAAGGACCCGGTGGCGCTGAAGACGCCGAAGGCGATCAAGTAGTCAGCGGACCCAGAGGTAGAGAGGTTGGATGTCCGGGAGTTCCCGTTCGGGTGAGGTGATCACGGCGGCCGCGAGCAGCACGAACAGGAGGAGCAGGGCCACGAATCGAAGAACTCTCATGGCGAGAGACAGTATCCGTGACCCGGGCGCGGAACGCAAGGGGGACCAGCAAGGATGCCGTTCGACGGCGAATCCCCCCGGGGCAGGGAGAGGAAGAGATACACGAAGCGGCACGCGCAGCATGACACTCCCCGAGTCCCCTGCAAGGCCGGCAATGAACCGTGACAGTGGTACAGCCACCTGCCAGGGGCAGCCTGTGTGCCGCAACGCGGTTGTGCCTGTTTGCCTGGGCCGCGAGGATCCATCGTGACATCCGACTCCTACGGCATCTGCTTTCCGATTGCCCAGTTCCGGGCGATAGGCCCGGAGGGGCGTGAGAAGCTGCTCACCGGCCTGCTGATGGTGGGCATCGCGGTCCCACCGGAGACCGTCCACGGCTGGCTCGAAGAGTCCGAGCTGAACGACATCATCGACGACATCTGTCTCCCGGTGGACTTCTCTGAGCAGGCTGTGGAGATCAAGCGCCTCCTGAGGTCGGTCGGAATTGTGGGTGCCAGACTGCACACGTTCACGCAACGCCGCGATTGACATGCGGCACGGAGTGGCTTCGCGATGCTGACCAAAGTAGAGAGGCGACCGGTGACCGCCGACTCGATCGGCCTCCAAGTGCGCTGCCCAAGTGGGCATGTGCCCTACCAGCGCTTCTCGCACGCCGAGGTGACGGAATTGATCGCCGGAGGCACGCAGCGGCTCCACTGCGTTCACTGCGCCGCCTGGTGGACGTGGCGGCCGACGGCGGAAGAAACGAAGCGGCTCCGTGGCGGGCTCGCGAAGAAGACCCGGTTAGATCCCTTCCTGTGACCTTCGTGCGTCGCTTCCGGCTTCCTGTCCCGATCGAGCAGGCGCCAGCGCTGAAGGACCAGGTGGGAGTGCTCTACCTGTGCGAACTCTTCAGGGGCTCCGGCTTCCACACCTTTTCAGGTAGGACCTCTACATCGGCGACCTTCTCCAATCCGTCTGAACTCAGCGAGAGCTACTCCTACGTCAGAGTCAATCTGCTGAGCGTGTGGCTGTTCGACCGGAACTCGCGCCGGGTGCTGATGAAGATCGACGACTATAAGTGAGCTGGCTCGGCGAGGAAAAGCGGGCTTGGTCTGACACGGTGAGATCCCGCGACCGTAGGCAAGCACCTGCCGCAGCTTCTGTTCTCGCGCCTCCAGCGGGGTGACGCGGAGCCTCTTGAGAGGAGGATGCCATGTCGCGTGCTCTTCGGGTTGTCCTCGTCGCGGCGTCGATCCTGATCCCCCTGGCGTTCGTTGCGACTCACGCGATTGCCTCCGGCCCCCAAGCACAGACATCCACGCGAGCCGCACAGCCCTCGCAAGCGGACAACGGCGACACGATCGTCTACACCACCAAGAGCGGGAAGAAGTACCACGCGGATGGGTGCCGCTCACTGTCCAAGAGCAAGATCCCCATCAAGTTGAAGGACGCGGTCGCTCGCGGCTACACCGGGTGCTCGATCTGCAAGCCGCCTGCGCTGAACGGCGAGGTGAACCGGCTGCGCTCCACGGTGCTGGCCAACGAGAAACGCCAGGCGGCGGCGATCGCGACCAACGCGAAAGCGGTCGCCTCGCTGGCGAGCGCGCAGGCGGCGGCAACCGGCGTGGCGAAGGATAACGGCGACACCACGGTCTACGTCACGAGAACTGGCGCAGAATACCACCGGGCCGGATGCTCGTCCCTGTCTCGCAGCTCGATCCCGATCACGCTGCGGGATGCGGTCGCGAGGGGCTACGGGCCGTGCAGCCGGTGCAAGCCACCGACGCTGGGGGCCAGGTGAGTCACAACGACCAGGCGGTCCGTTCCCGCTCTCGTAGCAATCTGTCGATCCGGCCTGTCGATCCGGCCGCAGGAGCGCAAGAGACCCGGCAGGAGTTGTCAGTCAGGACGAGGATCATGACGACGACAGCTACCCAATATCCGTGCCCGAAGTGTCGGGGTTTTCTCGCTTAGGTCAGTGAAAAGCCTCAGAGCGGTCCTGGCTGCCTGTTGATGGTGGTCGGGGCCGTCTTTGCCCCGCTGTTGATCGGCATTCCGATTCTGATCTACGGCGCCGTCCTGATGGGCAAGCGACGCGAATACTGGCATTGCACCTCGTGTGGCACGCAGTTTCCGGTCGTCGCGGCTAGCACCCAACAGCCGGGGCCAACCGTGTAGCGGAGGCAGCCATGACACCCTGGATGCGCTACCTGATCGCCTTCCTCGTCCTTTGCCACGGCTTCGTCTACGTGCGAATTGGGCCGACATTGCCGGGGCGGATCACGGGGTGGAAGGGAACCTCCATGCTGTTGGGGCGTGCCGTGACCGGCGACACGCTGATCGCCCTGGTCCGGCCGGCAGCTCGACCCCAGCGACGTGTGTTCCAACGACCGCCGCCTCGCGGCTGTGATACTCATGAACGACCAAGGACCGACACTGGAAGCAACGACAGCATAGTCACCCTGTCCACCGAAACGGATCAGGTCCAACGCCATCTCCTGTACGTTCAAGTCGGGAGTCGTCAATCCTACCGTTTCGCATTCTCGCCTGAACAGACGAGTCTGGTGCAACGCCTCTTCGTCGAACGCGCATTCCGGTGGGTGTTCGCGCGGCGTCCGATACCGTGGCTGACGGAAGCGCACCCTCGCATCGTTGACGCTGACCAATTTGCGCGAGAACGACGAGCCTGGAGGGGTTGGCACGAGAGCCAAATGAAGGGAGAGCGCGGTTCAGCACGATGCCCTTCTCGCCGAACGGCACGATGGGAGCACACAGCCCTGCGCATCACTGACGGTGGGTAGGGCCTCGCTCGCGAGATTGGTCGGGATCCGAGCCATCGCCGGGCGGCGGATCTCGGTGAGTTGCACACAATATCCGCTCGTGCCTTGCAGTCACTCGCGGCCCGCCCGATACTCGCGAGCATGACTGTCACGATTCGGTGTCCGAACGGGCATACGCAACAGTATGAGCTCGGCGCGACTGACTGGGAGGTACAGCTCGCGCGGGACACGGTGACGTTCCAGTGTGCGACCTGCCGCGTCTCATGGAAAGCCACTGTGGGGGATCAGGAGGTGCTGCGGCGCGAGGTGGCGATCGCGCATGGGCCGGATCCGCGGGACTGACACCTGGGGAGGGAAACCGCTCATGAATCTCAATCTGCACTCCCTCGCCCGCCTCGGCGCCCAGGTGCGCCTCGCACAGCTCGTCGCCGAGATGGACAGCATCCTGAGGGAGGCGGGGGAGGATTTCGCCATCCAGCGTCTCCGCCGGCACATCGGAAACCGGCGGTTCCAGGCGCTGTCCGAGCGACTCGAGAATCTCAAGAACCGGTACGAGCAGGACCTAGTCAACAGCGCGCCGTCCTTCGGTGCGGGGGGGCGAAGAACGCTCCGGGCGGGCCAGAGAGGGAGAGCGGTGCATCTTGCTTGACCGCCCGGGGATCGCTGTTGTTGACACGTCGGCCTGTATGGAGGGATGGTCCCAAGTCGAGGAGACAGAACATGGCGTCGCAGCGCGAAGGTGAAGGCCCCGATCCCAGTCCCCGGCTCTACTGCGACCTGGCGGAGTGGTACCCGATGCTGACACCGGTGGGCGATTACGTCGAGGCGGCCGCGTTCTACCGGCGGTTGTTCGAGGCCCACTGCCGCCGACCGCCTCGGACCCTCCTCGACCTCGGTAGCGGCGGCGGCCACAACGCCGCTCACCTCAAGGCGGCGCTCGCCTGCACGCTCGTCGATCTCGCGCCCGCGATGCTCGCCCTGGGTCGCCAGCTCAATCCCGAGTGCGAACACGTCCCGGGAGACATGCGCTCGATCCGGCTCGCCCGGGTCTTCGACTGCGTTCTGGTGCACGACGCGATCAGCTACATGGCGTCGCGCGCCGATCTTGCGAGCGCCATTGCGACCGCGTTCGCGCACACCGCCCCCGGGGGGGTGAGCGTGTTCCAGCCGGACTTCGTCCTGGAGACCTTCACGCCGGGCACCGAGACGGGCGGTAGCGATGCGGGTGGTCGGGCGCTGCGCTACCTCGAGTGGCGCTGGCAGCCGGCTGCGGGCGACAGCGTCTACCTCACAGACATGGCGTACCTGCTGCGGGACGAGACGGGTGCCGTCGAGGTCGTCCACGACCGCCACGTGATGGGGCTGTTCTCGCGGGCCGTCTGGTTGGAGCTGATTGCGGCGGCCGGCTTCGAGCCGCTCGCTGTCCCCTTCGAGCACAGCTCGTACGCCAACACCGGGCACGAGGTGTTCCTCGGGCTGCGAGCGGTGGCGGGTCCGCGGTAGCACGCATTCCGCCCAATCTCACGCACGCCCGTGAGTGGAGGGGCGCGAACTACGCTAACCGTACGCGTGCCTTCGTTCTGCGATGCCTCGCGGATGACGGTTCGGCTCGATTCACCCGTGCCTTCGCGGCGGTCGGCGCGTCACCCGGTGATCCGTCTCTTTTTCGAACCGTTGGGGGACGGACCTGTTCTCGCTGGGCGTGGTGCTCTACGAGATGGCCACGGGCGTCGGCCACCTCGAGCGCCAGCGCGAGCATCTCGGACACCGCCAGCCGCTTGGCGAGGACGCGTTGCTTCAGCGTCTCGCCCTCGAGCAGCTCCATCGCGAGGTAGTGCTGCCCGGCCTGCTCGCCGATGTCGTAGATGGTGCAGATGTGCGGGTGGTTGAGCGCCGCGAGGAGTTCCGCCTCGCGCTGGAACCGCGCCAGGCGGTCAGGGTCCGTCGCAACCTCAGCGGGCAGGACCTTGAGTGCGACGTCGCGCTTGAGCTGCGTGTCCCGAGCGCGGTAGACCTCGCCCATCCCGCCGGCCCCGATGGCGACGAGGATCTCATAGGGCCCGAGGCGGGCGCCGGACGAGAGGGGCATGGTTGTCGGGCATTCTAGCACCGTGGAGCACGCACGGCGGACCTGCCGTGCTTGACCCAGGCGGCGACCGAGGAGACTCAGGCTGTGCTTGGGCCGAAGTCAACGCGCCAAGCTATTCGGGAAAGTTCATGCGGCGGAGGAGGTCCTGGAAGCGCGGGTCGTCGCGCACACCATCGAACCAGGGGTTGACTCTGAGACCCTGTAACCACATGATCCCTTCTTTGTTTTCGTAAGCCCTTTCCAACCAAGCGAAGGACTCCGCCTTGTCACCCAAGCCGATGTAGACCAGGGCGATGTCAAAGGAAGAAACATATTCTCGTTTCGACAGTTCCTCCAATTCGCGCACAATCTTCAATGCGTCGGCTCGTCGACCCACGCGACCATAAGCATATCCGAGTCGGGCCATGGCATCGGACGTCGAGGAGACAGCGACGCGTCGCTCGAACTCGGCCACCGCGCTCTCAAACACCCCTTGCTCGAGGTAAGCAGCTCCCCGCCAACCATAGATCCAGCCGAAATTGGGGTCCATGTCCAGAGCATCCTGAGACTCTCTTATCGCCTCGTCGTATTTGCGGCCGAAGAATAAGATCATAATCTCAGCGGCACGGATTATCGGTGACAGCGGGTCCAGTTCCCGGGCTCGCCTGATTTCTTTGATCGCCTCTTGGTGGCGCCCCAAGGCAGCTAAGTACACTGCGTACCAGTGATGAGCAGTGGAGTAGTTGGAGTTGAGCTCAAGCGCTCGCCGGTATTCTCTTTCGGCAGCCCGCCAATCCCAGTCGTCCCAATACGAACCGGCCAGCGAGGCGTGGGCTTCGCCCAAGGTGTCGTCAAGCTCCAGCGCTTTGGCCAGGGCTGCCTTTGCTATTGGAAACGCCTCGGTCGGCGCCAGCGCTCCGTAAAGGGCTAACATGTCGTAACTGTCGGCCAACGCCACATAGGCGAGGGCGTAGGCGGGGTCTATTGCAATCGCCTCCTGGAAGTATTCGAGGCCTTTCTTCAGCCCCTCCGGATTCCTCTTGTTCCAATAGTAGCGGCCCTTGAGATAGGCTTCATGCGCTTCAGGATTGACCGGGCGGGCGGACGCCAAACGCGCCCGCTCCCCCGGCGTTAGCGTCACCTTGATCTCATTGGCAATCGCCCGAGCCACTTCGCTCTGCAGGTTCAGGATCCCGCGTAACTCCCGGTCGAAGCTTTGCGCCCAGAGGTGCCCGTCGCTGGGGCCGTGAATCAACTGCACCGTGATTCGGACTTCGTCGCCCTCGCGCCGCACCGAGCCTTCGATCACTCCATCCACGTTCAGTTCCCGGGCCACTTGCGGCAGGGGTTTCTCCGTGTCCTTGTAGCGCAGCGTAGAAGTGCGCGAAATCACCTTCAGAGCGCTGATCTTCGATA
>Ga0316628_100005357_pt1 | contig 10270 bp, 12 predicted proteins | sample OWC_Aug_M2_C1_D5_FD_207648 | JGI IMG/M metagenome (GOLD analysis project Ga0316628, IMG submission 207648) | Wetland soil microbial communities from Old Woman Creek delta, Ohio, United States - OWC_Aug_M2_C1_D5_C | ecosystem: Environmental > Terrestrial > Soil > Wetlands | place: USA: Ohio... | reverse complement strand
CCGCTGAGTGCCGCGTAACCACAGGCGGGGACTGACAATCGATGTTGCTGTCCTGCCCGATGCTGTCGATAAGACCGCGCGGCCATGAACTTCGAATAAGTGACGAGAGGGTCAGATGAATAAGGCCAAACGGATGATATTGGAGAAAAAAGGATGGAAGGTGGGTACGGCCGAGGAATTCCTGGGGTTATCCCCGGTAGAATCCCGGTATATCGAGTTGAAGGTAACCGAATTCCTCGTGGGCAGGACTGCCATGCTCCGGCTGCTTCCGCTTTCGTACAGGGAGATATCGAAGATGCCGCAAGCCGGCTTCCCCTGGGAGCGGTGAGCGTCGCCGAAGCGGCACAGGCAAGCCTTCGGCACCCTTTGGGAGAGCTTCCTCAACGTCGGGAAGCGGCTCGTCAAGACCCCCAAGGTGTATTTCGCCGACGTGGGCACCCTGTGCTACCTGGCGGGGCTGAAGGACGCGGGGCACGCCATGTCCGGCCCGATGGGCGGCGCCATCTTCGAGACGGCCGTCGTGGAGGAAATGGCGAGACGCCTGTCCGGGAGGGGAGAACAGCCTCAGCTGTATTTCTGGAGGACATCGACCGGTGTCGAGGTCGACCTGCTGGAATGAGCAGGAATCCGATCTTTCACAGATCACCTCTATCCGGGCAGCATCTTCCCCGGGTTCAGGATCCCCTGTGGATCCAGCGCCGCCTTGATGCGCCGCATGTAATCCAGAGACTTGCCGTGCTCCGCCGCCACGAACGGCAGCTTCCCGATCCCCACGCCGTGCTCCCCGGTACAGGTTCCGCCCGACGCGATGCTGTGCTCCACCACCGCCCGGTTGACCCGGTCGACCGCTTCCCGGGCGGCCGTGTCGGCGGGGTCGTACATGAGGCCCAGGTGGAGATTCCCGTCACCCGCGTGACCCCAGACGAACCCGGTGGCGCCCTCCCGCTCCACGGCCTCCCGGGCCTTGTCCACCATTTCGGAGTAGCGGCTGATGGGAACGCAGGTGTCGACGAGCAGAACCGAACGGCCGGGGTGGTTCCGCTTGATCGATTCGAGGGCCCCGTGGCGCACTTCCCAGAGCCGGGTCCGCTCGTCGGCGCCGATGCCGCGGACGACTGTCTCGGCATGGTGCTCCCGCAGCACCCCTTCCACCATCCTGAACTGGCTCTCCAACGCCGAGGTGTTCACGTTGTGGAATTCCAGGAAGAGCATCGGTTTCTCGTCGAGAGCCATCTTCCGGTCCCGGTTGATCTCGGCCACGACGGCCGCGTCCATGAGCTCCAGAGCCGCGGGATTGAGACCGTAGCGGATCGTGTCGCCGACGGCATCGCAGGCGTTGCGAACGGTCGGGAATGTGGCCACGACCGTCAGGTACTCGGGCGGAAGCCCCTTGAGCCGAAGCGTCGCGTGGGTCACGATCCCCAGCGTCCCCTCGCTTCCCACCATGAGCCGCAGCAGGTCGTAGCCCGAGGAGCTCTTGATGGCCCGGCTTCCCAGGCGGATCACACAGCCGTCCGCCATGACCGCCTCCAGTGCGAGGATGCAGTCCCGGGTGGCTCCGTATGCGACGGTGCGCACCCCGGATGCATTGTTACCGATCATTCCGCCGATGCAGGCCTGCGCACCTGGATCCGGCGGGAAGAAGAGGCCATGGTGACGAAGCCGGTTGTTGAGCTCCCGGTACGGCACGCCGACCTCGACGTCGACCTGGAGGTCTTTCTCCCGGATCTCTAGTATCCGGTTCATCTCCGTGAAGTCGAGGCAGATGCCGCCCTTGATCGGGATGGGGTTGCCTTCGAGGCTGGTGCCCGCGCACCACGGGGTGACGGCATACCCTTCCCGGGCGGCGAGCGTAACTGCCGTGACGACGTCTCCGGTTTTCTGCGGCCAGACCACAACGTCGGGCCGGTGGGGCTCATGGTACGATTCGTCGCGGGAGTGGAGGTCGAGGTTGGACTCGCCCGCGGAGACGTGCCGGTCCCCGATCGACTGTTTCAGGAGTGCGATATCTTCCGGAGTCACGCGAGGATATGCCATGGAACGCCTCCGATAATGGACTTGCTTGCCGACCGCCCTCCGGGGTCTGCCTGGGAAACCGCCGCGGGTCCGCCGGAGCGATGCAACCCGGTCCAGGAATTCAGACCAGATCCGCTGCACACTTCGCCGCAAACGATTCAGTCTGACGCCGCTTCCGGCAAACTCTCGGCGTCAGTATACGCACACTGGGACGGGAGACAACCCTTCGCCCACGCACATGCCGGGCGTCGAGGTGGAAGGGGAGGCAGATCGCGTCGGGCCCAACACCCCGAAGGTCGATTCTTCCAAGTAGTCCTGCCGGAAAGTTATTTCGATTTCCAACCAGGACCCGTGGCTAGTTTGTGACCGGATAAACCGTTTCTTGGAAACGATAATTCCCCGTCCAATTGGTCTAAAACCGGGAGGCAGGTCAGCGGTTTGTGGAGTGGGCGTATAATGCCTTGTGTCCCGCCATCTTCGGGATCGCGGTTATCGGGGGGGACATGCGACCCGTAACCTCATCATGGAGGCCACCATGGAATTCCGGCGACTCGGCAATACCGGTCTCACCGTCTCTCGAATCTGCCTCGGTTGCATGAGCTACGGCGATCCCGACGCGACGATCGCGGGATCGAATCTGCGCTGGGAATGGGCGCTGAAAGAGGACGCGGCGCGGCCGTTCTTCAAGCGGGCCATCGAGTTCGGAATCAACTTCTTCGACACGGCAAACGTGTACTCCTTCGGAGCGAGCGAGGAGATCACCGGACGCGCGCTTCGCGAGTTCGCTCGCCGCGAAGAGGTCGTCATCGCCACGAAGGTCTGGGGTGTGATGCGCCCAGGACCAAACGGCGGAGGTCTCTCGCGCAAAGCGATCCTCCACGAAATCGACGCGAGCCTCAAGCGGCTCGGGACGGACTACGTCGACCTTTACCAGATACATCGTTGGGACGACGCGACGCCGATCGAAGAGACGATGGAGGCGCTTCACGACGTCGTCCGCATGGGCAAGGCGCGGTACCTGGGCGCGTCGTCCATGCATGCCTGGCAATTCGCCAAAGCGCAGCATGTGGCTGAGATACACGGATGGACACGCTTCGTGTCGATGCAGAACCACTACAACCTCCTCTACCGCGAGGAGGAGCGTGAGATGGTGCCCCTCTGCCGGGACCAGGGCGTCGGGTTGATCCCGTGGAGTCCTCTCGCGCGAGGTTACCTGGCGCGTGCGCCGGAGGCGAAGGGAACGAAGCGGTCGGAGACGGATCGCTTTGGCAAGACGCTTTATTCGTCGATGGCCGAGGCGGACCGGCCGGTGGTCGCCGGGGTCGACAAGTTGGCGAAGACGCGCAACCTTCCCCACGCCCAGATTGCCCTGGCCTGGTTGCTCCAGAATGACGCTGTGACGGCCCCCATCGTCGGCGCGACGAAGATGGAGCACCTCGAGACGGCGGTGGCGGCGCTCGGCGTTCAACTGTCCAAAGAGGAAGTCACGGCGTTAGAGGCGACGTACGTGGCGCATCCCATCGCGGGCTTCAGCTGAGAGCAACGAACGTAGCGCCACCTTATGAGGGCACTTAAGAACACCCACCGGGATTTCCCCCCCACCTTCTGGCTGGGCGTGACAAACAGGCCGGAGGGACGTCGAGGAAACCGGCCAGGAAGTCGAATATGAGGGAAGCAGGTCGGCGGGGGCGACATTTTCCTGTATACTGTATGCAGAGTGAATGCATCCCCCGGCCGAGGTGCCTTTTTGCTGAAGCTGAAAATTCGCATCGACAACCACAGGACGTTGCGCGAGCGGATTCTCTCCACGATCCGGGCCGCGATCGTGAACGGCCAGATCCGCCCTGGCACGCGGATCGTGGAGCCTGAGCTTGCCGAGAGGTTCGGCATCAGCCGGACTCCCATCCGTGAGGCGATCCGTCAACTGGAGTCCGAAGGGCTCATCTCGGTGATCCCCCGCAAGGGGGCGATCGTCGCCTCGATTTCACCGCAGGACATCTCGAATTTCTACGAACTGAAGATGATCCTCGAGGGGCACGCGGCGAGGCTTGCGGCGAAGAACCTTACGGAAAACGACCTGGCGAAGATGGAAACGGTCAATCGGCAGATCGAGGCGGCGTCCGCAAACAAGAACCTGGTTCGAGTGCTCGATCTGCACAACGAGTTTCACGAGATCTTCCTTCGCGCCTGCGGAAATGACAAGCTCCACGCGATCGTCCAGAGCCTGGTCATGCAGTTTCAGCGGTTCCGCCTCACCCCCGCGATGCCCGGGAGGATGGAAGGGTCGATACGGCAGCACACGGAGATCATCGAGGCCTTTCGCCGGAAGGACGCCGCGCGGGCCGAGGAACTCGTCCGCAAGGATGCCCTCTACGGGAAAAATCTTCTTCTCCGGGAACTGGCCAAGGCCTGGCCTTCGACCACAGCGCATTGACCTGCCCCAACTGGATGACGCAATACGGGGATTAATCCCGTCGAGCTTCATCAGCTTGTAGTCGCGTTCACGACGGCGCTCGCGTCGACCTTCCTCGATAATGATACTTCCACAATGTGCAGCTTGGCGACGTACGGAGCGGATCCGTATGCTTTTGAATAGGGGAGGTGGAATATGAAAAGCTTCCGGAAGGAGCTTTGGTTCAACATTCCAGGAAGACGGGCATTCGTCAACATCACGCCGCAAGTCGAGATATTTCTGCGGGAAAGCGGAGTCATGGAAGGGCTTCTGCTATGCAACGCAATGCACATTACGGCCTCCGTCTTCATCAATGACGACGAGAGCGGGCTCCACGAAGACTACGAGCGGTGGCTGGAGCGGCTCGCACCGCACGAGCCCGTGTCGCAGTACCTCCACAACCGGACGGGGGAGGACAACGGGGACGCGCACCTGAAGCGCCAGGTGATGGGGCGCGAGGTGGTGGTGGCAATCACAGGTGGCAAGCTCGACTTCGGTCCCTGGGAAAAGATCTTCTACGGCGAGTTCGATGGAGGTCGGCGCAAGCGGGTGTTGGTCAAGGTCATCGGCGAGTGAGGCAACGGTTGGAGTCGCCAGGGCTTGCCGCCCCCGGGTTCAGGCTCCATTGATCGTCGGTATCCGAGGCCAGTGTATTGATTGTCTCAAGGTTTCGGGATGCGGAAGGTGCTGATCATCGCACTTCCGCTTGCCGCATAAAGGAGTGTAAAAGGGTGAAATATCCATGGCCCTATCCGAATGGATCCAAAGGGGAGGAGATGATCGATCCTGCCCTGCCAAAATGCGATGCCAAGAATGATTACGATGATGATACTGGCGGGGATGGGAGTCCCTTCGTAATATTTTACCTTTCCCGTTCCGCCTGAAAGCGCCTCCGCGGTCACATTAAATCGAGCAAGGCGGCTGATTCCGCAACTCACGAAATAGATCAAAATCAGTGCATCCCACATGCCTTGAAGTCCCAATGCAAACCCAAGGACAGCGGGCGCAACGCCGAAGGAAACAATATCGGAAAGTGAATCGAGATCGGCCCCAAGAAGCGATTGCCGCTTTAGACGGTGAGCCACGAACCCATCGAGAACGTCACAGACAAGCGCGAGAGGGAGGAGGAGAAAGACAGCCCGGAAGTAAGTGGCACCGGTATCGGTAACATGATTCAGACACAGAAAGATAGCGGCCATTCCGAAGCCTGCGTTTGCCAAGGTGATAAAGTCCGCCAGGACGAATGATCTGATCATGGACATCGATTTTTCGGACGGGTCCTTCACGCGCTTTTTGACTCCTTTCTGAAGGGCGGAATCCGGTCATCCAATTCAATCTGCTTCTGGAGCTCTTAAGACCTCATTTTATCGCTACTAAGAGTTTAGCACTGGTGGATTGATCCAAACCCTCCGGTGCCCCTTCCCGCCATAGGACGAACATCGGCCCGGGAATCAGACAAACAGCGCCTCGCGTTTCGGACAGAAGCCGATACGAAAGGCTTGCGGGAGGGATTATCTTGCGAACATTCGGAGAATGCGTTCGCCTATCCTTCCGTAAATTCCTGACTGGAAAGAAGGAGGTTTCCATGTGCCAGACCTGTGGATATGAACCATGCTCAAGTAGGAATACCGGCTGGTTCAACGGGGTCGGGGTCTGCCCCCCAGTTCGGCCCCGGGGAGATTCCCCGTATAAGGAAGGGATGTCTCATTTGGGGAATCCGGGTGGCGGGCGGGGAAACAGGAATTAAAATACCTGTTGTTTATCATTGATATTTCCGGTTAGACGAGTTGGCCCTTTGTATGCATATTCACTTTTAGGAATTTAAAATACTCCTTCCGAAAGGGGAAACGAAATGAAGAAAATTTTCACGGTAGTGATGGCAGTTGCGTTTGCGTTCTCGGTCGCGGGCTTTGCGGTCGCGGCGGAGAAGGCGGCGGCGCCGGCAGCGGAGAAGTCTGCCGTTTCGGCGGAGAAGTCGGCCGTTTCAGCGGAGAAGTCTGCCGCTTCGGCGGAGAAGTCTGCCAAGGCGGCGAAGAAGTCTGCCAAGGCGGCGAAGGGCAAGAAGGTCAGCGGCACGATCGAGGCTCTCGATGTGGCGGCCGGCACCTTCACGGTAAAGGGGAAGAAGGGGAACGTGGACCTGAAGGCCGGCGAGAAGGTGAAGCTGGATTCCTTCAAGGTCGGTGACAAGGTCTACGTGAAGTATGTCGACGGTACCGCGTCGTCCGTGAAGGGCGTGAAGGCGACAGGTAGGGCGGTGAAGAAGGGGGCGAAGAAGGCGGCAGAGAAGGTCGAGGACGCTGTGAAGCCCGCGCCGACGCCGGCGGAAAAGAAGTAACCGGTTTTATCGGAAAGCGGTCCGGCCCCACAAGGATTTCCGGGACGCACGGGCAGGGGGGCACAATCCCCCTGCCTTTTATGTTTAACCTCCGAACTCTCCGGCTCCCCTTCCGGCCATAGGACGAACACCGGGCCGGGAATCAGACAAACGTCGACTCGCATTTCGGACGGAAGCCGATTCCGAAGGCCGGCGGGCAGGATTATCGTGTAGAAAATGCGAGCGGTCACGGCTATCGCTTGAATGAGTCGCGGAATTTGACAAGCAGCATGGCCGGCAATTTGCTCGAAGCGGTTGCCATCGAGGAGATTACATCATGAACGGATTCTTGCGGGGAACGCTGTTGGCGGCCTTGTCGGGGGTCGCACTCGCACTCGCCGGATGTGGCGGCGGTGGCGGCAGCAATCCGCCGGGTGCCTCGGCGCCGACCGTCGTCGTGCAGCCTTTGCCGTTGCCGGGTCCCTATGCGGTAGCGTGCAGCAACGTCGTCCAGGATTTCAGTCGCGTGGGTGCCGGCGAGGACGTGACGAGCTATTGGGAAGGCAATCCGTCGGACAACGGCATGACGCGTTATGCGACCGATCTGCTGGCGGACCCGGGGAATACGCTGATCGCCACGGTGACCGCGCCGAATGACTCGAATCTCTACGGTTCGTTTGCCGGACGGAATGTCCCGTTCGTTGTGCTCGCGTGCTATCCCACTACGGCCGACAACGCCCGTCCCGACTATCCGCTGCCGACCGGCAAGGTTGTGCCGCACATGCAGACCGGAACGGACGCGCCGTTATTTGCGGACGCCTCGGCTCGTTATCCGGTGGTAGTGTTTTCGCATGGCTACAGCGGCAGCCCGCTCTCCAGCGACTACATTTCGGCGCTGTCCATTTTCGCAAGTTACGGATACGTTGTAATCGCCCCGTTTCACGGCGACCTGCGCTTTTCCGACCTCAAGATCGCAGACCTCGGCGACGCCATCGCCGTGCTGTCGCACTTGAGCAACTTCACGGCGCTGCAGGCACTGCGACCGCTTTCGATATCCGCGGCGCTCGACCTCGTGCTCGCGCATCCGCAATGGCAAGGTCACATCGATGCGACACGGATCGGCGGCTTCGGGGCGAGCATGGGCGGCGAGACAATGATGCTGTTGGGCGGCGCCGGCTTGACCTCATCCTACCCCGGGTTGTCGTGGAATCAGGTCACACGCGATCTTCGGATCAAGGCGGCGGTCGGCTACGTGCCGTATTTCGGGCAGCCGTTCCTGCCTGCATTCGGACGCGACCAGCACGGACTCGACGGCATCAATCTGCCGTTCCTCGGCATCAGCGGGACGGCGGACACGACCGCTCCGATCATCGAAACGGAGATCGGCATGTCGCGCCTCACCGGGACCCGCGAGCTGGTCGCACTCTCAGGCGTGACCCACGGGTTCGACGTTGCCTCGACCAACGACATCTTGACGTGGACGCTTACGTTCCTCGACGCGGAGGTCCGCGGCAACCCGTTGACACAAAAACAGCTCTCGACGATGGCGAGCGTGGCGGGCGGAGGCGACGACAGCGTCGTGATCTTCTACAACGGTCCGCATTGATGCAGGGAAGTCTCCTCCACATCGAGTCAAGCGTTCCCTGGACAGGTTTCTAGACAAATCGAACGATCAGAACGGAGCATGGCGCGGAGCGCACAACGGCTTCCGCCACGCTGCCCAGGGCAACGCGGTTCAACCCCGTCCTGCCATGAGTGCCCACGACGAGCAGCTGTGCCGGCAGTTCCGATGCCGCGCTCAAGATCGCTGAGGCCGCCGATCCATCGCGAAGCAGGCCTCCGCCTTTGGCCTCGAAGCGATGCACGCACTCTTCAAGCTTTGACTGCCAGAGCTTTCTCATCTGGTCGCTGAGATCCATCGGAGGCATGCCGAAGAACTCTCCATAATAGGGATTCATCACCGGGAGCAGATCGATGGCATGAATGATCGTCAGGTCGGCCTTGCGGCGCCGTGCCTCGGCTGCGCCGGCCTCAACGGCAGGAAGTGCGGGGTCGGAAAAGTCGGTCGCTGCCAGCACGTTTCCGGCAGGGGAGGGCCGCGCGACAAGGACGGGACAATGCGCATAGCGAACGATATGTTGCGCCGCGTCGGCCAGGATGTGCAGACCCCTGTGATCGACCTTTCTCCCGACGACCACGACTCCTGCTCCGATGCGTTCGGCGGCACGGAGTATTCCCGCATGCACCGTGCCCTGTTCGATCTCGATCCCTGTTTGGGGCGACTCCCGGGTTGTCACCGTTCGAATGCGCTCCAGAAGAGCGTCGCGAACCGCAGTCTCCAGCGCGGAGCTCTTCAGGGCGTCGTCAAGATGCAGCTGGGGAAACAAGGGCCGCATGGAGAAGATCTCGGGGAGGACATGGCAGACGGAAAGCTCGACGTTGTAGGAACGCGCAAGCGCGTCGGCCTGACGAAGGAGGTCATCGGATCCGTTATCGAGATCCATCGCGGCAAGAATGGGCCCTTTGATCTTAAACATGATGTTCTCTTCCCGGAAAAGGTGAGTGGAAAAGCTCCATGGCATCCCTCCCGTGCACGACGATTGGCGGGCATGATACACAGCCGCCTGGTATTCGGATGCCGCAGACAATACAACGGTGCATCGCGGAAAGCCGACCGTTTTATACCGGAAGCGGGATCCCGCCGATGCCCTGAACCATAGGACAAACACCGTCCCGGGAATCAGACAAACAGCGACATGCATTTCGGACAGAAGCCGATTCCGAAGGCCGGCAGGCAGGAGTAGCGTGTTGGAAGTACGAGAAGGGCTGCTTCTTCGCGAATGCTTGGCGCTGCAAGAGGAAAGGCGGAAGAAGATGAAAGGATTAATGATTGTTTTATCGGTTTTGTTTATGTTCAATATTTCGGCATTTGCCGAGATGAGCACCCGTCAGGGCGGTGGCATGATGCGTGGCGGCTGGTGGTGGGGAATGCACTCCGGATTGTATTTTTCGATCCTTATCGCGATTCTCATTATTGGGGGTATCTTTTTGATATTGAAACGGAGGTGATCTGCCCCCCCCTCAATTTGTTCCCAGGTATGTTAATGCTTTTCAGTCCAACGGAAGCCAGGACGCGAGATATGCAAACAGCTGGCTTTTTGAGGGTGGGAAAGGGGTTTCGCGGAGACGTTGTTGGCGAGGGAAACTCCTTATAACTCTCCCCTGCCATCCCCGCGCGCAGCGATGAACCGCGCCAGGAACCTCTCCGGCGCAGCGCATAATCTAAAGGGAAACGGCCGGCCCGGGAGTCCGGAGGGGGGGAGAGCGCGATGGGACTGAAGTCGTTCGAGCAGCACAGGCTTGCCCTTCGCGGCGATCGACTACCGCACCCGAAGGTCCTGATCTGAATTCAAACTACCAACATTCAATTTTGAGGAGGGGATCATGGCCATTGTCACCGAGATCGCACCGGACGTCTATCGCAT
>Ga0316628_100005356_pt1 | contig 10270 bp, 7 predicted proteins | sample OWC_Aug_M2_C1_D5_FD_207648 | JGI IMG/M metagenome (GOLD analysis project Ga0316628, IMG submission 207648) | Wetland soil microbial communities from Old Woman Creek delta, Ohio, United States - OWC_Aug_M2_C1_D5_C | ecosystem: Environmental > Terrestrial > Soil > Wetlands | place: USA: Ohio... | reverse complement strand
GGGCGGGGAGATCACCGTCAAGACGCAGAAAGAAGTGGACGTGAAGGACGGCGTGGCCACGCTGGCTTCCCTGAAGGCAAGCGATTCTCCACAAGACGTAGCAACCGGTCCGCAGGCGCAGCAGTCCACGCAGCGTCCCACGTTGAAGCGTCCCGGCGAAAGCGATGACGTGAGCGTGCGGGCGCCGGGCGCGACGGGAACGAATGACAACAACCCGCCGCAGCAGCCGGAGCCGCAGTGGGGCGACAAGAAGAAGCCCGACGATGACGGGCCGCCAGCATCGCAGGCCCCGCAGAAGCCGCCGCAATGAGCGCGCAGGGTGAGGGACTCATTTTTTCTTGCCGGTTGTCCTGGCCAAGCCAAATAGCTGGCGAGCGCGGGGATCGCGGTTTACACTAAATTTGTGAAGATTGCTCTCGGGCAGATCAACCCTACCATCGGCGATTTCAGCGGCAATTCCCAAAAGATCATCGAGTTTGCCCGAAAGGCGCACGCTTCAGGCGCTGCGATTGCGGTTTTTCCCGAGCTTGCCGTTTGCGGCTATCCTCCGCGCGATCTGCTGGAAAAGCCTGCGTTCGTGGCCCGCACCCTGCAGACGGTGGATGAAATAGCGCTCAAGGTCCCAGAGATCGCGGTCATCTGCGGCTTCGCTTCAGCCGCGGCGCTTGAAACCGGGAAGTCGGTGATGAATTCGGCCGCCGTGCTGCGCAAAGGCAAAGTGCAATTCGTGCAATCGAAGATGCTGCTGCCGACGTACGACGTGTTCGACGAATTGCGCTACTTCCATCCGGCTTCATCGCAGAAAGTGCTGCCCTTCTGCGGCAGGCAGCTTGCGCTTACCATCTGCGAAGACGCCTGGAATGACAAGCACTTCTGGCAGCGGCGTCTCTACAGCGTTGATCCCGTGGACGAGCTGTTGCGCGCCGGGGCGAACCTGGTGCTGAACATTTCGGCTTCACCGTTCCACATCGGCAAGCGCGAGCTCCGTTACAAGATGCTGGCCACCATCGCGCGCGACAACAAGGTCCCCGTGGTATTCGTGAACCAGGTGGGCGGAAATGACAGCCTGGTCTTTGACGGCTCCAGCATGGTGATTGCACCGGATGGCCGTACGGTGGCGCAGGCCAAATCGTTTGAGGAAGACCTGATCTTCTTTGACACGGAAACGCTGCAGGGTGACGTTCATCCCCAGATGCAGGGCGAAGAGGCCAGTGCCTATGCCGCGCTGGTGCTGGGAACCCGCGACTATGTGCGCAAATGCGGGTTCAAGAAAGTCATCATCGGGTTGAGCGGCGGCATCGATTCGGCGCTTACCGCGGCGATCGCCGTGGATGCGCTGGGAGCGGAGAACGTGACCGGAGTCGGAATGCCAAGCCAGTATTCCTCGGAAAGCAGCGTCAAGGACGCGCGCGATCTGGCATGCACACTGGGCGTGAAGTTTGAAATGGTGCCGATCCAGGAGATCTTCAACCACTATCGCAAGGCGCTGGCGCCGGTCTTTGCCGGGATGCCGGAGGACGTTACGGAAGAAAACATCCAGGCGCGCATCCGCGGCAATATTCTCATGGCGTTTTCCAATAAATATGGGGCGCTGGTGCTGACCACCGGCAACAAATCAGAGCTCGGCGTGGGCTACTGCACCCTGTACGGTGACATGGTGGGCGGGCTGGCGGTGATCAGCGACGTGCCCAAGACCCTGGTGTATCGGCTGAGCCGCTACGTGAACTCGCGCAAGCCGGTGATCCCGCAATCGACGCTGGAGAAGCCTCCTTCCGCCGAACTGCGGCCGGGGCAGAAAGACAGTGATACACTGCCTCCATACGAAATCCTGGACACGATATTGGAAGATTACGTTGAGGATTACCACACCGCGGAACAGATTGCGGAGGAACGCGGTTACGACCTGAAACTGGTGCGCGACGTGGTGCGTATGATCGAACGCAGCGAATACAAGCGCCAGCAGGCCGCGCCGGGATTGAAGATCACGCCCAAGGCCTTTGGCTTCGGCCGCCGTTTCCCCATCGCGCAGAAATGGGAAGTTTAACTGGACATGAACTGGATGAAACCACTATTCCTGATTCTTACTCTCACCTCATTCTCGCTGGCCTATTCGCAGTCAGGTACGTCGAAGGCGGCAGCCCCACAGCACGCAACCAAGCCGGCCACCGCCGCTTCCCCGGCGGCGCAGCCACCTGGGCTTCTGCCGGACAGGACCCAGATCGATGCGGCGATGCAACGCTCTTTCGGCTACGATCCGGGAATCACCTGGAACATTTACGACGTGCGCCAGTCCCCCATCCCCGGCATTGCCGAGGTGATCGTTTCCATCAACAAGCAGCCGCCGGTGCACATCTATCTGGCGCCCGACATGAAGAATGCGATGATCGGCGAGATGATCCCCTTCGGGCCGAATCCGTTTGCGGAAGCGCGGGAGAAGCTGCAAGCCGCGGACGGTCCCAGCCGTGGCGCTCAGAAGCCCGCGATTGAAATTGTTGAATTCAGCGATCTTCAATGCCCGCATTGCAAGGTTGCGCAGCCGGTACTGGAGAAGCTGGCCGGGGATTTTCCCCAGGTGCGCTACGTTTTTCAGCAGTTTCCTCTGCCTGCCTCCTTGCATCCCTGGGCCATGAAGGCGGCTGAATACGCCGATTGCGCGGAGAAGGAAAATAAAGAAGCGTTCTGGAAATACATCGACAGCATTTTTGAAAACCAGGGCAGCATCGCCCTGGTCACGGCGGATGACAAACTGAAAGAACTGGCCACCGCTGCCGGACTCGATGCAACCAAGGTCTCCGCCTGCGCCGCCACTCCGGAAGCGGAGAGACGAGTGGGCAAGTCACTGCAACTGGGCCAGTCGCTGGACGTAGACCAGACACCCACGGTCTTCATCAATGGGCGCAGGGTCAATGGCATAGGTACCATTCCCTATGAGCAGCTCAAGGCTCTGGTGCAGTTTGAGATCGATCACGCGGGAAAGTAAAGGCGGCGTTATTGGTTCAGGCCCCATAGCGTGTCCGTGCCTTTGTCGCGGAACGGTCTACGCACAACATGGGGTGTGATGACAATCAGAATTTCGTTATGCGGCCGGTCGCTGGAGTTCAGGCTCAGAGCTGCGCTGACTCCGGGCAACTGTGCGACGCCGGGATAGCCCCTGGTGGAACGAATTTCCTGGTCCGTGAGCAGGCCCGCGACCACGGAGGGCTCGCCTTCACGCACTGTGATGTTGCCCTTAAATGAACGGCTGGTCAGTTCCGGAATGTTATTGATGCTGACAGCACCCAGGCCGCTGATTTCCAGTTCCAGATCCAGTTTGATCCAACCGCCGGAGAGGTAGTGAGGCGTGGTTTTCAGCGTTACTCCCAGGTCCACATACGTGAATTGTGGTGTGTTGCCGACAATCGCCTGGCCGGAGTTGCTGCTTGCGACTGTGGTGAAAAAGCTGTTCACTATGGGAAATTTGCTGCCATTGCGAAAAATCGCCGGTTCGCCATCCGTCGCCCGCAAAGTCATGTCTTCCAGGTTCAGTATGTACGATTTGCTATACGCCAACGTGGCGGTGATGGGTGAAATCGTGACGCCGGTCAAACCGTTGCCTTTTCCAAAAACAATAAACGGCTGCACCAGCGGGGAATTCAGCAGGTTTTGCAGGTCGGCGGGAGGGATGGTGGAGGGATCAATGGTTCCTGTACGATTCAGTTGATCGATGATGGGCTGGGCATCAGCGCCAAGCACGCGCTTGATTTCTGATGGAATATTGAAGATCGTAAAATCCGTGGGGAGGTTGAGCCCGTACCTGCGCGCCTTGTCCATGTCAAATTCCATGGCGCGGATGTCCAGCAGCACTTCCGGCTTGACGTCCATCAGATTGTCGATGAAGCTGGCCATGGCTTCCACTTGTTCCCTGGGCGCCCGTACCGTAATCGTATTTTTGCCGGGCTGCGAGCTCACGAACTTGATTTCAAAGACGGTCCGCATCAGGTTTACAAGGTCATTGAGGTCCGTGGCGAGGGCGGCGTTGCTTACGTAGAACGTCCGCAGGGACATGCGCTCATAGATTCGGCGGTTGTCCTGAGTGTCATTGGCCACAATAGCTTCATCGTTGGCGATGGGGGCCCAAAAGGTCTTGAGCATCTTGCCCGCGATCGCGGTGGCGGTGTAAAAATCCACATTGTCCAGAGCAAGCTTGATGGGCCTGCTATTGAGGGTCTGGTCGAACTGCATGGAGATGCCGAACAACTGGCCGATCTGCCCGTACACGATCCTGGCGTCACCCTGAATGCGCAGGTTCTTTTTCCCCGGCGTAGGGTGCAGGTTGATCTGGTCGACGGAAGCCAGCAGTTCCAGCGCATGCCGCTTGGTCTCGTCTTGCGGCGGGGAGACGTCGCCCAATCGCTGCTGCAAGTAGGGATTCTGGGGATCAATCGCGAGCGCCTCGCGAAACTCAGCCGCGGCGGCCTCATTGTTGTGCGTCTCAGCCAGGCGGTTTCCGCGCTCCACGTGCTGGTTGACAAGCTGTTGCTTCAGCAGTTCGCGCGTCATGGCATAGTCGGTGTTGACCGGATCGAGCAGCGCGGCCTGCGAGGCCGCCATGAGCGCGTCCTGCACGGCCCCGGCCTTCTGGTACTCCATAGCCTTCTTGAATTCCTGCTCTGCCGCCTTGCGGTCGTGTTTGGACACGGGGGATTGCGGCTTCTTGTCTGAGGCAAAGCCGCCAAGGCACACAAAGAGCGTAAGGATGGTCAGGCACCACTTCATGGGAAACACAATTTTACCTTCATTTAGAACGGTTTAAGCGGTAATGTTTGCAAAAGAATTACCTAAGTTTTACCCGGAAAAGGCCAGCCAATCCGAGCCACAAGCGAAGCAGGCATCCGGACCACAGCCCAGAAGTGACTGAAAATCATAGACTCCTGTGGCCAGGGCGATCACTGGAACTCCGGCGATCTTTGCTGCTTCAATGTCAGAAGGTGTATCGCCTACGACGAAGACCTCAGCGCTGCCCCCGCAGAGGCTGCGCGCCTGCCGGATCCCTTCCAGGAATATCTCACTGCGCAGTTCGCGCGGGTAGGAGAATGAGCCGAAAGAGAACATCGGCCTCAAACCGGCTTTCTCCAGCTTGAGCCACCCGATCGTCTCCAGGTTGCCCGAAGCCACGCCCAGCAGTTTGCCTTGTGCACGCAGATAGGAAAGCAGCTCCATGGCGGAAGGGCAGAGCTCAGGACGCAGCTGGTCCTGATTGCTTTCCACCTCGGCGCACATCAAGGCAAAGAGGCGCGGCAGGGAGGCATCGATCGCCGGGACCGTCAGCCCTTCGCGGAGCAGGACGGCGCGAAGAATGCCGGGATCGGTATTGCCGTGCACGGGAACGTGGTCGATGGTGGCGTCCAGGCCAAGCACTTCACGCATCGCATTGCGGAACGCCGCGTAATGGATGGAATCGCGGCTGTTGAGCAGCGTGCCGTCAATATCGAAGATGTAAGCGCTCGCGGCGTCCCAGCGGAAGCCGGTACGCACAAAGACACGCTGCTTCAGAGAATGAGAAGCCAGAGTTGGCACCCTCATTTGGATTCAGAATTTCGGAATTGAGCTGCCGCGGGCGATCAGCGCGCCGCCTTCTTCTCCAGCGCCAGCGGCCTTTCGCTGCGCACCGGCCGGCGGCCGCCCTCGCGGAACTGACGGACGTCCAGTTTGAGCTCCGCGATGGTGCGGCTCAGAGTGTTGCGATGCATCCCCAGCTCGCGTGCCGCTTTGCACTGATTGCCTTTGTTTTGCTGCAGCACGTTCATGATGAATCGCTTTTTGAACTCGCGCACTGCCTCAGAGTAAAGAATGCCGCTGCTGTACATCTGTGCCACAAGTGCTTCGAGCTGGTCCTTCACAGTTTCCTCGCTTTCCCTCGCGCCGATCAGAATTTCTTGTCTGCTCACTTCTGAGTGATTCCCGGCCCGGGTTTGGCCCGCAGTTTGTTCATGCCGTCACGGAATTTCTGGCGGATATCCGCGGGCGCGAGCCAGCTTGCACCCATGCCTGCCACCGTGAAATAGCTTGCCAGTTGTGACTGGGCCAGTTCCTTTGCCTCCGGCGCAAAGGCCGTCAGAGCCAGGAGTCCGGCAGTCACCACAACAAAACCGCGTACCAGACCAAATGCCGCACCCAGCGCGCGGTCCGCCCAGCGCAAACCAACTTCACGGACGGCCCACCGCGCAATCCGGGCAATGGCTCCCGCCAGCAGGACCACCGATATAAAGATGGTCAGAAAAGCAGCAAGGTCAGCAATCGCCTGCTGCTTCACATACTGCAGGAACCAGGGCGCTATGCGCCCGTAACCCCATGCCGCCAGCAGGTAGCCCACAATGGCCCCGGCCAGCGAAATTACTTCAAACAAAAACCCCTGCGCTATTGCCAGCAGGACGGAAAGAAACATGATCAGCAGGATCAACCAGTCGAGGGCGTTCATCGCACCCACGAGCGTCATCCTGCCGGCAGTTCGCGTCCCGCCAGAACTCTATACGCCTGTATGTACTTCTCGCTCGTTTTGCGAGCCACATCGTCCGGCAAAGACGGAGCCGGAGGTTGCTTGTTCCACTTGACCGCTTCCAGATAGTCGCGGACAAACTGCTTGTCATAGGATTCCTGCGTCTGGCCGGGCCGGTACTTGTCGGCGGGCCAGAAGCGGGAAGAATCGGGTGTAAGGACCTCATCGGCCAGCACCAGTCCCTGCGCGGTATGGCCGAATTCAAACTTGGTATCAGCGATGATGATGCCCCGGCCGGCGGCGTAGTCGGCCGCCTTCTTGTAAATGTTGATCGTGAGATCGCGAAGCTGTTCCGCCAGCTCGCGTCCCGTGCTCTTGCACATCTCCTCGAAGGAGATGTTTTCGTCGTGTCCGCTGAGCGCCTTGGTCGCCGGAGTGAAAATAGGCTCCGGCAGCTTGTCAGACTCGCGCAGTCCCGCGGGCAGCTTGATGCCGCAGACGGCCCCGGTCTGCTGGTACTCTTTCCACCCCGAACCGGAAAGATATCCTCGCGCGACACATTCGATGTCCACCATCTGCGCCTTGGCCACCAGCATGGAGCGCCCGCGAAGCTGGTCCGCGTATTTTTTGAGCGGCTCCGGGTACTCATCCACGCTGGAGGTGATCAGGTGGTTCTTGACCACGTCCTTCAGGAAATCAAACCAGAACAGCGAGAGCTGCGTGAGCACCCTGCCTTTTTCCGGGATCCCGGTACCAAGAACGTAATCGAAAGCGGAAATCCGGTCCGTGGCGACGAATAAAAGCTGCCCGTTCAAGCTGTAGAGATCGCGCACCTTGCCGCGCGCGTGCAGCGTGAGCTCCGGAAAATCAGTTTGAAGAAGAATGCGACTTAGTGTTGTTGGGCTCATGACGGAAACCAAGAAGAGGCGAGGCGTTATTCTAGCCCCCCGGACGGTTTTGTCAACGGGGTTGAGAACGAGTTAACCGCCTGCCTGCACATTTATTTTAAAGTCATTTTGCCCGCAAAAAACGTTGCTGTGAAACCCGCATGAATTGTGGGCTTCACAGCATTGCTTTTCGTTGCGAGTTGTAGTACCGGTGACTGAAAAATTAACGTGCGCGGCGGAAAATATTTTTTCGTTTAAGCCGACGCGCGCTGCGTTTTTTCCTCTTGCCCGAATTTTACGGAGACCACTTTCGAGACACCGGGCTCCTGCATGGTCACGCCGTACATCACCGGGGAAACCGCCATGGTCTTCTTGCTGTGGGTGATGAGGATGAACTGCGTCTGCACCGCCATTTCCTGAATCAGGGCGGTGAAGCGGCCCACGTTGGTTTCATCCAGCGGCGCGTCTACTTCGTCCAGGATGCAGAACGGGCTGGGCTGGTACTGGAAGATGCCGACCAGCAGGGACAACGCGGTCAAGGCCTTCTCTCCGCCGGAGAGCAGCAGCACGTTCTGCAGCTTCTTGCCCGGAGGCGAGGCCACAACGTCGATGCCGCTTTCCGCCGTGTTCAGTTCATCGGTCAGCCGCATGAAGGCCTGGCCGCCGCCGAACAGCTTGCGGAAGGTGAACTGGAAATTCTCATTGATGCGGTCAAACGCTTCCTGGAACTTCTGCCGCGAGAACTCGTCGATCTCCTTGATCGTTGCCTGCGTGTTCTCGATTGAGTCCAGCAGGTCCTTGCGCTGCGTTTCCAGGAACTCGTGGCGCTGCGCCGTTTCTTTGAATTCTTCCAGGGCCATCATGTTGACCGGGCCCATGTTCTCCAGGCGGGTGCGCATCTCGCGATAGGTGGTTTCTTCCGCGACGAGCTGTTCGCCTTCCACCAGGGCGATCTCAGCGTTCGCGCGGAGATCATCGGCGGTCACGTTCAGCTCATTGAGGCACATCTCGCCCATGTGCGCCAGGTCAGACTGCAACTTGGCCAGTTGCTGGCCCAGTTCGCCCTTGCGCTCGCGCGCGGCATCCAGTTCCTGGCGCGCAGCCTTCAGTTCCTGCTCGATTTCGCCGATCCGCGCCCGCACCTGATCGGACTCATGCTGCAACTGGACGCCCGTGGCCTCCGCCGCGGCTTTCTCCACCGCCAGCGCCTCAAGCCGGTCAGCGATCTGAAGGTTCTCCGCTTCGCGCTGCTGCTTCTCCGCCGCAGCCGAACTGATCTGCGCCTGCAAGGACTCAACCTGCCTTGCCGCTTCGGTGGAGAGCGCATCGATTCTTTCGAGCGCCGCCGCCGCCGCTCTGCGCCGTTCTTCAAGTCCGGCCAGACGGGCCGCAGCGTCCGCTGCCGTCTGCGCCGCGGCATCGCGCGCCGTTTTCAGCGACGCAAGCTGCTCCTGCGCCGACTTGATCTCATCTTCGATGGCCTGGCGTTTCTGCTCCAGCGCCTCGGCCGCTTCCCGTTTTTCGGAAAGCAGCATTTCCTTCTGGTTGCGTTCTGACCTGGTGCGTTCAAACTCCAGCCGGTAAGTGTTCAGCCGCTGCTCCGTCCGTGCCAGCTCTGTTTCCATCTGCTTGAGCGCGTGCCCGGAGGTCAGGGCCTGCTTTTCCGCTTCACGCTGCTCTTCTTCCAGGTTGGCAAGCAGCCGGGCCAGTTCTTTCAAGTCGCGGTCAAGCGTCTGGACCTTGCTCTGCTCGTTGTGCATGGCGGCTTCCAGGTCGGAACACGCCTTCACCACCTCACGCAGTTCGCGCTTGAGGGAGAGCGGGCCTTCCTTGCGCTGCTTGCCGCCGGTGACGGTGACGTTGTGAAAGACTTCGCCGTTGGAGGAGAGGAAATAAGCGTCTGGATTTTCCAGCGCCAGATTTTTCGCGATGTGCGAGTCCTGCGCAATGTAGCCATCGCGCAGCTTGGGCAGCACCACTTCCAGCGACCGGCCAAAGCCATCGAGTACGCGGATGCAGTTCTTGAGAGAAACCAGTTCTTCCGGCCGCGGCGTGGGCGGCGGTGTGTCCGTCACCAGGAAAGAGAATTTCGCCTGCGAGTCTTCCGGATGCACCAGGAAAGTGGCCCGGCCATCAACATCGGTCTGCAACAGCCGCATGCCTTCATTGGCCGCGTCCCAGGACTTGACCACCACGTAATTCAATTCATCACGCAGGAATTCTTCCACCACGCTCTCATACCGCGTTTCCACTTCCAGGAAATCCGCCAGCACTCCCACCGGAGCAAAGCCGTTGCCGATGGCGTTCGACTGGAACAGCCGCTTGACCGATTCCGTGGAGTAGCCGTGCTCATTGATGACGGCGTCAAGCGAGCTTCTCTTGCCCATGGCCGTGGCATGCTCGGCGCGCAGCGAATCGAGATGCCGCTTGGCCTCTTCCTCTTCTTTGCGCTTGTCTTCGATCTGGCCGCGGGTCTGGCTGATGCGCCCGGCCAGCGCGTTTACGGTCTGGGTGATCGATTCAAATTCGAAGGCAAATTGCCCGCGCTTGCCGCCGAAGTTTTCGATGTCCACCTGAGCGGACGCGATCTCGCGCTCCAGCCGCTGGGCTTCCCGGTCCAGCGAGGCCATGCTTTCTTCTGTCTGGGTGATCTGGTTGCGCGCATGGGAAGCCGATGACATCACCTCGAGCACGGACTGGCGGCGGGCTTCCTGCTGCCGCTCGATATCGGAAAGGGAAGTGATGGCCGCCTGCGCTTCCTGCTGCCGCATCTGCCACTCGTGCTGCGCCGCGGCCACTTCCGCTGCCGCCGACTCGGCGAACTCCCGGTTGGTCTGCAACTCGGCAACCAGTGAGATCAGAGTGGTTTGAGCGCGTTCCAGTTCGGCTTCCGCAGCCGCGGTGCGCG
>Ga0316628_100005355_pt1 | contig 10271 bp, 7 predicted proteins | sample OWC_Aug_M2_C1_D5_FD_207648 | JGI IMG/M metagenome (GOLD analysis project Ga0316628, IMG submission 207648) | Wetland soil microbial communities from Old Woman Creek delta, Ohio, United States - OWC_Aug_M2_C1_D5_C | ecosystem: Environmental > Terrestrial > Soil > Wetlands | place: USA: Ohio... | reverse complement strand
CCTCAGCCGAGGCCTTGACCAAGGACACGTATCCTCCAAGACTCGACCCCATGAGTCCAAGCCGGCTCTTAAAATTCGGACGGGACTTCACAAAATCGATGGCTGAACTCAGGTCAGCAATCCTTCCGCTGACGGTACTCTCTTCCATCTTGCCCTCACTCTCCCCGCACCCCCTGAAATCGAAACGAAGCATGGCGAACCCTGCCTCGGCAAGGCTTTCCCCAAGGGCAACATACTTTTCACTATCCTTTCCGGAAAAGAGGCCATGAGAGGCAACGACGCAAGCGGGATTCTTCTTATCGGGAAGGTGAAGAATGCCTGAGATCCTCTGGCCGCCGCTTAAGAAAGAGATCTTCTCTGTTTTCATCTAGGAATCTCCTTAAAAGATCGGACGTGTGTCATTCCATCTTCATTGACCATTGCTCATTGGACATTGATCATTACCCTTGGGTCATCGATGATCGATCATGGGTAGTCATTGGTCATTCATCATTGCTCATTGATAATTGATCATTGCCCCTTGGTTCTATCCACTCCTGCTTCCTTGATCGCCGCGAGATACTCTTCTTTCAATCTCTCCTTGGGTATCCCATGGTCGATGAAATCCCACGGGAAGACCTCGTCCAGACCTCTTCTTCGATATACATAAAAATCCGGATTAACGCTCGTCTCTCGAAGGGCCTGCCCCCAATCTCCCCCGTAACGTTGCGCTTCCATCAATATCTTTCCGACCCTACGGTCTCCCTTTGAAAGCAGGGCTTGAACGTACGCCCATTTGGGAAGATCGTGGATCATCTCCGTTCCCCTCTCCCCTTTGATCCCGGTCCGAATGGCCTTGAGCTTCCTCTTCAATATCCCCACCTCCTCCATCGGAACCCACTGAAGAGGCGTAGCAGGTTTGGGGATAAAGGGGTTGACGCTCAGAATTAATCTCCATCTCCCCTCTCGGCTTTTCTGGCCGGAAAGAACCTGATGGCGAATCCGCTTGGCAAGAGTGACGATCGCTTTGACGTCCTCCTCAACTTCGAAAGGCAGGCCAATCATGAAATAGCATTTGACCTGCAAAAGACCACTCTGGATAAGGGTATGAACAGCCCCTACAATCTCTTCTTCCGTGTAGCCTTTTCTCAGCACCCTACGAAGTCTCTCTGAACCCGCCTCGGGGGCGATCGCAACACTCTGGACTCTTCCCTCTTTTAGACAATGGATCAAGGGAGGATGGATCCCATCGATTCTCAAGGAGGCGACGGAGATCCGCCCTCCGTCTGAGAGAATACCCTGACATAACGAAAGGAGATGGGGGTAGTCCGAGACCGCCGTCCCGGTGAGGCCAATCCGGGACTCTTTCTGGAGCGACTCCTTCGAGAGAGATTCCAGAAGAGACAGGGTCCGGTTTCGAAAAGGATGATAGACATAACAGGCCGCGCAGAACCGGCAGCCCCTCGGACAGCCTCGATTCACTTCCACCAAGGCCATATCTCTAAACTCGGTATCGGGCGTAAAGAGTGCGGATCGGGTTGGGAATCGGTCCACTTCTCGGATCCATCTCCTTTTCACTCGCCGGGCGAATCCCGGCTCGGGATCCATGGCCTCCACCTCTCCATTCTCTTTGTAAATCACGTGATAGAATCTCGGAGCATAAACTCCCTCGATCCCACCCAACCTTCTGAGAAGATCCGCCTTTCCCCCGATTCCTTTTTCCAATACGGCATCTCGGTAGACCTCCAGAAATTCTCCGACCACCTCTTCCGCTTCACCCAGGATGAAGAGATCAAAAAAATCGCTCAAAGGTTCGGGATTGATGAATGCGGCCACCCCTCCTGCGATCACGAGAGGATCGGTTCTTTGGCCCCGATCGCAGCTCCGTAACGGAATGCGGGCCAATTCCATCTGCGTCAAAACGTTGATAAAATCATTCTCGAAAGAGAGAGAAAAGGCTAGGATATCGAAGTCGGAAAGAGGCTTCTGTGATTCTAACGAGAAGAGAGGAGTATGGGTCGTCTGATATTCCCGAAGATCTTCGGGATCGGGAAGAAAGGCCCTCTCGCAGACGACATCTTCTTGGCTGTTGAGTAACTGGTAGACGGTCTGGAATCCCAGATTGGACATTCCCACATGGTAGGAGTTGGGGTAGAGAAGACAAATGGCAATCCTTCCGCCCCGGGGTTTGCGGACAGTGCCCTTCTCCTTTTCAAGAATGCCTTTGGCCTTCTGAACGAGTCTCCAGGAAATCATCTATCGGTGATTCGTGATACCCGTGGTTTTTCCATTCCAATCATTCTACCACAAAGGAGACCTGTAAACCAACCAAGGCCCCCCTTCACGAACCACGATTCATCGTTCGCCGGCCGCAGGCTCAGTCGGCTTGCTTTCTCAGAAAAGTCGGGATGTCGAAGCGATCCTCATCCTCTACGGAAAAATCGGAAGGCTCCGCCAATTGCACCTCATCGAACCTCTCGGTCGCCTTCATTCTCCTCAAAAAGGCTGGGATGTCCTTATTCTTCTCCTTCACGCTGAACGAAAAGGCAGGGATCTCTTTGCTTCCCCTGATACCAATCGAGATGGGAGCGACTTTCCCGGGTTTCGAGGCACTCTTTTCTTCCGCCTTTCCAAACCCTGTTGCGATGACGGTCACCCGTACCTCTTCCTGCATCGCTTGATCGATCACGGTCCCCCAGATAATATTAGCCTCTTCGTGGGCCTCCTTCTGGATGAGGGTCGTGGCTTCATTGATTTCGTTCAGGGTAACATTCTCACCCCCTGTAATATTGATGAGAAGCCCCCTGGCTCCCTCGATGGAGATATCCTCCAAAAGAGGGCTGGAGATGGCTTTCTGGGCTGCTTCCACCGACCGATTTTCGCCGGTGGCGATTCCCGTCCCCATCAAGGCCATTCCCGTTTCAGACATGATGGTCCGCACATCCGCGAAGTCCACATTAATAATCCCATGGCCGACGATGATGTCCGAGATCCCCTTGGCTGCATGATAGAGGATCTCATCCGCCTTCTTGAAGGCCTCCAGCAAGGTCATGTTCTTGCCGCTGATGCTGAGAAGCCTCTGATTCGGAATGGTGATTAAGGCATCCGCCGTCATCCTCAGATTGGCCAGACCCTCCTCGGCCTGTTTCATCCTCCTCTTTCCTTCGAACTGAAAGGGCTTGGTGACGATGGCCACCGTGAGGGCCCCCACCTCACGGGCTGCCTCGGCAATCACGGGAGCACCCCCCGGCCCCGGTGCGCCCCCCAACCCCGCTGTGATGAAGACCATGTCAGCGCCCCTGAGGGCTTCACGGATCTTTTCCACATCCTCCAGGGCAGCCTTTCTCCCAATCTCGGGGTTGGCTCCGGCCCCCAGCCCCTTGGTCAATGTAGCGCCCATCTGCATTTTGAAAGGCGCCAGGTTGGCTGCCAGCGCTTGAGCGTCCGTATTGGCTGCGATAAACTCGACACCGGACAGTCGGTAGGAGATCATCGTATTCAGGGCATTGTTTCCTCCTCCTCCGACTCCGATGATCTTGACCTTGGCGGCCAAATTCCTGTTTTCGTCGAATTCGATCATGTTGTCCCTCCTCTTCCAAATTTTGGGATAGCGGAATATCGGAATCCCGGGGGGCCCGGTTTTCCGGGTGGTATGATTCCAACCTTCCATGATTCCATCATTCCTTCAAAAAAATTCTCCGATCCATTCCCTCATTCGATGGGTCACCTTGCTGAAAATGTTCTTTTCCCCCACTTTGAACCGGCTCTGTGCCTTGTTCCGGCTCCCGAACAGGACCAGACCCACTCCGGTTGCGTACATCGGGCTGTTGACCAGATCGACCAATCCCCCGATGCCGATGGGCATCCCCCTCCGGACGGGTAAATTGAAAACCTGCTCGGCCAGTTCGGGAACGCCTTCTAGAATGGCACTCCCGCCCGTCACAATGATCCCGGAGGCGATCAAATTTCCGTACCCCGTCCTTAAGATCTCATTTTGGACCAGGCTCAGGATCTCTTCGACTCTCGGTTCGATGATCTCGGCTAAGGTCTGCCTGGACAGGATGCGCGGCTTCCGACCCCCGACACTCGGAACCTCAATCGTCTCATCCTTCCGGACCATGGAGACCAGGCTGCATCCGTACCGCTTCTTGATCTTCTCCGCCTCTTCCAGCGGCGTGCGAAGCCCCATCGAGATATCACTCGTGATATGGCTTCCTGCCAAGGAAATGACGGCCGTATGTTTGATGGACCCGTCTGCAAAGATGACTAAGTCCGTCGTCCCGCCCCCGATGTCAACGATGGCCACTCCCAACTCCTTTTCTTCAGGAGTCAGAACGGCGTCACTCGACCCCAACTGTTCCAAAACAATGTCATCGACGTCGAGCCCGGCCCGGTTGGCGCATTTGATGATATTTTGCGCGGAGGTAATGGCCCCCGTGATAATGTGGACCCTCCCTTCCAATCGTACCCCCGACATCCCCACCGGATCTTTGATTCCATCCTGATCGTCAACGACGAACTCCTGAGGGATCACGTGAATCACTTCCCGGTCCATCGGGATCGCAACCGCGCTGGCCGCGTCGACCACCCGCTTCACATCGTTTGGACCGATCTCCCTGTTCTTCACCGCGATCACACCATGACTGTTAATCCCTTTGATATGGCCACCGGCAATCCCTGCGTAGACGGAGGTAATGTGGCACCCCGCCATCAACTCCGCTTCTTCGACCGCCTTCTTGATCGATTGGACCGTGCTTTCAATGTTGATCACCACGCCTTTTCGCAACCCCTTCGAAGGAAAAGTCCCGAGGCCAATGATGTTGACTTGACCATCGACCACTTCTCCCACAACGGCACAGATCTTGGTCGTGCCGATGTCCAACCCGACCACCAATGGATCTCTCTTGCCCACCTTCTCACCACCTCCTCTCAGTCACTCTTTCGGGAAACCCTCTTGACGACGATTCTTTTCAAATCGTCGCAGTCGATCGAGGCGACCGGAACCTCTCTCTTTTGGAGATCGGACCAGACCAGGGATACTCTTTCCAATTTCTCCTCGAAACGGTCCCATCCCATTTTGAATTCCACCCCGTGGGTCCGGGTGAAACACCTCATCCCATAGTTTCTTTCCATATGAATCTCGGAGATCTCATAAAGAGGAGATTTTCTCCCCCTTTCCGCGGTCCTCAAAAGTTCAAGGGATTTCATGATCAGATTCTTAGCCTCTTCCGGGTTTCGGTCGAGGACCTCGCGGGTCAGTCCGGTTAGAAAAGGGTAGTCGTACTCATCTCGATCGCCTACCGACGAAAAGATCACGCCTTTGGTGTCAATATAGTAAGGTTCCTCCAACTGAAGGATCGCAATCGGTTTTCGCTCTTCGATCTGAATCATGATCTTGTCGGGAAAAACTTTCCTGATTCGAACCTGGTCGACCCAGGGATGGGACTCCAGGGGTTTGCCCAACTCGCTTAGGCTGACCGCGAAAAGGCTGCGCATGTTCTCCACCCGGACGAGCGAAAGAAGGGACTCCCGGGGAATTCTTTGACACCCCTGCAGCTCAATCTCCCTCACCCTGAAGAACGGGTCCTCCAGCAGGTGGTCATAGATCCGATGGCCAACAAAGAGGAAAAAGGAAAGAAGGAGAAGTTGAAAGGCTGTCCGAATGGCCTTTTTAAGAATCCTCTGAAATCTCTCTCCACCCCTCTCTTCTCTCCTTCGGTCCGGTCGAAAAAACTTTTCATGCTGTACGGTAATGGCCTCTTCCATACTCTTCCCTCAAAGGTCCGAAGCACCCCAACGGCCCTCCCAAGGGAGCCTCTATGCCTGCTTTGCGCTTTCCACCTTCAGGGATGCCCCCAACAGGATCCGCTCGGCCAAATCCCCAAACGAGATGCCCGCATAGGCGGCGGCCTGAGGCAGGAGGCTGGTCTCCGTCATCCCCGGCATCGTGTTCACTTCAATCACATAAGGATTTTCAGCTTCATCGGTCATCAGATCCACCCGGGCACACCCGGAGCAACCCAGCACTCGAAATGCCCTGAGGCCCATCTCCTGGGCATTGAGGTACTTCTCCCTCGAAATTCGAGCGGGGATAAAATATTCGGTCTCCCCTTTGGTATATTTCGCATGGTAGTCATAAAACCCACCCTTCGGAGTGACCTCGATGATCGGCAACGGGATATCATCCAGAATACCTACCGTGATCTCCTTTCCTTTCATGAACTCCTCAACCAGGATCTCCTCGTCGTGTCTGCTTGCCTCTCTCAGCGCCCGGACCAGTCCTTCTTCTACGTTCACAATGGAGACTCCGATGGTGGATCCCTCCCTTGCCGGTTTCACGACAACGGGAAAAGGAAAGGGAACGGGTTTCAACGGACCTGCCTCAACCTCGTCCCGGTGAAAGGACACGAAAGAAGGCGTTGGAATCTTTTCATAAATGAAGATCTTCTTGGCCATGATCTTATGGATTGCCAGGGCGCTGGCCAGCACCCCGGAGCCGGTGTATGGAATCCTCATCATTTCCAGCATCCCCTGGAGGGTCCCATCTTCTCCAAACCTGCCATGGAGGGCCAAAAAGGCGTAATCGATCCTTTCCGTGGTCAATCGTTCTGCAATATCCTGACCCACATCGATGGGGGAGACTTCGTATCCCTTTTCAGTCAGAGCCTTCACGATGGCCTTCCCTGTCTTCAGCGAGATCTCCCTCTCTCGAGAGAGGCCTCCCATCATCACACCGATCCGTTTCTTCTTCAGTGATAGAGCCTTCATCGACCCGCCGCCAGAACCCTGCCGTCCCTATTCCACCCTCTGCGTTCCGATACCCGCCTTACGGCTCGCCCACCACCCTTACCTCCCTCTCCAGGGAGATCCCCTTTTCTTCGTACATCCTTTTCTCCATCCATTCCATGAGATGAATCACGTCTTGAGCTTTGGCCTTTCCAAGATTGACCAAGAAATTGGCATGCCGTTCTGAAACCATGGCTTGACCCATCTTGAGGCCTTTCAGGCCAATTTCCTCGATCCATTTGCCTGCAGGGCCTTCTTCCGGGTTCTTGAAAACGGAGCCCGCGCTGGCACAATCCAAAGGCTGAGTCTTCTTCCTCATCTCAGAATAAGATCTCACCCGCTCAAGGATCTTCTCCCTCTTGCCTTTTTGCAACCGAAACCGCCCCCCCAAGATGATCCAGGAAGAGGGAAGCGCCAGGTTCCGATAAGAAAAATTCAATCTCGCCCGAGGCCTCTCCACCACCTCCCCGTCGTCTTTCATCAGGGTGATGGAAAGAAGGAGGTCTTTCAATTCAGACCCCCACGCGCCGGCATTCATCGCCAGCCCCCCTCCCACCGTTCCCGGAATGCCGAAAAAGGGCTCGAGCCCCGTCAGTCCTCTTAGCATCGTGAGTTGGACCAATTGCTGAAGGGAGAGGCCTGCTTCAGCCTCGACTACATTTTCCTCCGTTCGAACCCGTCTCATTCCCCTCGTCAGGCTGATCACCCATCCGCGAATTCCCCCGTCCCTCACAATCAGGTTTGTTCCCCTGCCTAGAATCAAGAGGGGGATACCCCTTCTCCTCGCATGTCTCACCACGGTCTTCAATTCCTCGACATTTTTCGGGAAGAGGAGGCTGTCTGCAGGCCCGCCCACTCTGATCGAGGTAAATTTCCTCATGGGCGCATCCATGATCACCTTCCCCTCAATCAAACCCTGGGCCTCTTTTCTGTAATCCGGTCTCATACCCTTCCGAGTTCATGGGTCGAAGCCATGAAGGCTCAAGCCGGAGTTCAGCCTTGAATGAAAACTCCGGACTCCGAACACGTTCTCCGACCCTTTCTACTAAAGTCGGCTCACCAAATCGTCTGCCACCTGCCAGATGTCTCCTGCCCCCAGGGTGATCACAAGGTCTCCCGGTTGAACGATGCGTAAAAGGTGGTCGACGATCTCCTCCTTCCCCGAAAAGAAGTGGACATTCCTGTGACCGTACTCACGGATTCCTTCGAACAGTCCCTTTCCCTCCACCCCTTCGATTCGATCCTCTCCCGCAGGATAGATATCGGTGAGAATCAGGACGTCTGCGTCGTAGAAAGCCGTCAGAAAATCATGGAATAGGGCCTGAGTTCGAGTGTACCGATGGGGTTGAAATACCGCGATGATCCTTCTCTCCCACCCGGTTCGTGCCGCCCTTAAGGTGGCCATGATCTCTACCGGATGGTGTCCATAGTCATCGACGACGAGAACACCTCTCTTCTCTCCCTTGATCTGGAACCGCCTCTGGATCCCGCCGAAGTGGCGAAGAGTCTCTTGAACGACCTCAAAGGGAATCTCCAACTCAAAGGCCGTAGCGACGGTGGCCAGGGCATTATAGACATTGTGGAGACCGGGCATCTGAATCTTTAACCTGCCCACATCCCGATGCTGGTGGAGTACGTCAAAGCTTGTCAAAAGTCCCTCAAACGAGATCTCCTTTGCCCGGAAGTCCGCCTGCGTGGTCAAACCGTAGGTGACGAAGCGTTTCTTCAACCTGGGGATGAGTCCCTGAACGTTCGGATGATCGAGGCAAAGCACGGCCAGCCCAAAAAAGGGAACCTTGTTCAAGAAGCTAAGAAAGGTCTCCTTGATCTCGTCGATCCCTCCGTAATGGTCGAGATGCTCCGGGTCGATATTGGTCACGACGGCGATCGTGGGCATCAATTTGACAAAAGAGCCGTCGCTCTCGTCTGCCTCAGCGACCAAGAATTCCCCCTGACCGAGCCGGGCGTTACTCCCGATGCTATTCAGCCTGCCTCCGATCACGACCGTGGGATCGAGCCCCCCCGAGGCGAGAACGGTGGCGATCAGGGAGGTGGTCGTCGTCTTTCCGTGGGTTCCTGCGATCGCGATTCCAACCTTCATCCGCATCAACTCTGCCAGCATCTCCGCCCTTGGAATGACCGGAATGAGCCTCTGCTCAGCCGCTTCGACTTCCGGGTTGCCTCGGCGGATCGCAGAAGAGACGACCACCACATCGGCCGCCTTGACATTCTCCTTTCGGTGGCCGTAGGCAACCTCGCATCCTAACGCCCTAAGCCTTCGAGTCACCTCTGTCTCCCTGAGGTCCGAACCGCTAATCTGATAGCCCTGGTTGTGCAGGACCTCGGCGATCCCGCTCATACCGATTCCGCCAATACCCACGAAATGGACATGCTGGATTTTCCCTTTTCGATACATCGCTCAACCTGAAGTTCAAATGTCAAAACCCAAATGCCAAAGGAATAACCAATACCCAAATCTCAAAATATTCCCCATGAGAATTTGAAATCTGAAGTCTAAATTTTATTGAAGCTTTGGCCTTGGACATGGGTCATTCTCTCAGTAAGGCATAGCAATGGTCTACAATTTCCTCGGCGGCGTTGGGCCGCGCCAGCCGCCGTATGGCCTGCTCCATCTTCGCTCGCTCCTCCGGATGATGGTACAAAGATAGGATGGTTTCGGCCAAGATCGCCCCGCTCAAATCTGCGTCCCGAATCATCGCCGCGGCCCCCGTCTCTGCCAACCTTTGTGCATTGATCAACTGATGATGGTGGGCCGCATAAGGATAGGGGACAAAAATCGCCGCCTTCGCGGCTACGGCCAATTCGGCAATCGTGCTTGCCCCCGCCCGGCAGACGACGAGGTCGGAGAGCTGATAATAGCCCGCCATCTCCTCGAAAAAAGGCTTCACCGATGCCTCAAACCCTTTCCCCTGATATCCTCTCGACACGAAATCGACATCGCGGCTTCCGGTCTGGTGAAAGAACCGCAGGGAGTCTTTTGTCTTCTCGAGAAAGCTCAGGGCCTCCATCATCTTCTCATTGATTCGGTGGGCGCCACTGCTCCCCCCAAAGACCAGGATGGTGAACCGATCTCCCCTTCTCCTTTCCTCCGCTTCAATGATCTCACGTCGGACCGGAGTCCCTGTGACGAGGGTCTTTCCCTTTGGAAAGAATTCCTTGGTCTCCTCGAAGGAGACGAAGATTCGTTGACAAAACCGCCTCAGCAGGCGATTGGTCATCCCGGGCACCACATTCTGTTCGTGGATGGCCCTCTTCATCCGCAGAAGGAATGCTGCCAGAAGCGTCGGACCGGAAGAGTATCCTCCTACACCCACAACGAAATCGGGCTGAAAGTCCCTCAAGATCCAAAGGGCCTCCACGACGGCACGTGGAACGGCCCACATCGCTCTTATCTTTCCGACCAGGGGTATTCCTTTGAGAGGTCTGGCTGAGATCGTCCTCAACGGGAATTTGCCTCCGGCCAATAGCTTGACCTCCGCTCCCCT
>Ga0316628_100005354_pt1 | contig 10271 bp, 8 predicted proteins | sample OWC_Aug_M2_C1_D5_FD_207648 | JGI IMG/M metagenome (GOLD analysis project Ga0316628, IMG submission 207648) | Wetland soil microbial communities from Old Woman Creek delta, Ohio, United States - OWC_Aug_M2_C1_D5_C | ecosystem: Environmental > Terrestrial > Soil > Wetlands | place: USA: Ohio... | reverse complement strand
CTTGGCCCTGCGGAGATGGGCCAGGCAGGAGGTCGACAGGGCGATGATCAGGGCCAGGGCGGCAGCCCGAAAGAGCTTTTTGTTCATGCGTCGGGGGGGATGGCCGGGGCGGCGCCGGCCGGCTCTTTGACGAGAGAGATGATCATGTCCTGGACCTCCTCGTCCTTGAGGAGATGGAGGCCGAGAGAGGCGGCCTCGAGACCGATCATCTCGAGGGCCTTCCAGAATTCCGGGTCGGCCGCGGCCGGCCGGATGTCGTCCCTGGCTTTTGCCGTCCGGGAGGCGAATTCGACCACGATGGCCCGATAATCGGCCAATTCGATCTCCGCCTTGAAAAGCGCCTTGAGAAATGCGTCCTCGAGTCCAAAAACACCGTAAAGGGCGGCGAAAGCGGTCCGGAGGACCCGGAGATCGCGCCGGGAGATCTCCTCCGCGTAATCGCGGCCCAGGCCGTCATGAGAGAGAAAGAAGCTCAGGATGAAATCGTCCGGTTTCGTCCGGACGAAATCGGGGTCGAGCCAGACCTGCCAGGCCAGGATCCTCTCCCGGTAGTCGAAGACTCGCCGGACGGCCCAGACGCAGGCCGAGTAAAGGATGGGGAAAAAAAGCCAGGACTTGAGCGGTAGGAAGCCGTCGAGGACCTCGACTCCCCGGGCCAGCGCGGCCTCGACGCTCTTCTTGCTCATCGCAGTTCATTATACGACACCCCAAGGCGCGCCGTTCAACCGGATTTTCAAGATAAAAGCTTCCGAGGCACAAGTGTCGAGCGCGTTCGCGAGACGACCGCTGATTCCAAGGCCGAGGGGTATCGTCGGAGGAAGCATAAAGCGGTGATTCAGCCTTCACGGAACGGAGACGCGGATTCCCCCCATCGACTCCGGTCCGGGAAGGCGTGAAGAATCACTGCAGCGAACGACGACGACACCCCGAGGCCTACTATTTGACTTCGAGGATGGCCAGGAAAGCCTCCTGGGGGATGTCGACCTTGCCGACGCGGCGCATCCGCTTCTTGCCCGCTTTCTGCTTCTCCAGAACCTTCATCTTACGCGTGTAGTCGCCACCGTAGAGTTTGGCCAGGACGTCCTTGCGGAAGGGCTTGACCGTCTCCCTGGCGATGATGCGCTTGCCGACGGCCGCTTGGAGGGCGACCTCGTACTGCTGGCGGGGGATGACCTTGCGCATGCGCTCGACGAGGGCCCGGCCGATCGTCTGGGCCTTGGTCTCGTGGACGATGAGCGACAGGGCGTCCACGGCCTCGCCGTTGATGAGGATGTCGAGCTTGACCAGCGGTCCCTCGCGGTATCCGGCGAATTCGTAATCGAGCGAAGCGTAGCCCTGCGACAGCTGCTTGAGCTGGTTGTAGAAGTCGAAGACGACCTCGTTCAGGGGCAGGACGTAGGCCAGCAGGACGCGGCCCGGCCCGATATATTCCATCTTCTTCTGGACGCCGCGGCGCTCCTCGAGGAGCCTGAAGAGGCCGCCGAGATAGCGGTCCGGCGTCAGGATGACGGCGTCGATCGTCGGCTCCTCGATCGTCTCGACCTCGACCGGATCGGGCACCTCGGAGGGGTTGTGGATCTCGACCGTCTCCCCTCTCCGGTCCGTGACCCGGTAGCCGACGCTCGGGGCCGTCGTGATCAGGGTCAACCCGAACTCGCGCTCGAGCCGTTCCTGGACGATCTCCCTGTGGAGGAGCCCGAGGAAGCCGGCCCGGAAGCCGAGGCCCAATGCCGGCGAGTTCTCCGGCTCGTACTGGAAGGACGCATCGTTGAGACGCAGCTTCTCCATGGCGTCGCGGAGCCCCTCGATTCCGCTCTCCCCGGCCGGGAAGAGGCCGCAGAAAACCATCGGTTTGGCGTCCTTGAACCCCGGAAGCGGCTTGTCCGCAGGACGGCTCCTGTGGGTGACCGTATCGCCGACGCGGGCGTCGCTCAGCTTCTTGATCCCGGCGATGAGGTAGCCGACTTCCCCGGTCTTCAAGATGCCCGACTTGACCGGCTTCGGCGTGAGAAAGCCGACCTCCTCGGCCTCGTACTCCGCTCCGGAGGCCATGAGGACGATGCGGTCGCCGGTCTTGAGCTCGCCGTCGACGACGCGCACGAGGACGACGACGCCCCGATAGGTGTCGAACCAAGAGTCGAAAAGCAGGGCCTTGAGCGGCGCTTCCGGGTCTCCCTTTGGCGGCGGAATGCGCTTGACGACGGCCTCGAAAAGCTCGGGCAATCCCTGTCCCGTCTTGGCGCTGACCAGGAGGGCCTCGGACCGGGGCAGGCCGATGATGTGCTCCATCTGTTCGAGCGAATCCTCGATCTGGATCTGGGGCAGATCGATCTTGTTGATGACCGGGACGAGGACGAGGTCGTTGTGGAGGGCAAGATAGGCGTTGGCCAAGGTCTGGGCCTCGACGCCCTGGGAGGCGTCGATGACGAGGAGGGCGCCGTCGCAGGCCGCCAGGCTGCGCGAGACTTCGTAGGAGAAGTCGACATGGCCGGGGGTATCGATGAGGTCGAAGATGTAGTCCTCGCCCGCGAGGCTCTTGTAGGTCAGCCGGACCGTCTGGGCCTTGATGGTGATCCCCCGCTCCCTCTCGAGGTCCATGGTGTCGAGGACCTGCTCCTTGAGCTCCCGGGCGGACAGTGCCCCGGTCAGCTCGATAAACCGGTCGGCCAGGGTGGACTTGCCGTGGTCGATGTGGGCGATGATGGAGAAGTTCCTGATATTCCTCATGGAAACGCCCATTATCGCAGAATTCCCCGGGAGCGTCCATCGGGTCCGCCGGCCCCCCTATTAGATTGACTTTTGGGGGGTTCGGGCGTATCTTCTAGGGGAGAAAATCGGCAAAAATCTAAGGAGATTCGCATGCTTGGATCCATCGGACCGACCGAACTGATCCTGATCCTCCTCATCGTCATCATCATCTTCGGCGCCCGGAAACTGCCTGACCTCGGGAAATCCATCGGCGAGGGCATCAAGAACTTCAAGAAGTCCATGAGCAGCAAGGACGACGCGGACAATCCCAAGAAGCCCGAGCCACCGGCCAGCTGACCGCCCCTCCCCTGCGCCCCCCGGGTGCCCCGCCCGGACGGGCCTTCGAGAATCTTCCATGACATCCTCATATGACGCCGGATTCGACATCGGCGGCACGCGTCTGAAATTCGGCCTTGTCGACCGCGACGGACGGCTGCTTCACAAGGGCCAGGTCCGCAGTCCCGAGGCCATAGGCGACATCCTGGCCGTCCTCGCGGAGACCTGGACCGCCCTCAAAAAAAAGGCGCCCGGCCCCGTCCGTACCTGCGGTTTCGGCATCGCCGGCTTCTACAGCCTGAAGGAGCGGAAGATCCTGCAGTCGCCCAACTGCCCGAGCCTCAACGGCTACCCGCTCATCCCCGCCCTGCGCAAGTTCATCGACGTCCCCCTCCGCGTCGGCAACGACGCCAACATGGCGGCCTATGGCGAGTTCAAGCACGGGGCGGGCCGCGGCGCCCGCAGCCTCGTCCTCTTGACCCTGGGGACGGGCATCGGCTCGGGCATCATCCTCGACGGAAAGCTGTGGGAGGGAGAAGGCGGGTACGCCGGCGAGATCGGCCACATCACGGTCAATCCCGAGGGCGAACCCTGCAAATGCGGCGGCCGGGGATGCCTCGAGACCGAGGCCTCGGCGCCGAGGCTCGTCCGGGACTACCAGGCCCTCACCGGGCGGACCGATGTTGCCGACTCCCGGCAGGTCTTCGTCCTGGCCAAGGAGGGCGACCCGGCCGCCCTTGAAAGCTTCAGGAAGTGCGCCTATTACCTGGGCATCGGCCTGAGCACCGTCGTCAATCTCCTCAATCCCGAGATGATCCTCATCGGCGGCGGGATGGTCTCGGCCGGGAAGCTCCTGCTCGGCCCTGCCGTCGAGGAGGCCCGCCGGCGGTCCCACCGCATCTCATTCGCCGGCTGTCGCATCAAAAAGGCCGCCCTGGGCAACGACGCCGGCCTTGTGGGCGCCGCGGCCTGGGCCCGCCGCAAGGCGGGAAGCCGGGGATGAAGGCCATAGGCGAATTCTTTTCGCCTGGAACGATCATGGCGTCAGGGGAGTTAATTGTTTTGACAATCCCGGACGAAAAAAATATAAAAGTACGGTGGAGACAGAGACCAAGGAGGCCGCTTTGACCAGGAAATACACCGCTGCCCCGGCCATTCTCGCGGTCCTGCTGGCGCTCTGCCTTCCCTCCGCCGCGGCCGAGCCGACGGGCACGATCAGGGGCAAGGTCGTCGACGACAAGGGAGCCCCTGTCTCCGGGGCTTACCTCTACGTGAGCTCCCCGGCGGCTCCCGGAGTGGCGAACTTTGTCACCTTGGGATCGGGGCGGTTCATCATCGGCGGCCTGGCGCCGGGGACCTACAAGATCGTTGTCGAGATGCCCGGCTTCAAGACGGTCAGCGTCGACGGCGTCGCCCTTTCCGCCGGAGCGACGGCCACCCTCGATATCAAGATGCAACCCACCGATGTCGAGGACGAGTCCACGACCGGCCGGCCCGGCCCGGCCCTCGACCGGGATTCATCGCACGCGGCCGTCGTCCTGGACAAGGATCTTATCACCCGCCTGCCCCTGACCCGCGATTTCACGTCCCTCCTGGGGCTCGTGCCCGGTCTTGTCTTTGACGACGATACGCCCGGCATGCGGGCCTCCCTGCACGGGGCCCCCGTCACGGTCAATATCCTTGTCGAGGACGGGATCATCGTGACCCATCCCGTCGATGCGCAGGCCATGGGCCCGATCAACGTCGATCTCATCGACGAGGTCGTCATCGAGACGGCGGGCCACGCCGCCGAGGCGGGACCCGCGCAAGGCGCCTATATCAACCTCGTCCACCAGCCGGGATCGAGTACGCCGCGGGCCAGCCTCTTCTACGGCCTCTCGGGCAAGGGCCTGGTCGATTCGCTCTGGACGGCCGACGAGATCGCCGAGATGGAAGGGGCGGCCAGCCCCGCGCTCAAGAGGGAGCACGACCTGTCCCTGACGCTCGGCGGTCCCGTGCTCGAGGACATGGCCTGGCTTTTCGCAAATGTCCGCTACAAGACACAGGGCAGCAGTACGCCCTTTAGCTACTGGACCGATCCCCTCGGGGTCCGCCACTTCGTCTACGATTACGCCCGACGCGACCTCTCGGGACTGTTGAAGCTCTCGATGAACGTTCTCGACAAGTTCAAGGGCGTCCTCGAATTCGGGTCTTCCACCGTCCGCGAGCCCGTCTACGAAGCCGATATCGACAGGCTCCGGCCCGAATCGTCGACCCGGGCGCTCGATGGGCAGGGCGTCTTTCTCGCCCGCATCGGCGGGTCCTACACCACCGACCAGAGCACCCGGATCGACCTCTCCCTCGGGTACGCGAAGTCCAAGCAAGCCCTGCTCCTCAATGCGGCGGCCGTCGACAAGCCTCAATACTACGACATCATCAGCGGATATGATTGGGGCAGCGGCTCCTTGAACGACCGAGAAAGCGCAAGCCGCATGCTGGCCGGCGCGAGCCTCTCCCGGCTGGAAGACAAATTCCTGGGCATGGCGCACCAACTCGTCGCCGGGGGCGAGTACGAGACATCCTCCTCCGTCTCGTCCGTGTGGAAAGCGGACAATCTCATCTACAACTATTCCGGCGGCAGCCCATACACTTACGGCCTGACGGGCCCGCCTGGCGAGGAGGTCGGCTGGGGCCTCGTCGGGTTCTACATCGCCCCCAAGGAGGAAGGTAGCCTGGAGGCCCGACGCGAGCTCAAGAGGATCGGTCTCTTCGCCCAGGACACAATGAAGATCGGCGGCAGGCTGTCGCTTTCGGCGGGCCTCCGCTTCGACCGTTCCGAGGCAAGCTTCGCCTCCGTCTCCAAGGGCTCAAGCGGCAATAGCGCCAGCATCAGCATAGGCAGCTCACTTATCGACCCGGTCCTGGGCTACAACCTTTTCGGCTCGGCCAGCTACCCGGCCTGGGAGAAGGCCGTCATCTGGAATACGCTCTCGCCGCGCGCCGGGCTGAGCCTCGACGTCCTGGGCAACGGCCGGACGATCCTCAAAGCCTCCTGGGCGCGGATCCCCGAATACCTGGGACTCGGTTATTCCCAGGACCTGGCCCAGATCGACCCCCTGGCCTCCCACGACTTCCTCTGGTACGACGAGGACGCCGACGGTCTGGCCACGAACGACGACACCTACAGCCTCCTGCCCTATGACTTCCGCGTCTACAGGAGCGAATACTACAGGCAGGCCGTCGACCCCGACCTCTCCGCCCCCGTGATCGAGGAATGGACGGCCGGCCTGGAGCAGGAGCTCGTCCGCGGTTTTACCCTCTCTGCCAGGTACATCGACCGGCGCCACTCCAATCTCATCGGGCACGTCGTCTACGACCCTTCGACGGGAGTCCGTTGGTGGCGGGTCGAGGACGATCCGGACAGCTGGTGGGTTCCCTTCTCGACCGTCGTGCCGGGCACCGACGGCTACCCGGATGTTCCCGTGACCCTGTACCTTCGTTCGACCGAGGCCCCCGCTTTCTTCGAGCGCATCGAGAACGTCCCCGAGCTCACGGCCAGGTACCGGAGCCTAGAGTTCTCCTTCCACAAGAGGATGTCGCACAACTGGCAGCTGTTCGGGTCCCTGGCCTGGAACCGGGCGACGGGGACGACCGGCCTGGCCTCCCGCTGGAGCGCCGGGAACTCCCCCGTCCTCCTGACCTCGAACTCGTTCATCAACGTCGCCGCGACCGACCGCCTCCTCCAGGACCGCCCGCTCGTCGCCCGCCTCGCGGGGACCGTTTGCTTCGGCTGGGATATCTTCGCCAGCTTCGTCTTCAAGGCCCAGAGCGGCTCCCCCTGGGCCAGGACGGTGACCATCCTCCCACCTGAGGACTGGGCCGCGGCCAACGGCGCCGACACGGCCCCGGTCACGATCTATCTGGAGAGCCCGGGCTCGCGGCGCTTCGACTCGTGGAAGAACCTGGATTTCCGGCTGGAGAAACAATTCACGAAGGCCGGCCGGAGCGTGTTGGCGATTTCGGTCGACGTTTTCAACCTGCTCGGCGACAAGTACAGGACGCTCGACCTCAACGACGGCGGGACCTGGGCCCCCGACGGCGAGGGCGGGAGCACGGGCACGCGCACCCTCAGCGGCACCTACAACACGTATTCGCCGCTGTGGGGGACGCGGGTCGTGCGGCTCAACCTCAATTTAAAATTTTAGCCGTAACTGGACGGCCTTCTTCAGCTCCTCTCCCTCGGTCGTGTTCTTGACCGTGACTTCCAGCCTGAGCTTTTGACCTTTCAGCTTGTCGAGCTCCTTGTCGAGGAGAAGGGGGAATTCCATCCGGAAGCGCTGTTTCCTGTTGGCCGTGAGCTCGCGCTCCTCGAGCGTCAGAGGGAAGGTCCCCTGGGCTTCCCAGACGGTCGTCCCGGATTCATCCGACATCTCGAGCCGAACGATGAAGGCCGTCTCTAGGCGCTCTTCCTTGAACGTGAACCAGATCGTGTTGTAAGGGATATCGACGAAGACCTTGCCCTCGAAAATGTCCGCCTCGGCCCGGGTTTTTTGGATAGATACGTTGTAGTCGAAGAATTTCTTCTCCTGGGCGAACGTTTTCTGAAAGTAGCCCTGGGCGATGTTGAGCTCCTGGAGATGCTCCAGGTTGATGGCGGTCAACGTGAACTGCCCCGAGCAGTGCTCGTCGACGAAGACGACCGGGAAGTTGCCGTAATACCAGATCTCCCGGCAGTTGCCGGATGCGTTCATCGGGTAGGTCAGACGCTCCTGCGGGGGGCCGAACAGGACGAAGATCCTGCCGCGTTCGGTTTGCCAGCCCGGTCGGCCTTCGCCGTGAAAGAGGTTGCCGGCTTTCTGGAGCCTGTCCTCGTACTCGATCTTGAATTCGTTTTGCTCGGTGTCCGGGTCGGGATCACGCCGTTTCCAGAACTCATCGATGAAGGCGGCCTTGTCGTCCTCCGGGAGCTCGAGGAAGATCTTTCGTTCCTCTCCAGTGACGATGTAGCGGACCTCGGACAGGAACTCGGCATAGGGCGGGCTGAGCCTTCTCTCGAGGTTGGCCAGGCGACAGGAGGAGAGCGCGGCCGTCCCGACGATCAACAAGGCCGGCCCGATGAGAGAGCGGGCGGTCACGGCGGAGGATTTTCCATGGCGAAAGCTCGGCATCGGATGGCCCATCCTTTCGCTTCCTAAGGTAGTCCTTTGGGCACGAGTTGGCAAGTGGCGGGAAACAGAGGATGGTGCGGAAGGAGGGACTCGAACCCTCACAGCCTTTCGGCCATAAACTCCTGAGGCTTACGCGTCTGCCAATTCCGCCACTTCCGCACTCAGAGAGCCCTCATTATAGCCATTTTTTCTCGCCCGGTAAAGACCATTCTCGAGTGGAACAAGGAGTTGGCTCGAGCTGCCGCTGCCGCCCCTCTTGACAAAGTTGGCGACGGCACCTATTGTGTAAGCGTTGATGAATTCCCTCATCAATCGTTTCCCCCGCATCCCCAAGACCCGCCTAACATCACCCTAGGAGGATGAATGAAACTACAAGGCCGTTCCCAGATCGAGGCCTTGGCCAAGTTCAAGAGCCAAGGCGACCTCGTGACGTCGTTCTACCTGGACACGGATAAGGGCCGGCTGAGCAGGAAAGAGATCCAGCTGGCCCTGAAGAATCTCCTGAACGACGCCAAGACCCGCGCTTGCGAGCTCGCCGCCGCCAAGGAAAAGACCGAATCTTTGATGCGCGACCTCGAACGGATCGCCGATCATAGCGGCCAAGCGCTCGCCTCCGCCAGCGCCGCCGGCCTGGCTGTTTTCTCGTGCCATCAACGGAAATTCTGGCAGGCCCTGGAACTGCCGCACGGACCCCGGAGCAGGGTCATCTTCGACGCGAATTTCTACGTCCGCCCGCTGGCCGCGATCCTGGACAAGTACAGCCCCATCTGCGCCCTTCTCATCAGCCGCCGCGAGGCCCGCTGGTACGGCGTCACCATGAACGAGATCAGCGCCCTCGACCACATCGAAAGCGACGTCCCCGGACGGGTCAAGGAGGGCGGATTCGAGGGAACGGCCGCGAAGAGGATCGAGCGCCACATCGACGCCCATCTCCAGGACCACTTCAAGAGAACAGCCCAGAAGACGTTCGAGCTCAGCAAGACTCATCCCTTCGAATGGCTGTTCATCGGCTGCGAAGACAATCACGCCGCCGATTTCGAGGCCCACCTCCACAGCTATCTCCGCGACAAGATCATGGCGCGGCTCCACGCCCATGTCAGCGACCCTCAGGCCAAGATCCTCCAGGAGGTCCTGGAGGTCGAGGCCCGGCTCAAGAAGGCCGAGGAGGAGGGGACGGTCCAGAAGCTCGTCGCCGAGCTCGAGCGCGGCGGCCTGGCCGCGTCGGGCCTGCGCGAGACGATCCACCGCCTGAACCAGTTCGAAGTCCAGTCGCTCGTCGTCACCCACAACTTCTCCAAGCCGGGCCGGATCTGCCCGACGCACAAGATCCTCTACCTCGGCGAGCTCAAGTGCCCGGTATGCGACAAGAAAACAGAGGTCGTCCAGGACGTCGTCGACGAGGCCATCGAGACCGTCCTAAAGCGGGGGGGCACGGTCAAGCACGTCACGCCGCCCTCAAAGCTCGACCGCTACGGCGGGATCGGCGCCTTCCTGAAGTACAAGTCCTAAAAAAAGGCTGATCTCCCATTTCCGGGATCCCCCCTCAAGGCGGCGAGGGAATTCGCCTCGAAGATCCCCGTCCGTGGAGGGGGGACCCGCTTGCGGGGGGGAACCGGACGACTGGTTCCCGGGGGGCCGGGGAGCTAGAGGCGATTCCTGAGCAAAGCCGGAGAGAGGGGATCCCGAAAGCGGAAGAAGAACCAAAAAAAAGGGCAGGCCTCCATGCGGAAGGCCCGCCCGTCGAAAAACTTGCGGGTTGAGCGCTCTTAAGCCGCGGCCTTCTTGTCCTTGAACCTTATCTTGTTGAATACGCTGTAGATAACTGGGATAACGAAGAGCGTCAGGAAGGTCGTCGAGGTCAGGCCGAAAGCGATGACCACGCCCAGCGGGGCCCGGAACTCGGAGCCCGAGGATCTGGAGAAGGCCATGGGCAGGGTTCCCAGAACGGTCGTCAGGGCGGTCAGCAGGACGGCCCTCAGTCGCGTCGTCGACCCTTGGAGGATGGCCTCCCGCTTGTCGACACCCCGCTTGATGAGCTGGTTGATGTAGTCGATCATGACGATGCCGTTGTTGACGGCGATCCCCAGGAGCAGGATGAAT
>Ga0316628_100005353_pt1 | contig 10271 bp, 5 predicted proteins | sample OWC_Aug_M2_C1_D5_FD_207648 | JGI IMG/M metagenome (GOLD analysis project Ga0316628, IMG submission 207648) | Wetland soil microbial communities from Old Woman Creek delta, Ohio, United States - OWC_Aug_M2_C1_D5_C | ecosystem: Environmental > Terrestrial > Soil > Wetlands | place: USA: Ohio... | reverse complement strand
GCGCGTCCGCCACGGCGCGAGGAGCTCGTTCGCGACCTCGTCGGTCTCCATCTGCTCCGCGGTCTCGTCGTCGCGGAGCATGAACTGCCAGCGGTGATACGAGAACGCTTGCGGGAAGGTCACCGCCGGCCGCCGCGGATCACAGTGGAAGACCATGATGCCCGGCAGCGCCGACGGATCGCGCACGCGGCCGTCGAGCACGAGCCAGCGCTGGTACGTGGTGCCCGGAAACGCGACGCCGAGCTTCTCGCGAATCGTGCTGCGCCCGCCGTCGCAGGCAACGACGTAGCGAGCGCGTGCGCGCCGCAGGATGCCGGTGTCCGTCTCGCGCGCCTGCACCGCGACCGTGCCGTTGGCGTCCTCGATCGACTCGACGGTGTGACCGAGCCGCACGTCCACCGACGCGCAGGACGCCGCGCGCGCTCGCAGCACCTGCTCGAGGAACGGCTGGTAGATGAACGACAACGCGGGCCACCCGTAGCCGAAATCGGTGCGGCGGTGCAGCTCGAAAAAGGTGCGACCCCGCGCGTTCAGGAAGGCGGCGCGCTCCTGCGGAAGGAACCGCGGCATGAGCGTGTCGGCGACGCCGAGCGATTGCCAGGTGCGGAGCGCCTCGTCGTCGCACGTGGCGGCGCGCGGCAGGCGCAGCGGCCCCGCCTCTCGCTCGAGCACCAGCGTGCGGATGCCCCGCATGCCCAGCAGCCCGCCGAGCGTGGCGCCCGTCGGGCCAAAGCCGACGACGATCACGTCGTATGGGGGAACGCTGTCGATGTCGCTCACAGCATGGTCGCTCGTGTTTGACCCTCGCGGCACCGCGCTTCATGATTGTGCCCCCGACCAGAGGAGCCGTCAATGACCGAGTCGATCCGAGATCGCGTAGGCGACGACGCACCGGGCTCGCTCCCCGCCGGCCTGGTCGAGCGGCTGCGCCGGATCGTCGGCCACCGGCATGTCCTCGCCTCGCCCGCCGAGATCGGGCCGCAGTCGCTCGACATCGGCTGCTGGTCGACGCGAGGCGCCGCGGTGGTGTTCCCCGGCAGCGCGGACGAGATCGCGGCGCTCGTGCGCCTCGCGGCCGAGGCGGGCCTCGGTGTGTGGACCGTCAGTCGCGGCACGAACTGGGGATATGGCGCGAAGATGGCGAGCGCGAACGGTGCGCTGATTCTCGTGCTCGAGCGGATGAACCGCATTCTCGAGGTGAACGCCGAGCTGGCGTACGCCGTGGTCGAGCCGGGCGTCACCTACGCGCAGCTCAACGCGCACCTGAAGGATCACGGCATCCCGCTCTGGGCCGACTGCACCGACGCGAGTCCGTACGGCAGCATCATTGGCAACGCGCTCGAGCGCGGCGTGGGGTGCACGCAGTACGCGGATCACTGCGGAGCGCTCTGCGGACTCGAGGTCGTGCTCGCGAACGGATCAGTCGTGCGCCCCGGCGGCGGCCCGGCCGATTCGCGCTCGCGGTACACGTACAAGTGGGGCTCCGGCCCCTTCGTCGACGGCCTCTTCTTCCAGTCGAACCTCGGCATCGTCACCACCGCCGGCGTGTGGCTCATGCCCGCGCCCGCCGCGATGACGCTGTTCGGCTGCGCCGTCGAGCGCGATGACGGTCTCCCGGCGGCGATGGACGCGCTTCGCCGGCTCGCACTCCGCGGGGTGATTCAGCCGAACGTGCACGTCTCGAACGACGTGCTCGTGTTCGCGAATCTGATGCAGTACCCGTACGACCGCCTGCGCGGCGCGACGCACATGTCAGCCGCGCTGCGCGCGGACCTGCGGCGCGAGTATCTCGTGTCGCCATGGATCATCGTCGGAGCGGTATACGGCCGGCCCGGCGAGGTCGCCCGCGATGCACGCGAGATCCGGCGTGCACTGCGCGGCGTCGGGCGCGTCGAGCTCGTGGGCGCGCGCAAGCTCGCGCTCGCGCGCGCGCTCCTCGGGCCGTGGCGGCGCGCCGGCCGTGGATCGGTGGTCGACCGGGTGCTTCGCGCCGCGACGCATTCGTCGCTCGACCGTCTCGAAGCCATCCCGCACCTCTGGGACACCTTTCGCGGTGTGCCGGGCGAGCACATCGTCTCGTTCGCGTACTTCAAGAACCGCCGCTACGCGCACCGCTCCGATCGGCCGGCGATCGGCGTCGATCCGGCGCGCGATGGCTGCGGCATGACCTGGGGAGCGTTCGCCTGTCCGATCACGGCGAGCGACACACGCGACTTCCTCGCCTGCGTCCGCCCGATCTTCGAACGGCACGGATTCGACTGCTCCATGTCGATGCTGATGATCAACGCGCGCACGTGCTACGCGCTGGTGCAGATCTTCTTCGACCGCGACGATCCGGCGGAGTGTGTGCGCGCGCGCGCCTTGTACGACGACGTGGTGGACGCGGCGCCGCGGCGTGGGTTCCAGCAGGTGCGGACGAGCATCGGCAGCTACGATCGTCTGCTCGAGCACGCGCCGGCGTATGCGCATCTGGTCGCGACGATCAAGACGGCCCTCGATCCCGCCAACGTGCTCGCGCCGGGCCGGTATGGAGTCGGCTCGACGTCATCCCGGGCACGCCGCGACTGATGCGCAGGCCTCAGGCTGGCCGCGAGCTCGCCACCATCGCGTCCGCGCTCCGCTCGGCGATGGCGGCGATCGTCATGCTCGGGTGGAAGCCCAGCGACGTCGGGATGACCGAGCCGTCGGCGACGTACAGCCCCGGATAGCCGTACACCTCTCCGTCGGGCGAGACAACGCCGTGGGCTGGCGACGACGACATGCGGCAGCCGCCGAGAGGGTGCACCGTGATGATCCGGCGGAACGACTGCCAGGTGAACAGCGTCTCGAAGGTGCCGCCGTACGCACGAGCGATGTCCTCCATGGCGCGGGTCATCTGCTCGATGAGCTCGCGGTTCTCTCGCGCGTAGTTCCATGTGATGTCGAGGCGTCCGCGGCGCAGGCGCATCCGCCCGTTCGCATTGTCGCGGCCGATCGCGAAGAGGTTCGTCATCCGGGACGGATCGCCGGCGTTGCGCGCGCGAAAACGCGCGGGTCTGCTGAGGAGACCGCGGGCGAACGCCGCGGGGACCAGCGCGCCGAGCGCGGGCCAGAGCGCGAACGTCGTGGGACGCAGCCAGCCCACCTTGGGTTGTCCGAGACTGGCGAGCACCGTCATGGCGCCGCGATTGAACGTCGGCGCGGCCACGGTGAAGGGCGTCGGCAGATCGGTGTAGCGCATCACCGACGTCACGTCGGGACCGACCCACGGCTCGAGGTCCATCGCGCAGTTCTGGATCGAGCCGAGAAAGTCGCCGTTCGCCGAAAAGCCGGCGCCGAGCGCCGGACTGAGATTCGGCAGCGATCCAATCTGGTCGCGGCTGCGGAGAAGTAGCTCCGTGGTGCCCAGCGTGCCGGCGGCGATCACGACCTGTCGCGCCACGACACTCTCGCGCCGGCCGCCGGCGCCGGCATCTATGAAGTGCACGCGATAGCCGCCCGCGCTCGCCCCATCCGCTTCGCGCGCGACGTGCGTCACCATCGTCTCGGTGCGGAGCGTCGCCCGCAACCGCTCTGCCGCCGCGAGGTACGTGACATCCAACGATTGCTTCGCGCCGATGGTGCAGCCGAACTCGCAGTCGGCGCCGCCGCGGCATGCCTCGCGACCCGGTCCCGGCGCTCGATCCCACGCAACGGCCATCGGCGGATCGAACACGTCGCGCCCGAGGGCCGCCGCCACGCGGTGAAATGCGTCGCGCTTCGGGAGGCGCAGCGTACTTGGAGGCGCGGCGAGACCCAGCATTGCCGTCACGCGGTCGAAGTACGGGTCGAGGGTGGACCGCGTGATCTCGCGCGGCCAGCGCGGATCGTCGAACACGGCGGCGTCTGGCCGCACGTGGATGTTCGCATAGATGAGCGAGCCGCCGCCAAGGCCGCTCGCCGCCACGACGCCGACGCCGGAGAGAAATCGCAGGTCGTAGAGTCCGCGCCGGCCGGCATCGCGCTCGCCGGGTTGGCGCCAGAAGAGGCGGTCCACGTCGGTGACGTCGCGCGGGAAGCGTCGATCGCGGTAATCGCGGCCGCGCTCCAGCACGAGCACCTCGCGGCCAGCCTCGGCGAGCCGCAGCGCCGACACCGCGCCGCCGAATCCGGAGCCGATGACGACCGCGTCCCAGCGTCCACCCGTCACGCGCCCACGCGGTCGAAGTGGCGCAGCATCAGCGGATACACGTCGGTCGCCGCGTTCTTGCCGAAGATGCAGTCGATGTGTCCGTACCGCGGTACGACGTGGCGCTCGTACAGCGCGGGGCCGTTGGCGGCGGAGAGCATTTCGGCGGTCATCGCGGTGCCCTCCGGCCGAAAGCACGCGTTCAGCGCGCCATGGATGAACGTGATCGGGAGCGCCAGCCGGTCGAGGTGCCGCATGTACGTCTCGCGTCCGCTGAAATCGATGAGATGGCCGCGTCGCGCGATCGCCGCGAGGTGCTGGAGACTGGACAGCGCGACGGCGCCGAAGAGCTCCGGCAACGCGTCGTGCGTCGCGTCGTCGACTTGCTCGTGCTGGTACAAACGGCCGTAGAGGAAGCTGATGCGGCGGCAGACGGTGCTGCCGCACCGCTCGGCCGCCGGAAGCGGAAGGAGGCGGAGCGTTGCGTCGTAGGCTCGCGTCGCCGGGCCGCGGTGCTCGGCCGGACGCGCGCTCATCACCGGGACGCCGGCGGCGCGCACCAGCGCCGGAAGGCGGATCTGCGCTTCCAGCCGCATGCGCCCGAGGACGACCATGTGCGTCGCGATCTGCGAGCAGACGATCGATCGCACGCCCCGAAGGCCGGCGAGCACCGCCATGAACAGGCTCGTCGACCCGAAGCAGTGAACCAGGGCGTCGATCTCGCCGGCGCCTGTCGCCGCCCGCACGTATTCGACGGCCGCCGGATAGTCCTGCGTCGCGACGCTGTCTGCCGTCCAGGACTGGACACTCGCCGGCAGGTCGATGCTGGTGCGAAGGTCGAGGAGCCAGACGTCGAAGCCGTGTGCGCAGAGGAACTCGAGCAGGTTCGTCTCGATCGTGTCGACCGTGAAGATGCGGCTCGAGACGCCGAGGCCGTGCGCCAGGAGCACCGGTCCGCGCGTGCCGGCACGATACCGATGCAGCCGAAGTGCGATGCCGTCGGAGGCCGCGATGTCGTGGCGCTCGGGGCGGGGGGCGCGGAGCACGCGTCGCGGCCGGGCGTCGGACTCGCGGTGCGTCGTGGAAGCGCTCGACATCGTGGTCATCTTGCGCCCAAAGGTGGTCGGATCTCCTGATGTTGCCGTTCGGCGAACGACGGCGCCAGCCCAGGAAAGAGAAACCTTGCCGGACTCCGGGCGCTCCGGCATGTTGGGACGCGATCCCTTGCGATGCACTCGCCTGGAGGCTCCTGATGTCCCGTGTGGCTTCTCCCTCCGAAGCGCTGACGAGCCGCCACCAGCCGCCGGCGCGACCGAAGCCCGGCCTGCAGTTCACCGAGCGGATGGCAGGCTTCTTCCACGTCGGCGCAACGGACCATCGGCAGGGTTTCGACGAAGGCAAAGCGCGCGGAAGCCGGATGAGCCTCGCGCTCACCATCCACATTGGCGCGCTCGACGAGATGCTCGCCGACGCCGAGCATCGGGCCGTCATCACGGGCACGGTGACGTGCGCCGCGCTCTCCGCGCACCCGCTCACCGTTGCCGGCGGCGAGTTCCGGATCCTCCCCATCGACCGTGATCGCGTGGGCGCCCGCGAAATGGTCTACGCCATGTCGCTCGCATCGGTCGAGGGTCCACGCTACGACCTGGTCGGCCGCAAGGACGTGCACGACGATCCCGGCCTGGACCTCTGGACCGACACGACGACGCTCGCCGTGGGCGTGAGCGATCTCACGGGGCAGGAGATCGGCCGGGGAATCGTCAGGCTCACGCCGGGCGATCTCGTGAGGCTGCTGTCGAGCCTCCGCGTGACGAACGCGCGCGGCGCACGCGAGAAGCTCCGCACGCAGGCGACTTTCGGGCGCTTCTTTGCCGGCGCGCTCCTCGACGTCTATGGTGGCGTGCTCGCTCCAGCGGCGGTGCACGACCGGACCGTGTCGCGCCCCGCGCGGCGCGACCTCGCGCTCCCGGACCCGGAGATCCACGGCTTCACCACGGACGATGGCGTGGCGCTGCGGCTGACGCGATATCGGGGCGGCACCAAGGGCCCGGTCATGCTGGTGCCCGGCATGGGAACGACGTCGCAGGCGTTCACCATAGACACCACCGACATGAACCTCGCGGAGTTCCTGTGCGGCGCGGGCTACGACGTGTGGCTGTTCGACTACCGCGCCAGCCCTGCGCTCTCCGCCGCCCATGAGCAGTGCACGCTCGATGACATCGCGCTGTACGACTACCCGGGCGCCATTCGCGAGATTCGCCGAATCAGCGGGGCCGAGAGCATTCAGGTCATCGCGCATTGCGTCGGGTCGGCGACGGTGCTCATGTCTCTCGCCGCCGGCCGGGCCGCGGGAATTCGCTCGGTGATCTGCTCGCAGTTCACCATGCACTTCGCCACGACGCCGCTGCTGCGGCTCAAAGGAGCGCTGCACCTCGATTGGCTGTGGCCACGCCTGGGATTCCACATGCTCGACGCGCGCTTCGATACGTCCTCGGGATGGAAGGACAAGGTGTATGACGCGCTGCTGCGCTTCTACCCCGCGCATGCCGGGCAGCGCTGCGACAGCCCCGTCTGCCGCCGAATCCGCTTCATCTACGGAGAGACGTTCACCCACGACGCGATCAACGACGACACCCATCGCCTGCTCTACGACCTCTTCGGCCAAGCGAACCTCACGCTCCTCGGTCAGCTCGCGAAGATGATCCGGGCCGGTCACGCGGTCGACCGCGATGGCAATGAAGCGTATCTGCCGTACGTCTCGCGGATGGCCGTTCCGATCACCTTCGTGCAGGGCACGGACAACAAGATCTTCCTGCCGCGGGGGAGCGAGGAGACGTGGAAGCTGCTGCGTGACACCAACGGGCCGGACCTCTACGAGCGAAAGGTCTTCCCGGGGTATGCCCACATGGATCTCTTCATCGGAAAGAACGCGCACACGGACGTCTTCCCGTACTTCGTCGAGCAGCTCGACAAGTACGATCACTGATCGTCCGGCGAACATGGACGGTTCCGCGACGCAGCGTGCTGATGTGGTCATCGCCGGGGGCGGGCTGGCCGGCATCGTCACCGCGTACGAGCTGCTCGGCGCCGGCCACCGTGTGACGCTGATCGACAAGGACCGCCGGGAGCGCTTCGGCGGTCTGGCGAACGAGGCGTCGGGCGGCATGTTCATGGTGGGAACGCCCCTCCAGCGCCGACTCGGCATCGTCGATTCGCCGGAGCTCGCCTGGAGCGACTGGCAGAAGGTCGCGCGCTACGACGCGAGCGATGCCTGGCCGCGGCAATGGGGCGCGTTCCTCTGCGAGCACTCCGTCGAGCACGCGTTCGAGTTCCTTCGCGCACGGAAAGTCCGCTTCATGCCGATCGTGATCTGGGCCGAGCGAGGGCTGTGCGCGAAGGGGAACTCCGTACCGCGGTGGCACATGGTCTGGGGCCTCGGCCCGGAGATCATTCGCCGGCTCGTCGGTGCGCTCGAGGCACATCCCCGGCGCGACCGTCTGGAGGTGCTGTTCGACACCGAGGTGTGCGGCCTCGAGACCACGGCGGGGCGCGTCACGGGCGTTCGCGCCCGGCGCGTCGACGGGACGCGAGAGTTTCAGGTCGAGGCGCCGAACGTCGTGATCGCGTCGGGTGGGATGTGCGGCGGCGACCTCTCGACGATACGTGCCAACTGGTACCGGCCCTGGGGAGAACCGCCGGAGCGGCTGCTCAACGGCGCGCACAGCTACGCCGACGGCCAGCTGCACGACAGAGTCTCCGCCATCGGAGGCGCCGTGACGCACCTGGACCTGCAGTGGCTCTACGCGACGGGCGTGAATCATCCCGACAAGCGCCGTGAGCACGACGGCCTGTCACTCGTGGCGCCACGGTCCGCGCTCTGGTTCGACGCGAGAGGGGAGCGCATCATGAGCCCGTGCCCGCTGCCGGCCCACGGCGACACGCGCCACGTCGTCGCGAGCGTGCTCGGACGTCCCGGACAGTACTCGTGGCAGGTGATGAACTGGATGATCGCGTTGCGCGAGCTCGCCGGGTCCGGTCCGCGGTACCAGACGGCGATCCGCGACAGGAGCTTGCTGCGATTCGCCGCGACGCTCGTCTTCGGCAACCGGGCGGATACCAGACGGCTGATGCGCGAATGCAGCGAGGATGTCGTCGTCGCCGATTCGCTCGACGAGCTGGTGGCTGGGATGAATCTGCGCAGCCTGTACGGGCTCGAGGTGGACGGGGCGCGACTCGCGCGGACGGTCGAAGCGTGGGACGAGATGATCGATCGCGGACCATCGTTCCATGACGACGATCAGTTGCGGTGGATCGCCGAGCTCCGCGCCTATCGGGGGGATCGCGTTCGCACGTGCAACTTTCAGAAGATACTCGATCCGAACGCGCGGCCGCTCGTCGCGGTCCGGGAATTCCCAATCACGCGCAAGAGTCTGGGCGGCATTCAGACCGATCTCGAGTGCCGGGTGCTGCGGGCGTCGGACGGCGAGCCGATCGCGGGGCTCTACGCCGTCGGGGAAGCCGCGGGGTTCGGCGGCGGCGGAGCGCACGGCCAGGGTTCGCTCGAGGGGGCGTTTCTGACGGGATGCATTCTCACCGGACGCGCCGCCGGCCGGAGCATCGCGCGCGGCACGACGTTGAGCGGCGGCGGATGATGCGCGGCGGATTTGACGCCATCGTGGTTGGAAGTGGTTTTGGCGGCGCGGTCACGGCCTGCCGTCTCGCCGAGCGCGGCCAGCGCGTGCTGGTGCTCGAGCGCGGACGATGGTGGCAGCCGGCGGACTATCCGCGCGCGTCGGACGACGATTGGATCTGGGACCACTCCCGTCCGGAGCGCTACAACGGCTGGCTCGATCTGCGGTGGTTCCGCGGCATGGGCGTCGCGCAGGGCGCCGGCGTGGGCGGAGGCTCGCTGATCTTCGCCAATGTCGTCGTCGACGCCAACCCGGAAACGTTCGAGCAGGGTTGGCCCGCCGAGATCACCCCCGCCGAGCTGCAGCCGTATTACGAGCGGGTCGCCCGCATGATGAATGTGCAGACGCTGCCGTCCAACCAGACGACCGCGCGGTACCGCCTGCTGCACGAGGCGGCGAATGCCGCCGGATTCGAGCGCCGCTTCCGCCCGCTTCCGCTTGCCGTGACGTTCGATCCAGACTGGCACTATGGGCTCGACGATCCGTTCAGTGGCCGGCACACGAAGACGTGGATGAACGAACACGGCGAGATGCAGGGAACCTGCGTCCACTGCGGCAATTGCGACATCGGGTGCCAGGTGCGCGCGAAGAACACGCTCGACGTGAACTACCTGGCACGCGCCGAGCGACTCGGAGCCGACATTCGTCCGCTGCACATGGTCACGGCTGTGAGCCCCGAGGCCGGGGCGGGCGGCGGTTATCGCGTTCAGTTCGTTCGGCTCGATGGCGGACGCCGAACGCCCGGAAGCGAAACGGCGCCGATCGTCGTGCTTGCCGCCGGCTCGCTGGGCTCCACCGAGCTGCTGCTCCGCTGCCGCGACGAGCACGGCACGCTGCCGGCGCTGAGCCCGCGGCTCGGACGCAACTGGAGCTCGAACGCGGACTTCCTCACTCCTGCCGTCTACCGCGGTCGCGTGATCTCGCCGACGCGCGGACCGACCATCACCTGCGCGGTCGATTTCCTCGACGGCTCGGAGCACGGCGAGCGGTTTTTCATCGAGGACGGCGGCTTCCCGGACATGATGCACAACCTTGCCGAGCCAACGAGCGCGCGCGGCCGCCGCACGACCCTCCTCATGGCGGCGCAGGGGGCGTCGGACCGCGCCGCCGCGATGGAGCGAACGCTGAGGCACACCGTCGCGCTCGTGCGCGCCGGCCGCCAGTGGAACGTGCCATGGCGCCGCGCCGTGCGCGCCCTCGCGCGGTGGGGTGGACGAGAGGATCCGCTGAACAACGTGATGCCGTGGTTCGCGCAGGGGGTCGACGCGGCCGACGGCGTGTTGTACCTCGGGCGAACGTGGCGCGGCCGGGGGCGACATGAGCTCAGGATGCGCTGGGACGTTCGTCGGTCGCGCGCGGTGATCGACGCGATCATCGCGATGCACACACGGCTGTCGCGGGCGACCGGCGGCCGCGTCCGCGTGCCCCCGTCA
>Ga0316628_100005351_pt1 | contig 10272 bp, 7 predicted proteins | sample OWC_Aug_M2_C1_D5_FD_207648 | JGI IMG/M metagenome (GOLD analysis project Ga0316628, IMG submission 207648) | Wetland soil microbial communities from Old Woman Creek delta, Ohio, United States - OWC_Aug_M2_C1_D5_C | ecosystem: Environmental > Terrestrial > Soil > Wetlands | place: USA: Ohio... | reverse complement strand
TGGCGCGGACTGTTCGAATTTCTCGCTAGCCGCTTTCAGGCGGATTGGTGGACCTTCATGAACTATGGTTATCACGGTCCGTCGTCCGCGGCACTGCAGCTGCTGCCGGCCGATCTCGACAATCGCTATCCGATCTACCTCTATCACCGCGTTGTCGACGGGCTCGATCTCACCGGCAAGGATGTGTTGGAGATCGGCTGTGGCCGGGGCGGCGGGGCGGCGGCCCTGTTCCGCTACCAGCGGCCACGCCGCCTGACCGGAGTCGATATCAGCTACGGCGCGATCGAGCTCTGCCGCCGTCTGCATCGCGCCGAAGGTCTCGACTTCGTCCAGGGCGATGCCGAAGCGGTTCCATTCCCGGCGCAGAGTTTCGATGTCATCGTCAATGTCGAATCCTCCTTCTGCTATGGCTCGATGGAGCGGTTCCTGGGCGAGGTTCGGCGGCTGCTGCGGCCGGGCGGTCATTTCCTGTTCGCCGACATCCGCCTGACCGAGGAAATGCCGGAGTTGCGCCGCGCGCTATCCGGGAGCGGCCTCGAACTGGTCCGTGAGGACGACATCACGGCAAATGTCGCGGCAGCCCTGCACCTCGATTCGGCGCGACGCCGCTCGGCCAGCCGTCGTGCACTGCCCTGGCCGGCGCAACAATGGTTCGACGTATTCCTCGGCATCGAGGGTACGCGCATCCCGAACGGGCTCGAGGCGCGGCGCATGGTCTATATCTGCTGTAAATTTCGCAATCCCGGTGCCGCCGCGGCCGAGGCGCCGCCTGATCCCGGGATTCCGCTGGCTGCATCCCTGCCGGCGGACCGCTCATTCCGCCGGCATGCCGGCGAGTAGCAGGGCACTGCCGATCCGGGCGACACGCTTGGTATATTCCGGGTGATCCGACCAGCCTTCCGCCGTCAGCCGCTTCAGCGTCATTTTTGGTACCAGCCGATCGTATTCCGCCAAGGTTGAGCGCGCCGCATCGAGCCGATCGGTCAGGGCATAGGCTGCGGCCAGCATGAAATAGTTGATCGGCAGCGCCGGATTCTCGGTGATGCCCCGGTGCAGGACTTCGATCGCCTGTTGATCCTGCTCCAGGCACAGATGCGCCGCGGCGGTCATGAACAGCCATCCGCCGAGATTGAAATCGCGGGGGCTCAGGCGAATCGCCTTTTCCACATAGCCGAAGGTCTCCTCCGGACGGCCGACGAACAGCTTCACCAGCCCGATCTGCGCATAGGCAGCGGCGAGGTTGCGGTTCAGTTCCAAGGCTCGCTCGAAGGCGGCCAGTGACTTATCGAACTGCTTCATGGTGCGCAATTGTATGCCGCGCACAAAATGGCCGCGGGCATGATGCGGCTCAAGCTCCAGCGCGCGGGCGATCGCCTGCTCGGCACAGAGGAGTTGCGCTTTGGGGTCGGCGCTCCATCGATTGCCGACCTCGAACAGATGCGTCTCGGCCAGCCCAACCATTGGATGGGCATAGTTGGGCTCAAGGCGCAACGCCGCCTCGAACAAGCGCCGTGCGGCGACAAGATTGTCCCGGGTTACCGGTCGATTGACTGTCGACCAGCCGCGCATCGTCAAATCGATCGCGTTCAGGTTGTCGGGGCGCTCCGGCAGGCTGCGGCGCGATTCCAGATCGGTCAGGTGATAGTCGAGCGAGGTCGCGATGCGGCCGGTCAATTCATCCTGCAAGTCGAGCAGGTCGCGCTCGTGGCTGTCGAAGCGTCCCGCCCAGACATAGGTCGCGCTCATCGCATCGATCAATTTGGAATCGACCCGCACCTTGCCGCCGGCCCGGCGGACGCTGCCTTCCAAGACGTAGCGGACATTGAGCTCGCGGCCGATCGTCGTAATGTCGGCCTGCCTGTCCTTGTAGGCGAACGCGGTATTGCGGGCGATGACGAAGCTGCCGGGAATGCGGGACAGGTCGGTGATCACGTCTTCGGTGATGCCTTCGGCAAAATAATCGTCGTTCGGCGTGCTGCCCAAGGTGCGAAACGGCAGTACCAGGATGGAAAGATGCGGCGCTTCGCCGATCGCGAAGACGTCGGGCGCGGTCGTGCCGTTCCGCGGCGCCTCATCGGGCCGGCACAGACGGAAGATGTGCACCGCGCGGTCGATCTTTTTCGAGCGACGATAGCCGAGGTCGAGAAACCGATAGGAATTGCGGCCTACCATCTGCTCGTGAACCGCCGCGGAAATCATGATGCCGTCGGGCGGGGCGATCGTTTCCAGCCATACGGCGAGGTTCACGCCGTCGCCATAGATCTCGCTGCCGTCGGGAATGACATCGCCTAGGTTGATGCCGATGCGGAACCGGATGCACTGTTCCTCGGGCAGGGCCGCATTGCGTTCGGTCAGTCCCTGCTGGATTTCGACCGCGCAATCCGCAGCATCGCCGGCGCTGGCAAATTCCAGCAGACAGCCGTCGCCGGTATATTTGACCACCCGGCCGCGGTGTTTCGCGATTCTCGGCTCCAGAAGCTGGGCACGCACTGCATTGAAGCGGTTCAGGGTGTCCGCCTCGTCGCGCTCCATGCGCCGGCTATAGCCGACCATGTCGATAGCGACGATTGCCGCTAACTTGCGTGCATAGTGATCTTGTGCTGTCACGTCCTCACCGCGCGAGACATGAGCGAACTCAGCGAACTGAACGCGAGTTGCGGCTTTCAAGACCCAAATCGCCCGCGTGGTATCCGCGTGTCGCTTGGCTTGATGCCGCCATGTCGCCCCAACCCTCTAGTTGGCCCCGGTACCGGAAAAGCTGCCGGCCTCAATGTGCGTCAGCGCCGGTCTAGGATAGCGGCGCCAGCCAATTGATCAATGCCATCGAAGTCTCGATTCACGAAATCCGACGCCAACGCAATGTCGCTGGTCGTCCCGTGCACCGCCAACGGTTACAGGCCAAGCACCGGACCTGCATTCATCGGGGAACCATGACGGCGGCCTCCGAACCGTCAAACAATATACCATCAATCGCGGCTGGTGAAAATTATCGTTAACTAATGCTATTTTTAGTTGTGATCGCATCGTCACCGGCTAAAACTCTTGGGAGCCCGGGATTGTCGATCGGACTGCGACATCAGACCGTCGCCACCGGGGTGGCCGGCGAGCCGACTGCGCCGGGCAGCCTGAGCGGCGGCGCAGTGAGCAACACCCGGCTGCGCTGATGGGCCCGCAGCCAGTCGGCCAGGTCCTTGAGCCACCAGAGCTCGCCCAGCGGCAAGCCGAGCTTGAACAGGCAATGATGGTGCAGGGGCAGAGCGGGTCGGCGGCCCTCCTTCGGTTTGGCGGGATAGGCCTCGACCGCGTAATTGTCGGCGCAGAGCGCGGCGATGCCGCTGTCGCTGATCCATTGCAGCAGCCGGTCATCGCGGCCATCCAGGCCCGCACAGGACTTTTCCAGTACCTCCAGATCCGGATGCTTGTTCATCGCCATCACCAGATCGGTGAAGCCGGTGCGCAACAGCACCATATCGCCCGGCTCGATCTCGATCCTGTCGGCCGTCATGATCCGGCGCAGATCTTCGTAGCCCACGGCCTTGCGCTCGTTGCCGAAATGGCGATGGAGATCGATCATCACGGCCCGGCCCTGGATCGCCTTGGCGGCCATATTTTCGATGCCGAGCTTGAGCGCGCCGAAGGGGCCGCCGCATTGGTGCTCGTGATCACCGTGATAGGCCAGCGGCCCGCGCACATGCTCGTTGGCGCGATAGCCGTTGTAATAGACCATTTCCGGCTCGCCATCGCCGTCGGCATCGAACATGGCGCCGACATGGGCCAGCGAATCCCACTGGGTCGAATATTGCAGGGTCAGCAGCACCTTGTCGTCGCAGACGACATCGATATTCTGCGGATCGACCCGCTGCATCGGGAAATTCAGCAGCGGCTTGCCGTCGCGCTGTGTCGGCGTGATCTCCGGCGGATGCCGGCGCGGGTTCAACTTGGATTCGCCGGGATAATCGAGCGGCAGGCTGAGGCAGAAGCTCAGGCCTTCCGTCACTTCGGCGACACCCTGGCGCACCTTCTCCGGGGTCAGCAGATTGAGCCGGCCGAGTTCGTCGTCGGCGCCCCAATCGCCCCAGGTGGAGCCTTCGGGCCGATGCTTCCAGCGCGGATTGGTCATCCTCTATTCCTCCGATGGTCGTGGTGCGGGCGGTGCCTGCGTCAGCGGCGAAACCGCGCCGGCGAGAGTTCGGCTTCCCTGACGCCGAGACGGACAAGCTCCGCCGGCACGCCGGCGCCGGTGGCCAGAGCGGCGACCAGCTGGCCCATTGCCGGTGCCGTCTGGATGCCGTAGCCACCCTGGCCGGCCAGCCAGAAAAATCCGTCGGCCTGCGGATCGAAGCCGACCACCGGCGTCTTGTCGGCGACAAAGGACCGCAGGCCCGCCCATTTGCGCAGGATGCTCTTGATCGGCAGGCTGGTCGCCTGTTGCAGACGATCGACGCAAAGCGCGATATCGAGCTCGTCCGGCTGCACGTCGCACGGCGGCATCGGGGTCTCGTCCGCCGGCGAGGCAAGAATACGGCCCGCATCGGGCTTGAAATAGAACTTCTCGTCCGCATCGATCACCAGCGGCCAATTCTTGACCGCGACGCCGGTCGGCGGATCGAACACCAGCACCGTGCGCCGTTTCGGCACCAGCCCGACCGGAGCCGCGCCGGCGAGCCCGGCCAGTTCATCGGCCCAGGCGCCGGCGGCATCGATCAGCACCGGGGCGATGAAGGTGCCGGCCCTGGTGGCGACCTGCCAGCGGCCGTCCCGCCGCGTCAGCCCGAGGCATTCGGCATTGCTGAGCACCGCGCCGCCTTGTGCCCGGACACCGCGCAGGAAGCCCTGGTGCAGGGCATGCACGTCGATGCTCATGGAATCGGGTTCAAGCAGGCCGAGGACGGCGGCTTCCGGACGGATCACCGGCACCCGGGCCAGGATCTCCGCCGTGGTGAGCCAGCGCAAATTGTCGACCAGCCGGCTGCCCTCGGCATGGAGCCGTTCCAGCGTCGGGCGTTGTTCGGCCCGTGCGAGATACAATGCGCCTGACGGCGACAGCAGCGGGACGTCGGTAAATCCGGCCGGCGGATGCAGATAGAAATGCCGGCTGCCGGTGGTCAATGCCCGGATTGTGGCATTGCCGTAGGTCTCCGAATAGAAGGCCGCGGAACGTCCGGTGGTGTGGTAGCCCGGCTGACTTTCGCGTTCGACAATGATGACGCGGCCATGGCTGGCCAGATTATAGCCGGCCGAGGCACCGGCGATGCCGCCGCCGACGATCAGGAAATCGCATTCTCGCACTGGGACCATGTACCTTGCTAGTGAGGCCGGGCGGCGAGGCGATAGGCGCCAACCAGGATGATGACGATGCCAAGTCCAGCGACGGCGAAGCTGAGCGGGCCCATCCAGATCCGATCTTCGCCGCGATATATCAGGTCGTGCAAATAAGCGTAGTTGTTCACCAGGGTGCCGATCAGCACCAATGCCAGGCTGAGTCTGCTTTGTCCGTTCATCGCCGCCTCTGGGTCGTCCGCTCGGTATGGAATAAGCATAGCATGACTTGCGCGCCGGTTGCCGCAAGCGCCGGGGCGGGTAACAATGGCCGCCGGCCGCCGCCTTGGGCAGGGGAGGAATGATGTCGGACGATCTGGTCTTCATGCCGGCGACGGAATTGCTGGCACACTATCGCGACCGCCGCCTATCGCCGGTCGAGGTGACCAAGGCGGTGCTGCAGCGGATCGATGCGCTGAACCCGAAGATCAATGCCTATTGTCTGGTCGATCACCAGGCGGCATTGCAGCAGGCCGGCGAATCGGAACGTCGCTGGCAGGCCGGCAAACCGAAGGGCAAACTCGACGGCGTGCCGGCCTCGATCAAGGATCTGGTGCTGACCCGGGGCTGGCCGACCTTGCGCGGCTCGCGCACGGTCGATCCGCAGCAGCCCTGGGACGAGGATGCGCCGGCGACCGCGCGTCTGCGCGAGCACGGCGCGGTGCTGCTCGGCAAGACGACGACGCCCGAATTCGGCTGGAAGGGCGTCACCGACAGCCCGCTCACCGGCATCACGCGCAATCCCTGGAACCTCGAGCGGACGCCGGGTGGTTCGAGCGGCGGTGCCTCGGCTCAGGTCGCCGCCGGGCTGGGGCAGCTGGCGATCGGCACCGATGGCGGCGGCTCGATTCGAATTCCCGCGGCCTTTGCCGGCATCGTCGGGCTGAAGCCGAGCTTCGGCCGGGTGCCGGCCTGGCCAGCGAGTCCGATGGGTACCTTGTCCCACGTCGGGCCGATGGCCCGGACTGTCGGCGACGTTGCCTTGATGCTGAATGTGCTGGCCGAGCCGGACGTGCGCGATTGGATGGCGCTGCCTTATGCCGCAACCGATTGGACCGCGGGGCTCGGCGACGGGGTGAAGGGCCTCAGGATCGCCTTCAGCCCGCGGCTCGGCTATGCCAAGGTGCATCCGGAGGTGGCTGACCGGGTGGCCAAGGCGGTCGAAGCCATGGCCGGGCTCGGTGCCATCGTCGAAGAGGTCGACCCCGGCTTCGCCGATCCGGTGGAGATTTACTGGACCCATTGGGTGGTCGGCGCCTTTGGCGGCATGCGCGGCCTCACGTCGGCCCAGCGTGCCATGCTGGAACCGGCTTTCAACGAGGTGATCGAGGCCGGCGCCAGGACACCGCTCGCCGCCTACCTGGACGCGATCGGCGCCCGCGTCGCCCTCGGCATCCAGATGCGGAAATTCCATCAACGCTACGACCTGCTGCTGACTCCCGCCCTGGCCGTCCCGGCTTTCCAGGTCGGCCAGACCGCGCCGGAGCCGCCGTTCGGCGGCTCGGCCTGGACCAAATGGACGCCGTTCAGCTATCCCTTCAACCTCACCCAGCAGCCGGCGGCGAGCGTTCCCTGCGGCTTTACCGCCGATGGCCTGCCGGTCGGCCTGCAGATCGTCGGGCCGATGCATCGGGAGGATCTGGTGCTGCGCGCCGCCGCGGCCTATCAGGCGGCGCAGCCGACCACGCAGCGCCGCCCGGCCCTGCAATGATCGATGCGCTCCTGACCGTCGCCGAGATGTACCGCGCCGACCGGGCGGCGATCGACGGCGGGATACCCGGCGAAACGCTGATGGAAAACGCTGGCGGCGGCATCGCCCGCGAAATCGAACAGCGTTGGACCGCCCGCAACGCCGTGGTGCTCTGCGGCCCGGGCAACAACGGTGGCGACGGATTCGTCATCGCCCGCCATCTGCGCCGCGCCGGCTGGCCGGTGACGGTGGCAGTGTCCGGCATGATCGAGGGCCTGAAGGGCGATGCGGCGACCATGGCCCGGCAATGGACCGGGACGACGGTTCCGCTGTCGCCCGATTGCCTTGCCGGTGCCGGACTGATCGTCGACGCGCTGTTCGGCGCCGGTTTGACGCGGCCGATCGAAGGCGTCGTCGCCGCCACGATCGAGGCGGCCAACCAGGCGGCGGTACCGATCGTGGCGGTGGATATGCCGAGTGGCGTGCATGGCGATTCCGGGGCGATATTGGGAACCGCCATTCGCGCCGACCTCACGGTCACCTTCTTCCGGCGCAAGCCCGGCCATCTGCTGCTGCCGGGGCGCGAGTTCTGCGGCGATACTACGGTGCTGGACATCGGCATACCGGTTGGCGTGCTGGATGCCATCAAGCCTTGGCAGTTCGAGAATACGCCGCTGCTGTGGCGGAGCGCGCTGCCCTGGCCGCGCCTCGGCGGCCACAAGTATCACCGCGGCCATGCGCTGGTGGTTTCGGGCGGGCTTGCCGGCACCGGTGCGGCGCGGCTGGCGGCGCGCGCCGCCCTGCGGAGCGGCGCCGGCCTGGTCACCGTGGCATCGCCGATGGACGCCCTGGCGATCAACGCGGCACAATTGACCGCGGTGATGACGCTGGCCTTCGACGGCGCCGCGGGCTTCGCCGGTCTGCTTGATGATGCCCGCAAGAACGCCGTGCTGATCGGCCCGGGCAACGGCGTCTCGCCCCTGACGCGGCAGAACGTGTTGAGTGCGCTCGGCCACCGGCGCGCCTGCGTCCTCGATGCCGATGCGCTCACGGTATTTCAGGATCGGCCGGAGGATCTGTTCGCGGCGATCGCCGGGCCGTGCCTCCTGACGCCGCATGAAGGCGAATTCGCCCGGCTGTTCCCCGCCGGCTTGGACAAGCTGACCCGGGCGCGGGCGGCCGCGATCGGCTGTGGCGCAACGGTCTTGCTGAAGGGCGCCGACACGGTGATTGCCGCACCGGACGGCCGTGCCGCGATCAACGCCAATGCCCCGCCCGAGCTTGCCACCGCCGGCGCCGGCGATGTGCTGGCCGGGATCGCGGTGGGCCTGATGGCACAGGGTATGGCAACCTTCGAAGCCGCCTGCGCCGCCGCCTGGCTGCATGGCGAAGCGGCCAAGGAGTTCGGCCCTGGCCTGATCGCCGAGGATCTCAGCGAGACCCTGCCGCGGGTCTTCCGCCGGCTGCGTTTCGGCAGCTGAGCGAAACCTGTCCGAAACGTGCAGTTATGCTTTCGTTTAAGTTGAGAGATATATTCTAACCCACTGACATTATTGGTATCGCAGCCGCCTTCGCTGTCGGTTGGAGCTTGATCCCGACCGCGGTCAGGGCCTGCAGCAGGGCGCGGTTCACAGCAAAGCGCGAGGTATAGAGCTGGCCCGCCGGCACCCAATAGCGCAGGCCCAGCATCATGCCGGTTTCGGTGAAATCCTGGATGCCGATCTGCGCCGCCGGCTCGCCGGCGATCTCGGGGAATTGTTCGAGAACCTTCCGCATCGTCGCCATGGCCAGTTCGGCATCCTCTCCATAACCGATGCGGACGGTGGCTTCGACGATGGTGTTCTGTTTCGAATTGACCAGGATTTCGCCGACGATCTGCCGGTTGGGCACGGTGATGAGTTCGCTGTTGCTGCCGATCAATTGGGTGGCCGAGAGGGTGATCTCATGGACCACGCCGGTCACCCCCTTGACCGAAATGATATTGCCGACCACGAAGGGCCGGGTCAGCACGATCGACAGGCCGGCGCCGAAATTGGCCAGCGGCCCCTGGATGGCGATAGTGGCGCCGAAGGCCGCGGCGCCGATCGCGGCAATCAGCGGCGCGATGGTGATGCCGAAATTGCCGAGGGTGATGATGATGACAAAGGCGATGACCGCAAGCTTGGTCGCGTTGCCGAGAAACCGCGCCAGTGTCACATCGATGTTGTTGCGGTGGCAAAGCCCGATGACCACTCGGGCACTCCAGCCGGCAAGCTTCAACCCGATGACCAGGACAATGATGGCGCCGACGATCTGGAAGGAGTAGCTGACCAGAAAATTCAGCGCCGCATCGACCAGTTTGCTCAGAGTGGCGATCTGCTGTTCCATGGCGTCATCTTAGCCGCGGGCGATTCTCGTGTAACCAGTTTCGCGAGCGTGCGGAAGCGCTTGCGAGCGGTGATCGCATGGGCGAAAGTCGCGCCATGACTGAGCAGCCGCAAGCCAACCTGTTCGACCGCGCCCTGGGCCGGATCGGCCGTGCCTTCCGCGGCGTTGCCGGCTCGGCCCGGCTGGCCTGGAGCGGCGGGTATCGGCCGGACCTGCCGGACGAAGATGCGACCCGGCTGGCCAGGCAGATCGCGCAGTGCCTCGAAGGCCGCGGCGGCGAGGTGTCGGCCCGTGCCAGGGCGGCGGAACTGGGCCAGGTCTATCTGGCTTTGGACAAGGTCGGCCGGGCGCGGTTTCTTGGCATCCTGGCGCGCAACCACGGGATCGACCGGCGTCAGCTTGCTGCGGCGATTGCCGGCTGGCAGGCTGCGATCGATGCCGGCGAACTGACCATTGCCGAGGCTGCGTTACGTGCTGCCTTGCAGCCACAGAGCGTTAAATTATTAGCCCAGTTCAATGCCTTGCCAGAGGGCGTAAAGTTTTTAGTTGATTTGCGGGCAGATCTCCTGCCGTTGGCTCAGAAGGATCAGGAACTGGCCCGCCTGGCGGAGGATTTGCGCGGCCTGCTCGCCGGTTGGTTCGATGTCGGCTTTCTCGATCTGAAACGGATCGCCTGGGATTCTCCGGCGGCACTGCTGGAACGTCTGATCGATTACGAGGCGGTGCACGAGATCCAGTCCTGGCGCGACATGAAAAAGCGCCTCGGCGCCGACCGCCGCTGTTTTGCTTTCTTTCATCCGCGCATGCCGGACGAGCCCCTGATCTTCGTCGAGGTAGCGTTGGTCAATGGCATGGCCAGTTCGGTACAGGCGCTCCTGGATGAGAGTCAGCCGGCG
>Ga0316628_100005349_pt1 | contig 10273 bp, 12 predicted proteins | sample OWC_Aug_M2_C1_D5_FD_207648 | JGI IMG/M metagenome (GOLD analysis project Ga0316628, IMG submission 207648) | Wetland soil microbial communities from Old Woman Creek delta, Ohio, United States - OWC_Aug_M2_C1_D5_C | ecosystem: Environmental > Terrestrial > Soil > Wetlands | place: USA: Ohio... | reverse complement strand
AGCGCCACCTGCTCGGCGGCAACTCGCTGAACTACGGCAGCGTGCCGTCCAAGACCCTCATCCGCAGCTCGCGCCTGTACGCAGAGATGCGCGACGCGGCCCGCTACGGGGTCCGCGCCCCCGACGGCATCCGGGTCGATTTTCCAATGGCCATGGAGCGCATGCGACGTATCCGCGCACGCCTCGGCCGGGTCGACTCTGCAGCGCGACTCGCGGCTGAAGGAATCGACGTGTTCTTCGGCACGGCGCGCTTCACGAGCGGCGATGCAGTCGACGTCGACGGCACCTCTCTGCGTTTCGAGAAGGCGCTGATCGCGACCGGATCACGCTCGAGGCTGCCGTCGATTCCGGGACTGGCCGAAGCGGGCTACCTGACCAACGAGACGGTCTTCGACCTGACGGCGCTGCCGGCCAGCCTGCTCGTGATCGGCGGGGGTCCCGTCGGCTGCGAACTGGCGCAGGCCTTCGCCCGCTTCGGTTCGCGCACCGTCATCGCGCACGATGTGCCGCTCTTCCTGCCGAAGGAAGAGCGCGACGCCGCGCAGATGGTTGCCGCAGCGCTGGCGCGCGACGGCGTCGAGATCCACCTCAACACCACGGCCGTCAACGTGCGGGTCGAAGGCGGAAAGAAGTGCATCGAAACCCTCAACGACGGCAATGTCGCGACAATCAGCGTCGACCAGATATTGACGGGCATCGGCCGCGTTCCCGCGGTCGGCGAGTTGAACCTCGAAGCCGCCGGCGTCGCCTACGATGCGGAAACCGGAATCCGGATCGACGATTTCCTGCGAACCACCAACCGGCGCATCTATGCCGCGGGCGACGTCTGCCTCGAGCACCAGTTCACCGACGCCGCCGACGCCGCCGCGCGAATCGTCGTCCGGAACGCGCTCTTCCTCGGCCGCAAACGCGTCAGCGCATTGACGATTCCGTGGTGCACCTACACCGATCCGGAGATCGCCCACGTCGGAATCTACGTCAAGGAGGCACGCGAGCGCGGCATCCCGGTGATGACGTACACGGTGCCGATGCACGATGTCGACCGCGCGATCGCCGACGGCGAGGAAGACGGCTTCGTCAAGATCCATGTTCGCCAAGGGACCGACATCGTACTCGGCGCAACCGTGGTGGCACGCCACGCCGGCGAGATGATCAATGGCATCTCGCTGGCGATGGTCGCCGGCATCGGCCTGCGCACCGTGGCCCGCGTAATCCACACCTATCCGACGCAGGCCGAAGCGATCAAGAAAGCGGCGCACGCATGCACCCGAAGCCGCCGGTCCCCGTTCGTCGCCTGGCTGCTGCGCAAATGGGTGAACCGCTGATGGGCGGGCCGCACGGCGCTACGTCTGCCGGACGCTCTGATCGGTAAGGACCGTCACGTCCTTCGCCTGCGACAACAGCAGGTCGAGCGGGGTGCTGAGCTGCGTTCGCTGAATGGCGGCCTGCAGCACGTCCCGCTTCTGCGCACCGATGACCACGACCCAGATCTGCCGAGTCTGCTTCAGGTACGCCAGTGTGAGAGACAGCCGGCGCGGCGGCGGTTTGGGCGCGTCGTCGACGGCAACCACCCGTCCTTCTGCCATGAGGGCACGGCGTCCGGGGAAGAGCGAGCAGATGTGACCGTCCTCGCCGACGCCGAGAATCGCGAGGTCGAGCGGGCCGCCGCGAAGCTCGCGGGCGAGGACGTGGTCGTAGTGGACCGCGGCCTCGCCGAGATCGGGGTGTTCCGCCGGCATGCGAAAGGCGCGCGGCGCCCGGCGGCCCAAAGGGGCAAGCAGCACCCGATTGGCCATGCCATAGTTCGAGTCGGGATGATCGGGCGGGACGGCGCGCTCGTCGACCCAGAACAGGCTGATGCGCGACCAGTCGACCTGGGCATTCCTTAGGGCGCCGAGGAACATGAGCGCGGTCGACCCACCCGACAGGGCGCAGGAGCGCGCAGGGGCCAGGCTCGCCCAGCCTTCGAACGCGTCCGTGAGGCGCAGGCGGAGCACTTCGATCGGGGCTACGACCAGTTCCATTCGACGCCAGGATACTGCGGTGCCTCCGCCGCTCGTCGCGGCGGCGTAAACGCTACGCGACCGTCCGCGCCACAGAGCGGCAGATGCGCGTGATACCGAGGGCGCAACGCATGGATTCGCTGGTGCCGGCAGTAGGATTCGAACCCACGACCAACGGTTTACAAAACCGCTGCTCTACCAACTGAGCTATGCCGGCGCGGGAAATCTGGGGCGTTGCCCTAAGCTTGGGTGACGACTGCTACTTGACGACTTGCAGGTGCGTCGGACGCTTGGGCCGCGAAGTATCCGCCGCCTTGGGCATCTCCATCGCCTGGCCGTCGCGCGGCGCGGTGGACGCCGCGAGTGCGGCGACCGGATCGTCGGGCGCAGTGAAAGAGAACCCGTAGCCGGTTTCCTTCGCGAAGATGCCGATGACCGCGCCGATCGGCACCGAGACGTCCTGCGACGAGCCGTTGAAGCGCGCGGTGAACTGGATCCACTGGTTGTCGATCGTCAGCTTGCGCGTCGCCGTTGCGCTGACGTTCAGCACGATCTCGCCGTTCTTCACGAATGCCGCGGGCACCCGCGTTTGCGGGTTCACGCGAACCGCGAGGTAAGGCGTCAGGCCGTTGTCGGCACACCACTCGCAAATGGCGCGCACGAGGTAGGGCTTCGCAGACTGTTCCGACATGCCGACGATATTACCCTTGGTGCCTGCGCGGTCAAGACGCAGGCTTTACCGCTCGTCCGCCCGACGTTGACCACAGCGCGTACGCTACTTGCGCATCCCGCGCTCGGCCGAGGTCAGCGCTTCCGAGAACGCCGGGCGCGCGAACAGGCGCTCGGCGTATTTCATCAGCGGGGCGGCCTGCTTCGGCATCTGGATGCCGTAGTAGTCGAGGCGCCACAGCAGCGGCGTGATCGCGACGTCGAGCATCGAATACTCGTCGCCGAGCATGTGCTTGTGCTTGGTGAACACCGGCGCGATCTGCATCAGCGAGTCGCGGACCAGCGCGCGTGCCCGCTCCGCCTGCTTCTGGTTGGTGCCTTCGAGCGCGTCGATGTGGACGAACAGCTCCTTCTCGAACCGATGCAGGAAGAGCCTTGCGCGCGCGCGCATCACCGGGTCGGCGGGCATCAGCTGCGGATGCGGGAAGCGCTCGTCGATGTATTCGTTGATGATGTTGGACTCGTGCAGCACGAGATCGCGCTCGACCAGCACCGGGACCTGGTTGTAGGGATTCATCACCGCCAGATCCTCGGGCTTGTGGTCGAGGTCGACGTCGATGATCTGGAAATCCATGCCCTTCTCGTGCAACACGATGCGGCAGCGCTGACTGAACGGGTCGGTCGTGCCGGAGTAAAGGGTCATCATGGTCTGGTTCTCCTTGAGCGATGGTGCAGTTTGCCGCACGTCCTCGATGGCTGCCAATGCGGCGGCGCATTCGGGAAAGCAACGGGGCAGGAGGTTCGCTCCTGCCCCGCATCAAGCATTGCGGTCGGTGCTAGTGCAGGTCTTTCCAGTATTCCCGCTTCAGCGCATAGGCGAAGACGAAAAGGATGCCAAGGAACAGGAGCACCTTGATGCCGAGGTGGATGCGCTCGTTCTTGATGGGCTCGCCCATGTAGTCCAGGTAGTTGACCAGGTCGCCGACGAAGGCTTCGTACTGCGCTCGCGTCATCGTCCCCGGCACATCGGTCGCGAGCGTCAGCACGGCATACTTCCCGCCCGGCTTCTCCTCGACCCGCGACATCCCCTTGGCCGCAATGGCCGCGCCTTCCGCCTTTGCGCGGTCCTCGTACTCGGTCTCGACCAGCTTGTTCGTTCCCGACAGCTGCCACAGGACGTGCGGCATGGCGACGTTCGGGAACACCACGTTGTTCCAGCCGGACGCCGACTTCTCGTCCCGGTAGAAGCCGAGCAGGTAGCTGTACAGCCAGTCGCGGCCGCGAACGCGCGCCTCCAGCGTCAGGTCCGGCGGCGGCGCCGGGAACCATTTCGCCGCGTCTGCGGCAGTCATCGCAACCGTCATCTGCTCGCCGATCTTCTGGGTCGCGAACATCAGGTTGTCGGTGATTTCCTCCGGCGTGAGACCGATGTCCTCGAGCCGGTTGTAGCGCATGTACTTCGCGGTGTGGCAGGTCAGGCAGTAGTTGACGAAGTCGCGAGCGCCGCGCTGCAGCGATTCATCGTCCAGGCGGTTGACCGGCGCCGGGACGAGGCGCAGGCCCTCGTCCTGCGCGAGGGCGGACCCGGCGCCGAGGGACAGCCCCAGCGCCAGCGATGCCAGCAGGGTACGGGCGAGCTTGCTCATTTCCACCTCACCCGGTCCGGTTGCGGTTTGGTCCTGTCACGCCTCGTGTACCACGGCATCAGCACGAAGAACGAGAAGTAGACGACCGTCAGCACGCGCGAGAGCACCGTCGCCCGATCGGCGCCATGGAACGGGAAGCCGTCGGCGAACTGCCCCCACACCGTCACCGGGACGGTGCCGAGATAGCCGAGGATCAGGAATGCGACGATGAACGCTGCGAGGAACGCCTTGTAGAGCCCGCCGCGGTAGCGGATCGACTTGACCGCGCCGTTGTCGAGCCACGGCAACGCGAAGAAGATCAGCACGGCGGCGCCCATGACGAGCACCCCCCATACCTGCGTGCCGAGGAACGACGGAACCGCGCGCAGCATCGCGTAGTAGGGCGTGAAATACCAGACCGGGGCGATTTCCGGCGGCGTCTTCAGCGGATCCGCCGGGATGAAGTTGTTGGCCTCGAGGAAGTAGCCGCCCATGTTCGGCAGGAAGAACACGACGATCGAGAACACGACCAGGAAGCCGACGACCCCGACGATGTCCTTCACCGAGTAGTACGGGTGCGAGTTGATCCCGTCGAGCGGCAGGCCGGTCCTGGGGTCTTTCGGCTGCTTCTTGATCTCGACCCCGTCGGGGTTGTTCGATCCCGTCTCGTGCAGCGCCATCAGGTGCGCGGCGACCAGCGCGATCAGCACCAGCGGCAGGGCGGCGACGTGGAACGCGAAGAAGCGGTTCAGCGTGACGTCGGAAATCGTGTAGTCGCCGCGGATCCAGGTCGACAGGTCATCGCCGATCACCGGGATGGTCGAGAACAGGTTGACGATCACCTGCGCGCCCCAGTACGACATCTGTCCCCACGGAAGGAGGTAGCCGAAGAACGCTTCCGCCATCAGCGCGAGGTAGATCAGGCAACCGAAGATCCACGTCAGCTCGCGCGGCTTGCGATAGCTGCCGTACATCAGGCCGCGGTACATGTGCAGGTACACGACGACGAAGAACATCGATGCGCCGGTCGAGTGCATGTAGCGGATCAGCCAGCCCCACTGGACGTCCCGCATGATGTATTCGATCGACCCGAAGGCCTTCGCGGCGTCGGGCTTGTAATTCATCGTGAGCCAGATGCCGGTGACGATCTGCATCACCAGGACCAGCGCCGCGAGGGACCCGAAGTAGTACCAGAAATTGAAATTCTTGGGAGCGACGTACTTGCCCCACTGACTTTCCCAGAGCGGGGTCAGCGGAAAGCGTTCGTCGATCCAGGTCATCAACTTGCTCATCGAGCGCTCCGATGGATCATGCGGACTTCGGGTCTTCGCCGATCACCACCTTGGTGTCGGTCGCGTACCTGTGCGGCGGAATCCACAGATTCGTCGGCGCGGGGACCCCCTTGAAAACGCGTCCTGCGAGGTCGAACTTCGACTGGTGGCAGGGGCAGAAGAAACCGCCCTGCCACTCCGGACCGAGGTCCGCAGGGGCCACTTCGGGACGAAACGTGGGCGAGCAGCCGAGATGCGTGCAGATGCCGATGGCGATCCACATGTTCGGCTTGATCGACCGCGTCTCGTTCCTGCAATACGCGGGCTGATGCGGCTCGTCGGATTTCGGATCGACGACGACGGAATCCATCTTCGGCAGCGACGCCAGCATGGCCTCCGTGCGGTTGAGCAGCCAGATCGGCTTCCCGCGCCAGCCGACATTGATCTTCATCCCGGGTTCGATCTTGCTGATGTCGACTTCCACCGGCGCGCCCGCTGCCTTCGCGGCCTCGCTCGGAAACAGCGACATCACGAAAGGCGTCGCGGCACCGATGACGCCGATGCCCCCGACGACTGACGTCGCGCCGATCAGGAACCGGCGCTTTCCATTGTTCACCACCGCTTCAGAGCCCATCCGCTGCCTTTCGCTGCATTCCCAAGGTCGGTCCGCAAAACCTTTCAATTATACGGGAATTGCCTAGCGCATTTGAAGAGCGGCAGCGGATTTTCCGTTGAATCGTTTGCAAAAACAGGCAATTGCGGAGCGCTGGCGCTCCGGATGCGCGCAACAACCGCTTACCATTGCGGCGCGCGAGCCCCCGGGGCCCCCACTATAATGACCGTTGGTACAGCCTTCGACACCGCGGCCGCCGCCGCCCGCAACCCCGTGATCAGGAAATTCTGGCTGCTTTTCGCGCAGGCCTGCACGCTCTGCGTGGCCGCGCTGTTCGTCGTCGTGACCCTGCGACCCGACCTCCTCCCGCGCCTCGCCGGGAAGGACACCAACGTCGTGCTGCTGCAGGAAACGTCGACGCATGCGCCGTGGCCCGCCCCGGGACCCGGCTCGGCGGGCTATGCCGATGCGGCGAAGAAGGCGATGCCGTCGGTGGTCAACATCTACACCAGCAAGGCCGTGCGGGTGCAGAACCCGCTGCTCGACGATCCGGTGCTGCGGCGATACTTCCCGGACCTCGCCCAACGCGGGGAAACCCGGCGCACGACCAGCCTGGGCTCCGGGGTCATCGTCGCCCCGGAGGGCTTCGTGCTCACCAACCAGCATGTGGTCGACGGCGCCGACGACATCGAGCTCGTCCTCGCCGACGGCCGCGAGATGCGGGCGACGATCAAGGGGAGCGACCCCGAATCGGACCTTGCCGTCCTGAAGGTCGATGCCCATGACCTGCCCGCGATCACCTTCGGATCGATGGACAGGCTGCAGGTCGGCGACGTCGTGCTCGCGATCGGCAATCCCTTCGGATTCGGCAACACGGTGACGGCCGGCATCGTCAGCGCGCTCGGCCGCAACCATCTCGGCGTCAACCGCTTCGAGGATTTCATCCAGACCGACGCTCCGATCAATCCGGGAAATTCGGGCGGCGCGCTGGTCGACGCCGCAGGCAACCTGGTCGGCATCAACAGCACGATCTTCTCGCAGTCGGGCGGCTCGATGGGGATCGGCTTCGCGATTCCGGTCTCGCTCGCGCGTGACGTGCTGTCGCAGATCATCGCGACCGGCGAGGTGACCCGTGGCTGGCTCGGCGTCGAGCCCCGGGCGATCACACCCGACGCCGCGAAGGCACTTGCGCTGACGCGCAGCGACGGCGTGCTGGTCCAGGGCCTGCAGCGCGATGGCCCCGCCGATCGCGCGGGCGTGAAGCTCAGCGACGTCATTCTCGCGATCGGCGACAAGCCGACCCCCGACGTCCCCCAACTGCTCGCGCGCATCGCCGAGCTCAAGCCCGGGACCGTCGCGAAGGTGAACATCCTTCGCCAGGGCAAGCCGCTCGACGTCGACGTGACTGTCGCGAAGCGGCCGCGGGTGCGGTAAGCCCCCTCACCCCAACCCTCTCCCGCAAGCGGGAGAGGGGGCCGAGCGCACGCGAGGCGGGTGAGGGCCGCTCGATTCCTCTCCCGCAAGCGGGAGAGGGCGCCGAGCGCACGCGAGGCGGGTGAGGGCCGCTCGATTCCTCTCCCGCAAGCGGGAGAGGCAGCCGAGCACACGCGAGGCGGGTGAGGGCCGCTCGATTCCCCTCCCGCAAGCGGGAGAGGCAGCCGCGCGAGAGCGCGGCCGGCGAGGGTAAATCACTTCGCGGGCAGCGTTTCCTCGGTCGCCGCCTTCGGCGGCCGGGTCGATACGAAACGCGAGATCAGCAATCCCAGCTCGAACAGCATCCACAGCGGGACCGCGAGCAGACACTGCGACAGGATGTCGGGCGGCGTGAACACCGCGCCGACGACGAACGACCCGACGATGACGTAGGGGCGGATCGACCTCAGCTTCTCCAGCGAGACGACACCGAGGTGCACGAGCACGACGACGACGACGGGCGTCTCGAAGGTCACCCCGAACGCGATGAACATCGTCAGCACGAACGACACGTATTTGTCGATGTCGGTCATCATCTGCACGCCGACCGGCGTGTAGTTCGCGAAGAAGTGGAACGCCACCGGAAAGACGACGAAGTACGCGAACGACATGCCGATCGCGAAGAACACGCAGCTCGACACCAGCACCGGCAGGACGAGGCGCTTCTCGTTCTGGTACAGGCCGGGAGCGACGAAGGCCCAGATCTGCCACAGCACGTAGGGCAGCGCGATCAGGAACGCGGCGACCAGCGTCACCTTGAGCGGGACGAGGAACGTGCCCGTGACATCGGTCGCGATCATCGTCGCGCCCTGCGGAAGCGCGTGCAGCAGCGGCTGCGCGAGCAGCGCGTAGATGTCCTTGGCGAACGGGAAGAGGACGAGCAGGACCACGACGATCGCGATGATCGAGCGCACCAATCGCGTGCGCAGCTCGATCAGGTGCGAGATGAAGGATTCCTGCGGCTCCGTGGTTTCGCTCATCGCGGTCGCATCGGTCAGGGCGCCGTCGCGCACCGGTCAGACCCCGGGGCACGCCGCGCCGCGCCGGACGCTGTCAGATCTTGTCGAAGCCGGGCAAGGCTGCCTGGCGCGGCGGTTCGGGTGACGCGGCGGCGGTCACGGCCACTGCGGACGTATCGGTCGGAGCCGGCGTGGCGGGCGGCGACGACGGGGGCGCGGCCGGCTCGGGGACTGCAGCCGCTTCGGCAGGCGCGGCCGCCAGCGCTTCCGTGCCGGCCTCGTTCAACTCGCGCTCGACATTGCGCACGCCGGTCGCCATGTCGTTCGCGGCGTTGGTGACGGTCTGCTGGAGCTCGCGCGCCGCGCCCTGCATTTCGCCCTGCAGCTTGCGCAATTCGTCGAGCTCCATTTCGCGGCTGATGTCGGCCTTGACTTCGTTGACGTAGCGCTGCAGCCGCCCGAACAGGTGACCCAGCGTACGCGCGGTCTTGGGCAGCCGCTCGGGGCCGAGCACGACCAGCGCAACGACGGCGATCAATGCGATTTCGGAGAAGCCGATGTCGAACATGCGAACGCGCCTCACGCATGCGCATGCGCCGCCGGGGCGGCCCCATGCGCCGGCGTCCCGGCGTCAGACCTTGGTCGAAGGCTCCTTGGTGACCTCGGCGTCGATCGTCCTGCCGGTCACCTGCGGCGCGTCGGCGGGTGCGGAAGGCGTATCGCTTTCCGCGCCTTTCATGCCTTCCTTGAAGCCCTTCACCGCACCACCCAGATCCTCGCCGATATTGCGCAGCTTCTTCGTGCCGAAGATCAGCACGACGACCACCAGCACGATCAGCCAATGCCAGATGCTCAATCCACCCATGTCCATCTCCTAGCTATGTTCACTCATGCACCCTTGCGCACGATCATCGGCCCGAGCTGTTCGGGGCCGCCGATGATGTGCACATGAACGTGCATCACGTCCTGCCGCCCGACGCGGCCGGTGTTGATGATCGTCCTGAAGCCGTCGCCGGCCCCCTGCTCCCGCGCCAACCTCCCGGCGAGCGACAGGATCCTGCCCAGCGCGGGCGCGTCGTCGGGCGTCGCGTCGTAGAGCGTCGCGACGTGCTTCTTCGGCACCAGCATGAAATGCACCGGCGCCACCGGCGCGATGTCGTGAAACGCGACGACCTCGGCGTCCTCGTAGACCTTGCGGCTCGGAACTTCCCCACGGATGATCTTGCAGAAGATGCAGTTCGGATCGTCGGCCATTCGGGTCGTCCGCCAGGGTCGTTCGCTGCCGGTCGGGGTCGGAAATCGCCGCGGTCAGGCGCGGGACGCCTTCTCCACGTGGCCCGAGACACCTTCCCGACGCGCAAGTTCAGCCAGCACGTCCGCAGGCCCCAAGCCATGGCGAGCAAGAAGCACGAGGCAGTGGAACCAGAGGTCCGCAACCTCGGCAGTAATGCGAATCTTATCACCGTCCTTGGCGGCCAGCACCGTCTCGGTCGCTTCCTCGCCGACCTTCTTCAGGACCGCATCCTCGCCCTTCGCGAGGAGCGAGGCGACATAGGACGACCGCGGATCCGCCCCCTTGCGGGCCTCGATCGTCGCCGCGAGCCGCGACAGGACGTCCGCCGATGCCGGATCACTCGTGGCCATAGATCGTCTTCGGGTC
>Ga0316628_100005348_pt1 | contig 10275 bp, 2 predicted proteins | sample OWC_Aug_M2_C1_D5_FD_207648 | JGI IMG/M metagenome (GOLD analysis project Ga0316628, IMG submission 207648) | Wetland soil microbial communities from Old Woman Creek delta, Ohio, United States - OWC_Aug_M2_C1_D5_C | ecosystem: Environmental > Terrestrial > Soil > Wetlands | place: USA: Ohio... | reverse complement strand
GGAGCTGGAGACGGAGGCGCGGCCGGGGCGGGCGATGTCCAGCGCTCTGATGGCAATCTTCTCCTCGATGTCGCTCGCCGTGCTCACCACGCTGGCCGCCTTCCTGACGAACGTCTTCACCGGCATCCAGCCTATTCGGGAGTTCGGGCTGCTTTGCGCGCTGGGGGTGGGCTCCTGCGCGCTCCTGGCGGCCACGTTCTACCCGGCGGCGCGCATACTGCTCGACCGGCGCAGGAAGGACGCAAGGGTCAGGACACTGCGCGGCACGCGGGTTTTCACCTCCGGGATGGCCATCGGCGCCGGGGCCATCCAGAGGTTCCCCATCGGCGTGATAATCGTCGTGATGGTGGTGACCTTCGGCGCTCTGATAGGCGCCACGCACCTGCGCACCGAGTTCGGCGTCGAGGACTTCGTCCAGCCGGACTGGCCGGCCATGAGGACCGTGGACAGCCTGCGGGACGGCTTCCCGGCCGCGAGCATGTACCAGTCCTTCATCCTCGTCGAGGGCGACGTGGCGACGCCCGGCGCCCTCCGGGCGATATTCAACATCACCGAGCGCGCCGGCCAGTCGAGGTACGTCGTCAGGACGAGCATCGGCGGCACCGACATGCCCAAGATCCAGAGCGCCGCCACCGTGGTGCGACGGGCGCTGGAGCTGGACCCGACTCTTGCCGCCCGGTTCAATGTCTCCGACGGGGGCCCGCTCCCCGGCTGCACGGGGGCCGACGTGGCGGGGCTCTACGACCACCTTGGGCGTAACGAGGGCCTCGGGGGGATCTTCGGCCAGGTGGTGCACCGGGGGCAGCGCTACGACGCCGCCTGCGTCAGGGTGTACAATTTCGTGAAGGACACCGCCGAGGGACGGCAGATGTACCGGGAACTAGCGGAGGCAGCGGGTTCGTCGGGCGTCGCCACCGGCGGGACGATACTGACCATCCGCACGCTGGACGCCTTCCGGGAAAGCCAGGTCTCGTCCACGGTCGTGTCCGTCGTCTTTGCCGCCGTTTTCCTAGTCGCGGTCTATCGCAGGATCGCGCTCGGCCTGCTGTCCATCCTCCCGGTGGCCCTGTCGGCCGTCTGGGTGCTGGGGACGATGTACGTCCTGGGCATCTCGCTCAACGCCCTGACCCTGACCGTGACGGCCCTCACCATCGGGCTGGGGATCGACTACACCATCTACATCACGCAGAGGTTCAGGCAGGAGCTGGAGCGCAAGCCGCCGGCGCAGGCGATGCGGGACACCGTGATGAACATGGGCGCGCCCATATTCCTTTGCGCCCTCACCACCTGGGCCGGGTTCGGCGTGCTGGCGCTGTCGCCCATGCCGCTCACCCAGCAGTTCGGCACCGTGAGCGCCGCCACGATCGCCTTCTCCTTCCTGCTGGGGGTCTTCGTGTTCCCCATCTTCCTGGTGGCGATGGAGGGTTGGAAGAGGAAAGGGGTCAAGGCGCAAGGCACAAGGGGCAAGGAGGGCGACGAGGAGGAATGAAAAAACGAATGAAACGGGCAATGCGGGCAATATCGGGCAATGAAGGGCAATATGGGGGCGACTGTCGTTTCCGTCCCCGTATTGCCCGTATTGCCCGATTGCCGGTTGCCTCATATAATATAACATAATTTATAAATACTCTGTTATATTACAAACCTTTAATGATGGACGGGGGCGCTTTCTGAAGCGGATTGCCGGGGTCATGCTGGCGGTCCTGTCGATTGTCGCAGGGCTTCCTCTCCCAGTGGTCCACGCCTCGGTCTACCAGGCCAGCGCCGAGTCCGTGGCCCCCCAGTGGATCAACGCCGGCTCGCGACCGGTGGCGGTGATAGGCCTCAACCTTTCCCAGAACTCGGGGGAGAGACTGCTCGCCGTCGGGGTCAATTTCACCGACGTGGGCGCCGACGGCCGGTTCAACTCGTCCGACCTCGCGCCGCTGTCCACAGACTCCTCAAGCGGCGTCTCGCTGTACCTGGACAACAAGACCGGGGCAAGCCCGGGCGAATTCGGGAGCGACGACCTCCGGGTCCCGCTGTCCCTGGTCCCGCAGTGGACGTACGGCGCCGGGGAGCTCTCCACACTCCTTTCCACGGGGGGCATCTCCATCCCGAACAACGACCTGGGCAACAATACCGGCTCCGATTTCTTCATCGTCATCCGGACGAGCACCAGCCCCGCCGGGGGCGACGATTTTGCGGTGTCGCTGGGGCCGGGGGACGTTCGCACCGACAACGGCCCGCTCGATTTTGCGCCGGTCCAGACCGCCCCCATCGTCTTTGACATCGCCTCCCCGCACGCCGACGGCGGGCCCGATGTCGCCGTGGACGAGGGGGTGGAGAGGGGCTTCAGCGCCGCCGCCTCGACCGATAACATCGGCATCGCCAACTACAGCTGGACATTCGGGGATTTCGGGCCCGAATACCAAAAATACGGCGTCTACGTCCCCTACACGTTCAATTCACCGGGCCGGTTCCTCGTGCTCCTCAACGTGACCGATTACGCCGGGAACTCCGACGAAACTGCCCTCCTGGTGACGGTGCGCAACCTGAACCAGCAGCCGGTGATAACCTCGAGCCCGCCCCGGAGGGCACAGCAGGGTTCGCCCTATGTCTACCTGATGCAGGCCTACGACAATGACGGAGACACGCTCCGCTTCTCCATCGACAATGGGCCCGACGGCCTGACCATCAATTCGTCCAACGGACTGGTGCTATGGGTGCCAGGCTCGGACGATTCCGGGAGCGTCTGGGTCAATCTGTCCGTGACCGACGGCAAGAGCGCCCCCGTCAGACAGAATTTCAGGGTCGACGTGCAAAGCGTGAACAATCCGCCGGTGTTCGTCAGCTACCCGGTGGTCATCGCCACCCAGGACCAGAACTACACCTACAAGGCCGAGGCGAAGGACCCCGACAACAACCAGCTGAACTACTCGCTGGTCGCCGGGCCCAGGGGGATGACGGTCGGGATGTACAGCGGCGAGGTCAAGTGGAAGCCACAGGGGGACCAGGTCGGCATCAACCGGGTGGTCATCTCCGCCTCGGACATCAATTACACCGTCTATCAGGACTTCTGGGTCACGGTCATCAACTCCAACGACGTGCCGGTGATCACCTCCCAGCCCGTCACCACGGCCCTTCAGGGAATCCCCTACAGTTACCAGGTCCAGGCCTACGACCCGGACGGCGACGAGATCAGGTTCTCCCTCAACGGATTCCCCGCCGGCATGGTGATAGGTCCGATCACGGGGCTGATCAGCTGGACCCCCACCTCCGACCAGGTCGGAATCGACAATGTCACGGTGGAGGTGACCGACCTAAAAGATGAGCCAGCGAATCAGTCCTTCTTCGTGAACGTGGTCAACGTCAACGACCCGCCCCGCATCGAAAGCTCGCCGCCTGCGACAGCAACCCAGGGTACCCTGTTCACGTATCATGTTCAGGTCTTCGACCCGGACGGGGACCCGGTCAAGCTCTCGCTGCTTTCGCCACCGCCGGGCATGACCATCAACTCCTCGTCTGGGGAGATAGAGTGGGTGCCCGGCCAGGAGTCCGTGGGCCAGGTGTCCGTGACGGTCCTCGCTTCCGACGTGTTTGGCGGCATCGCGTATCAGTACTTCCAGCTCACGGTGCAGGACACCAACGATCGCCCGGTCCGGTTGGGGGACATCCCGCGGGTCGCCTACCAGAACCAACTCTACGTCGCCCAAGTGCGGGCCTACGACCCCGACGGCGACGCTCTCACATTTACCCTCGAGAACCCGCCCGATGTCATCAGCCTCGACAAGCACAACGGGACTCTGGTGTGGCTCCCCAGGATGGCCCAGGACGTGCAGATAGCGATCCTCATAACGGACGAGAACGGGTCGTCCATCGATGCCATCTTCAACGTCATGGTGCTGCCTTCCCCCGGGCCGCCCGTGGTGGCGCCGATCGGGCTGCTCCACGCGCGGGTGGGGGAGACGTTCCGCTACACCGTCGGCGCCTCCGACCCGAATAACGGCTGGCTCAGGTTCTCCGTCTCGCCGGGGCTTCTCAGCATCAACTCCACGAGCGGCGTCCTCTCGTTTTCGCCCGACGAGGGCGACGTCGGGGTGCACGAGTTCACGGTGGACGCCAGGAACGCCGCCGGGCTCAACACGACGGTCAGCGGGGTGCTGGTCGTGGACCCGGAGACGGGCGGCCTCTCGCTCCCCAAGATAGCCGGCTTCGGCCTGGCCGGTGTGGGAGGGGCGGACCCGCGGCTCATATTCGTCATAACGCTGCTGATGGGCGGCATCCTCTTCTACGAGTACGCGCGGCTGCGCCGCCGCGAGGCCCGGGAGCGGCCGGCCGAGGAGGCGCTCCTCGCCGAGGAGGCGAAAAGGCTTGCATCGAGGGGCGTTACGGAAGAGGAGAGGGCGGCCCTGCTCAATCGGCAAAAACAGGAAAGGGAGGGGGAGGCGCTCGCCGAGAGGGAGCCGCCCCGCCGTGCCAATGCCGCGGTGGAGACCGGCAACCAGGAGATGCTCGAGAGGAAGGCCCGCGAATGGGACGCGGCGTTGCGGGAGCAGCGGGCGGCCCGGGAGCTTCGCGAAAAGGAGGAGGCGGAAAAAAGGGCCCGCGAGCTTTCCGAGAAGAAGGCAAGGGAAAGAAGCCAGGCGGAGGAGATGGAGAAGAAAGCGCGGGAGCTGAAGGAGAAAGAGGAGGCCGAGCGGCGCGCCGTGCTCCAGAGCATCCAGAGCGAGAGGAAGGTGCTGTCCAAGGAGGAGCAGGAGAGGCTCGAGCGCGAAATCGAGCTCGAACTGGCCGAATCAGGGCTCGGCGGGCTGGACGACGATGACCTGGATGCGCCACCGGGCCGCCCGCCCCCGGACGAGGGGGAGTCCGGAGCGGCCGCGGCGAGGAAGAAGGTGGCGCCCAAGAGGACGCGCAAGGACTGAGGACGGATAGATGATGCGGTGCGCCGGGATAATCATTAAGACCGGAGAGGAAGATTAGCCGTGACCTTCAATAAAGGGGCCGCAGGCGGGGGATGTGGTAGGATAACGCTGGTGCCCGTGAAGAGGAAGGGCCGGGCCGAGCCGTCGGAGACCGGAAAGGGCCGGGGACGGCCAGCGCAAGCACCGCCGGATCGTGCCGCCGGCAAGCCTGGCAAGGGCGCGGTCGTCCTTCGCGCCGGCTACTTCGACGCCGACAAGTTCGAGCGCTCCAAGCGCATCGGCTGGTTCAACTTCGATCTCATCAGGAAGGAGAAGGTTCTGGTGGTCGGGGCGGGCGCGCTGGGCAACGAGGTCATCAAGAACCTGGTGCTGTCGGGCTACCGCCGGATTACGCTCGTGGACATGGACCATGTGGTCTACTCCAACCTCAACCGGTGCATCTTCTTCTCGGAGGAGGATTCGCGCAAGAAGCGCTTCAAGGCCGAGGTGGTGGCGCGGCGGGCGGCCCTGCTGGACCCCGCGGTGAAGATAACGCCCCACATCCGGCGTATCGAGGAGCTCCCGGAGGGCTTCATCCGGGGCCATGGCCTCGTTTTCGGCTGCCTCGACAACATCGCCGCAAGGCTCCACCTGAACGCCCACACCTACCCGCGCGGCATCCCCTACATCGACGGCGCCACGCTGGGCACGATAGGCAAGGTCCAGGTGGTGCTGCCCCCCGAGACGCCCTGCCTGGAGTGCGGGATGAACCGCACGCACATGAAGATACTCGAGAAGCGGTTCAGCTGCACCGGCCGGGACGTGACCTTCTTCGACCCGAAGATGGCCGCCGAGATAACCACCACGAGCGTCATCGCCGCCGTGTCCGTCCGTGAGGCCCTCAAGCTCACCAACGGCCAGCGGGACCTCTGCATCCGGAACATGTTCTACTACGACGCGACCCGCAACGTGGCCGATATTTTGCAAATCGACCGGAACCCGAACTGCCCCCACCACGGAGGCGCGGAGGCGTCCTCATGAAGGGGAAGTTCGACGCGCTCAAGTACGCCAAGTCCCTGGAGAAGCAGATCAGGGCCGACCCGCAGAAGAAGAAGCGCCAAGACGACATCGCCCGGCTCCAGGACCGGCTGGCCGGGGAGAGGAAGAAGGGCGCCGACGTCTCGGGGCTGACCGGCCTGCTCTCCGAGGCCGCCTCGGCCACGGAGAAGGGCGACTTCACCCGCGCGGACGGGCTTATCGCGAAGGCGGAGCAGGGCTTCAGCGGCCTGGGCGAATCCTCGGTGGAGGCGGCCATCTCCCGGGCGCGCCGCGTGGCCGACGACGTCGGCATGCTCGGGCTGGACAACGCACGTGCGCTGGAGCTGATAGGGCAGGCCGAGGAGGCCATCCACACCAAGGACCACAAATCCGCCAAAAAACTCGTAGCGGCCTCGTTCAAGGAGACGGACAAGGCGCTCGAGGGCCCCCTGCTGGACTATCTGCCGTACGCCGAGGGCCTCATCGCCGAGTGCGAGCGGGCCGGCATGGACGTGACCGCCCTGAACAAGGAGCTCTCCGGCGTCCGGTCGCTCAAGGAGAAAAGGGAGCTCACCTCCGCACTGCAGACGGTCACCAATCTCATAGAGGAGACCGAAACGGCGCGCCAGGCCTACTTCCGCGATTTCATCACGCGGGTGTCGGTGGCGTTGGAGCCATCCGGAGAGGCCACGCCGGACAAGCCCCGCCTGGAAGGCGCGCTCGCCCGGGCGCGCCAGCTCGTCGAGGCAAAGGACTTCGAGGCGGCCGCCGGGGCGCTGAGGGACATCGAGACCGAGATCGGGGCCGTCAAAGGCCCGGCACCAGAGGGCGAAGCCGCGCCACCAACGCCGGAGGCGGTCGAGGTGGCGGGCCTGCTGGAGCAGTTCCGGGCGACAGTGTCCGCCAGCACCAAGATGGGCCTTGATGTGAAGGGGCACGCCGCAAGGCTCGACGAGCTGCAGGGGCTCGCAGGAGCGGGCCGGCTCGGGGACGCCCGCTCCGGCGCCCAGCAGGAGCTCGACAGGCTGCGGCAGCGCCAGCACCAGCTCTCCGAGGGCGCCATCGCCTCGCTCGAGGAGGAGGTTTCACGCCTCCGGAAGGCAGGCGCCTCCGTCGAGGGGCCGGACAAGGTACTGCGGGAGGCGCGGGAGGCCCACGGGACCGGCAAGGACGAGGAGGCGTTCGCGCTCGCCCACCGGACGGTCGACGAGATCGATGCCCTGCGGGAGGCCGTGGAAGGCTACGGCGCCGCCATGCAGAGGTGCGGGGCGCTCTTGGCCGACGGCCGCGAGAGGAAGATAGACTGCACGATGGCGCAGCCCCTGGTGGACGAGGCACGGGCGGCCGCAGACCGCGGCGAGTTTTTGGCCGCCCGGGACAAGGTGGCGAGGGCCCTGGAGATCCTTGATGAGGCGATGCGGGCCGCGGGCGGCGGGGACCTTTCGCGCTCGCTGGGGCTCGTCGAGCGGTCCGACAGCGAGGGAACGCACCTGGAGGATGTCGAGAGGCTCGCCCTCGAGGGGCTGTCCTCCGCCGACGAGGGCGATCTCCAGAAGGCGGGGGAGTCCGCCCAGGCAATAGAGAGGCTCGTGGGCGCCCAGACCCACGCCGGGACCATGGCCCGGGACGCGCTCGACAAGGCGGGCGAGACGCTGGCCGAGGCCATGATGGAGATGCTGGACGTCTCCGAGGAGGCGGGAAAGCTCGCGCTGGCGGACGCCTCTTTCGGGCGGGGCGAGTACGAGGACGCCCGCTACATGGCGGAGGACGTCGCCCCGGCGCTCCGCCAGAGGTGCCGCGCTTCCCTGGACCAGGCGATAGCCACCGCCTCCTCCATGGTCGACGAGTACGGCAAGTCCGGGGCCGAGATACCGCGGTCCCGGGAGTACCTGCGGCGCGCGCGTGAGCTCGCCGAATGCGGTCGTTTCGGACTGGGGCACTCCTATGCCATCCAGTCCGTCCAGGAGGCCCGCGCCGTCGGGGAGCGCTTCCGCGAGGCGCAGGACGCACGCTCCATCATGGAATCGATGCTGGAGAGCGCCCGAGCGCTGGAGGTGCCGCACGACGAGCTGGAGGAGGCCCTGGCCGGCGTTGTCTCGGCGATAGAGTCCGGTGACTACGGGGGAGCCGTGGCCGCCTCCGCCGCCGGGATAGAGAAGGGCGAATCCCGGTTCGCCGAGAAGGCGCGCTCGCAGGAGGACCGCCTGTCCCGGCTGCTGTCCTCCATCCAGTCGCTGCCCATCGACCGCACGGACGGGGAGAAGGCCCTCACGAAGGCCCGGGACCATCTCAAGAGGGAGGAGAACGCCGAATCTCTCGAGGCGATGCGGGGGCCGCTGGAGGCACTATCGGGGGCAAAGCAGGCCTATGACGAGGCCACCGCCGGGCTGGAAGCGGCCGGAAAGCGGCTGGACGAGGCCGACAAGGTCGGCATCCCGGTCGGCGAGGCCCGAAAGGCACTCGAGGCGGCCGGCAAGGCCTACCAGGGCGGCGACTACGGAGACAGCCTCCGCTCCTCGAGGGCGGTGCTCGAGCAGGCCGAGCACCTGATATCAGAGCGCGCTGCGCAGGAGGTGGGGCAGCTTCGGGACCTTCTGGAGGAAACGGAGCGCGCCGGGACGGTGGTCGACGACCTGCGCGAGCGCGTCGGCGCCCTGTCGGGCGCCTTCTCCTCCGGTTCGTTCTCGGGCCTGTTCAAGGAAGCGACGACCATCGGCGCCGAGATCTCACGGCGGAAGGCAAAGCACGCCGAGGCCCAAAAAGCCCTGGCGGCCATCCAGTCGGCCATCGAGGGCGTCAAGGCGATGGGGGCCAACGTAAGCCCGACGGAGGACCTCCTGGGAATGGCGCGCTTCGCTTCGGACCGGGGCTCATACGACGAGGTGCTGGACTACTCCCGGCGCGCCGGCGCCGAGCTCACCGCCGCCGCGGAAAGCTCGCTTAGGGGCCAGCAGGAGGGGCTGGCCCGCCGCATCGAGGAGCTGGGCCGCGAGGGCGTGGAGCTCTCCGCATGCGCCAAGGCCCTCGCCGACAGCGCCGGCCTGATCTCGGGAGGGGACTTCAAGGCCGCCCTGGCCGACCTCAAGCGCGTCGGGACCGACATCGAGGTCCGCCGGGACCAGTACCGCAACACCCAGAAGGTGCTGTCGACGGCCGAATCGCGCCTTTCCGATGCCGGGGAGATGGGCGTGAGCACGGCCGAGGCGGCCAAGCTCCTGGCGGAGGCGAAAAAGACCTCCGCCGCCGGCGATTACCCGCGGGCGGTCGAGCTCGCCGAGCAGAGCCGGGACACCGTGGCCCGCAACATCGAGAGCCACCAGCAGACCATCGGCGCCATCGAGCTGGCCCGGGCTCATGTCCGGGAGGCGGAGGCGATGGGCGCCGACGTGGCGCGCGCCAAGGAGCTTCTGGAACGGGCGTCGTCAGCCTACGCCGGCCTCGATTACGACGGGGCAATGGGGCTTGTGGCCGAATCCGAGACGGAGACGTTGCGCTCCCAGGAGACGCTGGTCGCGGACACGACTGCCCTGGCCCGCTCGACTCTGGACGAGGCGTCCAAGATCGGGGCCGACATGGACGGCGCCAAGGAGCTCCTCGGACGGGCGGAAGCAGCCCGGGAGGCCCGGGACTACGAGTCAGCCTTCGCCCTGGCCAGGGAATCCTACGACAACGCGCAGCAGAGCCGGGCCCGCCACAGCGCCGCGCTGGGGGCGCTCAGCGAGGTCCAGAAGATGGTGCAGAACGCCCACTCCGAGGGCGTCAGGGTGGAGCCTCTGCTGCGGGAGCTGGAGCGGGCCCGGGACTCGCTTCAAAGGTTCGATTACGGGTCCTGCACCGGGACGGCCGAGCGCGTGCGCCGGGAGGCCGAGGAGCTCATCGGCGCCGCCTCCGAGGCCCGCCGCGAGCTGGAAAGGTGTGACCTGGCCTTCCGTTCCGCTTCCGATATTCGCGCCGACACGGTCGAGGGGGGCAGACTGCTCGAGGCGGCGAAAGAGCAGTACCGGGCGGGGGACTACCGCGCCGCCCGCGAGGGCGCCGGCGCCTGCTTCGCCCGGCTGAGCGACGCCCAGCGCTCGGTGGTGTGGGGCGAGCTGGGGCAGCTCCTGCTCGAGCTGGATGCGGGAGAGGAGGAGGGGGCCGACGTCCTTGCCGCGGGGGCGCTGGTCGACGAATCGGGGGTGGCGCTTTCCAGCGGCGACTACCCGAGCGCCCTCCTTCGCTGCCGCGCCGGGCGGGCGCGGCTGGCCGAGGCGCGCCACTCCTTCGAGGGCATCTCCAACGTCATGCGCGCCAGCCGGCTGATAGTGGAGGAGGCGCGTTTCCTGGACGCCGACGTGATGGTGGCCGCCGA